>Ga0209196_1001222_pt1 | contig 18828 bp, 39 predicted proteins | sample COGITO_mtgs_1105_5_FD_184801 | JGI IMG/M metagenome (GOLD analysis project Ga0209196, IMG submission 184801) | Pelagic marine microbial communities from North Sea - COGITO_mtgs_110509 (SPAdes) (version 2) | ecosystem: Environmental > Aquatic > Marine > Epipelagic ... | reverse complement strand
GTAATACCATTTGTTTTACAAGCCCACTTGCGTATAATCCTATAATGCTTTAACAGTCCGAGTTCTTTTAAATCACCTCCTGTTAACTTTCTCATAAAACAAAAACTACATCCTGGGTTTTTATAACGTGGTATGTTTCCCTGTCCAGTTCTATTTTATGCCCCGCGTGTCTATCGTAATAAATCACATCGTTCTTTTTTATACCATCGCATTCGCTACCCGTAGATACAACTGTAGCTTCTACGTATCTTATGTCTTCACGATGATTCTCAGCAAGAAGCAAACCGCCTTTTGTAGCGGTCACTCCTTCTTTAAGTTTCTTTATTATTATGTTTCTACCTATTGCGTTCATATTATTCTCTTAAGTTAGACATAACGCAGTTAGTTGACAATATTGTCGAAGCAACTGATGCAGCATTCTTTAAAGCTGATTTTGTAACTAATACAGGATCTATAATACCTGCTTTAAACATATTAACTGTTTTGCCGGTCTCTACGTCAACACCCCAATCTTTTTTGTCGATGTTCTTGTATTCGAGTCCCGCGTTTTTCATTATTGTTTTGCATGGAAGATATAACGCCTTTAACACAACCTCTTCGGCTGGTGTTTTAGCTTTTATACTTTCGCTCGCGTTTACTAAAGCAACTCCTCCGCCAGCAACCACACCTTCTTTGATAGCCGCTTTAGTCGCGCATATTGCGTCTTCCACTCTATCTTTCTTTTCGTTTAACTCCACGTCTGAGTCACCACCTACTTTTACAATAGCCAGTTTAGCCGATAGCATTGCTAATCTTTTTTCAAGTTTGATTACTTTACCAGAATTTAGCTCTGTAAGCAATTGCTCTTTGATATTTTTAATTATAGCTTTAACCTCTTCAGATTGTTCTTCATCTATTTGAAAAACTGTGTCTCTGAACGTCGATATAGCTTTTACGCAAGTACCCAAATGCGAAAGATCGATTAGATCTAAATCATCCCCTAGATTCTCACTTATAACCGTAGCCCCTGTTAATAAAGCTAAGTCATCAAATATTTCTTTTCTATTTACACCGTGAGTTGGTGCTGGTACTATATTAATCTTTATAGCCCCTTTGTTTTTGTTCATTGCTAAAGCTGCCGCTACTTTTGCGTCAACATCCCCTACAATAAGTAATGGTATGTTGTTTTTTATAACGTGCTCTAGTATAGTTTGTATCTGTCTGATAGTATCTATCGCAGAATCAACTAATAATATCTTAGGGTTAACAAGTTCTGCTGTATTAGCAGCTGTGTTATTAACGAAGTGATTATTCGTAAACCCTTTTTCGTATTGTACACCTTCTACAACCTCTATGCTAGTGTTACCGTCTTGCGATGTTTCCATCATTACAACACCTGTTAAATCCACCGCTCTATATGCATCTGCAATCAGCTTACCTAATACAGGGTCATTGTTTGTAGATATAGTGGCTACTTCGTCAATCATATCTCCTTCAACCGCTTTACTGCGCTTGTCAAGATACTTTAAAGCTTTTTCAACGATCGTATTGATTGCGTCGCGCTTTTCACGGCTAGTAAACTTCATTTTTGACTTACTAAACTCTTTTAGTATTGCATAGGCCAGTACGGTAGCTGTTGTAGTTCCGTCTCCGGCTTCCTGTACAGTTCGTCTTGCTGCTTGCTTTACTAACGAGGCTCCCATGTTTTCCACAGGATCTAACAGAACACTTAGCTCTGCGACAGTTACACCGTCTTTTGTTATAACCGGTATTCCGTGGGCATCTTCAAAAATAACACACTCCCCGCCACCACCTAGCGTGGAAGCAACCGCTTTTGTCAATACCTCAATACCTTTAAATACTTTGTCTTTACCTTCGTCTCCGAAGCTAAACTCTTTTACTATTTGATTCATTTAATTAGATTTTATTATATAATTACGCGTAATTTCAAAAAACTACGCGTAATTTTTATTTATTAACTACTCCACTGGAGGCACAGGCTCTCCAATAGTGAGTGTTATTGACACTGGGTTTATCTCCAGGTTAATAGCGTTAGCTATGTTAGCCTCTATTGCTGTAACTTGCTCTGCACCCATTGTTGTTTGCGTCCAGGCTACAACTTCGTCATTAGTAAGTTGATCAAACGGTATAAAATTTGTTATGTCGTCAATATTCAGAACCTGTGTCCCTATATTTGTAGCGGAGTAAGGGTTTCCTGCAGAATCTACTTGATCTGAGATTCCTGTAACTATCCAGTGTACGTTGTACACTACATCGTCATTCCCTGCTTCTTCTACGTAAGCATCTACTGTTTTGCAATTCCAATTGTAAGTAATCATTTGTTTTTGTTTTTGTTTATAATTATACCGCGGTAACTGTTAATGTACCACCATTTGCTACTGTTATTCTATATTTTGTGCCGTCAGGCGATCTCATTATTATTCCAGCCGCAACATCATCTAATTCTATGTCACCCCCCGCTACATCTAGTTTGGAAGTAGGACTAGTCGTCCCGATTCCCACGTTACCTGTAGAAGTGATACGCATTCTTTCATCAAAATCAACTGAACCTCTAGTCCAAAAAGTTAGATCCCCATAGTTATTAGTATGATCTAAAAATTGTGTAGCAATAGATGCAGCCGTTTGAGTTGGGATACCAGAGTTACCTGCAAAAGAAAATTTTGCCCAGTTGTTTGCAGTGGTATCAAAGTTACTCATTTGAATAGCATTATAAGTACTAGTAAATGCTGTTGTTGATAAATCCTTTCTTGAATTAATATTAGTATTAGTTCCAGAGTCTACAACTTCTAGTTTAGCACTCGGACTTGTCGTCCCTATGCCGACGTTGCCTGAAGAGTTAATAACCATTCTAGTGGTTGAAGTAGTACTAAATCTTAAATTATCATCTGATGCCTCCCATATACCAGTATCCCCATCTCCAAAAGTTAAGCCTGTAGATAATGAACCAGTACCGCCATTTATATTAAGTTTTGACTGAGGACTAGTCGTTCCGATACCTACTTTTTCATTTCTTGCATCTATTGTGAATACTTCAGTGTTAGCATTGTTTAAGAATTGAAACCTACCCACCGAAGGGTGCCCCATTCTAAATCTCATAGAAGCGTCAGATGCTTTATATATATCTATATAGTTAAGTGCATTTTTTGATTTTATCAAGTAATTTGCATTAATAATGAAATCACCGCCATCTACTTCTAGCCTTCCGGTAGGACTAGTTGTCCCTATCCCAACGTTGCCTGCGTCCGTTAATAGCATTTTTGTTGCACCTGAACTGCTTCCTGCTGAAGCCCCTGTAGCAAATCTTAAACTATCTGCATCTCTGTAAATTGAATTGCCACCTGTTGCATTTACAAAAAACACCCGAAGGCTTCTGTCTGCTGAGTTAACATACCCCAAAGTTAAACCACTAGCGGCATCTACGCTTGAGTCTAAATGCAATAGAGTTTCAGGGCTAGTTGTTCCGATACCTACGTTGCCTCCATCTATTACAGTAAGCACCTCAGTACCATTGTCTAATAAATTTAATATATCTGCCGTTCCTTGTTGATTAACAACTAATCCAGTATTATTTGCTGAATTTCTAGTTGCACTAATTCCGCCTGCAATTACATTAATATTTCCGTTATCAACAGTAAATGTTCCGTCTTGTAATTCTAACTTACTGACAGGACTAGTAGTTCCTATTCCTACGTTACCTGAGTTTAGTATAGTTAACGGGTACGTGCTGGCTGCGGAATTACCTATATAAAAGTTATTGCTAGCAGTGTGCATAGTGTATTTCCCCGTAAATGTACCTGTCCTTTCCAGCGTTAATTGACTATTAGAGCTCACACTAGAAACGTGTAGCTTAGAACCTGGACTAGTCGTCCCGATACCGACGTTGCCGCTGTCATTAATTCTAAATCTTTCTATTGGATCACCATATCCAGTAGTAGTAGTACTTATAGTTATTATACCTCCTCCACTCTGGCCAGTACCTACATTTGCTGCCGTAAAGGCTTTTATCATAGTTGAAACATATCCACTAGTTGCATCATCTTTACCTGCAAACTGTATTACTCCTAAATCTACCCCTGCTCCTATATTAGGATTTTGATTTATAAGAGTCATTACACCTGGTTGGTAACTATAGCCGGCATTAGTATATCCCCCCACAATTAAAGTACCTGCTTGTGTGCTAGGGTACCCGTATGCAGGGGTTGATGAAATGGTACTTCCTATATTTACTGTAGCGTTGATTACATTAGCAAGAATATTTCCCGCAACTTCTAGTTTAGTACTAGGACTAGTTACTCCTATACCTACGTTGCCAAAAAATACTGATTTAGGAGTAAAATTACCAGGGTCACCAAATCTTACGTGTTCCCTATACGTACCTTGTCCTTTATAGTAAATGCTTAATGCATTGTTTGATTTATTAAATTCTATCTTACTATCTTGGTCTGTTGCGGTTGCACTTGCACCTAAATATATAGCAGAAGTGTATCCTGCACTAGTAGATGTACCTAAAGATATAAAAGGATTTTTAGAGCTAGTATACGCTGTTCCTCCAGCAAATGCCCCTTTTACAAAGATTCCATCAGATCCAGAGGATGTTCCTAAGGCAACTTCAAGCTTCCCACTAGGATTAGTCGTTCCAATACCTACGTTGCCTCCGGCATAGTTTATACCCCCTAAAACCGCATCCCACGGTGAGCTTATTATATCTGTAGTTAAAGCTAATATACCACTTGACGAGGGCCATTGCAAATCAATGTTACTAGATAATGCCGTGTTAGGGGTTATTGAAGTTTCGTTACCCAAAGCATTATTAAAAATTAATTGATTAGGTAGTACATCAGTATATGACCCATCTGCTATTAAAGTAGTTTTAAATCTCTTACTACTTAGAAGGCTGGTAAAAGAAGTGGAAGTGGTGGTTATTTCTCCAGGGCCCCACGTCCACAAAGGGTTTGATGGATTTGCCTGATATGTGTTACCTGAATCTATAGTCGTTTGTAACGTACTTATATTCTCTTCTGCTGCTAATGTGAAATTCTGCGTCTCGTATATTTGTTCCGCCTCCATAGAACCATTACCAGACTTAAAGGTAACACCTAAATCGTAATAAGCAGGGTCAGTCGCATTAACTGCATAATTGTCGATGCTGTAGTAACCGAATGTTGATATGGCACTTTGCTTACTTATAAGTATATCCGAACCCACTAACAAGTTTAAAAACTCAACAACCCTCTGCTTACTAACATCGGTATTACTTAAAGTTAGCTTCGTAACAGCACTAAAGGCCACTGGATCCGTTCCCCCTCCAAAGACAGCAAACGTACCAGGTCCACTCAAAGGCGTAATCCCATATTTATAGGTCATTTGACCTACTATCGATATCTTACCCCGTATATTAAGGTAGTTAGCCACAGCCTCTGCAGTATATTGCTTCGTTCTACCTCCACCGTCTTCAGAACCTATCCACGCATCACCATCCTGCACATTATCATCATACTGGTAACCTATAATTCTACCCATAACCTATTTTTTACTTTTAGTTTTACGCTTAGGCACCTTATACTTCTTTCTGCCCTCCTTTTTAGTACCCTCACCATCATTTGCACGGTTTCGAGAAACCTTCTCCCATCTTCCATCCTTGTGATCCCAATCTTTACCTTTAACATTGGTACCATTCCTCTTAGCCTTACGTCTCTCCCTCTGCGCATGAGCCTTTTTAGCCCTCCTCGCAGGTGTTTTAGCAAAAGCTAAGTCCCTAGCAGCCTTACGCTTCCTCGCCGCAGGCGATAATTTTTGTTTTGAGGCCATTTTTTTTTAAAATTTAAAATAACTAACTAAACCGTCAGTACTATGACTAATATAATTACCCGATTTTGCAAAAAGCTACGGCTGTAAAAATTTTTTGTTGCATAATTAGAGGTAAGGGGCTGTATACACATTTTGAAAACGTTTTTCGTTACGGAAACGCATTCCATTTGACCCACCCCCCCTTGGGTTTTCGGGATTGGGGTTTAGGGTTTGCCTTTTGCCGTGGGTTTGCGGCCAGGGTTTAGGGCTACTAGCTAGGCCTTGGCCAAGGTGCTTGCACGCAGCGCGTGTATAGCAACGCGTATAGCATTTTGCAGACGGATCACGTCGTCTTATAGATAATATAGTTGTAAGATAATAATAATTAAAATAAATATAAGATGAAAAATTTAGATCCCGCTTTAGAAATGAAAATCCAAGATATTAAAGATCTTATCTACCGCTGCCTGAGGTAACCTCAGCATGTCCTTGATACCAAGGCGGATCATTTGCAGACGAACTACGTCTACTCTAAGATAATATAAATGTAAGTAAGTAACTAATAATAATTTAATATAATAACTATGACAAAGATTTTATTCAACACAGTCTACAAGACTATCAATCAGATCACAAACAGTAATAAACTGAACAGACCAGTCCATATAATATACGGCGGACTGATGGCCGACAACAGTGACATCGAAACAATAACTAAGATACTTGATCGACAAGAACTGAAGTACAGACTTGAACCATGTAAAGAACTAATAAAACTATAACTATGACACTACAAGATCACAACACAATCAATGAACTGATAAAGTTCTACCTGAAAGAAACGGGTGACCGTGAGAACGACAAGATTAACAAGCTACTGATCCACAATGCGATCATGGGCCGAGAGCTAGACCTAAACATATACTAATCTAAAACCAAACAAATGAGAACACCAGAACAAATTATACAAGCGTACGCCATGGGATTACTAATGCCTGGCGAGGTAGTAAGCCAGATGAAGGATCACTACCCAGGACTGAACCCAGTACAGATTATGAACACTATAAATACCATACTAACATGAGAACATTCAAGAGGATACTTGCTGACCTGGCTCGAGGAGCTGGGTATGCATTAAGGAACTAAGATCACACGCCAGCGGTGTAACAGCCGCGGAGCGGTGTGTATAGCAACGCGTATAGCATGACAGATCGTCACGTCATTTTGTCACCCCCCATTTTTGCAGACAAACTACGTTCACTTTTAGATAATATAGTTGTAAGTAAGTAATTAATATAAATAATAAAATAAAAATAAATTAAGAAATTATTTAATAATACAAAGTTGCAGACTAATCACGTCTATAAATCGATAATATAATTGAATACTAATAATAATAATTAATAATTAAATTCTAATAACTATGCAAAATTCAAACGAAATTTTACAAAATGCACTGAAATCAATGTCTAACGAAGATAAAGCTAAAATCTTCCCGCCGATCGAGCGAAAGAACTTCGTAGTCCGAGAAAGCTGGATGAATCGAAATCAAGTAATAACTTTTATAAATAATAAAAATCAAAGAGTTACTTACAATCACGATGTGATACTCGAAGCGATGCTTCCGAAACTGAAGTTCCAAGCTTGCTGGCTTAAGCGAAAGTACTGGTCTCAAAGTACTAACTTGCCGACGAATGTAAGGCACTTGGCTACGATCGAAGAGCTAGAGTCTACTGAAAAGTAGGCTTAGGCTTCGGCCAAATGCAGACGAATTACGAGTACTAATAGATAATAATAATGTAACTAAAAATAAATAATATGAACTATACTGAAACGAAAGAAATGTTAGAACTATGTCAACGAAGTCTAAGCTATCACGGATGTGAGCCGATCGCTGACGATATACAAAAAGCACTAGATAATCTAGAGTATGCAATTAATAATAACTTAATAGAATAATTATGTGGAGTAACTGTTGTGGCTCAGAGCCAAGCTATTTAAGCGACGAACTATGCGGATCGTGCCTAGAGCACGCTGTATTTGATGACGAAGACGAAGATGAAACCTGTAGAAACGGTAAAGAATGGAACAAATGTGACTGCTGTTAACTAACTAAAAAAACCACACCTCAGCGTGTGTATAGCATAGGTATGTTCCGTCCTCAGCGAGCGGTCATAGCGGTGTATAGCAACGCGTATAGCACGGTAAAAAGGGTCACCTTGCAGACGAACTACGTCCGCTAAAAGATAATATATGTGAATACAAAATAACACACTATGGAAAAAGAATTTAAAGATTGGATGGAAGACGGTAATGTTGAGAAGATCGGTGAAAACACCTATATTGAGCAAACTACCCAATGGAGAAAGAAGTTTACGATGTCCGAGTTAATCGGGTTTTACAACCGAGAGTACCGATTGAGTCAGTTTTAAGGGTCGATGTTGAAGAAATGGATCCCACTGAGCTAACTTAGATAACTAAGCTTTAGTTAAGTAATACTAGTGTAGAGTAGTCAGAGACTATCTATTAGACTAGAGTACTAATTTACTCATGGTAATAAAATTACACTTAAACAACTAGTATTTAATTAAATTAATATAATTACCTGTTTTGGAGTGAAAGCTACAGTAAATGCGGGATTATTTAAGTAAATAAGTGGTATTAAGTGTTTGTAAGTGCTTACAAGTGGCTACGGTAATGGTTGTCACGGTTGCAGACTAATTACGATTACCTTTTGATAATAAATGTGAATACTAATAATAACTATATACTATGAAAAAACCATTTAATAACCGAATTTATTTTAATAATGTAGTTGACCTAGAAAATTACTATTCTATACTAGAACCACTATTCGAAGACCACGATGCTTGGGTAAATTTTATCGACGACCAAATAGGTAACGATGTAAATCCACCGAAAGAGTTGTACCTAAATAAATAATAATAACTAATAAATATATAAATACCATGCAAAAAGCAGAACTAGAATTACCAGTAAAACAATTTCACCGACTATACGATTTATTAGGTGATTTAATTGACTATGAAGCCGAGATTAACGTTTTCAATATGGAGAATAATGACATCGAATTCTTAGAGGATATACGGATTGAATTATTCAACCAAATACCCGACGAAAAAACGTACACTGATTACGCTGTAACCGGTCGATCGTCAAACCCTAGTATACAAGCGGGTAAACTATATAAAATAGTAGAACAAACGAGTAAGCACGGTTTTAAACTAGAAGTCGAAGACGGCGAAGTAATCTATTGTCTCTTCAAGAACTGTGCCTTCCTAAACGGTAGAGATTGGACCATTATTAACGTAGAAGACTAAGTAACTATGAAACTAACTGACGAAGAGATAAAAGAAATAGCGGATCGCATGGACGACCTAATGTGGGAGGGATTTCACGATATAGTATACGATGTGTACTTACAACGTGAGAATTCCTTTCTAGACGAAGAGATATCAGACAGTGATGTAATTAAAGTAAGAAAAGAATTAAAAAAATATATATAACTATGAAAAACCTAATAAGCTACATCGAAATAGATTGGTCAGGAGTATGCAGTGACTTCGATCTTGAGTACGGTGATATTTCACCTGAGCAAACCTTCGAAATTGACCATGCACTACATAAAATAAACGAAGTATTAAACGAATTTATAATACAAAACCGATAAACTATGGAAAATAATGCTATACCTGCTTTAACCTTGACTAACACAGAACACAACGTACTAATGGTTGCGCTCGACCACATGTACGAACATCTAGACGATCTTGTAGGTGACCTAGAAACCTTTGAAGAAGAAAATATTAACCTTAAACGCAAAGACGCTGTTCTATCACTGAAAGAAATGTTTAATCTATAAAGCTATGGAAAATAAAGAAACTATGTACCTATGGGTGCTCGACTACAACGACAAAGCAACGTACAAATATGCGGTTGCCATACGCGAAAACCCTAACGATTACCGTAAAATGCTACGGGACGTAGGTCATGATCTAGCTAAAATAGAGTGGATGTTATCACCTTATTATGAAGCGATCAATGCAAGCAACGATATGCGAGTAGATGACGTTTGCAGACCAAATACGTCCACCGACCGATAATATAAATGTAACTAACTAACAATAAATACTATGATACAAGAATTAGACAAAGTAGTGCACCAATGGTGCGATGATAACGACAGATGGATGTATATAGAGTACGACCGCGACGGAATGGTAATGGGATTAAACTTTATGCAAGGCGATGAGTACGAGTGCTTTAAGAAATCGTGGTGTGTAAGCGATAAAGGTTTAACAGCGTTTTATAAGCAAATGCTATACACCTTCGCTACCGAGCAAAAAAACGTACCCGAGCACTGCTTTATAAACAGTTGTATGTGGGCATACCACTCTGCAATCTCCGAGTACGAAGATAACAATTGTAAAATAGGTAACGCTAAAAAATGTTGCAAAGCAATTAGCGGAAGATAACGTTGCAGATAAAATACGCACCGTAATCGATAATATAAATGTAACTAAAAATATATAACTATGAATGACCCTATTACCACCCTTGACGAACAACTAAAACGTGTAGACGGCTTAATACCGGTTACCGATCTTGAATTGCGATCCGCTATCTATGAGCTTCTAGTCGAAGCACGCCACTCCGTAAGACTAGAAACTTATAACGAATTTAAACCTAAAACTATATAACTATGAACTACAAAGTAAAAATTGCCGAAGTAAATAAAAGTTTCAGCTTATCTCACCACAGTTACATCGATCTAGGTGTATTCACTGTAAACGCCTCAACCTATTCATTCCTATATCCCGCTGTAAAAACGGATTGGGCTTGCGATATAAACGATACCGAACTAGAATTTCTTGTAAACAACAAAAAATGTAAGTATGTAGGGTTCAAAGAATTATACACTCAACTATACGGTAACTCCTTCGCGACCTTTGAAGCTGACTTAATACGACAGATCGAAGAAGAAGTTGCAAAAAATATAATCAAAGAATATCCAGGAACTGATGTAAACTTTTAAATATAACAACTATGAAAAATGTAAACACCTTTATCGAAACAGAATTAACTAACCTAGATCGCGGTATTGTCGCCACACCAGACGAAGATTACCTAAATCGATTTACTGACGCTAATCACGGAAGCAACGATTTTTTACTAATGCAAATGTCAAAGCAGTATGGCTACAAACTAGCGTTACTTGCAATGCGTGAACAACTAAAAACTAAATAATATGAAAGCATTCAAATACAACCGACAAAACCGAACCATCACACTAGACGGCACTAAGTACCGACCTTACACTGTAGGTGCATTACCACCAAGCTTCGGCTTTAAAGTCTCTGACGACGGAGAAAAAGAAGGAATATCTAACTGGTTTAACTACAAAGGTTTAACCTACATAAAAGCATAACTATGAGAAAATTTTCACACACTGTACTAATAGTATTTAAGAGAGCAAACAGATTATTAACCGAGCTTGCGGCTGGCGCCGCGTATGCTATACGCAATTAACTTATGAAACCTGAACTACAAAACGAATTAGATGAGGTCGTTGACCGTATAATATTCTACCTAGAAGATCACATACTCAACACGATCGACTGGCAGATGGAAGGCAACACTATAATAGGTGATTGCGAAGGCGACGAATGGATGGATCGTCGACAATATGTTTATAACAAAGTAACTAAACAACTATAACTATGGGAAGACTAATTGAAATATCACCACAACAAGATGTTGTTAACAAAATTAATGCAAAAGCAGATTTTACTCACAATATAAACCGCACAAGACTAGAGCGTTACACTGTCAGCACAAAGAACGTGTTTACCGGCAAGAACCCATCACTATTCTTAAAAGATACCTGGAAAGTAGTTGAAGATGCATTCAACAGCGATCACGAATTACTAGGCGGTTGGTTAAGTGAAGACGATATATACTTTCTTGACTACGGAATAAGTATAACTGATCTACGGATAGCCATGCAATTCGCTAGAGCTAACAACCAATTAGCAATATATGACAATGTAGCTAACAAAGTAATTCCAGTTGCAGACTAATTACGATCACTTAATGATAATATAACTGAATACAAAATCTAATAACTATGAATATATTTTATTTACATAGCGATCCAGTTATCGCTGCACAAAAACAATACAATAAACACGTTGTCAAGATGATACTTGAGTCAGCACAGCTACTGTGTTCAGCTCATCACATGCTAGATAGTGAGATAGATGTCCCCTACAAACTAACACACAAAAACCATCCGAGTGCTGTGTGGACGAGACAATCTAGGCAAAACTACGCATGGCTATACTTCCACATGTTAGCTCTTGGCAATGAATATACTAAGCGCTACGGTAAAAAACACCTGACTATAATCAAGTGCGAGAACATACTGTCTCAAACACCTGGTCCGATCTTTAATACCGGCTTAACTGACATGCCTCAATGTATGCCAGACGAGTATAAAGTTTCAGGCGATTCCGTAGCTGCTTATCGTAATTACTATGTAAATGAAAAAGCACATTGCGCTAACCCTAAAGTTGAAATGCTATACACTTCAACGGATCAGTTTGACTAACCTAAAACCTAAAAAACTATGATAATATTTTTTATAAAAGCACTATATATTGTTAACTGGACTATTCTAATATCCGCTATAATGGTTGATATAAATGCGATATACCACGACGATTGGGATGATATGTGTATAACCACTAAGAAAAAGTTATTACTAAACGTTGTACTACCATTTTACTTTATGTGGCCTACTATTGGCAGACTGTTTAAAATGTGGTATAAAAAACTAAAATAAGTAGTATTACGAGCGGCGGCGTAATTAGCCGTCGGCACGGTGCAAGTCCGATCCTGAGGTAAATCTAGGTATACCTAGCATATACAGGAAAATAACTACTAAGTAGTATCACGAGCGGGAATTTAATTAACTCCCGGCACGGTGCAAGTCCGTTGTTAGATGGAAGATAACTACTAGGCGAAAGATACGATTCATGATCACGTAATAGCTGATAGCCGCGAAAGGAACGCCACTGACGGGTGAAGGAGTTCGAATCTCCTTGCGGTTACTAATATTAAACTAAATAACTATGAAAGCAAAACCAAGAAGTAAACACGCAGAATGGAAAATGCTAAATAAATACTATGGCAATTACGAAATGTCTGTAATGTTTAGAGACTTTAGCGGTTATGAATCCGTAAGAGAAAATTCAACATATCAAGAAGTATTTGACGAACTAGAAAAATTAAATTATGAGTAAAGTAACTAAAGAAATCCTGATCGTAGAATCAGAAGCGGTGATCTATGCACAGTATAAACACCGAGAAGAAGAACTAATGGTAATGTTTAATCGCGGCGCGACTTACACTTACTTTGATGTACCAACCCACGTATGGCGTGGATTACAGACCGCGCATTCAGTCGGCGGCTTTGTAAGCAAACACATAAGAATGAAGTTTGAATTTAAACTTGCAGACTAAACACGATCGCTAATAGATAATACAATTGAATAATAACTAAATATAATAACTATGGAAATGACTAAAGAAGAATTACAAAGAAAAGTAGATGAGTTAACACAATCGTTAGAATCGTTTACTAAAAACACTGAAATGTTAAAACAGGATCTAATTGTAGCAAAAAATGCGCTAAAAGTTGCTGATCGACCTAAGATTACGCAAGATCAAATGACCGAAATTCAAGATGCAATATACACGGTTGTTAACAACGTTGACTTTACGGATTGTAACAACTACGACATGGATTTTGAAATAGATTACGATAATCGTATTGCTGTAAGTAACATGGAGTTCAATAACTCCGACGAGATTGCAGATGATCTATGCTCTGAAATAGGGTCTTTGTTTAACGTAATAGAAACTGAAGATGAAGCCTAGAGTAAGACAGATGACAACTAGGGGTGGCAATCCTGCCCCTAACCAATTCTTGCTATACACCTCTGACGGCACGTACTTTCAAAGTTACAACAGTACGATTGCTTTCCGTGATCACAATGGCAAGATACAACTTGATGAGAACACATGGGACTACTCTAAAACCACAGCTGAGTACAGGCGTGATTTTTTAGGAGAAGGTGTTGATTTAACCCGAGATAAAATACTATCTGGTGAATACCAGTTAACTAACTTAAATTAAAATATGACAGAAGAAGAAATGGAGAAGATCGCAGATATGATATCAGATAGAATATTTGCGAAGATAGAGGCAGATACAATAGCCTTCAACGAAGAATTTGTTGATAGCTTACCAAGTAATGAAGAACAAATAGCAGAGCTGCAAATGTTACTATTGCATTACGAGAAGCAAGAAGACTATACTAGAGCTGCTAATGTTTTTGCACAGATCCAGTCGTTAACAAATAAAAATAACCCAGGCCGTGACATATAGGATGCTTAAACTACAAGTTATTATTTTTAGTTAAAAATAAAAGATTAAACTAAAATTTAAAGTGTTTCAGTATACGTATATAATCACACGTTTTTACGACAAACTCGCATGGTATTATGCTAAAGTTTAAAAATTATTAAAATGATAAATAAAAAATGAAAGATGTAAAATTAGAATTTGATGGATATTGGATAGATGTAGAAAATGGATGGTTGTGTATGGGCGATGACGAAAATCAAGTATTATTAAAGCCCGAGTATTTTAAAAAGCTATTAGAAGCTATTAATTATACACGTTGTTGTACGGAGTTAAATGATGATATTAAATTTGAACGTAAATCATCTGCAAGAGTATTTAATAATGAAAAAGGTATTTGGGAATTTATATAACATTTAATTACCTACAACGAATTAGAATATGAATAGTAAAATTACGGATATATGAAATGGTGGCAAAAAAAAGTTAAAGGATGGGTAGTGCCTTTTTGGTATACCGACACCCCTTTAGTAAGTAAAAAAGCAGTTGATTATGGATTAGATAAATTAGCTGAACAAATTAGAAAAGACAGAAGTAAGTAATTTTATTATTTATATTCTGTGTTAGCAAATCGTTTTAATGTTTGCTAACGTAAAAATATATGAAAAGTTATGGATATAGGATTATGGATTTATATAGGATTAATGATTTTTTGGCAAGTAGTATTTGCTATACAAGATTACAAAAACAAATAATTTTTTATATATGTTGTTGTGAAATCGTTTTAATGTTTTACAACAACGTATAACGTCAACTAAAAATAATACTTTCAAATAATGCTATACATTTATGAATAAACCCGACGAGACAATTAAAGAAGTAGATAAATTTAATGAGTGGATGCTTAAAATCCAGAATAAGTACTACTCTAATCATCAAGCTATGACAGAAGCATACAAAAAAATAAACAATGAAAAAATATAATATTGATAACTACGTAAGATACCAAAAAGATCTTAAAGAAACGTTAAATAATTTACCCGGTTTATTCTTTGACGAATATACTCGAGACCAGCTTATAACTAAGTTCATGCCTTTAACAGAAAACCTTGCACGTAAATTTGCAACGTCACATCAAGCCATAGGAGTGCTATCAATTAATGATCTGATACAAGCAGGGCACATTGGCTTAATAAAAGCTGTAGATAAGATTGACTGGGAAGTTTTAAACAGTTCTAACAACATAGAACAAACTATTAAGAGTTTCCTATCAAAGCGAATTAAGGGCACGATTAGGCGTTACATTAATCACAACATGGGGGATATTAAAATTCCTGAGTGGAAGATCAATGAAGTACGAAAAAGCTCTGACAATCCCGCAATTAATAATTTGCTAAGCAAATCTAAGTCAATGTACTTAGGTGATTTTACAATGAATAGCGACGATGATAGCGGATCAGTAATTGAGATAGAAGATGACTCTACTGAGTACAATGTGGATCTTATGAATGAGTACATACTTGCCTTACTAAAAAAGCATTTAACAGAGCGTGAACAAGATGTAATAAGACTGAGCTATGGCCTTGACTGTGATAAGCACGATGCTGTAGAAATATGTGCCATATTAGGTATCGAAGGATCCTACAAAAAGAAGGGTGTCAGAATCTCTGAAATAAAACGGAAGGCAATTGATAAATTAATTGAAAAGACCAATGACTCCCAAGTAGCTGATATTCTTTAGTCCGTGGCTGTAGTTTATCGACAAAACGTGTGATTATATATATAAGAGTAATCTCGCAAATTTTTAAACCAATAAATATCTATATAAATGAAATTAAATTTAAACCAAAAATTAGCAGAAATTCAAGCTAATCTTAAGGCTAAAAAATCCAGATACAATGGGTTTGGTAAATACAATTACCGTGCTGCAGAAGATATACTTGAAGCTATTAAACCGTTCTTATTAGAACACAAAGTTACAGTAACAATTTCAGAAGAAATGTTATCATTTGATCCGCCAGTTATGAAGTCAACCGCGACTATACTAGATGGCGAAAGCAAAGATGCTATACATACCTGTGCGATTGTTGGCGTTGATCTGATGTCAAAAGGTATGAGTATGCCGCAAAAATACGGTGCAGCCTCGTCTTACGGCAAGAAATATGCGTTAGGTAACTTACTTTTAATTGATGACACAGCAGATGCAGACGCATCTAACGATCACTCAGGTAAAACTGCTAAAGTTACGTTAACATCTAAGAAAGACCCGTTGTTTGCTAAAGCAATCAAGTTTGTTTCCGAGGGAGGCGCTGTGTCGGCTATTGCTGGCAAGTATGATCTTAGCAAGGAAATTAAGAAAGCTTTAGAAGATGCTCATCCTATGAAAACCGAAACGCTATAATGACTAAATCCGAACAGAAGAAAGTAGTAGAACTACTTAGACAAGATGCGGAATATTATGACGGAGTAGGTAGGCAGTATAGATCTAACTCAGATATATACAAGCTAATCAACGACCCGGAGCAATTTGGAAAGCCGAGTGAACAAAACATCAATTTTGTTATTGGTGGATACATTCACACGGCAATCCTTGAGCCGGAAAAACTAGAAGCTAACTATCCTGTATCAGAAGGATCAAGTAGACTAACAAAAATTTACAAAGCAGATGTTGTAGCTAACGACGGTAAGATGATGATCTTACGTAAAGAAGTAGACAGCTGTAACCTAATGATTAACAAAATTAAAAACAACTCAGTATGTCAATCTCTATTAACCGGTCAAGACGTTATATACGAAGAACCTGGAATCAAAAGTATTAACGGAACCTGGTGGAAAGGTAAAGCCGATTGCATCAACAAGGATCAAGGACTACTGGTAGATATAAAAACCACAGGGGATATCAATCGCTTCAGGAAAAGTGCTAGCATATACAACTACGACAGCCAAGCGTACTTATATAGAGAGATATTTGGATACGATTTAGTTTTTCTTGTGATATGCAAGAAGACACATCAAATAGCCGTGTATGATTGCTCTAATGAGTTCTACGAGCGTGGCAGTTACAAAGTTAAGTTGGCTATGGAACAATACGAAAAGCTAATAGCCGATCCACTATTTGATCTTAAAGATTACGTTAAAGAAGGTACATTATAGTTGCAGACTAATTACGATTACCAATAGATAATGAATATGAATCCAATTAAATATATAAAAATGAAAAGAACACCAAAAAGAACCTGTACTGTGACAGGTGTAAAAACCGCAGAGACTAACTTTTATGCTAACCAAACTCATGTAAAAGCCGTTGACAACCTTCGACGAAACACGGGCACGACAAAAGAACAATTAACAAGGATGTTTAACCAATTAAAAACTTATTAAATTATGGCAAGTATTATGAAAGCAAACATAGATCTAAATAAAATCCCTAAGGATAAGATCTATAAAGGAAAGAAGGGTAACTATTTACCAATCGTTATTACAATAAACGATGAACTAGGGAACTATGGCGACAGTGGTCCCATAATTGTAGAACAAACTAAAGACGAGCGTGACGCTAAAGTTGATAAAGTTTATTTAGGTAATGTAAAAATTGTATGGACTAACGGTACAAACGTTGATGCAGCACCTAAAGAAGATGGACAACAGCAATCAGCACCAAGAGCTGCTGTAGTAGAAGACGACGGCTTGCCTTTTTAGTGACAGAGCAATGCGAAATGTGTAATGAAGTTATGACTAAGTGTGACTTTGATTATTGCGATATCTGTCCGGACTGCTTAGACGAATCAAATTAAATTAATCTTATTGGGAGTATATAGAAATGTATGCTCCCTTTTTTAACCCATATAAATAATGGTAAGAGAAATCAACGGCTTTGTAATTGACGAGTACAATGTACACAAGCTAGAAGAGAAGACACAAGGTGTATGCCCTATGTGTTCTCATGACCGGAAACCTAAGAATCAAAAAGCTAAATGTGCTTCTTATGACTGGGATAGGGGTATTGGTACGTGTCACAACTGCAATAAGCCTTTTCAATTGCATACCTTTAAACGCAAAGGTAAAGCAGAAAAAGTATACGAAAAACCTAAACCTTTTGTCGATGCAGAAGTATCGTCTAAAGTAGTTGAGTGGTTTGAATCGAGAGGGATCAGTGCTGAAACACTGAAAGATGTAAGAGTAACTGAAGGCCAAACGTATATGCCTCAGACTCAGAAGAATGAAAATGCTATACATTTCAATTACTTTATGGGCGGTGAGTTAACGAACATCAAATACAGAGATGCACGTAAAAACTTTAAGCTCGTGTCTGGCGCTGAAAAAGTGTTCTACAATATAGATGCCACAGTTGGCTTTGAATATTGTATAATAGTTGAAGGCGAGATGGATGTATTAGCCCTGCACGAAGCGGGTATAACAAACGCTATATCAGTACCGAATGGTGCAACCTTAAATAATAATAACCTTGATTATCTTGATAATTGTATTGATTATTTTGAAGACAAAGAGAAGATCATATTAGCTGTTGACACAGACGATGCTGGATTAGCATTACAAACTGAGTTAATACGTAGATTAGGATCTGAAGTGTG
>Ga0209196_1001219_pt1 | contig 18834 bp, 20 predicted proteins | sample COGITO_mtgs_1105_5_FD_184801 | JGI IMG/M metagenome (GOLD analysis project Ga0209196, IMG submission 184801) | Pelagic marine microbial communities from North Sea - COGITO_mtgs_110509 (SPAdes) (version 2) | ecosystem: Environmental > Aquatic > Marine > Epipelagic ... | reverse complement strand
TCTTTGATAGGTGAAAACCCATATCAAGCAGAAAAATTTACTACAAAACTATCTAAAGTTTACAGGTATGTTTTAGAACAAAGAAATAAAGATCTTATCCCATTAATGCAAGAAATTAAATTTGCTAATACCTACATGGAATTGCTTGGAATGAGATTTGAAGATGCTGTGAAGTTTGAAATACCTACATCAGTTAGTGATGATAACCTAAAAATTGTCCCTCTCTCATTACAATTACTTTTAGAGAATGCACTAAAGCATAATGTAGTCTCATCTTCTAAACCATTAACTGTTAGAATATATGAACAAGGTAGTTATTTAATTATCGAAAATAATATCAACCCAAAAGAAGCTATAGGGAAAGGAACTAGGGTAGGACTTAGAAACATAGCTGACAGATATGGATTGATTTCAGATAAAAATGTAATCATAGAGAACGATCACAAAATATTTAAAGTAAGTATTCCTCTTTTAATTAAAACAAATAATACAATGTATTCAGAAAACTTAGAAAATAGTAAATATATACTAGCAGTTGAGCGAGTAGAAAAACTCAAAAAGTTTTACACAAGCTTAGCTTCTTTTGTCATAATAATGCCTTTTTTAATTTTTATAAATTTAAGTTTCATGCCCTATTTTCAGTGGTTTTGGTTTCCATTATTTGGATGGACTATTGGCTTAGTTTCGCAGTTACTAGAGGCTAATAATTATAATATTTTCTTGGGTAAAAATTGGGAAGAAAAAAAGATTAAAGAAATTATGAATAATTCAAAAGATAAATTGTAAAATATGGAAATTAAATATAACAAAGAGCTTCAATATTTAAATGCTCAGAAAAAAGTTAAGGAGATTAAGGGGTTTTACTCACATCTGACAGTAATGTTTTTCTTACTTCCATTTCTAGTGTTTATTAATTTAAAATTATCTCCCGCTTATCATTGGTTTTGGTGGGCTGTACTTGGAAACGTATTGGGATTATTTTTTCATTGGTTAAAGGTGTTAGGTTTATCATCTATTGGTTTTGGAAAAGACTGGGAGCGGAAGAAAATTGAAGAATACATGAGAAAAAATAAATAAAAAATAAAAATGGAAAAAGAATATTTAAAAGAACAACAGTATTTAAATGCAAAAAAAAGAGTTAAAGAAATAAAAGGTTTTTATTCTCACTTATTGATATATGTATTAATCAATATCTTCATTAGTGGTATTATTATTTTTGGGTTAACTTACAATAACATTAGTTTATCAGAATCTTTTAAAAACTTTGGCATTTATTCTACCTGGTTATTTTGGGGGATAGGTATTTTCTTTCATTGGATAAGTGTTTTCGGTTTTAAAAACTTATTTGGAAGTGCTTGGGAAGAAAAGAAAATTAAAGAATTGATGAGGAAAGATTATGAAAGAAATAGTAAAATACTTGATAAATAAAAAATGGAGATAGATAATAGAGAACTAGATAAAAGCTATTTAAGAGCTAAAAAAAGAGTTGAAAAATTAAAAAAATATTATAGTCATGTTAGTATTTATTTATTTGTAAACATTGTGCTATCATCATACAAAGTTTATAAAGATCTTGTAAGAGGAGATTCTTTTGAGGAAGCTATCTTTGAAGGAAATAATTTTTCTCTCTGGTTTTGGTGGGGTATAGCTATCGCTTTTCACACTTACAATACTTTTTCAGAAAACCTACTTTTTATGAATAAAAGTTGGGAAGATAAAAAGATCAAAGAATACATGAACGAAAAATAATTAATAGTTATATGAATGTTATTGTTATTGAAGATGAAAAACCTGCTGCAAGAAGATTAAAACGAATGCTGCAAAAACTTGATATAGAAGTTCAAGTCATGTTACATTCTGTAGAAGAGTCTTTGAACTGGTTTCAAACTAATGAAGAACCAGATTTAATATTTCTAGACATCCAACTTTCTGACGGATTATCTTTTGAAATTTTTGAGGAATTACCTATTCACAGTGCCATTATATTTACAACTGCTTATGATGAATACGCACTCAAAGCTTTTAAGTTAAACAGTATTGATTATTTGTTAAAACCTATAGATGAAGATGAATTAAAAAATGCAGTGTATAAATATCACAAACAACTGCCTAAATCATCTAACCTTAAAGTTAATATGGATGATATACGTAAACTGTTAATTAATCCTATTGATAGAAAGTACAAGAAGAGATTTACCATTAAGATTGGACAGCACATTAAAATTATTCCAACAAACGAAATTGAATGTTTATACAGTGAAAATAAATCAACATACATTCATTCTAAATCAAACAGAAGTTATTTAATAGACAACTCGTTAGAGTATTGGCAAGATAGTTTAGATCCTGAGATTTTTTTTAGAGTTAATAGAACTTTTATAATCCATGTTAGTGCCATTAAAGACATTGTTGCCTATACGAATAGTAGACTTAAACTTGTTTTAAATTCATTTAATGAAATTGAAATTATTGTTAGTAGGGAAAGAGTTAAGGAATTTAAGAAATGGATAGATAGATAAAAGCTTTAAATTTTCTAATAATTTGATTCTTTTTATATATTTACAAAGATATTTCAGCTTTTCAAATACGATGCATCGCTTTTAATCGTTTTATTAATGATTATTTAAAAATTTACAATGAAAAAATACAGTCTTCTATTTCTTTTTTTAATGCTTCTATCTTTATTGATTAGCTGTTCGAATAGTCAAAAATTTGCCATTGAAAAAGGAAAAGTAGGACATCTTACTACTAAAACAACCATAAAAGAACTTTCTGAGATTTTTAAAAACGATTCTATAGTTTCTAATCTTAGTGAGGGAGCCCTTGGAGACAATTATTTTCAAGATGATGATGAATATTTAATTTATAATAAGGATGGGAAACATTTGTTAACTATAGTACCAAAAGAACAGTTAGATTCTACCTCAACAATCAAGAGCATTCAAATTTTTGACGATAGATTTAAAACAACTACAGGCTTAAATATTAGAACCTCTTTTTCAGATATAAGAGCTAACAATACAATTGATAAAATAGAATCATCTTTTTACTCTGCTACTTTATTTATTGATGAATTAAATGCAACAATAGCTATAGATAAAGAAGAATTGGGCTTGAAAACTTTCAGTAACCAAAAGGTTACCGTAGAACAAATTCCTGATTTAGCTAAAATTAAATCATTTATTGTTTGGTTCTATTAAAATGTCTACTAAATATACCATTCAAAATTCTCCATTTATTGTTCCAACAAATGACGGAAAACTTATCGAGGAACATTTTGGTTATTTAACGGACAAAAACTCTAAGATAAGTATTGCTCACATGATTGCTCCACCTGGATGGAGTGAGCCTTTTCAGAGGCCAGATTTTGAGGAATTCACTTATATTATTAAAGGGAGAAAGCAATTTATTATAGATGATGAAACAATCATTTTAGAGGCCGGTCAATCTATAAAAATTGAAAAAAACATACGAGTTCAATACTCAAACCCTTTTAAAGAAGAATGTGAATATATTGCTATTTGTTTACCTGCTTTTACTGTTGACAAAGCTAATAGAGAAGAAAATTAATTTCTATTTCTTGTCAAGTAAAAAGGCAGATAGATAAGAATGAAAAAAGGAATTACAATTAATTCTACTACAAAAATATATTGAGGCCACTCTCCAAATACATCTAATAGGGTAGTGGCATCGGGTTTTTTATTGGTATAGAAGTAATTTGAGTCTAAAATATAATTTACAATAAACATAAAAATTACATAAAATTGCATTCCAATAAATGACTTAAATACGCTTTTTAGTGTAGGTCTCATTTTATATACAAATGTTGCATATAACATAATTATAACCAATCCTGAATGAACAAACCAATATCTAAAAAAAGTGAAGTTTAAGAAATTGTACTCTGAAGGGGTAATTAAAGATTGCAATGTTCCTGCTAAAATTAAAAAGAAGAGGATTTCGTAATAAATATATTTTCTTGTGAAAGAAAATATAGGAATAATCAATGCTAAAAAACTACATAAATGAAGAGGTAAGTCTTCTTGATAATTAAAATCTGGCTTATAAATATTTAATATTGATCCAAAGATAACTGTTAAACTTATGGAAGATGCAATAATGTTCCCTGTTAAAAATTGAATTTTTTTAGATTGTTTTTTAGCCCAATAAATTAGAATAGTACCTAATGTGATTACAATAGTGCTAACAATAATATGCTGTTTAGAGAAAGGAACAAAATCAGCATTTTCGCCAAAGAAAAAATCATTCAATTGTAAGATATTTCTTACAATATATCACTTTTTTTTAATTGTTGTTTTTTGAGGCTAATAAGGTGTTTTTTAGTAACATGGCAATGGTCATTGGGCCAACACCTCCAGGTACTGGAGTAATATAAGCTGCTTTTTTTGAAACTTCATCAAATGCTACATCGCCTAATAAACGATAACCACTTTTTTTGGTTGTATCTTCAACTCTGGTAATACCAACGTCAATTACAGTTACGTTAGCTTTAACCATATCTTTAGTTAAAAACTCAGGTATGCCCAAAGCAGCTATAACTATATCTGCTTGCAAGGTGATTTCTTTTAAGTTCTTGGTTCTACTATGTGTTATAGTTACAGTAGCATTTCCAACAGTTCTTTTTTGAGAAAGTAAGATACTCATTGGACTTCCAACAATATGACTTCTTCCAATCACCACAACGTGCTTTCCTGAAGTTTCAACTTTATATCGCTCAAGCAATTCAAGAATACCGTAAGGAGTAGCAGAAATGAAAGTAGGTAGGTTTAACGCCATTTTACCTACGTTAGTTGGATGAAAACCATCTACATCTTTCTTAGGGTCTACAGCCATTAAAACCTTTTGTTCATCTATGTGTTTTGGTAAGGGGAGTTGAACTATAAATCCATCTATTTCGATATTATTGTTTAATTCATCAATTTTTGACAATAACGAAGCTTCAGTAATATCCTCAGTTAATTCTATTAGGGTAGATAAAAAACCAACACGATTACAAGCTTTAACTTTAGCACCAACATAAGTTCTGCTTGCCCCGTTATTACCAACAATTACGGCAGCTAAATGAGGAGTCTTTTTTCCTTCTTTTTTTAATTGTAAAACTTCTAATGTTATTTCATCTTTGATCTCAGATGAAGTTGTTTTTCCGTCTAATAAAATCATTGTATTTAGTTTCAATTATTACTGCATTCCTTTCATCATTTGCATCATCTTTTTACCGCCGCCTCCTTGCATCATTTTCATCATTTTACTCATTTGATTAAATTGCTTCATCAATTGATTTACTTCTTGAACGGATGTGCCTGAACCCTTAGCTATTCTTTTTTTTCTACTAGCATTTATAGAAGTTGGTGTAGATCTTTCTAGCGGAGTCATTGAATGAATTATAGCTTCTATGCCTTTAAAAGCATCATCATCTATATCAACATCTTTCATAGCTTTTCCAGCACCAGGAATCATTCCAACAAGATCCTTCATGCTTCCCATTTTCTTTATTTGTTGAATTTGAGATAAAAAATCATCAAAACCAAATTGATTTTTTGCTATCTTTTTTTGTAGTTTTCTAGCTTCATCCTCATCATATTGTTCTTGAGCTCTTTCAACTAAAGAAATAACATCTCCCATACCCAAAATACGATCTGCCATTCTATCTGGATAGAAAATGTCAATAGCATCCATTTTTTCACCTGTTCCAATGAACTTAATAGGTTTGTTAACAACTGATTTAATTGATAAAGCAGCTCCACCACGAGTATCGCCATCTAACTTTGTTAAAATTACACCATCAAAGTTTAAGATATCATTAAAAGCTTTTGCTGTATTCACTGCATCTTGACCAGTCATAGCATCAACAACAAATAATGTTTCTTGAGGTTTTACAGCTTTATGAATGTTTGAAATTTCAGTCATCATTTCCTCATCAACAGCCAAACGACCTGCAGTATCTATGATAACTACATTTTTACCATTTGCTTTAGCGTGTTTAATAGCATTTAATGAAATTTCTACTGGGTTTTTATTTCCTTCCTCAGCATATACATCAACTCCAATTTGATCTCCAACTACTTGTAATTGATTTATTGCAGCAGGTCTGTATACATCACAACCAACTAAAAGTACTTCTTTTGTCTTTTTAGTTTTTAAGAAGTTAGCTAGCTTACCTGAAAAAGTAGTTTTACCAGATCCTTGAAGACCTGACATTAGAATTACCGTTGGGTTTCCTCCTAAGTTTACACCAACAACATCACCTCCCATTAAATCGGTTAATTCATCCTTAACTAATTTTACCATTAGCTGACCAGGATTTAATGTGGTTAAAACATTTTGTCCTATGGCTTTATTTTGAACTCTTTTGGTAAATTCTTTTGCGATTTTAAAATTAACATCGGCGTCTAGTAATGCTCTTCGAACTTCTTTTAAAGTTTCTGCAACATTCACCTCTGTTATTTTACCGTGCCCTTTTAGGGTATGTAAAGCTTTATCTAATTTTTCACTTAAATTATTAAACATGGGAATCTTTTTGCTTTTTTAAGAAGTAACAAATATAGAAAATACATGTATTTTACTAAAGGAAAAGAGTACTTAATCTTTTTTTGATTCTAGAGTAACTCCAATGTATTCGAATAATTATTTTAATTTTAATTACATTGGTAAATAGTATAACTCTTCTTTTTTTAATTATAAATAATTTTAACGCAACAGAAATATTGATGTTTTGCTACTAAACCTCAATGTTATTATTGAAAAAGTAAGCTATTTAAGTTTTGCTATTCATAAATCTTATTGTATTTTTCGGGAATATAAAGCTGTAAATGAAGAAAAATATCACAATTAAAGAATTATCTAAAATTCTAGAGGTTTCTATATCTACCGTTTCCAAGGCGTTAAATGATAGTTATGAAATTAGTGATAGTACAAAAGAAAGAATCAAATCAGCGGCAAAGCTTCACAATTACAAGCCCAATAAATTGGCTGTGAATTTAAAGTCTGGGAAAACGAACACAATAGGAGTTGTTTTGCCAAGTATAAAAAACTTCTTCATGTCTAGGGTTTTAAGGGGTATAGACAGTGTAATTGCTAAATCTCAATACAATATTATCATTAGTATTACCAATGAATCTTATGATAAAGAAGTGCAGTCTGTTCAAACATTATCTAATGGACTTGTAGATGCCATTATTATTGCTGTATCAGAGGAAACACAAATTAAAAAAGACTTCTCTCATTTAAATAGTTTAATTGGAGACACACCCTTACTCATGGTAGATAGAATTGTTAATTCTATTACCTGTGATAAAGTTCTTGTTGATGACTACAATGCTGTTTTTAATGCTGTAAATGAATTAATAAATGAAGGAAGAAAAAGTATTGCACTCGTTTCTAGCATTAATAATTTAAATGTAGGTAAGCTTAGAACAAAAGGATACAAATCCGCAGTTGAAAATAAACAAGATACAATTATAGTTGAAGGTCCAGAAGAATATTTAGAAAAAGAGTTAACTAAGTTGATTGATTTAAATAAGATAGATGCTATTATGGCATTAGATCAAGAATCTTCTTTAGCAGCATACAGAATTGGTAAGAAGAAAGAAGTATTAACCAATAAAAAGGTTGCTATAATAGGTTATGCAAGTAGGGTTATTTCAGAACACTTAACTCCAAAACTTACCACTATTGACCAACATGGTAAAAAAGTAGGCTCTACTTCTGCAAGGCTTTTGTTGAAGAGATTGGATGAGTTTGATGGAGAGCCAGAATCTATCGTCATAAACTCTACGGTTCAAAAAAGATTTACCAGTTAAATTCTATCTAATCTGTTATCTATTAAAATAATATTTAGATTTTTTCATTAAACTTCAAAGCAGCCCCATTAATACAATGTCTTTCACCAGTGGTATTTGAAGGTCCATCGTTAAAAGAATGTCCCAAATGACCTCCACATGTTGCGCACTTTAATTCAGTTCTGGCATAACCAATTTTATAATCTACATCTAATTCTACATTGTTTATTATAGCTCTATCAAAAGATGGCCAGCCTGTTCCTGAGTCAAATTTATGTGAAGAGTCATATAGCGGTGTTTCACATGCGGCACAAACATAAATACCAACTTTTTTATTTTCGTTTAGAGGACTAGTAAAAGGTCTTTCTGTTCCAGCCTCTCTCAAAATATAATATTGTAAACTATTTAACTGCTTTTTCCATTCTGAAGTTGTTTTTTCTATGGCATATTTTTTTTCAATTTTTTTTTCTGATTTCTGGGCTATTCCTGAACAACTTATTAAAAAGGAGAGCACTATAATTGATGTAAATTTTTTCATGTATGTTGTTTTATAAAATTAATACTCTTTTTAATAACTTCTTCATTTCTTAATATTTTTGTGTGTCCTAGCCCATTAGTAATTAATAAACTTCCCCTCTTTAAATTTTTTCGAATTTCATAGGCACACCTTACCGGTACATCTCCATCAGTCACATCATGAACGACTAAAACAGGGATATTAATTTTTCTAGCCACGGTACTACTTGAAGAATCATTAACTTTTAAATTCCATTTTTTTTCTAATCTAGATTGTATTAATTGCGCTGATTTTTCTTTCAAATACAAGTTTTTTGAGAAATTTAAAATGATATCGGAAATTTTATCTCCTGAACCAACAGCAATTAATGATTTAATAGTTAAAAAATCAGAAGCGGCTATATATAAGCTAGTAGCTCCAAAAGAATGCCCAATGGCAGCTTCAAATGGGCCATATGTTGTGTTTATCTTTTTTATTGTTTTTAAAAATTCAGGCATCATTGTAGTTTTTCCAGACGATTTTCCATGAGCAGGACCATCAAAAGAAATGACCATATATCCATTTTCTAATAATTTATCAGCAAAAGCAAACAATTGTGTACTTCTTCCACACCAACCATGAACTAATAATACTTTTTTTCTAGAATACCCATAAGATAAAATTTCAATTTCTTTATTGATGTTTTCAATGAATAAACGCTTTTTCTGAGCGCTTTTCAACATGTATTGTTCTCGTTTTGGAATTGGATAATTTATTGGGGTCATAAATAACTTCATTCCAAATAAGCTTGATAACCTAAATGAAATTAATTCTAAGGTTTTTGCCAAATAGCTAACGGGTTTAGGAATAACTAAACTCGGAATTAATACTTTGTTATTTTCTAAAAGTTTCAATAAATTTTAAAATCTTAAACTAGATAAATACTGTATTTCACACACAAAAATATGGAAATCTAATTTGTCATGAAGAAGAATAGCTGATGACATCAGATAATTATGAAAAATTTAAGGTTTACTAAATTTAAGTATATTGCATATATAATTATAACCAAAAATTAAAAGTATTTTTTAGCTTTTAATTTAATACTTTAAATCGCAATTTACATGTTAAAAAAAGGAGACAAAAAGCTTATCAATGCCTGGGCATTTTATGATTGGGCAAATTCAGTTTATTCTTTGGTTATTGGAACAGCAGTATTTCCTTTATATTATTCAAATATTACTGAAGGTGCCACGGTTTCTTTTTTAGGAACAACATGGGAACATCCAGACACTTTATATTCCTATGCCTTGTCCTTTTCATTCTTAGTGGTTGCTTTTATGTCACCAATTCTTTCAGCTATTGCTGATTACACAGGGAATAAAAAACGTTTTCTTCAATTTTTTTGCTGGATAGGCTCTTTATCCGTTATGTCCTTGTATTTTTTTGATGGAATTGACACGGTTTGGATAGGTATTGTTTTTACTATTCTTGCAAGTATTGGTTTCTGGTCTAGTATCGTTTTTTACAATGCTTATCTTCCAGAGGTTGCTTTTCCTGAAGATCAAGACAGGGTGAGTGCTAAAGGGTTTATTTTAGGGTATTTAGGTTCAGTCATCTTATTAATAATAAACTTAGGAATGATATTGAAACCAGAATTATTAGGAATTACTTCTGGTGCTGCATCACAAATATCATTTGTTATGGTTGGCTTATGGTGGTTAGGTTTTGCACAAATCACTTTTAGAAGGCTACCCAATAATGTTTTTGATAAAAAACCAGAAAAAGACTTCATATGGAAAGGGTTTAAGGAGTTAAAAATTGTTGGAAATGAAATTAAAAATTATCCAACATTAAAAAGGTTTCTTTATGCTTTTTTCTCCTTAAGTGTTGGAGTTCAAACCATCATATTATTGGCTACAATATTTGGTTCAACTGAATTAGGTCTAGGAACAGTTAATTTAATCATTACAGTGTTATTAATTCAAATAGTTGCTATTTTTGGGGCTTGGTTTTTTTCCAAGCTTTCTGAGCGTTATGGAAACTTTAAAGCATTAAAAGTTACAGTTTTAATATGGGTGCTTGTATGTTTAGCAGCATTCAATCTTCACAAAGAATTACCAAATGTAGATATTCTTTTTTATGGTTTAGGAGGTATTTTAGGCTTAGTTTTAGGAGCTATTCAATCGTTAACCCGTTCAACGTATTCTAAACTGTTACCAGAAACAGAGGATCATGCCACTTATTTTAGTTTTTATGATGTTACTGAAAAAATTGCTATTGTTTTAGGAACTTTTGTCTATGGTTTATTATATGCGTTAACCGATTCTATGCAATGGAGTGTTTTATGTTTGGCAATTTTTTTCATCCTATCATTTATTCTTTTGAGTACACTCAAGGAAACCAAGTTTGTAAAGTAATTTTTTATAATAAAAAAACGCTGCAGAAAACTGCAACGTTTTTAAGAATTATGTTTTTATATTATTGTACTTCAACACCTTGAAAAGTTATATTATAATCTTCTTCACCTCCTGTAGTAGAACCAAATTGATTAGAATCATCAGCGCTATCTGGCTCATGAACTAAAATAATTTGTAAATTTCCAGAACCTGCTGATGCTGTAGTCCAAGTTGTAGAAACCCCTAGACGAGTTCCATTAGCTCCAGCAAGATCACTAGCATCTCTAATCATACCCATACCAAGACTATTATTGTATTTGAAAAAGTGCTCGTCTCCTTCTGGGATAATGTCATCGTTTAAAATATCATCAACATCACTAGGATCACTTTCATTAGTAATTTCTAGATCCAATGAATAAGACTGTCCTGCTGTGAATGTACCATTAACAGTATTAGTAAAAGCCCCTTCTTGTCCGTCAGGTGCTATGTTTTTCATTACTACTACATCTGCAGAATTAGCATTATTGGTAAAGGTTAACGTTACGTTAGTAATTAATTCTACTTCGTTAACTGGATCTGGGTTATCGTCATCATTGTTACATGATGTAATTAGAGTTATGCAAAAAATTGCTGCAATAAAAAATTTACTAGTTTTAATAAAATTTAAATAATTAGTGTTCATTGTTTTAATATTTAGTTTATTGGTATTCATAATTGTTTTTGATTAATAATTAAGTTTTAATTGTAAAATGATATTTCTTCCTAATTCATCAGCAAAATATCGTAAGCTGTTTAAATAATTCCTGTAGGAGGTGTCAAATACATTATTTACTCCTAATCCAATATTTAAGCTTGTTTTTTTACTCATTTTAAGGGTTAATTCACTGTAAAAATGTATAAGATGAAACCCTTGAGGTGGTGAACTAATATCTATTTCAAATCGCTCTCCAGTAAATTGATCAAGTACTTCATAGTTGAAATTCGGAAATTCTTTTTGTTCAAAAAATAATTCTGATTTTAAACTTGCAGAAAAATTTAACCAATCTTCATTTTTATACATGATTTGATTTACAGAATTAAATGCTGGGATATTTATCAATGGCAAATCAGTTTTTATGTCAACTCCTTTGATTAAAGAGGACTTATTTTGCCATTCAAAATTTTTTGTTATTTCAAATGTAACATTCGTATCAATACCAAATAATTCAGCATTAGTTTGTTTGTATAACCAAAGACCAAAAGCCCCTCTGTTATCTAAATTATCCTCAAAAGGTCTCAGGAAGATATAATCTTTAATTCTATTGTAAAATACTTCGACTAAAAGGTTAAATCTTGAATTATTGTAAGAATATGATGAAGCTATTCTATTTGCGATCTCTTTATTGAACCTAATATCTCCAATTTCAATTCTTGCAAGAGCATGGTGCAAACCATCACTAAATAATTCAGAGGCATTTGGCGGTCTGCTTCCCAAACTGTAATTTAGAATGATTTGACTATGTTCATCTATCGTATATTTTCCACCAAAAGATGCAGAAATATTATGATAATCAAATTTAGGGTTAGTTAAAAATTGAGTTGGAAATTCATCTATAATTAGGTTTGAAAAAATTTCATCATATCCGCTCTCTTCCCATCGTGATTTTAGATAAAACTTTTTTGCTTCTATTCTATTGAAATCGTAGCGTATACCAGCATCAACGGTTAAATCATCATCTATTTGCCATTCTGAAGTTGTATATATGCCAAAATCATATTTGTTATAATCTGGGATTAAACGTCTAACTCCTGTGTCGGGGTTTGCAAAATTATCCTGATAACGCCCTAAAAACCCAAAATTCACTCGCTGCTCTAAATTAGAATCTAAACTCACATCAGCTAGAATAGTATGGGTTTGTAAAATTAAATCAACAGCAGGAATATTTCTTCTGTCTCCAATTCTAACATCAAATTCTTTACGTCTATTATTTTGATAATCATATTGTAAATTAATTTTACCAAAATTTTCAAAACGCTTATAATAGTTAGCTTTTATTAAATGATGTTTAATGTCTTGTTTAGGAACATTAATGGAAGTGTTAAAGTCTTCAATTACAATAGGTTGGCTTGAGTTAATCGCACGTCTAAAATCAAAAAGATTACCAATATGGGATGTTCTTAGGATTCCAATTTCATTATCTAAATAACTATAATATAGTTCATAACCCGATTCAAATTTGTTTTTACCAAATCTAACAGCTGCACTCTTAGATTCTAATCCAGTATTTGTTAAGTTATAATCTGGTGATTTAAAATCTCCATTTCTTTTGTAGGATGCCTGAAAATTTGCAAACCAACCTGAACTATAATTTTTATTTAGACTAGAGGTAATGTTATAGCCACGTCCATTTGTTTGCCCTCCAATAATCGTTTTGCCAAATAAGGTGTCACTTTTAATAATTCTACTAGGCCTTAATATAATTACACCTCCAATAGCGTCACCACCATATTGCAATACACCAGAACCCTTAATTACAGCTATTTGATTAACACTATTTATATCTATATTGGGGGCATGATCTATACCCCATTCTTGATCATGTAAGCGAACATTGTTAGATACGATTAAAATTCTACTACTGTGTAAGCCATTTATTACAGGTTTAACAATAGTATTTCCCGTATTGATAGACGAAACACCAGGAATTTCTTTAATAGCATCTCCTAAACTTAAAGCACTGTAACGCTCAATGATTTCGTTATCAATAATGGTTTCTTGAGCTGTATTAGTTTTTTTATCAACTTTAGCATTTATATTTACCTCAGTCAATTCTTCAATATGATGCTCTAGTTTAATGTTTAAAAATGATGTTTCATCAAGATTTACAGAAATAACTTTTGAGTCGCATGAAACATGAGAGACAACAACCTTAAATTTAGATGAACAAATATTTTTAAAAATAAAGTCGCCCTTATTATCAGTAACCGTATAGATATCTGAACCTTCAATTTTCAAGGTAGCACCTTGAATAGTAGACCCATCGTGAAAATCTTTTACGTTCCCTTTAAGTTCAAGGATACAATTTTGACTTATGATTATGCTTGTAAAGCATAACATCAAGTAAGTCAAATAATATTTTTTTGACATTAGCTTTTTATTTTTAACTTTTTTATTTGGTATTTAAGAAAAGTTAAAAAAAGGTGGACCCCTTAAAGGGAAGGATAATTCTATATGATTAAAAAGAAATTGATAATTTTTGGTGTTTTTAAAATTAATTTTCTCTTCTATGAAAGAAAATAATTTATTTGGAATGGTCGCAAATGTTTTAATTTGAAGATGACATAGTTCACAATTATAATCGATTTGATGTAAGTGGTTTTCTTCTTGTAAAGAACAAATGATTTGTTCGTGTTTTTCAAAAGCATGAACCATTTCAATACTAGAGGGAAGGACTAGTAGTAAAATCAAAAATATGACGTTATGTTTTCTAATTTTTTCTATGATTTCTTTTTTTACGAATTTTCATATTCAATACTTCAACACCCAAAGAAAAAGCAATTGCGAAATATAAGTATCCTTTTGGAATTACGCCAACAGATTGTTTAAAAATTTCTAAATGTGACAAATGAGCTCCTTCTGCGATCAGCATAAAACCAATAAGTATTAAAAATGAAAGTGCTAACATTTGTATGGTTGGATTATTATTAACAAATATACTAACAGTATTTGCAAAAACCATCATTATAATCATAGAAATTAGTACTGCGATTATCATAATGGTAAGAGCGCCATCTATACCATTAGTCATTCCTACTGCGGTAAGAATAGAGTCAAAAGAGAAAACGATATCAATTAAAATTATTTGAATGATGATATTTGAAAATGTGTTCTTTTTCTTTGATGTATTAGAATTATCATTGATTGAACTTTGTTCCATTTTATGACGTATCTCTTTAGTGCTCTTATACAACAAAAATAAACCACCAAGAAATAAAATAAAGCTTTGACCTGTAAATGCAGCTTGTAACCATGAGTTTTGAATGGTCCAAAAAGGTTCTTTTAAGGCAATTAAATAAGAGACACTAAAAAGTAATAGAATACGTGTAATCATAGCTAAAGCAAGCCCTAGTAAAGTTGCTTTCTTTTGTTGTGCTTTGGGTAATTTATTTGCAGAAATAGAGATGAATATAATATTGTCTATTCCTAAAATAATTTCTAAAAAAGTTAGAGTTAATAGTGCAACCCAAGTATCTATTTGAAAAAATAATTCCATGATTTACTTTATTTTATATACTGTACCTTTTTGTTTAAATTCTGAAAATCCAATTTTAGCAGTAAAATCATAAGAAGAATCTGATAACTTATTAATTTGAACAAATATGGGGTCTTTGTCGAGTTCTGTTTTAGGAGATTTCATTTTTAATGTGTAAAAGAAATTATTTTTCCATTTGATATAAAGCGTGTCAATAATTTTATTCTCCCTTTTAAAAACACCTGAATCGGTTGATATTTCAGTATATTTAACATACTCTTCAACTTGTAAACTATCAACTCTAGTAACAATAGTTTTACTATATCCTTTTCCTGCAGGAATTTCAAAAACACCCAATTTAAATCTTTCAGCATTATTCGCTTTTTTTGAGCTACATGACGATAGAAAAAAAACAATAATTAATATTGAAAATAGTGTTGTAATTTTAAAACTATAATTATTCTTCATTAGATTCCTGTGTAGTTTGAGGGTGTTATTGCTTTTAATTCATTTTTAATATCATCAGAAATATCTAAATTTTCGATAAAATTAGCAATAGACTGCTGATTTATACTTTCGTTAGTTCTAGTCAGACCTTTTAAAGCTTCGTATGGATTAGGGTAGCCCTCACGTCTCAAAATTGTTTGAATTGCCTCAGCAACAACTGCCCAGTTGTTATCTAATTCTTCTTGAAATTTACTTTCATTCAACAATAACTTATTTAAACCCTTTAATGTTGAAGCAAACGCTATCAAGGTATGACCAAATGGAACACCTACATTTCTTAAAACTGTGCTATCAGTTAAATCACGTTGCATTCTAGACACGGGAAGTTTGCTTGAAAGGTGCTCAAAAATTGCATTAGCAATTCCTAAATTCCCTTCAGAGTTTTCAAAATCTATAGGGTTTACTTTATGAGGCATAGCTGACGATCCTATTTCTCCTTTTTTAATTTTTTGTTTAAAATAATCCATAGCAACATAGGTCCAAATGTCTCTATCCAAATCAATCAATATGGTATTTATTCTTTTTAATCCATCAAATAAAGACGCCATATGATCGTAGTGTTCAATTTGAGTTGTTGGAAAAGAATGGTGAAGACCTAATACTTTATTTACGAAATTGGAACCAAATGCTTTCCAATCAATCAAAGGATAAGCCACTTTATGTGCATTGAAATTACCTGTAGCCCCTCCAAATTTAGCAGCATTAGGAATTTGGGTAATAAATTTTAATTGTTCTTCTATTCTTACAATAAATACCTCAATTTCTTTACCTAATCGAGTAGGTGAAGCTGGTTGGCCATGAGTTCTCGCCAACATTGAAATTTCTGCCCAGTCTTTAGAAAGTTCTTTTAATCGATTTAACACCTTTGCTAATTCTACTGAATAAACGTCGTTGATAGCATCTTTTATTGATAATGGGATAGCAGTATTATTGATGTCTTGAGATGTTAGTCCGAAGTGAATAAATTCTTTATATTTTTCCAGGCCCAATAAGTCAAATTTTTCTTTTATAAAATATTCAACAGCTTTTACATCATGATTCGTTACTTTCTCAATATCCTTAATTTTTTGAGCATCTTCTGAAGAAAAATTTTTGTAAACTTTTTTTAATTCAGGAAATATAGTTTTATCAAAACCACTAAGTTGTGGAAGAGGAACATCACATAGGGCAATAAAATATTTTATTTCTACTAAAACTCTGTATTTTATGAGTGCTTCCTCAGAAAAATAATTTGCTAGTTGTGTTACTTTATTTCGATATCTCCCATCAATAGGAGAAATGGCATTTAATTGTGTAATATTCATTTTTTATAGTTGAGTTCAACAAAAGCAAAAATACTCAATTCCTTAGATTTAGTGTATGCTTTTTTAATGTTTTTATAGAGGCTCTAAATGAAGTTTAAATGCATAATTATAATGGTGTTTAGTTCATGTATAAGCTAAGTTTAAAAATAATCAGAATAGGATACTCTAGAAATTTTGATATCACAATAATATTTTAAACTGTTTTTTGTAGTTCACTTACTTTGATAAAAAATAAATTAAATCAAATCTGTATATTTACTTTATGATGAATCATAAGTTGCTAAATACCAAATTACTCACTGTATTTATTTTTTTATTTTCTTTTTACTTAGGGTCACTAGAGGTTAATGCTCAAAAGATTAATCAGTTTACAAAAGATAATAAAAGAACAGGGGTTTGGAAAAAGTACTATTCAAATAAGCGAATTCGTTATGTGGGATCTTTTTTAAATGGTAAAGAAATAGGAGTATTTAAATACTATGATATTACTACATCTAAACATCCAACAATCATAAAAGAATTTTCTTCAATTTCAGACTCTGCAAAAGTTAGTTATTACAATTTAGACGGTAAGTTAAGAACTAAAGGAACAATGTTAAAAAAGAGAAGGATAGGGAAGTGGGTTTATTTTTTCCCTAATGGTGCTATTTTTTCTGAAGAGTTTTATACAAATGGGAAATTGGAAGGTAAATTAAAAAATTATTATAAGAATGGTAATGTTTTAGAGATTACCCAATATAGTAATGGGTTGAAAAATGGTGTTTCTAATAAATTTTCAGACCAAGAAGTTTTAATAGAAAAAGTGAATTACAAGAATGACATTCTTGACGGCAAGGCGATGTATTTTGAACTAAATGGAGATTTAAAAGAAGAGGGGGTCTACAAAGATGGTAAAAGGATAGGAAAGTGGGAATTCTATATTGGAGGAAAAAAAGTATCTAAAAAAGAGAAAAAAGAAGTAAATAAATTCAATAAGAACTCTATTAACAAGAACTAATCTATTTACCTTGGGTATTAATTAAACGATATACTTATTTTCTAAATAAAGTTAAACAGCATTTTTGTAGATTTGTCTACGAATTAGATTTTATTTCATGAAACGAGTAATAGTAGGGCTTTCTGGCGGTGTAGATAGTAGTGTTACAGCCTATTTATTAAAAGAACAAGGGTACGAAGTTATTGGTCTTTTTATGAAAAATTGGCATGATGATTCTGTTACTATTTCTAATGAATGTCCATGGTTAGAGGATAGTAATGATGCGCTTCTTGTTGCTGAAAAATTAGGGATTCCTTTTCAAGTAGTTGATTTAAGTGAACAATACAAAGAACGTATTGTTGATTATATGTTTGGTGAATACGAAAAAGGGAGAACTCCAAATCCTGATATTTTGTGCAATAGAGAAATAAAATTTGATGTTTTTATGGACATAGCTCTAGATCTTGGAGCAGATTTTGTTGCTACAGGTCATTATTGCAGAAAAGGAGAGGAGATTATAGATGGAAAATCGATTTATAAACTATTGGCAGGAAAAGACAGTAACAAAGATCAATCTTATTTTTTGTGTCAATTGTCTCAAAAACAGTTATCTAAAGCGCTTTTTCCTATTGGGGAATTAACAAAACCTGAGGTGAGAGAAATAGCAAAAAAAGCAGATTTAATTACAGCGGAGAAAAAAGATTCTCAAGGTTTATGTTTTATAGGTAAAGTTCGTTTACCTGAATTTTTACAACAAAAACTTCAATCTAAAGAAGGTGAAATTGTACAAGTTCCTAATTCAGCTGATCTATACCAAAGAGAACAACCTAATTTTAATTCTAAAGCAGAAGAGTTAGATTTTTTAGCAACTAAATTCCAATACAATAAACAAGATGGGAAAGTTGTTGGAAAACACTTAGGAGCTCATTATTTTACGAAAGGACAGCGGAAAGGCCTTGCAGTTGGAGGAACCAAAGAACCATTATTTGTTATAGAAACTGATGTGCGTGAGAATGTTATTTATGCAGGTGAAGGAAAAAACCACAAAGGATTGTATCGAAGTGTTTTATTTGTTTCTAATGAAGAAGAGCACTGGATTCGTGAAGATCTCAAGCTAAAAA
>Ga0209196_1001187_pt1 | contig 19154 bp, 17 predicted proteins | sample COGITO_mtgs_1105_5_FD_184801 | JGI IMG/M metagenome (GOLD analysis project Ga0209196, IMG submission 184801) | Pelagic marine microbial communities from North Sea - COGITO_mtgs_110509 (SPAdes) (version 2) | ecosystem: Environmental > Aquatic > Marine > Epipelagic ... | reverse complement strand
CGCGGAGGTAATCGATTCTCCAGCAGCTGGAACTTTGATTTCAATTTCCTTAACTGCTTGCGGTTCGGAACCCGCTTGCGGTTCGGAGTCGGCTTGCGGTTCGGAACCTGCTTGGGGCTCAGGATCAGCTTCAACAGGAGCGTCGGACTTCGCCTCTTTCTCTGCAGTATCCCCGGCATTACCCTCTTCAATCACGCCAACGACTGTCCCGATAGCGACCTCCTCGCCTTCCTGAACAAGCACATTAAGAATTCCCGCAACTTCTGCATCAAGGTCATTAGACACCTTGTCGGTCTCGATGGTCAAAACCGTCTCCCCTTTCGAAACGGCGTCGCCGCTTTGCTTGTGCCAGCGCGCAACATTGGCAGAGGTAATTGATTCGCCGACGTTCGGGATCTTAATTTCAGTGGCCATAGGAATAATCGTGGGTAATAAAAGGGAGGGTGAGTTTAGACTTCGAAGGCACCTGCGACAAGCGTTTGCTGCTCGTGGGTGTGCTGCGCTTTTGATCCCGCCGCGGGGCTTGAGGATGACTTGCGTCCTGAGTAGCTGATGCGCGTATCGAGAACGGCTTCCAGCCTAGGTCTTATGTAGGTGTATGCTCCCATGTTACTAGGCTCCTCTTGAGCCCATACCCATTGAGAGACCTTCGGATACTGGCTGAGAATAAGTTCCAGCATCTCATCATTGAAGGGGTAAAGTTGTTCAATGCGTATGATAGCTGCATTTTTAATTTCTTTCTCGTCACGGTACTTTGCGAGGTCATAGAAAACCTTGCCACTACAGAACACGACACGTTCTACATCACTTGGATTTTCAAAATCCATAACATCAGGCAGTATTTCCTGGAAGCACGCACCCTCAAGAAAGTCCGCTTCATCCGATACAGCCTCAGGGCGAGACAAGAGGCTCTTAGGAGTCATTAGGATCAAAGGCTTGCGGAACGCACGCTTCTTTTGCCTACGCAGCGCATGAAAATATTGAGCGGGCGTCGAAAGGTTAGCCACCTGGATATTCTTTTCTGCGCAGAGTTGAAGAAAACGCTCGAGACGAGCACTTGAGTGCTCGGGGCCCATGCCCTCGTAACCATGAGGAAGCAGCATCACCAAGCTGCTGGGCGTTTGCCACTTTGATTCAGCAGAGGCAATAAACTGATCAATGATGACCTGTGCTCCATTAGAAAAATCTCCGAACTGGGCCTCCCACATGATCAGCATGTTAGTTGCTCCAAGAGAGTATCCATAGTCAAAACCCAAAACGGCAGCCTCCGAAAGAAGCGAGTTATAGACACAAAAATTAGCTTGGTCTTTAGAAAGGTTCTTCAGGGGAATGTAACGCTCCCTTGTTTCTGAATCATAAAATACGGCGTGGCGGTGACTGAAAGTACCTCGGCGCACATCCTGACCCGACAAGCGCACAGGGTTTCCCTCCATCAGTAATGAACCCCATGCCAATGACTCAGCAAACGCCCAGTCATATTCCTGCCCCGTCTTCAGCGCTTCTTGGCGCCTCGGGATAAAGCGCTTTGCAAGGGTCTTATGCAGGTTGAAACCCTCTGGCATGTCAGTGAGCACCTTACCTATATGCTGCATGGCTTCTCTCGAGATGCCGGTGGGCACAGGAGCATGTGAATAGCTGGGCTGGGACTCCGCGGTGGATCCGCTGAAAATAGTGCGGTCACCCTTTTCCATGTGGTGTACCATGGTGTGATAACCCTCGTCCAAATCATCTTGAACCTGCTTCTCTATAGCATCCGCCTCCTGCTGGCTCAACGCCCCTGCTGCAACAGCTCTATCCTTAAAGAGATCCCCAATCGGTTTGCGCGCATCGACTTTCTTATAAATATGCGGCTGAGTGAATGCAGCTTGATCTGCCTCGTTGTGACCATGTCGACGGTAACAATACATATCGATGACGATGTCGCGGCCAAATGTTTGCCTGTATTCCAGGGCGAGGACAGCGGCCCAGACCAAATCTTGAGGCTGCTCTCCGTTGACGTGGATAACTGGAGCTTCAATCATCTTGGCAATATCTGTCGCGTAATGTGATGAACGCGCGTCCTCGGGCATGGTGGTGAAACCAATCTGATTATTGATCACAATGTGAATCGTTCCTCCGGTATGATAGCCGGGCAGCTGGGAAAGGTTCAGGACTTCAGCCACTGATCCCTGACCGGCAAATGCCGCATCACCATGCAATAAAATAGGCATCACCCTGCCTCGGTGCGCTCCGGTCACATTGCGCTCAGACTCTTTGAGATTATCGCCCCCCATCAGACGCTGGCGCGCCCTGGCCTTGCCTTCAACCACCGCATTAACAGCTTCCAAATGGCTCGGATTTGCGGCAAGCGATACGTGCACCTCTCCATCCAGCAGCATGCGTTCGCCCTCATAGCCTAGGTGGTATTTCACATCACCATCACCCGCGACAAGGTCAGGAACGTAGTTGGGCGTAAATTCATACAGCAGCGTGGTCAGTGACTTGCGCAAGAAATTACGAAGCACATTGAGACGGCCCCGGTGTGCCATACCCATCTCGATGGCCTTGATATCATAACTGGGGCATTTTTCTAGAATCGTATTAAGCAGGACCATGGTGCCCTCACCGCCCTCGAGCGAAAACCTTTTTTCACCAAGGAACTTCTTAGCAAGGAAGGACTCAAAAAGCTGAGACTCAAGTAACCACTTCAGGACTTTTCCCTCCTCGTAATTGATTAAATGCTGATGCTCATCACGATGCTCAACACGTTCACGGATCCAGTTCCGAATCTCCGTATTGAAAATGTGCATGAACTCAGTGCCCACGTTACCACAATAAGTTTCTTCGAGAGAGGCGATCAACTCACGCAGCGTCATCTTCTGCCCACGGCGATAGAACTGTGTCGAGACCTCCCGATCTAGATCGGATTCACTGAGCCCAAACTGATCGAGCTGCAATCGAGGATTAGGCACGCCCTCATCATCAAGTGGATTAAGGTGAGCTTGAGTGTGCCCGAGGGTGCGATAATTGTAGAGCAGGCTCACTACCCTACCCCGGAAATTCAAATAATGCTCATCAGAAGATTGCACCTCCATATTAGCACTGGGCAAGGCTGCAGTGTCCGCGGACTTTGCTGCTGCCGTAGTTACCGGAGCTGTGGTATCTTGGCGCTGTTTGAGCTGCGCATTACCAAGTTCGAAACCTTCAAAAAAAGCACACCAATCAGCCTCAACAGACTGGGGGTCTTCACACCACTGATCATACTTTTGATCAAGAAGGTCGGCATTAAAGCGCGCTGATATTGATGATTTCATTGACAGAAAAAAGGTGAATTTATAGCCGCAATCTGCTTTTCTTTCTTGGAGCTAAGTAGAACTTAGTTGTAATTACTGTCACAGCCCCTCAGAGTCAACGCGCAAGGCGTCTCTTTTACGACATTTTTCAAACTCCTTCAACCGTGTCCACCCATCAATGATTGACGTCAACAATCTCAGCAAACGATATGGCAGGCATACTGCCGTCAATGATATCAGTTTCAAGGTAGGCAAAGGAAAAATCATCGGTTTCCTTGGCCCCAACGGAGCAGGCAAGACGACCACATTACGTATGCTCACCGGTTATCTGCCGCCAAGCTCAGGTAGCGCCGAAGTCGCAGGCTATGATATCTTCCGCGATTCTGTGAGCGCTCGCCGCAAAATTGGCTACATGCCCGAAAATGTCCCCCTCTACGACGAAATGCGCGTCCGTGAGTATCTGCGCTACCGAGCACACCTCAAGGGGCTCAAAGGCAGAAATGCCCGCCAACACATCGGGGAAGCCATGGAGCTCTGTGGACTTACCCACGTCAGGCGCAAAATGATCAAAACTCTCTCCAAGGGATACCGCCAGAGAGTCGGCCTTGCTGATGCCCTTGTCCACAAGCCGGATCTTCTCATTTTAGATGAGCCGACCAATGGCCTGGACCCCAATCAAATCCGTTCTATCAGAAACCTGATCAAGCGACTCGGGGAAACTCACACCATCATGCTCTCCACCCACATTCTCCACGAAGTGGAAATGACCTGTGATCATGTCATCATCATCGACGAGGGGAAAATTAAAGCCACAGGGTCCCCCTCTGAATTAGTCAATGAAATGCGTGCTGCTGGAAAAATCACGGTAGAAATACAGGCTGACGAGGAGGCCGCTACAGCTGCCTTCAATGAGCTCAAACACGTTAAAAAAGTTATCCGTGAGGGAAAGGAAGACAACTGGACAAAATTCTCCATCCTCGTAGATCATGGCACAGATACTCGAGAGCGCATATCAGCACTCACCGCGGCCAAGCAATGGCCCATCCGCACTCTTCATCGTCACAGATCCACCCTTGAAGATGTTTTTGTCGAACTCACGCGCAAGGATTAATCTCACAGGATTAATGTGACGGCATCAGCCTCACCCCGTCGGCCTCACCCCGTCTGATCACTCAACTCTGACGAGGCCCAACGACTCCAATCGATGGGTGAAATCAGCCGGCAGGCTGCCCCGACTTCTTGTATCCATCTCTATTCTTGTCAGCACTTGAGAGCCTGAGGCAAAGGCCTCGACGGCAATGATTGCCCGCAACCCAGCACGCTGGCAGTCCCAATCACTATCATTTTCCAATGGCTGCCAATCATCTGCCATCATGGCATCTAAAACCTGCTCACGCGTGATACTACAATCACTCCACCACTTGGCTTCGTAGTCATCATACTGACGCGTCACATCCACCAGAACGAACTCACGCTCGCCCGATGCTCGCTCCACTTTGCTTCGCCAGCTCAGGCTATGCCACCACCTTGCCCATGCCCTTATGCGCGGCTGTACCGCGTTAGCAAAAGCCAGCTTAGCACGTGACTCGGTGCAGAAAAACTCCTCAGGAATAGATCGCTGTGGCTGCATCGTTGTCACCAGTTGCTGATAAGGCGCCATGCCCATCGCGCCATGATAGATGAAACTTCCATCACTCGCGCTCATCGCTTGACCTGAATAAACACAACCCTTCCATATGGCACCACCACCCCGGCGAAACCTCTCAGGGTGGTCCAGCATCAACAATGCCTCTGCCTTGCCATATTGATATTGCTGCGTGAAATAACGCCACAGCGTTGCACGTCTCCGGTGCCACACAAAAGCGGCTGCCGAGAACCCCATACGGAAGCCCGCGTGCTGCAAGCGCCAGCAGAAATCGACATCGTCACCCGCGATCAAATAACGTTCACTAAAACCACCAATCGCCTCCAATACTTTCTTTCTAACCGCAAGGTTACATCCAGGCAAATGCTCCGCCTCATCATCATCGAACAAAACATGAGAAGGTGCTCCTTGCGCCGAGGCCACCACCACCTCATCAATAACACTGGCACCACCATCATGTGAAGGCTGAGGGCGCGGAGCCAAATTAGGTCCTCCGCAGGCATCCCAGCCCCTCCGATTAAATGCCTGAGCCAGCCACCACAACCACTGTCTATCCGGTTGGCAGTCGTCATCTGTGTAGGCAATGATGTCTCCCTGAGCCTCACGGGCGCCTCTATTTCTGGCTGTACTTAATCCACGATGTTCCGATTGAATCAGGCGCACACCAGCAAAACCACGAACTATTTCTGCCGTATCGTCAAAGGAGCCATCATCCACCACCAAAATCTCAAAGTCGGCATAGTCAAGATCCTGAAGTGCCCTCAAGCATGCTCCGATCCTAGCGGCGCCGTTATGCGTGCAGACCACCACAGAAAATACAGGCAATTCACTCAGCTCAAGCCCATCACCAGGTAAGTCGATACTCTTGAGCTTTTCACGCAATGGCAGCAACGAGAGTTTGGCCTGCCCTTGCCTATCGAATAGACCAAAACTCCACTCATCGATCACAAGCCCTCCCCTTGACCAATGATCACTCCACGAATAGATCGTTACCCCTGCCATTCCGGCGCGCATTGACTCATCAACATACCAAAGCAAGGCATCACTCTGTGCCTGCTCACCTTGGCGACAAGTATCCATACCAAACTCGCTAAGCAAAACAGGACGATCCCCAGCAACATTGTGCAGGCGCGGTAAATAACGGGCGAAGTCATCCCGATTTTCGAGGTAAACATTCATTGCCGTGAAGTCGGCATTATCCGGCTCTTCGTATTCCGTAGTCGGATAATTGGCATAGGCAAAGAGCAGATCAGGACAAATGCTGCGGCCTAGATTAATGAGCTCCTCAAGTGCCTGCTTAACTCGGGTCACCCCCATCCACCTAACCATGTCGCTGGGAATCTCGTTGGCTACAAATACCCCTGCAAGCGCAGGATGTGTCCCCCATGAATTGAGACCTTCTTTCATCCTCACCTGAGCTGCGCTGTAAATCGCCGTGTGAGTGACGAAGTCGCAGTGATACTCCCAGTTCAAGCCAACAAATACCCACAAACCAGCTTTCTGCGCTGCATCTAATAAGATGCTCTCTGGCTCTTCGTAGACCCGTATAGCATTGAATCCGGCATCAGCAATGCGCGCCATCTGCTCGTCATGATCCGCTAAAACCTCAGGTGTCGGTCTAGGAAACGGGCCGTAGGTCACCATCTTCAGAAACACGCGCTCAGCTCCGGCACGGAAAAACTTCCCGTCCACTCGCAAACGTAACTGCAAACGCAATCCTTGATTCAATTCCTCACCTGTTGGCACAGCTCACTCTACATCGACTTACTCGAGACTTGAAACTGAAAACTTCTCGCATGAGACTCTGCCCCGTGCTCAAGACTACTGATTTCGACTACAAGCTCCCCGAGGAACTCATCGCCAGCCGTCCTCTCGAGGATCGCTCTGCCTCTCGCATGATGGTGATCCACCGGGACACCGGTCTCATTGAGCATCGTAAGTTCATTGATTTTTCAAGTTATCTGCGGCCCGAGGACCTCCTTGTTCTCAATGACACCAAGGTCACCCCGGCTCGCTTTTTCTCCAATGACGGTAACATTGAAATTGTTTGCACCAACAAACTCTCAGAGCTCGAGTGGGAATGCCTCGTGCGCCCCGGCAAAAAAATGAAACCCGGACGCTGCGTTGAAATTGGACAATCGACTGGAACCGTTCACTCCATCCTCGAAAACGGCAACCGCATCATCCGCTGGGATCGGCCCGTTGATGAGCAAACCCATGGCCGCCTAGCCCTACCCCATTACATGAACCGCGAGAGTGATCCAGAGGACAGAGATCGCTACCAAACAATCTTTGCCCGCGAGGAAGGTGCCATTGCCGCGCCCACCGCCGGCCTACATTTCACCCCCGAAATTCTTGCCACGATTGAGCACACCTTTCTCACCCTGCACGTCGGCGTCGGCACCTTCCGCCCCGTTAAAGCCGAATACATCAAGGATCACGACATGCATGCCGAGCGCTATCACATCAGCGAGCACACCGCCGAGCGCATTAACAACACCCGCGCCCTCGGTGGCCGCATCATCGCCACCGGAACCACCGTCACCCGTGTGTTAGAAAGCCTGGCCAGAGAGGCCGATCAAGGCCCCAACACCCCCTGGCAGGCCTCTGCCACCTCAGGCGAAACCGATATTTTCATCAACCCGCCTCATACCTTCAAAGCCGTCGATGCCCTGCTCACTAATTTCCACCTACCCCAATCCACCTTGATGATGCTGGTCTCCGCCTTAGCCAGCCGTGAACTCATTATGGAGGCCTACGCCAAAGCTGTCGAAGAACGCTACCGCTTTTTCTCCTATGGCGATTGCATGTTGATTGTGTGAGTCGATCACATTCTAAAATCTCCACAGTTCATAAATCCCCTTGCAATCTCATCATCAGAATTATGAAACCTGCGCTGTCAGGGCTGTGGAGTGTCGGCAGATGAATTTGGTCAGGACCGAAAGGTAGCAGCCACAGTTTGTCCGTCATTGCCGCAGTTCCTGGCAGTATTTTTTTGCTCTTTTTTTGCTCTTTTCTGCTCTTTTTTACGGTGGGCAGAGTATTCGCTTGGAAGTTTTGCCCAATCAGTGCTTAAACGAGTGCATGGCCAACGATGACACCCGCTCTTCTCTGCGAGCTCTCTTACTTGAAAAATCAGTCCGCACCGGTGAGTTCACCCTCGCCTCAGGAAAAACATCCGACCTCTATATTGACTGCCGCGTCACTGCCATGGACCCCCACGGCGCCAACTTGATTGGCAAACTAGGCTGGGAAACGGTCAAACAAGAAATCGCCACGCGCGGTCTCGACGTGCAGGCTATCGGCGGCATGACCCTCGGTGCTGACCCCATCTCACTTGCTGTCGGCATGACCTCAGCATCGGACCAGAAGCCCCTGCAGGTGTTCACCGTGCGCAAGGAACCCAAAGGCCACGGCAAGGGCAAACAAATCGAAGGCAATTTTTCAGAAGGCGACACCATCGTCATCGTCGATGACGTCATCACCACAGGAGGCTCCACCATCAAGGCCATGGATGTCATCGAAGCTGCTGGAGGAAAAGTCGCCTTTGCCCTCGTGCTTGTCGATCGCGAGGAAGGCGGCCGCGCAGCCATCGAAGCGCGTGGCGTTCCCGTGGTCTCGCTATTCTCTCGCTCAACGCTACTTGACTAACATCCCTCAACCTCTGCCCTCCAGAACCCGTCTTGCGCATAGAAATCATCAACACTGGCAGCGAGCTACTGCTGGGCACCACCGTCAATACCCACGCTCCGTGGATGGGTATCGAGCTCTTTAAACTCGGCCTGCGCGTGCAACGCCAAACCACCGTCCCTGACGGCGAGGCCATTAACCTCGCCATGACTGAGGCGATGGAGCGCAGTGATGTGGTCATCGTCACCGGCGGCCTCGGCCCTACCAGCGATGATATTACCCGCGAAGCTGCGGCTGAAGTTCTCGGCGTTGAGCTGATCACCGACGAAGCGGCACTCAGATCGATCGAAGCCTTCTTTGCCCATCGTGATCGAAAGATGGCTGAGGACAATAAAAAGCAGGCACTCAATCCGGTTGGCGGCGATATCTTACCCAATCCCAACGGAACCGCGCCGGGCATCTACACGCCACCACGCATGAGCGGAGACAGGTTATGTGCTCTGTTCCTACTTCCTGGGCCTCCAAGTGAAATGAGACCCATGTTTGAAATCGAAGTTGAGCCGAGGCTACGCTCCCTTGCCGGAACCAATGAAGACCATCATGTGCAAGTGCTTCGCTTTACGGGTGTCGGCGAAAGTGATTTTCATGCCAAACTCGATAAAGAGCTGATGACCATTGCCGATCTAGAAGTCGGTTACTGTGCGCGTACTCGTGAGGTAGACCTGAGATTAATTGGCTCGAAAAAAAGCACCAAGCAGGCAAGCCAGCTCGCCTTAAGCACTTTCCCGGGCATGTGTTTTAGTCAAAACGGAGAGTCTCTGGAGGAAATAGTCGTCAAACTGCTCGACCAGCAGGGCAAAACAATAAGCATGGCCGAGAGCTGCACGGGCGGCCTCATCGCTCATCGCATCACCAATGTCCCGGGTGCTTCAGAGGTCTTCACCCACGGTTTTGTCACTTATTCCAATCCAGCCAAGCAGCAACTTTTAGGCGTTAGCGCCACCACCTTGGAACAACACGGAGCGGTCAGTGAAGCGGTCGCCATGCAGATGGCTGAGGGCGCACTTGCCAAAGCACAAGCGGATATAGCCGTCTCAGTCACCGGCATTGCAGGCCCCGGCGGAGGCAGTGAAGATAAGCCTGTGGGAACGGTCTGGATAGGCATCGCCACAGCAACAAGTAGCAAGGCGGTCAAAAAATTCACTCCCTACGGCCGAGAGATCTTCAAGCAAGCCACTAGTCAAGACGCGCTCAACCTTGTCAGAAGAACACTGGAGGAAAGCAGCAACGAGGCCTGTTAGTCATCAGGATTCTTCCTGAGATAGATCACATAGTAGACTAGCCCTACGAGCACACTGCCGCCCACCATATTGCCAAGGATCACCGGTATCATATTTCGAGCGAATCCTGCCCAGCCGATTACGTCTACGTTCGCCACTGTGTGACCTGCTGACTTCAGCAACATGCCCATCGGGATGAAATACATGTTGGCGATGCTGTGCTCAAATCCAGCAGCGACAAATGCTGAAATCGGAAAAACGATGGCCAAGACCTTACCTGAGACACTGCGTCCTGCAATGGCCATCCATATCGCCAAGCAAACGAGGATATTGCAGAGAACCCCCCTGAAAAAAGCCTCTCCGAACGGCAGCGCGCACTTAGCCGCAGCGATCGTGAGATACTGATCCTTGATGGCACCATCGTTCATTTCCCAATGCCCTGATCGAAATACCAGATACGCCAAGCCAAAGGCACCGACAAAGTTAGACAAGAAAACCACCACCCAATTTCTCAATAGATTCGCCGTGGAAACCTTGCGGTCCGCCCACGCCATCACGATCAAATTATTGCCGGTGAACAACTCAGCTCCGGCAATGACAACCATGATCAGGCCCAGAGAGAAGGCCACCCCACCTAGCACCTGAGAAAGAGCAAAACCTAGGCTTTGGTCAGACTTAATGATTACAAAATAAAGAGCGCCTAAGCCAATAAACGCACCCGCTAAAACTCCAAGAACAGCCATGGACAGCAAAGACAGCCGAGCCTTTGCAACTCCGATCGTCTCCACGCGATTGGCGATCTCCTTCGGCTGATAGACATCGAAATCAAAAACCTTAGGCATAATACCTTATTCTAAGTCGCTGAAGCTGATAGGTCAATCTCGCAGATAAATGCGTGCTCAAGTGCCTTAGATAAGCCGGCTATCCAAATTGAATACCTGGCCCGATGTATGCGGCAAGTGCTGATGCAAATAGGTGACAAACCCAGCCACCGCCTCGGGTGTGTTATACCTGCCCAAAACATGCCGATCACGAATGAGCCCCTTCACATCGTCATCCAACCCCGCCGTCATTTTGGTCTCCATGAACCCAGGAATCACTACATTCACGCGCACATTACGGCGGCCAAGCTCCTGCGCCATCGACTTCATCATTCCCAGCAACGCCGACTTCGCAGCGCTATAATTAGCCTGCCCAACGGGAGGGTGCAGTGCCGAAAAACTAGAAATAAAGAGGATGTGGCCACTGCGGCGTTTTGCCATACCCCGAGCCACCTCACGCGCGCACAGGAAGGCGCCCTTTAGATTTACATCAATTACACGTGACCAATCCTGCTCACTCATCCGTGCGATGGTCTTATCGATCGTCATACCGGCATTGCAGACAAGAAGATCAGTGTCTTCGATAGACTCAAAAAAAACCTTTACGCAATCAGCCGAAGTCACATCAAGCTCCTCTTTCCCAGGAGCAAGAACCTCCATTTCAGCGCCACGCAAGGTCTTGGAAATGGCTTGGCCCAAACCACCCGCGGCCCCTGTGACGATAGCCTTCATTACACCAGCATCAGAGCTGGATTCTCGATAAGCTTTTTGACCTCGTTGAGGAACCTAGCACCCACAGCGCCGTCCACCACGCGGTGATCACAACTCAAGCCAATGTTCATGCGCATACCGGCAACGATCTGGCCGTCTTTCACCACAGGCTTTTCAATAATCGCACCCACACTCAAAATCGCGGCCTGCGGTGGGTTGATAATAGCGTCGAAACTTTCAATACCCCATGCACCGAGATTAGAAACGGTCACCGTGCCGCCATCAAATTCATTAGGCATGAGCTTTTTGTCTCGAGCGCGCACGGCGAGATCTTTGACCTCTTGGGAAATCTGTAGCATCGACTTACTCGCCGCATCCTTGATGACAGGAGTTACCAAACCATCATCGACTGCAACGGCGATGGAAACACCCACCTTGGCAAATTGCACAACGCTATCACCGTTGAAGGAGGCATTGATTTCGGGAACTGCCTGCGCTGCGTTGATCACAGACTTCAATACAAAATCATTAATGCTGTATTTATTGCCGTGTGTTTGCTCTGCCTGCGCATTGATCTGCTTCCGCAAGGTCATCAACGGCGCTGTGTCACACTCAACATGTAGATAAAAATGAGGAATCGTTGTCTTGGACGTTAACAGACGATCCGCGATGATGCGACGCATGGAGCTCAGCTCGATGGTTTGATCACCGGCAGCAACAACAGGGTTAATCGCAGCAGCCGCTACTGGTGCTGGTGTTGATTGAACGACCTGGGCTTTTGCGGAAGCAGCAAGCGCAGTTGCAGCACTCGCCAAGCGTGAAGGTGCGCTACCACCCTCAGCAGCAGCCTCAACATCAGCCTTGACGATCCTTCCACCAGGACCAGATCCTTGAATCGCAGCGATGTCCATACCCTTGGAATCTGCAATTTTTCGTGCAAGAGGTGACGCTTTAATGCGCTCACCAGGACCAGCCTGATGTAGCGCAGGAGTTGAAGTGGGAGCAACAAGCTCGGCGGCTGGCTGGCTAACTTCAGGAGCTTCGGTCCCTTCAGCCCCTTCAGCAAAAGGCTGTGACTCTGGAGCGCTGATCGCAGCCGGTGCCGATCCAGGCGCAGGCGCTTCTTCCCCGTCTTCGAGTAGCACGCCCAAGGTCGCGCCCACGGCGGCTTTCTCCCCGGCTTGAACAAGAATATCAGACAGTGTTCCTTCATCAAACGCCTCCATCTCCATAGTCGCCTTGTCGGTCTCTACTTCAGCGATCACATCACCAATTTCAATGGTGTCACCCACTTGTTTGTTCCACTTTACAAGGGTACCTTCCGTCATTGTGTCGGAAAGCTTGGGCATTTCAATATTTGTAGGCATAAGTTAAATCAGTTAATCAAGCTGTGTGCAGAGGACTTTTCTTCCAAACATGGCTTGGGGGCAAGCTGATTATACCAAAATCCGCGACTGTTTATAAAGATCCCAAAAAAAATGACAGATCTGCCGAAACGCAGGCAAGTAAAAGGCTATGACCTAGAGGGCATAGCCTTGAGAGATATCAGCGAAAAGGGGCTGATTAATCGCTTGTTGCGAGTTTTTTCATCGTGGGAATCAAGCCTATATGTGGCTCTCCCGATGCTTGGGCGGACGCACGAGCAAGCACTTCGGGAGTCACTGTGCCGGAATCAATCGTTCGCCTGACTCGGGTTTTCTTGGTTGATGAAGCCGATGCAAATGCAGCATTTTTCTGCTCGACGGAAAGCGGCCCCCCACAAGAGGGCATAACACTACAGCAGGATGATAACCCAAGAGAACAAATTGTTAGGATTAATAAATATAAGGTGACTTTCATAGTAAACATTATTTTATAAAAAATAGTGTTACTTGCAACAAAAAACTAAAAAAATACTTTTCACTCAAATCAGCCGGCCAACTAAGCCAGCGTCAATACCTGCTCAATAATACGACGCGGGTTGGGAAGCTGCTCATCCTCAACGTATGGGGAGTAAATCGCAGGGGCATCAAGCGCACAAACGCGTTTTACTGGGGCATCAAGGTAATCAAAGGCATGCTCCTGGATAAGTGTGGCAATCGTAGCACTCACTCCTGAAAACGGCTTACTCTCATCAACCAAAACCACTCGGTTGGTCTTCATCACCGTATCGAGGATCGCTTGCTGATCGAGTGGACGTATAGAACGCAGGTCGAGAACCTCACAGTTGATACCGTGTTCGGCTTGAAGTGTCTCGGCTGCTTCAAGAGAACGAATCACACTGCGACCATGAGCAATCAGAGAAACATCAGTGCCTTCACGTTTGATGTCCGCCTTGCCCAAAGGCACAAGGTGATCACCGTCTGCAGGATCGGGCACAGGACCTTTGGTACCATACAACAAGGTGTTCTCCATGATGTAAACTGGATCATTATCCCTGATCGCCGTCTTCATCAGCCCCTTGGCATCGGCGGGAGTTGCAGGAGCACAGACTTTCAAACCAGGAAAAGCAGCAAAAAGACCTTCAGGGCAATGCGAGTGAGTTGCCCCAACCGCTGTTCCGCCATTAGCAGGGCCTCGCATGACGATAGGCACATTACATAATCCGCCTGACATGTAGCGTACACATGCCGCGTTGTTCACCAGCTGGTCAAAGGCGACCGAGTGGAAACTCCAAAACATCAACTCCATCACAGGGCGAACACCCAGCATAGAAGCACCGATGCCCATGCCGATGAATCCGGCTTCAGAGATTGGGGTATCAACGATGCGCTTACTGCCCCACTTGTCCCACAGTCCTTCGGTCACTTTATAAGCACCATTGTACTGGGCGACTTCCTCTCCCATAACGACGACTTTGTCATCGCGGGCTAGTTCTTCATCAAGGGCTTCACGTATTGCGTGACGGTAGAGTAACTCTCTCATAGAAAAATGTGTTGGACGTTATTTAACAGGTTTAAAATCAGTCGTTGAAAAAATGTCGGCCGGTATTACCCGATTCAGTGTTGTTATCAACCTCCCAGTAAACGTCCTCAAAAATTGACTCTACCGTGGGCGGTGGTGATTGTTCTGCAAAAACAGCTGACTGATCAGCTTCAGCTTTTGCTTCTTTATCGATGGCGTCGGCTTCGGCATCAGTGAATACAGCCTCCTCGATCAAACGGCGGCGCCATAGACGAATGGGATCGTGATAGGTCTTATACTCCTCGATTTCCTCCGGTGTGCGGTATTTTTTAGCGTTCGCATCAGCAACGGAGTGCCCGTAATAGCGATACGTTGCAATCTCAAGCACGGTGGGCTTGGACTCCTTACGTGCGCGCTCCATGGCAATGTGTGTTTTGGCACGAACCTCATAAAGATCTTCACCATTCACCAAGTCCCAGTCCATGTCGTAGGCTTCAGCACGTTGGGCGAGGCAGTTTTTGTAGGCGCTGGAACGGTTCTGGCTTGTTCCCATCGAGTAACCATTATTCTCAATAATATAAATAACGGGCAGTTCAAAAAGAGCCGCAATGTTGAGTGACTCGTGAAAAGCACCCTGGTTGATGGCACCATCTCCCAAGTAACAAAGGCAGCAACCTTCCAGCTCTTGATACTTCACTCCGTAGGCAAGACCCAAGCCAAGTGGTGTTTGTCCTGCCACAATACCGTGTCCACCCCAGAAGTTTTTCGATGGGTCAAACAAATGCATGGAGCCACCCTTGCCTTTAGCGGCACCGGTAGCTTTACCGTAGAGCTCAGCCATGCAGCTATTCATATCCATACCCATGGAGAGTGCATGCCCATGACAACGGTAAGCGGTAATGGCATGGTCATTTTCCTTACATAATCCGAGCGTGCCAGCGGCGATAGACTCTTGACCTATGTAGAGGTGTAAAAAGCCCCCCATCATGCCTTTGTTGTAGAATTTAAGTGCCGTCTGCTCAAAACGACGGATGCGAGCCATGTCCCGGAAAAATTGAATCTTATCTGCAGGTGTCAGATCCTGATTGATCTTAGATTCGGAAAAGTCGAGTGTTGTGGGAGTGTTCTCAATCATGGAATTCTGGAGAGGATGTGCAAGTTGCTGTAGTGACTGGCTGCATGTGATTCAAGCTAAAATAGCAACTGAATAGTCGGCCACAAGGCTTATGCGGATAGGTTCATGCGGACTCACGCGGCAACCGCGTGATACGCTAATCATGCACGCTGTCTTTGACCAGAACAATTCAAGCATGCGTCAACAAGGACCAACAACACCCTCAAGCGGCACCCTCAAGAATTCAACATTCTGAGAGCATCTCGGACCAGGTCTTCGGTAGTCGCCCCAGCCTTCAGTTTCGCGACTGCAGCCACTGCCTTTTTTGCATCTGCGTGCTTATAGCCAAGACCAATCAAGGCAGACTCAGCATCAATCGAGGCGCTAGGAGTTGCGTCACCGGCAGCAGCCTGCCAAGCCTCCGCGACACCCACCTTGTCTTTGAGTTCTAAAATTATGCGCTCTGCCGTCTTTTTGCCCAAGCCCTTGATCTGGGAGAGTGCCGCCGCATCGCCATTGACCACGCAGGCCTTGAAATGCTCCACTGGCATGCCACTGAGCACCGACATCCCGATGGACGGCCCGATGCCGCTGACACGCTCAATCAACAATAAAAACAAATCACGCTCAGCGTCCGTGGCAAAACCATAAAGCGTGTGCGCGGTCTCCCGAATATGCAGATGCGTGCGCAGCTCCACCTCCTTGCCCTCCACAGGGTTGATCAAATCATAGGTGCTCAGCGACACACTGACAAGGTAGCCTACCCCATTCACATCAATGACCAGCCTACCCGGCAGGGCCTCTAACACTTTACCACGAAGTCTTGCGATCACGCCACCATTAGACCCGCCTCACACCCCACACGTCAACCGCCAAAAAGGGTCAAAAAGGGGTCAGGCAGAGAAATGACGCATCCTTTTCAATTTCAACACAGCTCTTTTGACCCCTTTTCGAAGAACGGGATGTCATCACTGTCTGATGAATCCTAGAGGTGCGGCTTGGACTGCTGGAGTTTGCTGAGAACTGACAACCAACGTTCTCTCATCCAGAGAGGGTGCAGAGATTATTGCAAAATCGAGACATGGTCTAGAAAGTCTCGATGAACCTGATCGCGTTCGCATCATTAATATGACAGGGCTAATTGCCCAATTTAATAAGGGTTATAGTAATTGCGAGGGCCCCAGAGAGAAAAAAGACGATAAATGAACCTATCGAGTAGAATCGGTAGCGTGATGTTAGCTCATCCTGACCGTAGGATGAGACGATGAAAGGATACTTATTGTTGAACGGTTTGAGCAGGAAATGGTGCTGGGTCGGTTCATAATAGTCGCCCACCATCTTCTGGGCCTTGGCCTTGGCAGCTTCGCGGGCTTTATTCCATTCATCTATATCAATTTCGCCATCGCCATCGGCGTCAAACTGGCGCAACAGCTCTTGCTGGTTTTGCTTTAAACTATCGAGCTGCGCTTGGGTGCTCTCCTTGGTGACCTTGTCGCGTGAAGGACCCTGTTCTGTTTCGAATTGGCCAAGGCAATAGATCTCTTCATTTTCGTCAATTCGGAACTCCGTATACCTATACCGATCGTGCTTCCAGGTCTCGATTGTTTTTGGCTTCAGCTTGGCATCGTTGGGGTCGATGGCACAGACACCGGAGCCATCGTCAACGTAAAAACTATTATCGCTGCGGTCTTCTATGATAGTCTTCCAGCTATCTCTTGATCCACTGCGCCCTCGCTCCTCAACCTTGTAGTCATACCAGACACAATCCTGGGATTTTCCCGGCGAACGCAATGGCTTACCACCAATTGACCTGGCTTTGCCCTGCAGTTCAACAAAACCCTGGCTGACACTGCGAATCTTTGAGGTAGGCGTATCCTGCATGATGCGCCCATGCCTGATGAAGTGGAAACCGAAAGGGATTGATCCCAGTAGAAGGACGATTGATGCGATGTGGTATAAATCAAATGTGCCTGGTTCAAGATCGACCAGGAATGCTCGTATGCCATCCATCATCGATTCAATCATAAAGACCACTTGTTGTAACTGGTTGAAGGTCTGACTCTTTAAACCGGAGATATTTCAGCTCTACGAAATTGAATGATCTGGCAACTAGCATATCAGGGAACTGTTGAATGCGCGTGTTATTAAGGCGCACAGACTCGTTATAAATTTCTCGTCGGTCAGCAATGGTATCCTCAAGCACGCTAATTCGCTCCTGTAGCGCAAGAAAATTCTCGTTTGCTTTAAGCTCTGGGTAGGCCTCAACTTTGATGAACAGATTCTGCAAAGATTGGCGCATCTCTGTTTCCGCGTGACCAAGTCCCGAAATGTCGCGTCCCTCTCTGGCGTCCTGCACATGTGAGCGGGCCTCAGTAACCGCCAGCAGGAGATTATGCTCGTGTTTCATATACCCTTTACAGATCTCAACAAGTTGGGGCAGTTCGGTGTGCCTTTGCTTAAGTAGGACATCGATGTTTGCGAAAGCTCGCTCAACGTTGTTTTTCAGTCGGATCAGGCCATTGTAAATAATGATGATGTAACTGATAGCGATAACGACGGCACCACCTGCGATAAATTCTGCAATACTCATATGGGGTTCCTCCTGAAATTCAATTTTTCCAATTCCGACTTTTGTCGCCAATCGGGCTCCAGTCAATTCGAATCACCATTTTGCCAAAAACTCCTCTACCGCCTTATTTAATGCGAGTTTGTGGCAGCTGATGCGCTTTTCAAGCTCCAGCGAGCTCGGTGTCTCAAAGGTATATGACACCTGCGTGCCCTTGTTTGCCATATAGATCGCTTCCGGCCAGTCCTCGGGGAAATCAGCCTCTGGTTTGTGAAAAATCCAGCCTGGTTCGCGCACAGCATGATCATCAATCAGCGAACTTGGCTCAGGCGCAATCTCCCTAGCAGCCGACTGCAAAATAGCGTGCGCCACACTGGCAAAGGCGCATTTCTGAATTTCATAGAGATAAAAACCCGTGCTCTCCCAGTCCTCATGCAGCGATAAAAACACATCGGGTACTGGCTGTTGTTCAAGCCACGCCACATGCCCCCCCACCTCTGCACTCGCCCGGCGAAAATAGTCTCGATTCAAGTCCAGACCCTGATGGTTTTCACGACAGCCCCTCGACACCCCCGTCGGATTCATCATGGGGCATAACATCCACTCAACTTCAGACTCAAACAAGCCCTCCTTGAGAAGCTCTAAAAGAGCCAAGGGTCCCGCCGGCTCATCACCATGCATACCGGAGGATACATACACTCTGGGCGCAGCCTCTGCGCGCCGCACAAAGGCTGGAATTTCATAACCGTCGACTTCGGCAATCACTTGACGGGAAAATCCACACTCACCGGCAACACCGGAGAACCTAGCGAGATAATCATGCACATCAAAAACCACGGCCGCATCATCCACACTCCCATCATAATAGGCAAACTTGAAACTTGAAAATTGAAACCTGAATCATACGTTCCCAACCATGAACGTTCTCGTCGTCGGAGGTGCAGGTTACATCGGTAGTCACTGCGTTAGACAACTCCAAGCTGCTGGCCACACGCCCTTCGTACTCGATAATCTAGTATACGGACACCGTGCCGCTGTCGCCGATGACATCCCTTTCTTTGATGCAGACCTCGGCAACCGCAGCGCGGTCAAAAAAATACTCGAGGACAATAGCATCGAGGTCGTCATGCACTTTGCCGCCTTCATCAATGTCGGCGAATCCGTTAACGTGCCACTCAAGTACTACGAAAACAACGTCGGCAATACCATCCAGCTGCTGCTCGCCATGACCG
>Ga0209196_1001179_pt1 | contig 19223 bp, 11 predicted proteins | sample COGITO_mtgs_1105_5_FD_184801 | JGI IMG/M metagenome (GOLD analysis project Ga0209196, IMG submission 184801) | Pelagic marine microbial communities from North Sea - COGITO_mtgs_110509 (SPAdes) (version 2) | ecosystem: Environmental > Aquatic > Marine > Epipelagic ... | reverse complement strand
TCCATTATTCTGTCCTCGTTATAAATATTGTTATGATCTCTAACTACTGGTTACTTGATCAGTTGCTGTATGGTTATACAGTATTACATCCAGTAACCTGATGCAAGAGTTCTTGCAGAGAAATTTTTACTGCTTGCTCGCGGACTGAATGACGGTCACCTGACAAAAGGTACTTACGCGCGACAACCCCATTCGGACTCCGCCAGGCAAACCAAACTGTCCCAACCGGCTTATCTTCACTGCCACCATCTGGCCCGGCAATACCACTAATCGCTACTGCGTAATCTGCACGGGCAAGGCGCGCTGCACCTTTGACCATACTGATCACCACCGGCTCTGAAACCGCGCCATGCTCTTTAAGCAGTGCGCCATCCACGCCGAGCATCTCCTGCTTGGCGCTGTTGGCATAGGCAACAAAACTGCGCTCAAACCACGCCGAGCTTCCGGCGACCGCGGTAATAGCCTGAGCCACTCCGCCACCGGTACAGGATTCAGCGCTGGTTACTGTGGCACTTTTTTGCCAAAGCGCCCTGCCCAACTGTTCGGAAAGATGATAGATTTCACTGTGCATAGGGAAAGTGTATCGTCGTTTTATCTGCGGCTATAGTTTTATTTGGACTTTAAATCACAGCACTGTGATTTAGCCTTCGCTCTGTTAGAATTCTTGCCCTTGCTAGACCCGGTAATCAATCATTATCGGTTAAGTCATTTTATAAAGAGCCACCGTTTAATGAGCGCAACAGCCCAAGCCAGTTCACAAACACACACACCAATGATGCAGCAGTATCTACGTATCAAGGCAGAACACCCCAACGATATAGTGTTCTATCGTATGGGCGACTTTTATGAACTGTTTTTTGACGATGCCAAACGCGCCAGTCAAATTCTCGACATCACTCTTACTGCCAGAGGCAAAACCGGCGGTAACCCTATCCCCATGTGCGGCGTTCCCTATCACGCCGCCGAGGGCTATCTGGCCAAGCTAGTTAAACAGGGCCTATCTGTAGCTATCTGTGAGCAGGTCGGCGACCCCGCAACCAGTAAAGGTCCGGTTGAGCGTCAGGTTATGCGGGTAATTACGCCGGGGACTATCAGTGACGAAGCACTGCTCGATGCGCGCCGTGACAACCTTCTTCTGGCCGTTCACTGTGATGCTGATACCTCTACTATTGGCTTGGCCACGCTGGATATGAGCAGCGGTCGATTTATGCTCCTCGAACTGCCCAGTGAAGAAGAATTAATCAGTGAACTGCAACGCTTAAATCCGGTTGAAATTCTTATTTCGGAAGAGCTGCCAGACAACGACTTTCTCACCAATCGTCCCGGTGTTCGCCGTCGCCATATCTGGGAATTTGAGTTGGACAGCGCCCAACGATTACTAAACAAACAGTTCGGCACCCGCGATCTCAGCGGCTTTGGCTGTGACCATCTGCCTCTAGCCATGAGCGCCGCAGGCTGTCTGCTGCAGTATGCCAAGGATACCCAGCGCGGTGCCCTGCCGCATATTCGCAGCATCAGCACAGAGAATCGCGACGAGACCGTTTCACTGGATGCCTCGAGCCGCAAAAATCTTGAACTGGATATCAACATGACCGGCGGCCAGGAAAATACCCTCTTCGATGTACTCGACAATACTGCGACCAATATGGCCAGCCGTCTTTTACGCCGCTGGTTAAACCGCCCGCTACAGCATTTGCCCACTCTGCAAGCCCGACAGCAAACTATCGCCGCCCTGCAGAGCAACTATCTTTACGAAACTCTGCACGAGTATTTAAAGCAGGTCGGCGATATGGAGCGGATTCTCACGCGAGTAGCACTGCGCTCAGCGCGACCTAGAGACCTGACCCGACTGCATGAATCCCTCGCCGTGTTGCCGCAGTTGGAAACTGCCTTGGCTGAGGCACCCGTCGAGCATCTCGCCAAACTAACTACTACAGCCAAACCGCTGCCAGATTTAGTGGAACTACTGGCCAACGCTATTCAGGAAAATCCCCCAGTTGTTATTCGCGATGGTGGCGTTATAGCCGATGGTTACGACAGTGAACTCGATGAACTCCGCGCTCTGAATACCAATGCCGGCGACTACCTGCTAGAACTCGAAGAGCGCGAAAAAGCCCGCACCGGCATCGCCACCCTAAAAGTCGGCTACAACCGCGTGCATGGCTACTATATTGAAATCTCTCGCGGTCAGAGCGATAACGCCCCGGTGGAATATATCCGCCGCCAGACACTGAAAAATGCCGAGCGATTTATTACCCCGGAACTTAAAACCTTTGAAGACAAAGCCCTAAGCGCCAAAAGTCGCTCGCTGGCTCGAGAGAAATTTCTCTATGAAGAGCTGCTGGAACGCCTTAACGAAAGCCTCGAAGCCCTGCAGAACTGTTCCGCTGCAATCTCCGAACTGGATGTTTTATCAACTCTCGCCGAACGCGCCCAGAGTTTAAACTTCTGCCAGCCAGAGCTCCTCGAACAGCCTGGCATCAATATTGAGGGCGGACGCCACCCAGTGGTAGAAAAGGTTTCTGATCAGCCGTTTGTTGCCAATGATCTGCAGATGAATGCAGAGCGCAAAATGCTGGTTATTACCGGCCCCAATATGGGTGGTAAATCGACCTATATGCGTCAGGCCGCGTTAATAGTACTACTTGCCCAAATAGGCAGTTTTGTACCCGCCGCTTCTGCAAGCATTGGTCTAGTGGACCGTATTTTTACCCGTATTGGCTCCTCGGACGATCTGGCCGGTGGGCGCTCAACCTTTATGGTTGAGATGACTGAGACCGCCAATATCCTTCACAACGCCAGCGATCGCAGCCTGGTATTAATGGATGAAGTGGGACGCGGCACCAGCACCTTTGATGGACTCTCTCTGGCCTGGGCCTGCGCCTTTCATCTGGCGGAAAAAGTAAAGGCATTTACCCTGTTTGCGACCCATTATTTTGAACTGACCTCACTGCCAGAAAAAGTCGCCGGAGCGATTAATGTGCATCTGGGTGCCACCGAGTACAACGAAAATATTGTCTTCCTGCACAGTATTCAGGAAGGGCCCGCCAACAAAAGCTACGGTATACAGGTCGCCAAACTGGCCGGCATTCCCAAGGCGGTTATCGATTTAGCTCGTCAAGAACTAGCTCTACTCGAAGCCGGAAGTCACGCGGTTATCACCCCGGAAAACCCCGCCTCTGCGAGCGCAGAACCCAGTCAGAGCGAATTATTTCTGCCCTCGGTTAACCCACTTCTACTGCAGCGTATGGAACAACTAAAGCCCGATGAACTATCACCTCGGGATGCACTAGATCTGCTCTATGAGCTAAAAAAGTTACTCTAGATAGCAGAGTACTCAAAAAACTCCAACTAAGCATTCACAGGTCAATTCTAGCTGTTATAATGCCGCGCAATTCTGCTCACGAACACTAACAAGAGACAACAACATGACCTTTATCGTTGGAGACAACTGCATTAAATGCAAACACACAGACTGTGTAGAGGTTTGCCCTGTAGACTGTTTTTATGAAGGCCCCAACTTCCTTGTGATCCACCCAGACGAGTGCATTGACTGCGCCCTCTGTGAGCCAGAATGTCCGGTAGGCGCAATTTTTGCCGAAGACGAGATCCCCGAAGGTCAGGAAGTATTCCTCGAGATCAATGCCGAACTCGCCGAAGTCTGGCCGAATATTACCGAACAGAAAGACGCCCCCGCCGATGCAGCAGAATGGGATGGCGTAGAAAACAAGCTTCAATATTTAGAGCGCTAGAGTTAAAAGCTCCGAATAGCAGAGAAAAATCAGTTACAGTTACCAAGCTACAACGCACCCGTAGCTCAGCTGGATAGAGTAGGTGGCTTCGAACCACTTGGTCGGGGGTTCGAATCCCTCCGGGTGCACCAAATACAAAAACCCCAGCATAGCTGGGGTTTTTGTATAATTGTTACCGCCGAAGGCCTGATTCAAGCCCCTGATTGATCCGAGCTCCGATTGTGCAGCAAGGCGGGTTAGAACGACGGCAACTGCAAAGGTCTACCCTTTAACCTGAGAAACCGCACCCTCTTTAGCTGGGCGACCTATGATTGAAGTATAGATAGAGCAGGTTGCTTTGTTTATATCCACTGTGAATGCAACAACTACTGACTTGGTCTCAGCACAGGCGCGACACTTCCCGACACTTTGATATTCTTTCGACGATTTAATCCCATGAACTTTGCCGCTGACGGCCATGCTCTCTTCGACTGGCATCTAGGGTGATGCAAAACTCACCGCTGGCAATGCCATCAAAACAACCAAACTGCTCACTACTACATTTTTTCCTGCTCTGAAACATTATTTAAAAATATAATACAAAACGGTAAAACAGGTTTAGAATAATTTTATAACAACAGCAGTTTTTCGTCAGATAGACAATATCCGCTTCATCAATACAGCAACGCTACTTCGGAAAACTTCGTCTTATCACCGACCAGAACAAGACCTCCGTCTTGATAAAGCTCCTCCCAGGACACAAACCCTTCACAGAGGAGCGCCAAACTCTGATGACTTATCTGTAGTGTGAAATCGACCGGCTTAGAATTCGTATCAGACGTTAAAAGCACCCCACGATCTATCTCTACAAAATGGACTTCCTCGCGATCGGAGAGCTGGACTTTAAAGCGGATACTGGATTCTCTTGCCGCCTCGACATTGAGTCGCGCACCCAGAGTATGAAGAAATCCAATCGCCTCGGCAGCCTTATAATTCGCGGGTAAGCCCTGCCTGGCGCTGGCCTTGGCCATGGCCGCCATAGACAAAAGGCCATCGAGCATCATTGCTTGGGTTAGCAAATAGTTACGCTCATTAGCACTCTCACTGGCATAGGCCAGAGCCTTCATCGACCAGGATTTTAGCTGCCGCGCCTCCTGAACCATTGGGTCAACTGCCAAGATATAACTGGCAAGTTCCATGGCCCAGGCGAAATCATTATCAGTATAAGCAGACCTTAGGCTTGCGACTGCCCCATCAACTCCTCCAAATCCAGCTACAATACGTGTTGCTCTGGTGGAAGGTGAGACCGGCGCCAGATCAGTTGCATCGCCTCCAAACCAGCCCATAAATTGGGCGTAAACCCCACGACTTATCCAGCTTAGCCTGTGGTAATAATCCCCGCGATCTTCACCCTGTAAAAACCAGTCTGGATAGGAAAAATTACTCTGCACATAGTCCCCTGAACGGTTTTGGCGGATATGCCGCGCCACGCCGTCGATCATAAACTGTGCCGAGCGACGATCATTGCGCACCAGGTCGCGCACGGTATCTTTACCTTCAACCACATCCCCATGGCCGCCAATCAACACTTTGGCGTTCAAGGCTTCAATTCTGCTCATGCTGTCAACGAAGGCCTGAGCATCGCGGCCAGGCTCATGTCGCGGTGTCGATAAAATCGCATGGACATGACTGCGGGTCACCGTATCACCAGTGAGCACGACCTGATTTTGTGGAAACCAGAGGGATAGCCCATCGTCCAAATCGCCGGGAGTGTGCAGAGCCTGAAATCTGAGACCGGCAAACTCAAGCCAGTGACCATCGGCCACTGTCATGGTCGGTGTGACATAGGATAATGTACCCTGAGCCCGCAACACGGGACCACCACCGGAACCCACCGTGCCCGTGAGACCCTCAGGGAGAACCAGTCCCAGCTGAGCAAAGGCTCGCAGAGTAAATGTTGGCCTGACCGCACTGGTTATATAATTGATATTGCGCTGCCAACCCGGGTGGGCAATAAACTGGGCATCTGGCGCTGCAGCTTTAAAGGCTGCGGACCCACCCACATGGTCGGCATGACCATGAGAATAAATCACCGCTTTAATAGGTTTGTCGGTGATCTCGCGGATTGCATCAATAGCACGACTGGCTTTCTCAACCCGAAAACCAGTGTCCATCACCACCAGCCCCTCAGGCCCTTCGACGAAGATAATATTGCTCATATCATAGCCATGGGCCACATAGATATTATCTTGAACCTGGATCAACTCAGCATCGGAAAACCGCTGCTGATGTTTTAGCAGGGCTGGATTGGCGGCGGGAACCGGGGGCTTTAATGCGGTTTTTTGCTCAGCAATAGCATTCATGCCGGGCACAAAAATCCCAGCCAGTAGCAATAGAATGATTGTACGCAAGATAGTCAGACCTATTTTTTTCTGGAAATTGTAACACTCATTGTCAGAGGCGAATAACGATCTGCAGATGTACCCAACTGAATTGGGGCAGTAGGCCTAATTTTAGGCCTAGTTTTGTTCTAATAAAAACATAAAGCTGACCAACTGCAATAGCATTTGCTCTATGCTATCAGCCACATTGAGCCTTAATAATGGTATCTCTTGAGCAAATGGTTCCATTTCAGCAATTTGGCTACTGAGCAACTGAGGTGACATAAAATGGTTGCTGCGTTGAGCTAATCGCTCAGTGATAAGCCCTTGTTCTCCATGTAATAACACTCCCACACTATTCTGACATGCGCTGAATATCCGTTTTCGCTGCTCTCGCTTTAACCCGGAGTACGCCAAAATGCAGCTTTTATTTTGTGACTGATATTCACAGAGTTGTCTGAATATACGCTCTATCCAGGGTTCGCGCTGCTTGTCGGTTAAAGGAATCCCGCGGGACATCTGCGCAATCGCGTCCTCACTGTGGAGAGAGTCGGCATCCAGGTAGATAAATCCAGACTGTTTTGCAAATGCATTAGCCAATGTTGATTTACCTGTCCCCGACACACCCATAACCACCACCAATACCGGATGTCGTTTTTGCTGAGACGAGTTTTCTAAAGACATTATTCCTATTTCCTACCAAATTTGTTGTTTGCGCGAACATCTGTCGGCACTTAACTGATCTGCGTATTCAATAAATATGGGCTTCCAAGTTATTGGCACAATGGTTGTAAACAGATCTATTGTTACATAGAATGGTTGCGCAACCAATTAATCATTGGCAATAAATTAAATCTATAAGCCAACTGAAAACCATATAAAAATAAGGGATTTTTATGACTGCTGCTATTCAAAGGCTGATCCTCTCAGCGCTTTTTGTTATCTCAATGGACGGCTGGGCTGCGACAGCATCTTACCTGGATGCAAGCCTATCCTCAGATAAGCGCGTTGAGTTATTAATGAATCAAATGACTCTGGATGAAAAAATTGGGCAGATGTGCCAGTTTGTTGGTGAAGCCTCAGATATCGACTTTGATAGCAAAGACACAAAATCAGATTACACATTAGCCTTGGGTGACAGAGCAGGATTAATTAAAGAGGGCAAGATTGGCTCGTTTTTGAAGGTCTCTACCTATCAGGAAGCCAATATATTGCAAAGCCTGGCGGAGGAATCAAGACTTAAAATTCCACTGCTTATCGCCACGGACGCAATCCATGGCCATGGTATGTATATGGGCCCCACCACTATCTATGCCACGCAAATTGGCCTGGCCGCATCATTTGAACCTGAGCTGGCCGAGTTAATGGCTGAATATACCGCCCATGAAATGCGCGCCACAGGATTTCAGTGGGCCTACTCTCCCAATATTGAAGTTGTGCGGGATTCACGCTGGGGTCGCATTGGCGAAACCTTTGGCGAAGACCCCTACCTGGTCACCGAAATGGGCAATGCCATGGTGCGTGGCTATCAGGGCAAAGACTTTAGCTCATCGACCAATGTATTGGCATCTGCCAAGCATTTTGTAGGCGGAGGCATTGCCTACAACGGTGTCAATGGCGCGCCAGCAGATGTTTCCGAGCGCACTTTACATGAAATATTTTTCCCGCCCTTTGTTGGTTCAATCGACAATGGCGTGTACACCATTATGCCTGCCCACAACGAAATCAACGGCATTCCAGCCCATGCCCATGAGGAATATTTAACCGACTTGATTCGTGACGAATGGGGCTTCGAGGGGTTTTACGTCAGTGACTGGATGGATATTCAACGTCTGGAAAGCGCCCACAGAATTGTTGACTCAGAGCGAGAGGCAGACAAAGTTGCTGTGCTGGCCGGTATGGATGTACATATGCAGGGTCCTGGTTTTTTCGACAATGTTAAAGATCTGGTGAAAAACGGTGAAATACCAGTAAGCCGCATTGATCATGCTGTCAGCAAAATTCTCTACTCCAAATTTCAATTGGGACTGTTTGAAAACCGCTACACAGATAAACAGACTGTTGAAGCTACATTGCTTAAGGAAAGCCATCTTGAGTTGGCATTAAAAACCGCGCAAAAGTCCATGGTACTACTTAAAAATAATGGAGTATTACCACTTCAGCAGGATATCGGCCGTATTCTGATCACAGGCCCCAATGCTGACCATCAGGCACTGTTGGGAGAATGGGCGCGGGTGCAGCCACACAATAATGTTATTACTGTGCTGGAAGGGATTAAAGAGCAATATGCCCAAGGCACTAAAATCGATCATGTCGCTATTGCCCGACATGATGTAATTTCAAGTGCAGAATTATCCAGAGTGGGCAGATTAGCCAAACGAGCGGATGTGGTTATTGCGGTTATGGGTGAAAACTCACTGCGTTTTGATAAAAACAAAACCAGCGCTGAGAATGTCGACCGGCCAACCTTAAACCTGATTGGCAACCAGATTGAGTTGCTTCAGAAAATTAAAGCCAGCGGTGCCAAATTAGTCGTGGTGCTGGTCAATGGCGGTCCTATCGCATCTGAATGGTTGACGGAAAATGCCGATGCTATTGTCGAAGCCTGGGAGCCTGGTATGTACGGTGGTCAAGCCATTGCCGAAACCCTGGTGGGTAAGATAAATCCAGGCGGAAAACTGCCTATTACTGTGCCGCGCTCGGTAGGTCATTTGCAGAGCTTTTACAATCATAAACCTTCAGCATTTCATCGCGGCGGGTTTTACTTGAGTAGCCGCAAGCCTCTGTACTACTTCGGTTATGGGCTCTCTTACACTACATTTGATTACAGTAACCTAAGCATGCCAGAGACCATGTCCACCAGTGATAGCCTCAGCCTTAGCGTTGATATTAAAAATACGGGGGATATGGATGGCGATGAAGTGGTGATGATTTATATTAATGACAAAGTCAGCACAGTGACCACACCAGTGAGAAAACTGGTGGCATTTAAACGAGTGCACTTAAAGCGCGGTGAAAAGCAGACCCTGAGCTTTACCATTGCCAACAAAGACTTTGCATTATTAGACCGGCGCATGAATTCAGTTATCGAGCCAGGTGAATTTGAAATTATTATTGGTGACCGGCTAAAAGTCGCAACCATTAATGCTCAAAACTAAGCGTTCAATCATGCGTTCTCCAGGGAATTGATATGGATTTAAGTTTATTTTTTGTGGCTGGTGGGGGCATTGCCCTATTATTGTTTTTGGTAATCGCACTGCGAGTACCAGCCTTTTTGGCTCTGCTGGTTACCAGCTTAAGCGTTGGCCTCCTGTCGGGTTTAGAAACAACCCAAGTTATAGATTCAATCAAAAATGGTATGGGCGGCACTCTGGGCTTTGTGGCGATTGTTGTGGGTCTGGGGGCTATTCTTGGTCAAATCTTAGAGAGCTCCGGGGGCATTGAACGCATTGCCGACAGTTTAATACGCACCTTTGGCCCAGAGAAAACCCAGTGGAGCCTTGGGGTTACCGGTTTTATTGTCGCCATCCCAGTATTTTTTGATGTGGCATTTATTATTCTGGCGCCACTGCTATATGGGCTGGCTAATCGCTCTGGTCGCTCATTATTGTACTACGCTATTCCGCTTTTAGCGGGATTGGCGATTACCCATAGTTTCATCCCGCCGACTCCTGGCCCTATTGCCGTAGCTGAATTAATTAATGCCGACTTGGGCTGGGTTATTCTGTTTGGAGCGTTAACTGGCATACCAGCTATGATTATTGCAGGACCCTGGTTTGGACAATTTATCGCCAATAAAATTTTTATTGCGGTTCCAGAGGCCCATCTCAATAACCCCATTTCAGAAAATGTTTCCTCACCGAGTTTTGCTTGGGTTTCCTCTATTATTTTGCTGCCATTGTTGCTGATTATGTTGGCGACTACCGCACCTTTTGTATTAGCGGAAAACAGCCCTTTGCTAACAGCTATCCGCTTTTTAGGTCATCCATTTGTAGCACTATCTATTGCCACTATTCTTGCCCTGCTAATAGCCCATAGCAAATGTGATCTGGACAAAGAGTCATTGTTAAATATTGCCAATAAAGGGTTAGAGCCCGCGGGAATCGTTATTTTAATCACTGGTGCGGGCGGCGCCTTTAAACAGGTACTGATTGATTCTGGTGTGGGTCAGATGCTGGCCTCAGTCTTTATTGAAGCCCAGTTCTCTGTATTTATTTTGGGCTTTTTAATCGCGGCTATAACCCGCATTGCCCAGGGTTCGGCAACAGTTGCTATGATCACGGGCGCGGGATTAATGGCCCCTATTTTACAATTACAACCAATCTCGGCTCCCAGTTTAGGCTTGCTAGTCATTGCTATTTCATCTGGGGCAACCATACTCTCCCATGTTAATGACTCCGGATTTTGGCTGGTCAGTCGCTATCTTGGTATGAGTGAAACGAACACCTTAAAAACATGGACAGTTATGACAACATTAATCTCCCTAATCGGACTGGTCAGCTGTCTGCTGATATCCCTGTTTTTGTAAATATGTAATCATAGCCCTATGGCAAAAAATGACAGTCACAGCGGTAAGCGTCTTACCCTAAAAGATGTCGCGGCAAAGGCTGATGTTAGTCCCATCACCGTATCCCGAGTAGTCAATGGTTATGACGGCGTGCGTGCCAATGTCCGCGAGAAAGTAGAAGCGACCATTGCCGAACTGGGCTATATCCCCAATCGCTCTGCCAGTGTGCTGGCATCATCAAAGTCAAAATTAATTGGCGTGCTGATCCCCTCATTATCCAATGTGGTATTTAACGATGTACTGCGTGGTATTTATGATATTGCCACCCCGGCCAATTACCAGGTACTGCTGTTTAATACACATTATTCTGCCGCCGAGGAAGAGCGCGCCATACGCACATTACTGGGCCAGTCTCCCGAAGGTTTAATTATCACAGGTGGCGAACAAACCCCTGCCGCCAAAGCTATGTTACAAGCGTCTGCTGTGCCTGTGATTCAGATTATGGGGGAAGTCGACAACCCAATTGATATCAATGTAGGGTTTTCACATTTTGATGCGGGGGCCGCTGTGGCTCAGTTATTACTGGATAAGTCCTACAGTAAAATTGGTTTTATCGGCGCCCGTATGGACCGCAGAACCTGCGAGCGACTGGCCGGGTTTGAGCATGTTTTATCAGCGGCAAACAGCCTTAACAAGACCAGATTTATCACTACCCCCGAGCCATCCTCTGTCTCAAAGGGCGCCTCATTATTTGGGGAGCTAATGGACGTAACCAAAGGCGACTGTGATGCGGTATTTTGCTGTAACGACGACCTGGCACTGGGCGTCTTACACGAGAGCAAAAAAATGCAACTCAAGGTGCCAGAAAAATTTGGTATCTGTGGCTTTAATGATATTGAAATGGCCGCCTATGCTGAACCTGCACTCTCCACAGTGCGAGTTAATCGATACAACATGGGCAGTAAAGCGATGGAGGTAATTTTTGAAAAAATAACATCCCCTGCCGACAAGGCCTCACCAATAGCACGCTATATCAATACAGGTTTTGAATTAGTAACCCGTAAATCGACAAGATAACTACAAACGAAAAAATTAATTTACTGGAAGATAATCAAGATGCCCCTGTTATTTCAGACTAACATCCCAGCTAGAAAAAGTTCGCTTATCACTGCAGTTTGTCTGAGCATTCTAGGGATTGCGTGCTCTGAAATGAAATCACCTGATGGTGCCAATCAGCTGACCTCCGTTGCTGCTGCTAATGCTAAATACTGTTCTGCAGCCTCACAAAACATAAAATTAGATCTAAGCAACATACAGCTTAAACGTGAAACAAATATTCCACTAATGTATCAGGGGTTTAATAATATTGAAGGTCCCCTCTGGCACGATGGTGCCCTGTATTACTCAAATATGGGGTCACACCAGCCCGATGAAAATGGCTTTGTACTAAGCAACCAAACAACAATATGGCGCTGGGTTCAGGGGGAGCAACCAAAGCTGTGGATGAAGGATACTGTTGCAGGCAGCAATGGCCTAGCTGTGGATAGTCAGGGCAATTTATTAGCCGCTCGGCAGCTGACCGGTTCACTGTCTTCTATTGATTGGAAAAGCCAGAAAGTCACAGCAATTGCGACCACTTACAACGGCAAAAGATTTAACTCCCCCAATGACTTAACAGTGGCTCAGGATAATACGATTTATTTTACTGACCCCAATTGGAATACCCCTTCAAATATTGACCCGGACAGCATTCAAGGTGGTGGGCAACCGGGCTCAATAGAGCCGGGGCAGCGTATTTACCGAGTCACCCCAGAGGGTAAAGTCATTGCCACCGCTGTTACTGACCTTGTGCCAGAGCTTGGTGACAAGCCAAATGGCATTGCATTATCACTGGATCAACAGCAACTAATTGTCGGCGGTCTGCAGGGGCTATGGACATTTGATTTACATGCTGGCGAAGTCTCTAGTCCACAGAAATTATTGGCATCACCCATTGATGGTTTAGGCAAAGATTGCAGTGGTAATATTTATGTAACGACCACAGTTGGACAGCCAACCAGAACCGACGGTCAAGTGGTTTTGATCATAGACAAACATCATAAAGTGGTGGGCCAATTAAATGTCGAGGGCATACATATTGCGACCAATGTTGCCTTTGGTGGAGAGGATGGGAAGACTCTTTTTGTGACAGGTTTAACCGACCCTATGGATGGGGACAAGCCTCGCTTCTGCGGGAATAGTCCCTGTTTAGAAGCGGGAATTTATACGGCTAGACTGAATGTGCAGGGTTTTCCATTTTAGGGCTGGGTTTTAACCCGCCCATATTCCAATTCCTTATCTCTCATTGAACCGAAACGCAAGGAAAGTAAATCCCAAAGGTAATTCTGATACAGCCGCCAGGGAGAGCTAGTGCCTTGTTTGGGAAAGTTATCAATGGCACGATTCACATAGCCTGATGCCAAGTCCAAAAATGCCACCCGGTCCATATCTGGGTCGTGAATTCGAGCAACGCAGTACTGGTAGCCGGTGCGATCCATATGATTGAGCATGCGGCACACATATTCACTGGTCAGGTCGCACTTCAATGTCCAAGAGGCATTGGTGTAGCCCGCAGCCAAAACAAAGTTAGGTACATCACTCATCATCATACCGCGGTAGCCGACTGTTTCCGGCAGGGAAATCTTGTTGCCATCGACAGCGATCTCCATACCACCCATCGCCAGCAACTCGAGACCTGTAGCACTGATCACAATATCAGCCTTTAACAACTCTCCAGACTCCAGCTTCACGCCGGTCTTGGTAAAGGTTTTGATCTGATCGGTGACAACAGAAGATTTGCCTTGACTGCGCTCTGTGTGAACCCGAATGTCCTGTGGATGCCATCTTCGCCGAAGACGAGATCCCCGCAGGTCAGGAAATTTTCCTGGAACTGAATGCCGAACTGGCCGATGTTTGGCCCAATATCACCGTGCAGAAAGAACCACCGCCAGATGCAGGAGAATGGGATGATATTCCAGATAAACTGCAATACTTGGAACGATAAGCTACACTGCAAACTTTACCGCACCCGTAGCTCAGCTGGATAGAGTAGGTGGCTTCGAACCACTTGGTCGGGGGTTCGAATCCCTCCGGGTGCACCAATTAAAAAACCCCAGCCCTTGGCTGGGGTTTTTTAATTGGCACTCCCGAAGGTTTGATTTGAACCCCTGTTCGAGCCGAGCACTGCAAGTGCGAGACAACGCCAGAGCAAAGCGGCGGCGGCCCCAACGGGGTGAGCGGCAACGCCGCGAATACTAAATGCGAAGGCATTTTGGACGAGCCACAAAGTGGCGAAGCCCGTCAGGGTCATTAACGCAGAGCGTTAATGACCAATCCCGACCAAAGTTGCACCCCTCTCCATAACACAACAAAACCACCACTATCCCGCTGGGGGTTTTTGGTATGGTGGACCCGGAGTATTTGGTTCGAACCTATGTGAAGAACCTCTTTATTCCCGCTGAGATCCTTCGACTTCGCTCAGGATGACAATTTTTTTGTTATTCCGACAGAGCGAAGTGACGAGAAATCTCACAACAAACAGCTAAAGCTTCAAGATACTGGCCCCAGCCTTCGCTGGGGTGACATACCTTCGCAGTATGACGAAAGAAACCACCACTGCCCGGCTAGGGGTCTTTAGCACCGCGCATCCGAAAGCCTAATAAGAACCCATGCTCGACAATGAAAGAGCTTAAATGAACAAAGCCTTTATTATCTTCATTCTGAACGTATATGAGGAACCTCTTGATTCCCGCTGAGATCCTTCGACTTCGCTCAGGATGACAATTTTTTTATCATTCCAGCAGAACGAAGTGACGAAAAAACCCACCGCAACTAACCCCGCAACCGCCTAATTTTAAAACTACGCCCCTTAAGCTTCCCCTCATTGAGCTTTCTAAAAGCAGCCTTCCCATGCTTATTAGCCACAGCAACATAGGCCCAGTGATCGCCCAGCTGTATTCTGCCAATCTCTGAACCCGGAATACCATCAACACCCGTCAAGGCACCGACAATATCCCCCGCTCTAAGCTTCTGCTTTTTGCCACCAGCAATATGAAGAGTCACCATCGGCGGATAAAAAACCGGCTCACGCAATAAGCGCATATGGGGCAAGTCACCACGCTCAAACTTTTGTTCTAAATAATCTTCTAACAAGCCAATTTTGTAATTTTCTTTTTGCGTATACAAGCTGCAGGCAATGCCCTGAGCGCCCGCACGACCCGTGCGGCCAATGCGATGCGTGTGGACTTCTAACTCGTGGGCAATTTGATAATTAATCACCAAATCTAGAGACTCAATATCTAAACCGCGGGCTGCCACATCGGTAGCCACTAGCACCGACACACTGCGATTGGCAAAACAGACTAAAGTCTGGTCCCTGTCTTTTTGCTCTAAATCGCCATGCAAGGCCAAAGCTTCGTAACCCACGGCACGTAGCTTATTGGCAACCTGATCAGTTTCGATCTTAGTATTACAAAAAATCAGTGTGGTCTCTGGCTGGTGCGCTTGCAACAAAAGCCTAACCGCCTCTACGCGGGACTCATTATTTTCTACCTGGTAAAGGGTTTCTACAATACTTTGGTTGCTGTGACTATCCTGCACTTCTACAGTTACTGGAGATTGCATAATTCGCTGGGCAGTTTTTTCGATTTTTTCAGGATAAGTGGCGCTAAACAACATAGTTTGCCGCTGTTTAGGCATATAACCAACAATATCATCTATGGCTTGCTGAAAACCCATATCCAACATTCTATCCGCTTCATCTAATACCAAAGTCGTCAGGTTATCGAGGTTGAGATTGCGTTTTTGCAAGTGTTCTTCAACCCGTCCAGGAGTGCCGACAATAATATGCGCACCATGTTCCAAAGAGCCCTTCTGTGGCCCAAAGGCCACGCCACCACAAAGAGTGAGCACCTTAACGTTATGAATACCACGAGCCAGTTTGCGTATTTCTAGCGCCACCTGGTCTGCCAACTCACGGGTTGGGCATAACACTAAGGTTTGCACACGAAAACGCTTCACATCCAGCTTATTCAACAAGCCTAAAGCAAAGGTTGCGGTTTTACCTGAGCCCGTTTTGGCCTTAGCGATTACGTCTTTATTTGCTAAAACAGAGGGTAGTGCTTGCGCCTGAATCGGCGTCATATCGGTGTAACCAAGGCTTGTAAGGTTATCAACTAAAGCGGGGTTTAGATCTAAACTGGCAAAATCATATTGTGACAAGGGGATTCTCATATGTTGTTTTGGGAGCTACGGCCTAGACTCAGAACTAAGCTTTGACCTAGAGGCAAACAGCCTAGATCGACCGCAGGAATAACCGGCAACTGCCTGTATTGGATCATGCGCACCTATTAGGCAGGTCTATGGCTTAGGGCATTTATTAGCCCATCTTAACAGAATAACCCACCCGTAGCTTTCTATAATCGGCGACTCATGGTCAGTTTTATCTCTCTTCTAACAGCTGCTTTCAACCTAGTTATTACCCCCCCTTCCCCACTCATTTCATTCACAAAAGCATGATACAATCTGTACTATAAAACTAAAATAACCTTATATAGAAGACTAAAATGAAAATCCTTTCACTCAAGTTATTTGCAGCATTTATTATCCCCCTATTCTTATCCAATTTTGCATTAGCAGACGGACAAAGAGCAGATGACACTTCCATCCTCGATATTGATGCTTCCGGTGAAGTCGACGCAATGACCGACGGTCTGCTAATGATGCGATCGATGTTTGGATTTACAGATGATGTACTGGTCGACGGAGCTGTTGCAGAGGACTGTACTGAATGTGATTCGGCACAAATACAAGAGCATATATCCAAGGTTAGAAGCGCTACAATCTCTCAGTTGAATTCATCTGGTGAGCCCGGACCTCAAGGGGAGAAGGGAGAACAAGGTGATACTGGTCCTGTTGGTCCTGCTGGTCCTGTTGGCCCTGCTGGTCCTGCTGGTTCTGCTGGTTCTTCACTAGAGGATGTATCAATAGAGAATCTATCAGCTACAGGGATTACTCAGCTGGATGATCTGCGCGTGATGGGTCCTACGCAGTTAGATTACCTTGATGTTATGGGACAAACCGATCTTGGAGAACTCTACGTTAATGGATCCGCGCATTTGGCATTGGGCCCTAACGGCCCCATGCTTGGCGCCTATCTCGAAGGCTCTTCGACTTATAATGGCGAGCCCGTTGGACCTGAAGGATTACTTGAAGTCGCAAGTCCAGCCACGTTCCAAAATGACCTCAAGGTCATGGGGCTTCTGCATTCGGATTACCTCGATGTTATGGGACAAGCCAGTCTGGGAGAACTCTACGTTAATGGATCAGCGCATTTGGCATGGGGTTCTAATGGCCCCTTGCTTGGCGCCTATCGCGAAGGGGCTTCGACTTATAACGGCGACCCCGTTGGACCTGAGGGACTGCTTGAAGTCTCAAGCCCAGCCACCTTCCAGAATGACCTCCGGGTAATGCCTGAAGGAACATTGTCTGTCGAAGGAACTACCACATTAATGGGACCGACTAATATCCTCGGCCCCATCTCCTTCGGCGATGAGTTCCAAGTGTCTGGAACTGCGCAGATGGATCAACTTTTCGTCGAGAGTAGCCTTAATGTCATGGGCCCAGTATCTTTCGAGAATGGCTTCCAAGTAGAAAGTAACGGCCCTAACGGCCCCATGCTTGGCGCTTATTCTGAGGGTTCTACCACACCCTATGGCGACATAGCAGGACCTGAGGGACTGTTCGAAGTCGTCAGTCCAGCTAAATTCCACAATGAACTATGGGTCATGGGATCTTTGAGTTCAGATAGGGCTTATTTCGGGGAACTCCTCGCCTATAAGCTGCAAGTCGTAGGCCAAAACGGTCGTCTAATTCTTGGCACCTACAATGACGGTGACATTGTTAATAATTATATTGTGGGCCCTGAGGGATTACTTGAAGTGATCAGTCCAGCCACCTTCCAGAATGACCTCCGAGTAATGCCTGAAGGAACACTGTCTGTCGAAGGAACTACCACGTTAATGGGGCCCACCAATATTCTCGGACCCATTTCCTTTGGCGATGCGTTCCAAGTGTCTGGAACTGCGCAGATGGATCAACTTTTCGTCGAGGGTAACCTTAATGTCATGGGCCCAGTATCTTTCGAGAATGGTTTTCAAGTAGGAAGTAACGGCCCTAACGGCCCCATACTTGGCGCTTATTCTGAGGGTTCTACCACACCCATTGGCAACATAGCAGGCCCTGAGGGTCTGTTTGAAGTCGCCAGTCCAGCTCTATTCCGCAATGAACTCCATGTCATGGAATCTTTGAGTTCATGGAAGGCGCATTTCTTGGAACTCCAAGCCGATAATCTGCAAGTCGAAAGCCCTGACGGTCAAATTCTTGGCGCCTATACTGTGGGATCGACAACCTTTAATGGTGACGAAGTAGGCCCTGAGGGATTACTTGAAGTCATCAGTCCAGCTACCTTCCAGAACAATCTTGACTTAACAGGCCCTGAAGGACGACTTAATGTCGAGGGTACAACAACATTAATGGGGCCCACCAATATCCTCGGACCCATTTCCTTTGGCGATGAGTTTGAAATTGGCGGCATGGCAAAAATGAATCAGCTACGTGTCGATGGACCAACCGACTTTCAGGGTCCAGCCTTCTTTCAGAATGGCTTGGAAGTAGTAGGCACTAATGCCCCTATTCTCATTACCCATCGTGAGGGATCGTCAACCTTTGATGGTAATGAAGTAGGCCCCGAGGGATTACTTGAGGTCATCAGTCCCGCCACCTTCCAAAATGAGCTCAGAGTAACAGGCATTGAAAGCAAGCTTTCTGTTGAAGGCTCTGCTTATTTAATGGGGCAAACTGACTTTATAGGTCCAGCCCGCTTTCTAGGAGAGGCTATTTTTGAGAATGAACTTAAGGTAACCGGACCTGAGTCACGACTAAAAGTTGAAGGATTAACCGAACTGATGGGACCAACCGAGTTTATGGGTCCAGCCTTCTTCCAGAATGGTTTGGAAGTAGTAGGCACTAATGCCCCTATTCTCATTACCCATCGTGAGGGATCGTCAACCTTTGATGGTAATGAAGTAGGCCCTGAAGGATTACTTGAAGTCATCAGTCCCGCCAGCTTCCAAAATGAGCTCAGCGTAACAGGCCTTGAAAGCAAGCTTTCTGTTGAAGGCTCTGCTTATTTAATGGGGCAAACCGAGTTTATGGGTCCAGCCTTCTTCCAGAATGGCTTGGAAGTAGCAGGCACTAATGCCCCTATCCTCATTACCCATCGTGAGGGATCGTCAACCTTTGATGGTAATGAAGTAGGCCCTGAAGGATTACTTGAAGTCATCAGTCCAGCTACCTTCCAGAACAATCTTGACGTAACAGGCCCTGAAGGACGACTTAATGTCGAGGGTACAACAACATTAATGGGGCCCACCAATATTCTCGGACCCATTTCCTTTGGCGATGAGTTTGAAATTGGCGGCATGGCAAAAATGAATCAGCTACGTGTCGATGGACCAACCGACTTTCAGGGTCCAGCCTTCTTTCAGAATGGCTTGGAAGTAGTAG
>Ga0209196_1001176_pt1 | contig 19240 bp, 18 predicted proteins | sample COGITO_mtgs_1105_5_FD_184801 | JGI IMG/M metagenome (GOLD analysis project Ga0209196, IMG submission 184801) | Pelagic marine microbial communities from North Sea - COGITO_mtgs_110509 (SPAdes) (version 2) | ecosystem: Environmental > Aquatic > Marine > Epipelagic ... | reverse complement strand
AAAAAAAGTAACCAAAAATGCCGTAAGCTTAACGGCGAAGCTTAACCACGACGGGTGCATCTCGCAGTGTTTTCTGTCCAGCAGTTCCAGAGGGTTTATCGCCAAGCGGTATAGGGGGTACTTTTTTTGTGCTGCACTTACATCAGGTTTTACGTCCAAGTTTACCTTTGAGCGAAATAGCAGTTCTACTCTTTTTCTTTTTTTCCTTTTGAGCGGCATGCGGAGCTCAATGTAAAGACCGGCCGTTAGGCACGGTTTTTACTTGTTCTAAAATAAAAAGAAGTCTACTGAACTTGTTCGTTGTAGCCTCATTGTGTTTTGAAAAGTCTGCGGCAGCACAGTGATATTGGCTAGAGGCGAGCTCAGATATTGACGAAAAACCAGGTCAAGTGAAAATCATTTTCGTAGGCGTAGCTCAGATGTACTGTATGTGACTATCCCAAAGCGAATAGGTTATATCGGGGTCAATCTTCGTCAGATTGTGTGCTTTCTTTTGGTTACTTTTCTTTGCACAAGCAAAGAAAAGTGACTGGCATGTCGGGCCACCCCCGACGGTCTTGAACTGAAAACTCAAACAATGAAAATAAAAATCCAGAATATAAAAACACCATCAGATAAAGCTTAAAGATCTAGACTCTGGCTGTCGGGCCACCCCCGACGACCTTGAACTTAAAACGTTAAAAAACAAGGTAAACACTCAGAATGATATATAACTATTAAAAGCTCAAGCGACTCTCTATGGATAACTTGAATGATCCGCGGTAGCATTAATACTCAACGCCATAGCCTCCGCCACCTTAATCCCATCCATAGCAGCCGACATAATCCCACCCGCATACCCAGCACCTTCACCCGCAGGGTACAAACCAACCGTATTCACACTCTGATAATCATCACCACGCTTAATATTGATCGGCGCAGACGTCCGCGTCTCAACACTGGTTAACAACGCATCATCAAGCGCAAAGCCCTTAATCTTTCTATTAAACGCAGGCAATGCTTCACGCAGCGCCTCAATACAAAAATCAGGTAATGCCCCCGACAAATCCGTTAACTTAATACCTGGCTTAAACGAAGGTTCAACACTGCCAAGCACTTCAGAACTCTTACCCTTTAAAAAATCCCCTACTTTCTGCGCCGGTGCATCGTAATTCTCACCGCCCATGGCATAAGCTCTGCTTTCTAATTCACGCTGAAAATCAATGCCCGCTAATGGATGGCCTGGATAATCCGATGGGTTAATCCCCACCACAACAGCACTGTTAGCATTGCGCTCATTACGCGAGTACTGACTCATGCCGTTAGTGACAACGCGTTTTTCTTCAGAACTAGCAGCCACTACTGTGCCACCCGGACACATGCAAAAGCTATAAACGGATCGGCCATTTTTACAATGGTGAACCAATTTATAGTCTGCAGCACCTAATATTTCATTGCCTGCATTAGGCCCAAAGCGAGCATCATCAATCATCGATTGCTTATGCTCAATTCTAAAGCCCACTGAGAAAGGTTTGGCTTCTATGTAGACATTGTTGTCGTAGAGCATTTGAAAGGTGTCACGGGCGCTATGGCCTATAGCTAATGCGACATGGCGAGTATTAATTTTTTCACCGTCGGCTAAACTCAAGCCGGTGACTTGACCATTTTCAATATGTATATCTTCGACGCGACTACTAAAACGAATTTCACCACCCAGCGCAATAATCTTGGCGCGCATTTTCTCAACCATGGTGACTAATTTAAATGTGCCAATATGCGGTTTGCTGACAAACAGTATTTCTTCTGGCGCGCCGGCTTCTACAAATTCATTTAATACTTTGCGACCGTATTGCTTAGGGTCTTTTACTTGGCTCCAGAGTTTGCCGTCAGAAAAGGTTCCTGCGCCGCCTTCGCCAAATTGCACATTCGATTCTGTATTGAGTTCTTTTTTACGCCAAAAGTTAAAGGTATCTTTGGTGCGCTCGCGCACTTCTTTGCCGCGCTCAAGCACAATCGGTTTATAGCCCATTTGTGCTAATAGCAAAGCCGTTAATAAACCACAGGGACCAAAGCCTATAACGACTGGGCGCTCGGTCAAATTATCCGGCGCTTGTGCCACATTATAATAAGTCAGATCGGGGGTGGTTTTAATTAACTGGCTGTCTGCGAATTTTTCTAACAGCTCGTCATTAATCGTTGTTTCGACATCTAATGTATAAATAAGCGATATATTGGTTTTTTTACGCGCATCGTACCCGCGCTTAAAGATTTCAACGCTTAGCAGCTGTTCTTTACGGATATTGAGGGTCGACAGCACAGCTTTATTAATAGCTGTTTTATCATGGTTTAGCGGTAATTTAACATTGGATAGGCGAATCATGTGTGCGGGCTCAACGGTAATGTGTGCTCGTATGGCACAAAATTAAGTGGCTCAATATTTGGGTGGTTCTCGTCTCGCTATTTTATAGCCTTAGCTGGGGCTTTCTTTGGTGCACAGGATAAACGTAAACCTTATTGATGAACAAGTGGTAGACTGTTTCAAAGAAGGTGGAATATAGCAGGTATCACAGGCCAATGACGGATAAACAACCGAATAACCCTTTACATGGCATTACGCTAGAGCAATTGCTAACGCAGTTGGTTGACCATTACGGCTGGGAATCGCTCGGTGAGCGTATCAATATCAACTGCTTTAAAAGCGATCCTTCAATTAAGTCGAGCTTAAAATTTTTGCGTAAAACACTCTGGGCTAGAGAAAAAGTTGAACGCTTATATATTGTTATGCAGTCTAAGTCGCTTACTCCATCAGACTCTCCTGCTGCCGACCCTTGGGGCAAGGTGCGTACAAAGCTTGCCGACTAACGATCTTGTTCAGCCCAATCCTTAAGGCTTAGGCTTAGGCGTAAGCGTCAAGCCAAGCTCTTCTCTTTATTTATACATTATCATCATCATCATGAATCCCTTCAGCGCTTGGTATAGATCCTGAACGCATTAGCGTTACCAACATAAAGCCAATCGGAATTAAACATACCAGTAACATAGCTTGCCAACTGGTTGAGCTAATTGCCCAGCCCGCCGAGAGTGAAGCAATGGCCTGCGTAGAAAAAACTACGCTGTCGTTAAATGCTTGCGCTTTAAATTTTTCGCCTTTTAAATAGGTGCGTGGCAATAAAGTAGTTCCTGATATAAACAAGAAGTTCCAGCCTATACCCAGTATCACCAGTTGTAACCAAAACCCCATTACTGAACTATCAATAAGGCCAATAATAATCGTTAAGCCGTAACAGGCTAGGCCAATAGTCATTAACCCTCGAATACCCAGTAATCGAAATAACCATGGGGTGATTAGCGATGGTAAAAACATAGCGGCTATATGGCTTTGGATAACCCATTTAGTATCGGCAAGACTATGGCCAAAATGGTTATGCATGCTAATGGGTGTGCCTGTCATAACAAATGACATAACAATATAGCCAATAGCAGCGCTTGCGACCGCTAGACGAAACGACGGCGATTTGATGATTAATTTAATGGATCGAGATGATTCTTTTTCGGACGCTGTTTTAATATCTATTTCTTTATAAAAAATTAAAATAAAGGTAGCGATTAAAATATTACCCGCGACTAGCCAGAATGATCCCTGGTATTCAACTTGCGTCAGTGTTCGTCCAAGCACAGCAAGTTCAGGACCTATAATCGCTGCGAGTACACCGCTAAGCATAACAATAGAGGCGGCTGTCACTGCATGCTTAGGGGTAACGCTTTCCATGGCGGCAAAACGAATTTGTTGTAGCGCTGCATTGCCAAAACCAATCATCATCGCGCAAAAGCAAAACAGTGCAAAGTTTTTAATTACTAAGCTATGGCTGGCCAGTAAGCAGATAAAAATATTAACGATAAAGAATATCCAAAGTGTATATTTTCGACCTAGCGTGGACATTAATCGCGTGACGGGAAAAATACCGATAGCGGTTCCCACAACCATCATAGCAATGGGCAGTGTGGCCCAGTCAGCTGATGGCGCAAGCTCTGATCCCACTAAGCTGCCTACTAGCATAAGCATTGCTGTGGTAGAAAAAGCAAAGGTACTGGTAAGTGCAAGTATGATGACATTGGAAAATCCGCGGGGCATGGAAGCTAGCATAAGGAATCCGTAATAAGGCACTGGTCAGACAATAAGACAATAAGACGTCTACGGTCCTTACTTTAGCATTATGTGATCATTGGAGTAGATGGATATTATGCATTACCAGTTGGCACGATTTGCATGGAACTCTGTCCTCAAATGCTATGGCGTAGTGATTATTTAAGATATAGGCTTCGTGGGGAACACATTTTAACCTTAGGTTTATCAACTGTTAATAAATTAGATATGAAGAGACGAGGATAGTGATATGTTGAAAGGTATTGTTTTAGCGATAGTAGCGATATTTATTGCGTGGTCAGCTCTCGATTTTGTTATCCACGGGTTGCTGTTAAAAGAAGCGTATGAAGCAACAGCGCATCTGTGGCGAGCGATGCAAGATACGAATATGATGTTAATGCATGCGGTAACGCTGGCTATAGCGATTTGTTTTGTCTTGCTTTATGAGCGCTGCGTGAGTGAAAAATCGGTATCGATGGGTTTGAAATTAGGGGTTTTATTTGGTTTGGCGGCAGGTATTATGGCAGCGAGCGCTTATGTCTATATGCCTATTCCTTTAACCTTGGCGATTGATTGGTTTGTTGCCACTTTAGTTGAGTTTGTCGTCGCAGGGTGGTTAGTCGGCTTGCTGGTGAAATCTGAAGCGCTTTAATCAATGGACTAATATCAATTGAAAATATCAATTGAAAATATAGGGGTGGCAATCAGAAATTCGTTAACGAGTTTTTTTTCTGGTTGTTATCCTTTTTCTTTTTATTTGCTTAGTATTTTTTAAGCGCTTTTTTTTTAAATTTCAGGTTTTTTTAAAATGACTAGGCGGAGATTGTTAATTGATGACGAATGTAAAAATAGAACACTTAACAAAAACTCAACTGGAAGCCGGCTTAGACACTATTTTGCAATCGCCTAAAAATGAGGGAGCATTAGCGATGATTGTTCGTCGTCCTGTTACTGAGCAGCGCGAGGTATTAGCTAAGGCTGAGTTAGATATTGCTGAGGGTTTGGTGGGTGATAATTGGCGAGCAAGAGGAAGTTCAGCGACTAAGGATGGCTCAGCCCATCCGGATATGCAGCTTAACATTATGAATGTTCGCGTGACAGATTTGGTCGCTCAGAAAAAAGAACGCTGGTCGCTAGCGGGGGATCAACTTTATGTTGATTTGGATTTAAGTGATGAAAATTTACCGGCGGGAACTCGACTGGTTATTGGTAGCGCTATTATTGAAGTGACAGCAGAACCTCATACGGGCTGTAAGAAATTCGTTGATCGTTTTGGTTTGGAAGCCATGAAGTTTGTAAATTCTGGCTTGGGTAAAAAAATCAATTTACGCGGCATTAATGCAAAGGTGATTCAATCAGGTCAAATAGCGACGGATGATTTAGTGAGAAAAGTCGATTAACGACTTCCCCATATTTTAGCCACCGCGCGTTCACTGCCTAGTGAACCCACTATTAAACAAACGAAGCTTGCACTGCCAAAAATAATCATCGGAAAAGCGATAGCAAGACCGGCATCTGCTGGCGATAAAAAAAACGTTACTGCAGTCAGTATTGAAAATAGGACACTAATCACAATAAGAATTCGGCGACTCATTGGCTTGTATTCGTAAGGCTCTGTGCCTTGTTCAAATGGATTAAGCAGGGGAGAGAATAGTCTTTGTAGTAATGATTTCATGATTTATAGGCTTATAGGTTATTTTCGTTAAAGGGTTTATGCGCTTGATTCTAACAGTAGCACTCAGCTTTTGCACAGTTGTTGGGCAGCTACATGCCGCTAGCTAGGGCAAGTGCGCGCTGATGGCTGAACTGGCATGATTTAATAAAATTTTGTTAGGAAAAGCGAGGTTTATTTCTCAATAAGCGGTAAACTGTTTTCCTATTGAATAAGTTAATCCATGAGGTTAGTCAGTGTCGAAAGTAATTGATGGTAAGCAGTTTGCCGATAATCTGTGCGAGAAATTGAAAGCTGAAGTAGCAACGCTGCAAGAACAGCACAATTTGTCGCCTTGTATTGCGGTGGTATTAGTGGGCGAAGACCCTGCCAGCCAAGTGTATGTGCGTAATAAGGTGCGCCGCTGTGAGCAATTAGGCATAAAGTCTATAGAGCATCGCCTTAGCGCTGAGACTTCAGAGGCTGACTTGCTGGCCCTGATTAATGAACTCAACAATGACAGTGCTATTCATGGCATTTTGGTTCAGTTACCGGTTCCTGATCAAATTAATGATAAAGCCGTATTGGCGGCTATTTCACCTAAAAAAGATGTTGATGGCTTCCATATTGAGAATGTGGGCGCTATGGCTGTTGGTGAAAACCAAATGGTGCCATGTACGCCGCTAGGTTCACTGATGATGCTGCAAGATCACCTAGGTGATTTAAGCGGCAAGCATGCCGTGGTGATTGGTCGCTCCAATATTGTCGGTAAGCCAATGGCAACCTTGTTATTACAACAAAGCTGCACAGTCACTATTGTTCACTCTCGCACGGTTGATATTGAATCTATTTGTCGCCAAGCGGATATTCTTGTCGCTGCGGTGGGTATTCCTAACTTCGTTAAAGCCGATTGGGTGAAAGAGGGTGCGGTTGTTATTGATGTCGGCATTAATCGTATTGAAGTAGACGGCAAAAGCCGCTTGGTTGGCGATGTTGATTTTGATGATGTGCAATCAAAAGTGTCTGCTATTACGCCAGTACCTGGCGGTGTGGGGCCTATGACCATCGCTTGCTTAATGTATAACACCGTTGCTGCGGCAAAAATGCAAAACGGTCTTTAACTCACTGTCCTTAAAGTCTAATGAAATAACGACCTTAATCTTTAGGACCATGATTAAGTAAAAGAGCTTACCCATGAGTGAATCTGTTAAGCCGCCTATTGGAGGCGGCGCCAAAAAAATTCTGTATACCTTACAAACGGTTAAGCGCATTGGCTTGAGTAGTTCTGCCAAGGCGTTAACCGCAAAGAATGCGTGTAAGGCATGTGGTCTAGGCATGGGTGGCCAGCAAGGCGGAATGACTAATGAGCAGGGTGATTTTCCTGCGGTCTGCAATAAAAGTGTTCAGGCGCAGTCAACCGATATCCAATCGCCCATTCCTAATGAAGTGTTTGATCATACTATTGATGAATTTCATCGCCTTAGCGCTTATGAAATGGAGCATTTAGGACGTCTTAATACTCCTCTCTTTAAAGCCAAAGACAGTAATAAATTTAAAGCGGTCGATTGGGATTGGGCCTTAAATTATGCTGCACAGGCGTTTTCTAACACGGCCGCTGAGCGGAGCTTTTTTTATTCTTCGGGTCGCTCGTCGAATGAAGCGGGCTTTATATTGCAGTTATTAGCCAGAGTGTATGGCACTAATAACGTCAACAATTGTTCTTTTTATTGTCATCAGGCAACCGGTGTTGGTTTGTCTGAAACCATTGGTGTGGGTACGGCAACGGTTGAGCTAGATGATTTAGATGGCTGTGATCTGATCTTTGTTATCGGAGCTAATCCGGCGTCTAATCATCCACGCTTTATCCATAAGTTACAGGCTTGTCGCGAACGCGGCGGTAAAGTGGTAATTATCAATCCGGCTAAAGAGCCAGGCTTGGTTCGATTCGCGCTGCCTAAAAGTCCTAAGTCCTTAATTATTGGAGGCAGTGAAATTGCCTCGCATTATTTGCAGCCGCATATTGGTAGTGATCTCGCTGTTTTTAAAGGTATTGCGAAGGCGGTAATACAGCGTTATGGCATTGCCAAACAATTTATTCATGAATATACCGAAAACTATACCGCCTTTCTCGCTGATATTGAGGCGACATCTTGGGATTCAATAGAAACTTTATCGGGCCTGAGTAAGCGAGAGCTACAAGATATTGCCAATGTGTATTGCCATTCAAACAATGCCGTTTTTGCCTGGGGCATGGGTATTACCCATCATAAGCATGGCGTTGCTAACGTTGAATATATTTCAAACCTTGCCTTATTACGCGGCATGATAGGCAAACGCTTTTCTGGCTTGCTGCCTCTACGTGGCCACAGTAATGTGCAAGGTATAGGCACCATCGGTGTTAAGCCAGTATTGGCTGCTGACGTGCTCACTAAAATGCAAGCAACGCTGAAGATAGATTTGCCCAGTAAAGAAGCTTCTCCGGGAATGGATACTTTAGCCTGCCTTGAGGCGGCCGATCGTGGCGAGATGGATGCAGCCTTAATTATGGGTGGCAACTTATACGAAGCGACGCCCGATTCAAAATGGGCCGAGCAGATGATGGATAAGATTGCTTGCAAGGTGTATTTAACAACGACGTTGAATAAAGGTCATTTGTCCGGACTTAATAATGGCGAGGCAATTATTTTTCCGGTGACGGCGCGTGATGAAGAGCCCGAACCGACCACGCAGGAATCGATGTTTAACTATGTGCGTTATAGCGATGGTGGTATTAAGCGTTTATCGAATGTGCGTTCAGAGGTTGATATTCTAACGGATTTTGCGCAGCGTCTTTTTGCTTCTCAAACTACCCAAGCTGTACAGTCTGAAAATAACGATAAATCTAAGTTGCCTCTGGATTTTAGTGCGTTTAGATCTCATAAAACGATTCGCGAAACGATTGCCGCTATTGTGCCGGGTATGGAGGCACTAGAAACGATAGACGTTGCTAAGCAAGAGTTTCATGTGCGTAATCGTCTTATACATAAGCCTGAGTTTAAGCGAGCGAATGGTAAAGCAAAATTTGTAGTACATGATTTACCTGAGTTTAAACATAATAATCAATTCCCTATGCGTTTGATGAGCGTGAGAAGTGAAGGGCAGTTTAACTCGATTATTTATGAGCAAAAAGATAGCTATCGCCAAGTTGATCAGCGTTGGGCGGTATTGATAAATCCTAAAGCGATTGCGTCATTAGGTATTGATGCTGGTGATAAAGTGAATATCACTTCAGCGGTGGGAGAGATGAAAGCGGTTACAGTGTATCCCTTCGATTTACCCGACGGTGATGTTATGGCCTATTATCCAGAGGCGAATGTGCTTATCGGTCGAGACCGTGATGCGCGCAGTAAAACGCCAGCATTTAAATCGGTTGATGTTAAATTAACGCCATGTGTTTAAATTCTGTCATGACAATTATTTATGAATAAGCGCTATATTACGGCCAGCGAATTGCTTAAGGATTCTTTTTCCTTAGCTATGAAAATACTCGAAAGTGATTTTCGGCCAAGCTTTATTATTGGCGTATGGCGTGGCGGTGCACCTATCGGTATTGCGGTGCAAGAGGTCTTAGATGTTTGCGGTGTAACTACCGAGCATATTGCGATTCGGACCTCCTCTTATGAAGGGATAGACCAGCGCAGTAAAACCGTAAAAGTGCATGGCTTAGCTTATGTTATTGATACGATTAAAGCCGAGGATAATTTACTGATTGTTGATGATGTTCACGATAGCGGTTTAAGTGTTGCCGAATTAATTAAACAAATAAAACTTCGCAGCGGCGATAGTGCACCGCAGTCAATAAAAATAGCGACGGTTTACTTTAAGCCGAGTCAATCCCAAGTTAGTTCAGAGCCCGATTATTATTTGCATACGACCAACGATTGGCTGGTTTTCCCACATGAGTTGCAAGGCTTGACGGCAGAGGAATTACTGGAAAATAAGCCTGAGGTGGCTCACATTACTAAGCAGTTACAGAATTTTAAGTCGAAAAATATTTAGCGCTTGAGAGTTTTTTTTATTCACCATGCAGAAGCTTGCAGTATGCATCTACGGTTTTATTCAATCCCATCTCTAAAGAGTCCAATGTCAGTGCATGACCAATCGACACCTCTAACAAGCCAGGTAAGTCTCGATATTGTTGTAAATTATCTAAATTTAAATCATGTCCTGCATTAACCCCTAAGCCAATCTCACTTGCATGCTTTGCTGCTTTACAGTGCAGTTTAAAGAGTGCGTCGGCCTCGGGTGAATGGTTGTTCTCAGAACGGGCATAGGCATCAGCATAGGGGCCGGTATACAGTTCAATTCTGTCGGCACCAATGGCTTTAGCGAAATTGATTTGCTCAATATCGGGGTCCATAAATAAACTCACCCGACAATCAAGTGCATGAATTTTTTGGATGATAGATTCTAGTTGAGAATTGTCACCCGATAAATCAAATCCATGATCTGAAGTCAGTTGCGCATCACTGTCAGGCACCAGTGTGGCTTGCTCGGGTCGTGCTTGCGCTAATATTTCAAGAAAGCCAGGATAGTCTGAGAAGTCATTGCGCGGACTAGGGCAGGCGCCAGCAAAGGGATTGCCTTCAATATTCAATTCAATGCCTTTGGCCGCTGACAGAGCTTTTAATTGATAGCAATCTTCAGGGCGAATATGACGTTGATCGGGTCGGGGGTGGACGGTAAGGCCGTCGGCACCCGCAGCAAGAATTTTTGTTGCGTACTCAACAATATCCGGATTGTTACCTGGTCGTGAATTACGGATTAAGGCAATTTTATTCAGGTTAACACTCAGTGCTGTTTTATTCGTGCTCAACGCCATATTAGTTCCAGATGATTTTTTATTGACTCATAATAAAAGGATTAATTAATCGAGAAGATAAATACGTTGGATAATAACCGCTTCTAAAGGCACATGTTGATGTCCCGCTCTTGGAGCTACTGCAACACCTTTGATTGCTTCAACAACTGATAAGCCTTCTGTGACTTCGCCAAATACCGCATAGCCCCAACCTCTTGAGTTTTTAGCTCTATGGTTAAGTGAGCCATTATCTTCGACGTTAATAAAAAATTGACTAGTGGCAGAGTGCGGTGCGTTAGTGCGCGCCATGGCGATGGTGCCAACCGTATTTTTTAAGCCATTATCAGCTTCATTGATGATAGGCGTTCGGGTCGCTTTTTTGGTCATATCGACAGTGAATCCGCCGCCTTGAATCATAAAGTTACTAATTACGCGATGAAAGATAGTGCCGTTATAAAAGCCATTTTCAACATATTGTAAAAAGTTAGCGACGGTAAGCGGTGCTGCTTCTGCATTTAATTGCACGGTAAAGTTACCGGCACTGGTTTCAAATACAACGCTAGGTGATTCTGTGGCTGCGTCTGACATATCAACTTTGGCGGCGGTATCAATCGTAGCTGCTTGGGGGGTGATATTACTTTGATTTGTCGTATTCTCATCTGAACAAGCAGACATAAATACCAATACCAATGTTACTAAACTTATTTTACTTATACTTTTGAATGATTTGATCTGCTGTAACATTTTGTCTATCTCCATTAATAATATTGCTTACAGGGGTGGCTAACCGTTTTTTACGTCCACTCTTTTGAGCGTGCTTTTGGTTTTAACTTAGGCAGCAATATCGCTAAAAATACGCCCATTAACACGGCAAGCGCGCCACGGAAAAACCATTCTTTATCACTTTTATCTGAGAGTCTTGAATTGTTGGCTTGTAGTTCAGCAATATCAATTTTCAGCATCTCATTCTTTTTCAATAACTCGCGATTATTGGTATCTAAGTTGATGGCGTTGGCTGATATTTTTTTAATGTTATCAAGCTCTTTGTTTAGTTGTTGGTTTTGGCGTGATAGCAAGCTAACTTGTTTTTGTATTGCGCCACTACTTTGCTGTGTCTCACGGTTATTTTTTTCGAGACTAGTGAGTTTTTTGTTTAATTGCAGCAACTTGTTTTGTGCTTCTACTAAGCGGGTGCGGGCAATAGGCGTGGCTGCTAAAAATTGATTTTGGATCCAGCCTTCCGTGCCCTTGCTTGTAGTCACTTTGCTAAAGCCCGCTTCATTGTCGGTCTCTAGCAGTGTGAGGCGAGTCCCCGTTTTTAGTCCGCGATGAATAATACGATGCTTGGTGCTATTGCCGCTGTGCAATGGCACATAAAAAACATCTGATACATAGCGTGTCTCTTCAGCGGCATTAACGATAGCTGCTTGACTGAATAGCAGTGTGCAAAGCAGTAAGCGCAGCCCTGCAATACTTAGGTAATAACTGTTTTTAATAAGTAGGCTTATATTCATGGGAGCACCTTTTTATAGGGTTTAACGATCACTTTTTGGTAAACACCTGCGTCGCAATAAGGATCTTCATCGGCCCATTGCTGTGCATCGGCAAGGCAATCAAAAGTAGCAATAACGAGGCTGCCGGTAAAGCCTGCTTCGCCGGGGTCTTCGGAATCAATAGCCGGGTGTGGGCCAGCTAGCAATAAGCGACCTTGTTCCTTTAATTTTTGTAGGCGTTCAATATGAGCGCCGCGTGCTTGTTGTCGCAGCGGTAAACTGTTTGGGACATCTTCGCTAATAATGGCGTAGAACATAGAGGTATGATTTCCTTAATTTAAATTTTGTTGGGCGACTAGCTAGATTCGTCCGCTTTATCTTTGATATGCGGCACCACAATAATCATGGTGATTATCATAAGTACCAACGTGAAACCTATAGAGCTGTAAAGCTTGTAATTAACCCAAGCGGCTTGCGAGAAGTTATAGGCAACATAAAGGTTAAGGCTGCCGACAATTGAAAAATTAGCAATCCACAATTGATTGAGGCGCAGCCAAGCAGTAGCGGGTAATTCAATTTGTTGGCCAAGCATTTTTTCGAGCAGACTCTTTTTCCCTAATAATAAACCGCCCAATAAAACCAGTGCTAAGCCCCAGTTGAAGACGGTAGGTTTCCACATAATAAAAATATCATTACGTAAAATAAGTGTGGCTGAGCCAGCAACAACAATAATGCCAAATAGCCAGAGTAATTGTTTTTCTACTTTGCCGGTAAAGAACCATGTTAGTAGTACTTGAATAGCCGTGGCGGCCATCAAAATGGCGGTTGCTGAATAGATACCATCAAACTGATAGCTGAAACTCAAAATTTCAAGTGTTTCTCCATCCATTTTAAAGGCGAGAAAAAATAAAATTAAGGGGATGAGTTCTAAAATTTGTTTCATGGGTTTTCCGTGATTTTTATGCTACCTTCGTAACATATAGGTTTTAATTGATATTGGCATTTTCGCGCTGTCGGCGCTATGTTTCTATTCTTTATCCAATGCACGTTAGCCAGTGCGCGATTTTACCTAAAATAAAAAGGTTTGTTAGGGTAAAATTTGGATCGCGTTCACATTCCGCTTGCGATGGTGTTTCTCGGTTTTATTGTTAAAACGGACTATTCGAGTCAAATTCATACGCAGCGTTAATTGCCAGAGCAGAATTACGAATGATATTCGATTTACATACACATAGCACCGCTTCAGATGGTGCACTATCACCCGAGGCACTTTTGGCGAGAGCGAATGCCAATGGCGTTTCTCGTCTGGCGTTAACTGATCATGATACGGTTGCTGGGGTAAAAGTGTTACAAGCCGCTTTGGCAGACCCAGCATTTGTCGCTGAATTGAGTGCGCCCATTGAATTAGTGCCAGGCGTAGAGATTAGCGCCGAAATTGATGGTCGTTCTTACCATATTTTAGGTTTATGGCTTGATACTGATAACGAAACGCTCAATACCTTTTTGAATGGTCAGCGCCTTGCACGTGAGAATCGCGCCGAAGCGATTGGCAAAAAACTGGCAAAGCAGGGCATAACCGGTGCATTAGAGGGCGCAAAGGCCTTGGCGGGTGATGCGGTGTTGAGTCGTCCTCATTTTGCACGTTATTTACTCGAGCAAGGGCATTGCACTAAAGAGCAACAAGCATATAAGCGTTGGTTGGGTGCGGGTAAATCTTGTGATGTGCCTTCTAAATGGCCATCGGGTCACGAGGCGATTGCGACTATTCATGCTGCTGGCGGACTTGCTGTGTTGGCTCACCCCGATAAATACGGTTTAACACGCACGCGCATGCGCACTTTACTCGAAGCCTTTAAAGCCGCTGGTGGCGACGGTTTGGAGCTGATTAGCGGTCGTCAGGATGATGCCATTACCGACTATTTACTGCGTTTATCGCATAAATACGATTTAGCCTGTTCAACCGGCAGTGATTTCCATAATCCTGAGCAAGTCTGGGCCGATGTCGGCTGCAATGCGGTGTTACCGAGTACTGCCGTTCCTATCTGGTCACTTGCAGCTAAGGCCTCATGAGTCAGTTCTTTCAAATACACCCTGAAAATCCCCAAGTACGCTTAATTCGTCAGGCGGCAACTATTGTGCAAGAGGGCGGGGTTATCGTCTATCCGACCGATTCTGGTTATGCGCTTGGCTGTCATTTGGGTGATAAACAAGCCTTAGAGCGAATTCGTAAAATTAGACTGTTGGATGATAAGCACAATTTCACCCTAGTTTGTCGCGATTTGTCTGAATTGGCTGTTTACGCCAAGGTCGATAATATTGCTTATCGAGCATTACGTAGCCATACGCCTGGGCCTTATACCTTTGTTTTACTGGCCACCAATGAAGTGCCGCGTCGTCTTAAGCATCCCAAGCGAAAGACTATTGGGCTGCGAGTGCCCGATAATGCTATAGCGCAGAGTCTTTTGGACGCCTTGGGCGAGCCAATGATGAGTGTCACCCTGATTTTACCGGGTGATGACTTACCACTGCTCGATCCTTATGAGATTCGCAGTATCTTGCAGCAGCAGGTCGATTTAGTTATTGATGGCGGTTATTGCGGTATGGAAGCCACAAGTGTGATTGATTTAAGTGATGAAACTCCAGTGATTCTGCGCCAAGGAGCCGGTTCTACGGCTGAATTTGAGGTTTAAGCTCCTTACCGGCTGGGCCTCCTGCTTAACTTATCTCTATCCTTATTCCTATCCTTATTCCTATCCTTAGTTCTTCCGCGTATTACACCTGTTATTAAGGGGGTGTTTGTCGCTATAATGTGCCAAAAATTAGCCCCGCTATTGATCGTGCCTGATAATGCTTGATAGTGTGTATTTGCTTTTATGATGAGCAATTGGGCCAATTAACTATAAGCCAAACGGAAAGCGAACGTTAATGACTGAACTCTCTGCTGAAACGCTAGCGCCAAGCCCTGAAGCGTCTGCTGAATCGCATGATCACATTGTTGATAATTCAACGCTAGCGGGCGATGATTCTGCCGTTGCTCATGCCCGTGATCAAGCGGCTAGGCCTAGGCTAGTTGAGCTGCGTAATGGTATTAGCTCGGCTGAAACACCTGAGCAGCATACCTTTCCTTTTGCCATTGTTCAGGGCGAAACCGTTACCGAAGTCCCCAGTGATTTGTATATTCCACCGGCCGCGCTTGAGGTTTTTCTTGACGCGTTTGAAGGCCCGCTGGATTTATTACTGTATCTGATCAAAAAACAGAATCTCGATATTCTTGATATCGATGTTGCGGAGTTAACTGAGCAATACATGCATTATGTGCGTCTTATGGACAGCATGCAGTTTGAGTTGGCCGGCGAATATTTAGTTATGGCCGCGATGATGACCGAAATTAAATCGCGTATGTTGTTACCGCGCTCGCAAGACCTTGAAGAAGACGAAGATGATCCGCGTGCGCAATTGATTCGCCGCTTACAAGAATACGAGCGATTTAAACAAGCCGCCGAAGATATTGAAGCCATGCCGCGGGTTGAGCGTGATATTTATATTGCCGAAGTAGAGCCGCCAGAAGATGAGCGTGAGCGTCCACAACCCGATGTAGACTTAAAAGATTTATTGATGGCCTTGGGTGATGTGTTGCATCGCGCCGATATGTTTGAAAGCCACAAGGTACACATGGAGCCACTGTCGACACGTGAGCGCATGGGTAAAGTGTTAGATCAGTTGCATGGCGGTGAAGGCTTTGAGCCCTTTATTGCTTTTTTTGCGCCGAGTGAAGGTCGTGCAGGCGTGGTAGTGACGTTTTTAGCTATTATGGAATTAATAAAAGAGTCGTTAATTGAAATTGTTCAGACAGAACCTTTTTCGCCGATTCATATAAGAGCCAAAACCGCATAATAAATGTTGTTAATGGTCAATTAAATTTTTTAAGAACAGAGTATTAAATCGCGATGAAAATAGAAGATCTAGCACTGGTTAAACGTATTTTTGAAGGCGCATTGATGGCAGCTGAGCGGCCATTGAAGCGTCGAGATTTAACCGAATTATTTGATGATCTAGAAACACCTGCCGATGCTTTAATTGATCAAGCGTTGGTTGAATTGGACAGTGATTGTGAAGCGCGTGGTTACGAGTTAAAGCGTGTTGCTAGCGGTTACCGTTATCAGGTTAAGCAAGATTTATCACGCTGGGTGAATAAATTATGGCAAGAGCGGGCGCCGCGTTATTCGCGTGCACTGCTTGAGACTATGTCACTAGTCGCTTATCGTCAGCCTATTACGCGTGGTGAAATTGAGCAAATTCGTGGTGTTGCTGTTAGTACACAAATTATTAAAACCTTATTAGAGCGCGAATGGATTAAATCCGTTGGCTATCGTGATGCGCCGGGTCGTCCCGCTATTTACGCAACAACACGTCAATTTCTTGATTATTTTAATCTTAAAAGTCTTGATCAACTTCCGCCGTTGGCTGAAATCCGTGATTTAAATACCATTAGTCGCGAGTTGAATATTGATTTGCCTGTAGAAGATATTAAACCGGCGAATGATGATAGTAATGAAGCTGATATTGTCGCTTTACCCGTAACGCCAGAGGTTGAAGGTGTTGATGCGGTTGTCGAGACTGAAGCGAATGTAGAAGACGCAGTAGATGTTGATACTCTAGACGTTGAAGCCGTTAATTCAGATAGTGGTGAGTTAGAGGCTGTTAAAGCGGAAAGTGTTGAAATAGAAAGTGTTGCAATAGAAAATGTTGAAACAGAAAGTAGCGATATTGCAGAGACAATAGAAGCGGCTAATTTAGAAATGGTCAATCTAGAAACGGGCAATAATGGTGGTTCAGAGGTTGATGCTTTTGCCAGTTGGATTGATGATGAGTTAACAGAAGAAGATGATGCCGTCAGCAGTCGTCAATCATCTGATGAAAATCAAGAAGAGCTACAAGCATCCAATCTTGCGTCCGGTGAAGTTAAGTTTTAATTCCTGACTCTGAAAAATAATAGGCTTTTGTTCCGTTGGGTACAAAAGCTTCCTCCTAATATAAAGTTGAACAGTAATTTATTCCTATGAGTGAGCGTCTACAAAAAGTGCTCGCAGCCGAAGGTCTTGGCTCGCGCAGAGAAATTGAACGATGGATTGAAGCCGGTCGTATTACGGTGAATGGTGATATGGCGCAACTGGGTCTTAAGGTTGAAGTTGGCGATGTGATTGAGTTAGATGGTAAGCGTGTGAAGGTTGAAACTAAAAAACCTGAGCGTCGCGTTATTATTTATAACAAGCCAGAAGGCGAGGTTTCTACTCGTTCGGATCCTGAAGGTCGTAAAACAGTATTTGATCGTTTGCCGGTGAGTAAAGGTGAGCGTTGGATTGCGGTGGGTCGTTTAGATATGAACACCAGTGGTTTATTGTTGTTTACCAATGACGGTGAGCTTGCCAATGTGTTGATGCATCCTTCTAGTCAAATTGATCGTGAATATGCGGTACGTGTTAAAGGCGAAGTTGATGAAAATACGATGCGCACTTTACGTGAGGGTGTGTTGTTAGAAGATGGTATGGCGCGTTTTACTGATATTCAGCCGGGTCGAAATGCAACGGGTGCCAATAGTTGGTATTACGTGGTGTTGATGGAGGGTAAGAACCGCGAAGTGCGTCGTTTGTGGGAATCGCAAGAAGTGCAAGTGAGTCGATTGAAGCGCGTGCGTTTTGGTAATGTTTTTATTCCTTCTTCGCTTAAAGCGGGCAAGTATACTGAGTTGAGTAAAGAGCAGGTTGATAGTTTGACGGAGTTGGCGGGTATTGTTGATGCGCCTGTTGCGTTTGAGGGGGAGGCTTTGAGTGATCAGTCTCGTCCGGCTAAGAATAAGAAGCCGCGGAAGTCTGACGGTATGGGTAAGTCGCGGATGTCGGATCAGTCTAGACGGGAGAGTAAGCCACGAAGGTAGCGTTTTGCGCTTAAGCTTTTAGTGGTGATGGAATATTCTGAGAGTTTGCTTTTCTTGTTTGAGTTTTAAGTTCAAGGTCGTCGGGGGTGGCCCGACAACCAGATGCTAGCTCTTTAACGTTTAACAGTAATCTTATATTCTGGATTCTTGCTTTGTTGTTTGAGTTTTAAAGTCAAGGTCGTCGGGAGTGGCCCGACATGCCAGTCACTTTTTTCAGCAGCAAAAAAAGTAACCAAAAATGCCGCAACCTTAACGGCGAAGCTTGACCACGACGGGTGCATCTCGTAGTGTTTTCTGTCCAGCAGTTCCAGAGAGATTATCGCCAAGCGGTATAGGGGGTGCTTTTTTAAACTTTAAGAGTAATGTTATATTCTGGATTTTTGCTTCTGTTTTTTGAGTTTTCAAGTCAAGACCGTCGGGGGTGGCCCGACATGCCAGTCACTTTTTTCAACAGCAAAAAAAGTAACCAAAAATGCCGTAAGCTTAACGGCGAAGCTTAACCACGACGGGTGCATCTCGTAGTGTTTTCTGTCCAGCAGTTCCAGAGAGATTATCGCCAAGCGCTATAGGGGGTACTTTTTTTGTGCTGCACTTGCATCATATTTTACGTCCAATTTTTCCTTTGAGCCAAATAGTAGTTCTACTCTTTTTTCTTTTTTTTCCTTTTGAGCGGCATGCGGAGCTCAATAGTAAAAGCCGGCCGTTAGGCACGGTTTTTACTTGTTCTAAAATAAAAAGAAGTCTACTGAACTTGTTCGTTGTAGCCGCATTGTGTTTTGAAAAGTCTGCGGTATCAGAATGGTATTGGCTGGAGGCGAGCTCAGATATTGACGAGCAATTAAAGTCGAGTGAAAAACGTTTTCGTAGGCGTAGCTAAAGTGTACTGGATAATACCAGCGCAAAGCGAATAGGTTATATCGGGATCAATCTTCGTCAGATTGTGTGCTTTCTTTTGGTTACTTTTCTTTACACAAGTAAAGAAAAGTGACTGGCATGTCGGGCCACCCCCGACGGTCTTGATTGAAAACTCAAACAAAAAAAGTAAACCCTCAGAATATCCCATTACTACTAAAAGCAGTATTCCATCACCAAGAAAAATTCACGCTGCCATTGTTACTCGATTTCGTCCAGTTTCCTTTGCCTCATAAAGCGCCTTATCCGCCCGTTCAATCAACTGCTCTGGATACTCGCCCGCTGT
>Ga0209196_1001161_pt1 | contig 19434 bp, 17 predicted proteins | sample COGITO_mtgs_1105_5_FD_184801 | JGI IMG/M metagenome (GOLD analysis project Ga0209196, IMG submission 184801) | Pelagic marine microbial communities from North Sea - COGITO_mtgs_110509 (SPAdes) (version 2) | ecosystem: Environmental > Aquatic > Marine > Epipelagic ... | reverse complement strand
AAGTCGAGTGAAAAACGTTTTCGTAGGCGTTGCTAAGGTGTACTGAATAAAACCACCCCAAAGCGAATAGGTTATATCGGGGTCAATCTTCGTCAGATTGTGTGCTTTCTTTTGGTTACTTTTCTTTGCACAAGCAAAGAAAAGTGACTGGCATGTCGGGCCACCCCCGACGGTCTTGAACTGAAAACTTAAACAAGAAAAGTAAAACTTCAGAATAACCCATTACCACTATAAACATACGCACAAGGTTCTGGCTATCGCGCCAAATGCGCCATACAAGCCTCCAACCCATTCACCGTCATAGGAAACATATTCCCATCAAAAATATCACTCATCATGCGCGTCGACTGCGCATAATGCCACTCACTCTCAGCAATCGGATTAATCCAAGCAAAGCGTTGATAACCCGCCAACAAACGCCGCATCCAAACCTCACCCGACTCCTCATTCCAATGCTCAACACTGCCACCATCAGACATAATCTCATAAGGCGACATCGCCGCATCACCCACTACAATCACTTTATAATCTTGTGAGTATTTATTCAAAACCTCAACCAACGGCGTAGATTCCTGCCGCCGACGAATATTGTCCTTCCACACCGATTCATAAATACAATTGTGAAAGTAAAAAAACTCAAGATGCTTAAACTCGGTTCGCACCGCACTGAATAACTGCTGACAAGCCGTTATGTGATAATCCATCGATCCGCCAATATCAAAAAAGATCAACACCTTCACCGCATTATGCCGCTCAGGAACCATTTTAATATCTAATAGCCCAGCATTTTTTGCCGTTGAGCTAATGGTGTCGTCTAAATCTAATTGGTCTTCTGCACCTGAACGCGCAAACTTGCGTAAACGTCTTAAAGCTACTTGAATATTACGTGTGCCAAGGGCTGTGTCGCCGTCTAAATTTTTAAACTCTCGTTTTTCCCAAACCTTTACGCCTTTTTGATGCTTGCCCTCTCCCCCTACACGGATACCTTCGGGATGAAAACCGTTATTGCCAAATGGTGAAGTACCGCCTGTGCCTATCCATTTATTACCACCTTGATGGCGTTTTTCTTGCTCGGCTAATCGCTCTTTAAATTGCTCAATCAATTCTTCTAAACTTTCAAATGATTGCAGCTTATCTAACTCTTCTTGAGTCAGCTCTTTTTGAAAGGCATCGCGTATCCAATCATCCGGAATTAAGGCCTCAAGCATGCCGTCCATTGATTCAAGACCATTAAAAAAGGCATCAATAGCACGATCAAATTTATCGAAGTGTTTTTCATCTTTAACAAGAATAGTACGCGACAGGAAATAGAATTTTTCGCGATCGGCAAATACCGTCGACGTCTTTAACGCTTCTAGTAAGTCTAAAAACTCACCTAGCGTAACTGGCACACCATAGCGACGAAGCGTTTCGAAATAAGATAGCAACATAATTAGCGCTCGCTAAACAGTATTTGCACTCGCTAGACAGTGCTAGCGTGAGGTCTCGCGACGATGCATAAAGGCTAGACGCTCTAGCATTTGCACATCTTGCTCGTTTTTTAGTAGCGCACCATACAACGGTGGTATCGCTGTCGATTGATCGCGCTGAGTAAGAATATCATCGGGGATATCGTCAGACATTAACAACTTAAGCCAATCAATAAGCTCGGAGGTTGAAGGCCGTTTTTTTAAGCCCGGCAACTCTCTTAATTCAAAGAAAACTTCTAATGCTTGATCTACTAAGGTTTTTTGAATAGCAGGATAGTGAACATCAACAATGGACTTCATGGTTTGACGATCGGGGAAACTGATAAAATGGAAGAAACATCGCCTTAAAAAGGCATCGGGTAATTCTTTTTCATTATTACTGGTAATTATAATAACCGGACGATTAATGGCTTTAATCGTTTCACCCGTCTCGTAAACGAAGAACTCCATACGATCAAGCTCTTGCAGTAAATCATTGGGGAATTCTATGTCGGCCTTATCGATTTCATCAATCAATAATACAACGCGCTTCTCGGCAGAAAATGCCTCCCAGAGTTTACCTTTTTTAATGTAGTTTCCCACATCGGCCACTTTGTTATCGCCTAACTGGGAATCACGTAATCGCGACACGGCATCGTATTCATACAAACCCTGATGCGCCTTAGTGGTGGATTTAATATGCCACTGCACTAGCTCCATACCCGCGGCTTCAGCTACTTGCTCAGCCAGCATGGTTTTACCTGTTCCTGGCTCGCCTTTAATTAATAAAGGTTTCTCCAATGCCATAGCGGCATTAACCGCCATCGATAAATCGTCACTGGCAATATATTCCTTGGTGCTACTAAACGTTGTCACAATAAGATATCCATACAGTTTAAAAGGGCTAATTACTGATTAGTATACCTGCTATTAACGACTCAAATAGTACGAAAACAGCACAGAAACATTACGAAAAGGCTAAGAAAATAAACAAGGCTTAGGTTTTTTTATCTTCTGGAAGATTATCATCGGCACTCAAGTCAAATTCTATATCGATATCATCGCTTATATCGGCCTCGTCTTTATCGACGTCTTCTTCTTTATCCGTGGCTTGTTCTTTATTAGAACCCTGGGCTTCAGGGTTATCTTCAAGGTTATCCTCATCGTCTAACTCGGTATCAACGTCTAAAAGCGCACCTAAATTAGCGTCGATTTTTTTGTCATTTTCTTCATCAACACTAATATCTACTGCATTAATATCTACTGCATCATCAATATCAACGAGAGCATTTTCTTTACTATTATCTGTATCAAGCTCTTCCTCGATACTTTCTATGATACTTTCCTCTATATCTTCATCAATACCTTGCTCGATACCTTGCTTGATACCTTCCTTAACGTCTACCTCAACACCTTGCTCGGCAACTGCCTCAATATCTTGTTCAACAATTGCCTCAGCACTGTCGATCTCAGGTTTATCATCTACCTCGCTTTCACTGTCGACGGTTTCTTGTTCACTCACCCCAGCGTCATCAGTCTCTTTATATTTTTCTTCAACTATCGGTGGCGAGTTGCTTTCTGCATCCGCATTATCCATCGCCTTTTCTGCCGCCGCTTGCTTAGTCGACGAACTATCTAACGAAGAACTTGACATCATTTTTTTATAGATAAAAAACAACAATCCTATTAATAAGCAATTGCCAGCAACTAATAAGATATAGGGTAACCAGCTATTTTTTTTCTCTTTCTCTGCTGACGCGTCAACAAGCGTTTCTGTTTTCTCAACGGGCTCTTTATCAATGTCTTGTTTTAGTTCAGGTTCAGGCAATACTATTGGCTCAGAAATACCCGGCACATTTAAATACAGGGATTGCTCAGCAAGAGTGTAATCCACCACTGTCGATTCGCTATTATATCCCGATGCCGTTAAGTTAATGGTATAGGAACCCGTACCCTGCTCTTCGGCTTCGTAGCGCCAAACACCTACTTGATCACTTGCGAGATCTAGCGCCTGCTCACTCCCGTTAGGAAGAGTAATTACAGCACTTAATACTACGTCCGTAGTACGTAAACGTTTATCATCCGCAATGACAGTCAGCGCAAACTCGCCCTCTAATTCATTGGCGGCCAGCTCTACACGAAAAGGTTCTCTAACAGTAAATTTAAGCGTTTTTTCACGCTTAAAGGTTTTCCCATCAACGGCCACCGTCAGTGCGTAATTACCTGAGTTACGTAACATATCTAACTCACGACTATAAACGCCCATGCTATGACTACTATCAACACTACTATCAATACCACCACCATCACGCACTAAGGTCTGACGCCAAAATGAGGTGTTAGATCGTGACATGCTGGCATCAACCGTAAACAAATCTAAAAACTCATCACGACTCACTACTTCCCCCGCCTCAAGTATACTGGCGGTAAGTGTGGCTGTTTCACCGTGATAAAGGTTGTTCGCAATAGGGGCAATAGCGAGCGTTAAATCGCTCACAACCGTCACTCGATTATCAGGATCGATATCAGCATTAATCGTCCACTCACCTTCTTCGGGCTGCTGAATGGTAATCAAATCATAAGCGTCACTGGCAAACCAACGTAAGCTAGCACCATCAACGTCAGCATTAAATATTTGCCCGCCAGGACTTTCTATTTGCGTGGCTGCGCTGCCCGATTTTCTAAAAACTAAAGCGGTAAACTCTTCTACGCTTGAATCAATTAAAAAACGGTTATCATCTAATGGTGCACGATCACTCGGTGATGATTGATCAAAAGCCCGTAAAAATATACGATTCAATTCTTCAGCATCTTCTGCCACTGCAAAAATACCGTCGGTCTCTATAGCTAAGCGTTCTAGCAATTCCACATCGGCATTGGTCGACAACGCCACCGCATGAATCGCAATACCGGCCGCTTGATACTGCGGTAATAATGTTTCGAGTATGCGTTGACGCTCTTGCTCATTGACTAAGGGATCTTTGTCAATATCCACTACGCCATCGGTTAATAATATCACCGAGGTTTTAAAATCTTGAGTATCCGAATATTTTTTTTGCCCATTATCATAAATGGCTTTTTCTAACGCCAAACCAATATTGGTATGCAAGGCTACCGAATTAATTAATCGAGACTTATTGGATGATTGAGAACGCCAGCGCGTCGACACTGTATCGTGTGGCACTAGCATATTAACGTATTTACCAAAGGTCCAAACGCCAGCACGGCTATCTGTAGGAAATAACTGCACTAACAAATCTAAGGCAGGACGACGTAAATTACGAGGGTCGTTTTGCTTCATACTGCCAGACACATCAATCAACACACGGATATCCGCATTAGGCTCAACGGTGACTGTGGATTGCGCAAAAGTATAAGGCGCTACTAACGCTGCAGCAGTTATCACAAGCGCTAAGCAAGCCGAAGTAAAACAGGAAGAAAACAAAGAAAATATTCGAGAGGAAATTGTCATGAGCTATTTCTCACTATGCGGTCTGGATACATGCGTACTGAAAGGCGAGGAAAAATATCTAGCAAAAAAAAGCTTTGCCAAACATAATAAGCGTCAGCATCTGTATAAAATCACTCTCTACATTTGCGCCTGAAACTAGCTCCTTTAAGCAGCACAACAACCCCGTATGACAGCAGTAGAAAAACGATGAATTACAATTAGTTATAGCAGTGATTGACGTCATTTCAAGCCCTTACGGATGGGACTTTTACCAGAAGCTCACTAGATGAAGAGGCTAGCGGCTGGATCAACGCCTTCGCAGAATGGAAATCAGTAATATAATGGCATAAGCAATCACTAATAAGGCCAGCATTGGCATAAAAGCGGCCTCTGCAGTCTCAGTATTGCCTAATGCTAATTCGAACATACCCACCAACCACGCGGGTGCCATGGATTGCGTATCATGCACAGCTACTGGCGTAGCTAAAATAACCAGTAAGGTACTCATTAATAATAAAAAAGGGATGTATGAAATATATAAACGGAGTACACGCCAGAAAATAACAAGCACCACCACCGACGTAGCCGCGTATAAAAGCCAGATATTAAGTGCGCCACTGAACTCAGACATAAGCTACTCCTTAACCACTAATAGACTATTTTTTAAATAATTTAACTAGACACTAACCCAAGTAATAATATGCTCATCGAGACCATCAGGATGAACGTATTCTTCACTCAGCACCCGACCCGCTACCGACTCCCCCGCTGCTACGGTTGAATTAACATCGCCAGTAAGCAATGGATGCCACGATGGTAAATCAAGACCTTGAGCAACAAGACGATAAGCACAGCTACTTGGCAGCCATTGCGCACTTCGCGCCATGGCAGGCGTCACTTGAATACAATTAGGCGCAGCGCTATGCCGCTTATCATAGTCTGTGCAGCGGCAGCTATCAGTGTCTAGCAGACGACAAGCAACACGCGTAAAAACGACCGCTTCTGTATCTTCATCTTCTAGCTTATTAAGACAACACTTTGCACAACCATCACAAAGCTGCTCCCATTCTGACGAGGAGAAATCTTCTAACTCACGCCCCTGCCAAAACATAAACTAGCTGAGCTTCTGCTTAGCAGAGGGATTAGCTACTAATGCGGCAAGCGACGCTTCAAAAGAAGCCGCATGGCCTGGGGGCATTTGCAAATAAAAACCGTCATCACGTAAAGCTGCCATTACGGTGTCTATATCAGCATTGGCAAGCTTACGACTCGACTCTAACAATAGCGACATCGCTTCAGTCAGGTCGCCAAGTTTAGACAGTAACAAGCCAGGTACCGGCTCAAGACCTTGATCTAAAGTGGTATAAAGATAAGCGCCTTGCTGACGCTCACTGCGATAAACCTTACAAAGCACTTTATTATCTAAGCCATTTGAGCCGTTCAAGCCACCTTGATCATTACTCTCATTACTCTCACTACTCTCTTGACTCATGACTTTGAGGGCGCCTGATAAATCGACACAATGGGATCCAATACCGGCGTTAGAATACGCGCTCGCCAGCCCTGACCTAGCAACTGTGATGCTGGATCACTGGCAAACAAGTAGGCTTCTAAATCGCGTCTACGACCGAGTAAGGCTTCAGGGATTTTTAAGTTTTTAGCCGCGTGATCAACCGCCTGCTTCATGGATTTAAGCGCCGTTCTCGCTTCAAGGTTACCCGTTGGCAGCATAGCTGGAGGATAATTATCGCTTTCAACCGCTTCGGCTGCGGCAATAGCGGCAAGCATCGCGTCGCCATGAGCGCGCACAGTGCCATAACGTATTTCTGAAATATCACTGAGTGCAGCTGCATTGTCTGGACGCTGACGCGATAACTCTAACAATATGGCATCTGTCACTACACGGCTACGAGGCACATCTTCTGCTCGCGCCACTTCTTCACGCCATGCACACAATGAACGCAAGCTATTTAATGATTGCGCATCTAAACGCCATGCAGCTTTAATTTTTAAATAGTATTGATCAAAAGGAATTGGTTGCTCAGCGCGAGCAATTAAACCCTCACATTCTTCAGCCATCCAAGGCTCACGGCCTAAAACATTCAATTGCTCAACCAAATGATCATGAACATCTAACAACCATAGAACATCATCTGCTGCATAAGCTAACTGCTTATCGCTTAACGGCCGCTGCAACCAATCTGAGCGCGTCTCAGCTTTATCCAATTGTTTATCGAGTATCGACTCAACTAAACGTTGATAGCTCATCGAAAAATCCATACCAATAATGCTAGCCGCCACTTGGGTATCCATTAGTGGCTTAGGATAACAACCTAACATACGAGCAAAAACGTCCATATCTTCACTGCAACTGTGCATAACTTTCACGGTTGTCGGTGAATTAAAGAGGGTTTTTAAAGGCTCAAAGTCATTAATCTTTAGCGGGTCAATTAAATAGATTTTTTGTCTATCGTAAATTTGCAGCAGCGCTGGTTTAGGGTAAAACGTATCGGTGCGTATAAACTCAGTATCCAAAGCAATAGCGGGCTGTTCAAGACAAGCTGTAACCATTTCGACTAAAGCGCTATCGCTATCAATAAAAACAAAATCAGTATTATTCAAAATTTAATCTACCTGTTAATGCGCGCGCAATCGTACCACCGTCAACAAACTCTAACTCACCACCCAACGGTACACCGTGCGCTATACGGCTAACGAGAATATCCTGCTTCGCTAGCTGATTAGCTATATAAAATGCCGTCGCTTCACCTTCGACGGTTGTACTTGTTGCTAAAATAACTTCTTTGACTGGCTCATCCGCAATGCGGCTCAACAAGTCTGTTATACCAATATCATCAGGACCAACACCATCTATCGGCGACAAATGCCCTAACAAAACAAAATAGCGACCCTTAAACTCAGCGCTTTGCTCTATCGCAAAAACATCTGTTGGGTTCTCTACAATGCATAAAATAGAATCATCACGACGTGTCGATAAACAAATACTGCATGTCGTATCTTCCGTCAGTATGCGACAACGACTACAGCGCCCTACTCGTTCAACGGCCTCTGCCAACACTTGTGACAGCTTCATGCCAGCCGCTCGCTGTTTCTCGAGCATATGCAACGCCATTCGCTGAGCCGACTTAGGACCTACGCCGGGCAAACTGCAAAAAGAATCAATTAACTGCTGTATTAAAGGGCTATGTGACAATGTTCAAACCTATTTATTTAAAACCATTCATTTAAAACTATTCACTTAAAACTACTCATTTAAAACTACTCATTTAAAACTACAGCGAGCGAACGGTATCCGTATCGAGTTCGCCATCAAACGCATCGATAATCGACTTCACGTTATCGTCCCCCTGAATAGAGGCCAAGGCCTCACCTTGAACTTCTGCTTTTATACGCAGACGGTAATCGGCTGGCGTTTCTACATTGCCAGGCAAGGTTAAACTGGACCAATCTTCAACAATATTAATTTTAATTGTGAGTGGCTTGCCATAATAAATCGATAAGCCCTTAGCTAATCTTGCTGGGTGCTCATCATTAAATAATGTCGCGTTATCATCGGCTAGCGCAAATACCACCTGGCCGCTTGCTCCCTCATCAGACGTCTCAATGGGTACGCAATAAGACGCCACGGTTCGTACAACACCACTTAAAGGTAAGGCAGCAAATATCTCACACCATGATAATGGCGTTAGCGTATCTAAAGCTGGGTTTGTACCCTCTTCGGAACCCTGACTGATGGCATTGACTGCTGAATCACCAACATTGACAGTATCACCAACATTGACAGACTCACTAGCCATAGCAGCTTGAATATTTTCTGGCTGCGCTAATTCAACGGGTGCCACATACGCAGGTGTTGCATCAAAATTATCACGCATAGATGCAGCGGGTGACGGTGCCGGCGGCGTAACACTCTGCGACGCCACTGCAACGGGCGCAGTTTCAACAGGTTCGTTTAACGTCGTCTCTGACAACTGAGCACTCGCTGCCGCTTGATGGTTTTCCGATACAGCATCCACCGATGCCGTTTGCTCGGCAGCGGTTTCAGCTAATAACTTTTTTGCGGGTGTAACCTCTTCACTCTGGCTTGAACTTGTCGTAACCGACTGAGCAGAGCTCTGCTCAAGCTGAATATCTGCAGGCGCAATACGAAAGGCAAACAAACGAAGTACTATCATTTCCATGCCCGTAATCGGGTCGGGTGCCAACGCCAAATCACGCTTGCCTACCAATAAACTCTGATAAAACAGCTGTAAATCTTCGGGGCTAATTAAACCCGCATAGTCATGAATAAAAGTACGGTAGAGCTGCCCTTCACTGCCCGCACCTGGCACAGCTTGTTCAACAGCAATACGATGAATCAATTTAAGTAGCTCATCAACTAAGCCAACAAAATCTGGTGCTCGTTCCGCATAGGCGCTAATAACCGCTAATGCTTTATCGGCATTACCCGCCACAATAGCCGCCAGTAATTGCGTCAGCACATCGTGATCAACCGTGCCCAGCATTTCATTAACCGCATCACCCATTACCGATCCGCCACCAAAGGCAATCGCTTGGTCGGCCAAACTCAAGGCATCGCGCATACTGCCGGAGGCTGCACGCGCAATTATCCAAAGACCATCTTCGTCATAGCTAACGCTTTCAGCTTCAAAGACGGTTTTTAAATGATCAACAATAAGTTGTGGCGTTAGATTTTTTAAATGGAACTGCAAACAACGCGACAATACCGTTGGCGGTAATTTTTGCGGATGCGTAGTTGCGAATAGGAATACAGCGTGCGGAGGTGGCTCTTCTAAGGTTTTCAACAAAGCATTAAAACTGTGGTTAGACAGCATATGCACTTCATCGATAAGGTATATTTTATAACGACACTGTGAAGGGGCGTATTGAACATTGTCCAACAGCTCTCGAGTATCTTCAACTTTAGTCCGCGAGGCAGCATCCACCTCAATTAAATCGACGCTTCGTCCTTCGGTAATCTCTTTGCAAGTGGGGCAAACACCACAAGGTGTAGCAGATACACCCTCATCACAATTAAGACAGCGGGCTAAAATTCGGGCGATGGTAGTCTTACCCACACCGCGCGTACCCGTAAGCAAATAAGCATGGTGCAAACGGCCCTGTTCCAGCGCATTCGATAACGCCTTAAGAACGTGGGACTGCCCCACCATGGTTTCAAAGGATTGCGGACGCCATTTACGCGCCAGCACTTGATATGACATATGTGTATCCAACTCGCTAAAAAATGAGCTACTCGATCCTAGCCTATAGCTAAAATTTTGGGTAGCACATAAAGGCTGCAAGTATACACCGTTCGGGGCTTAAAGCGGAGCGTGAGGAAGACGCTTAACAAGCAAATAAGACCCATTTAACGTGAAAGACACTGAAATAAAAGTAATAAACCGCAAAAAGGGCTAAGAGAGACGGCTAAAGAGACAACTAAAGCAAAGAAAAGGTGTGTCGACTAAGGAGTGATCAGAAAAGGGATAAAAGAGAGAAATTGGTGGTGAACCCCAACCAGCCACACCCCGGCACACGAGTCGATAGCTACCGTTGCTCCCTTCCAGGCCTGGCGGAATTTACCATCTATCGTTGCGAGGGGACCCATTGAGGCCACCATAACGTTCTGCTCATTTTGACGCAGGGCGCGGATTATGGCGAATGTCTTCTGAGCTTGCAAGTGGTGAAAGGACTGACTGATAAGATTTTACGAAATGGCGAGCAAACTAAGCACTAATGGCTAATACGGACAAAGCATGTGCGCTCGCAAACACGCACTTTACACACGCGCTAGACATCAGTAGCGGCGAAGATCAATAAGCTTATTACTGGCATCGACGACCAAAGCAAACTGCCCTTGCACGCCATTATGCGTGACAAACGGCTTGAGCACCTCGGCGGGAAAGCGGACATTTTGCCCATCCAACGACCTAGCCACCACCTCGCGAGCACTGCCACGATAAAGCTTTAACAGCTCTTCACTATCAATATTTAAACGAACAATAATGGTCCGATTTGGCTTCATCTCTGTTGATACCATTCAATAAGCCTCCTAACAGGCCGTCGATAAGACTCGGGAACTTTTAACGCTAAGATGGTCTTAATTCTTGGCGTTTTTTTTGCACATTTTTTTGCACATTTTTTTGCAAAAACAGAGAGGTTCTATACAATATCCACCTTCGATATTCGCCGCCAGATTATAGTAAATGGCAATAACAACGACAATTATAATGATAATAATTTTTTAGTGGGTAAACGCCCGCTAATGCCTAAAAATATCAAGAAGACAAAAAACAGATTGAGCAGCGAAAATCAACAGCCATAGAGATAGCGCATACAACTACCAACGGTTAGCACAAGCAACGGTTAGCACAAGAGACTATTACAGTAGAGACAATATGACAGCAGAAACAATTCACCCTATTCAACAACTGCGTACGCAATTATCAGCGAGTATTTTAGGCCAGCCAAAATTAGTTGACCGATTAATTATGGCGCTATTGGCCGATGGCCACCTGCTTGTAGAAGGCGCACCAGGGTTAGCAAAAACACGCGCCATACGAAGCCTTGCCGATGAAATTCATGGCAGCTTTCAACGTATTCAATTTACCCCCGATTTATTGCCTGGCGATGTCACTGGCACCGATATTTTTAGGCCACAAACGGGCGAGTTTGAATTCCAACCTGGCCCTATTTTTCATAATTTAGTATTGGCCGATGAAATTAATCGCGCACCGGCTAAAGTTCAAGCCGCACTACTCGAAGCAATGGCCGAGCGACAAGTTAGCGTTGGCAAAACGACTTATACGCTTCCACCGCTATTTTTAGTAATGGCAACCCAAAACCCTATAGAGCAAGAAGGCACCTATCCTCTGCCCGAAGCGCAGCTTGATCGATTTTTACTGCATGTCGTTGTCGACTATCCCAATGCCGACGCTGAGCGCGCCATTTTAAAACTCGTCAGAAAAGAAATGATGGCAGTTAATGCTGCCGACAGTGAAGGCGGCGATAAAAACCAAGCGCCAAGCTCAAAAACGCTTATTGATAATGAAAGTATTTTTGAAGCACGACAAGCTGCACTCGGCCTCTTTATGTCTGAAGCCGTTGAAGAATATATTGTGCAGCTCGTTATCGCCACCCGCTCACCTGAGCAATACGATGCATCACTGTCTAACCTACTCGACTACGGCGCCAGCCCAAGAGCAACATTGGCACTTGACCGCTGCGCACGCGCTAACGCTTGGTTACGCGGCTCAGAATTTGTGACGCCCGATGACGTACAAGCGGTTGCTCACGATGTATTGCGCCATAGAATTATTGTTAGCTTTGAAGCCGAAGCCAACGGTATTAGTGCCGACCAAGTAATCAGTACATTAATAGCGAAAGTACCGGTAAGCTAAGGCTTACTTTAAATCCTTTCAATCGATTTATGACACGATAATTAACTCATGGCTAGCGGCGCTAAAACCCATCTAAAACAGCTAATTGACCTGCGTTATCGCGCGGGTGAGTTAAATCTGTTTGCGCGCCATAAAGCACAAAGTCAATTAGCCGGCAATGTAAAAACGAGCTTTCGTGGCCGCGGCATAGACTTCGAAGAAATTCGTCACTACCAACCGGGTGATGATATTCGCTCTATCGACTGGCGTGTTACGGCTAGAACTGGCGAAGCACATACCAAACTTTATCAAGAAGAACGTGAACGCCCAGTACTGGTGGTGACGGACCAAAGACCCAGTATGATGTTTGGCACACAATGCAGCTTTAAATCGGTACAAGCCGCAGAAGTCGCCAGCCTTCTTTGCTGGGCCGCATTAGGACAAAATGATCGTGTCGGCGGTTTGGTATTTAATGGCCAACAACATCAAGAAATTCGACCTGCTCGTAGTAAATCAGCGGTACTGCAATTACTTAGCGCCATTCATAAATACAATACTAACGAATACAGTAAGCATCAAAACAGCCATAAGCCGAATGACGAAGCTGGCAGCATTAATGAAGTCATTAAAGAGCTGCGACGTATTGCTAAACCCGGTAGCGCTTTATTTATTATTAGTGACTTTATCGGCCTCAATGAAGACGGCATTAAGCAGCTTCACCTGCTTAAAAAACACTGCGATGTTAACGCTATTTTTATTAGTGACCCCATGGAAAAACAATTGCCCGCACGCGGCGGCTATCAGTTTACGGATGGCGTAAAACGTCAATGGTTTAACACCGACAATAAACAATTAGTGACTGCATTTAAGCAACGCTTTACAGCAAGAGTGGCGCATCTCACACAGCAACTGGCCGCTCATGGCATACCTACTATAGCCATTAGTACTAACGATAACGCGTTAACCGTATTGCGCAGCCAATATCATAGCAAAGCAACGGCAGCCAACATTAACAGCAAGCTAACCGCGAAAGGCAACTCCGCATGAACGAGCCAATGAATCCGCTCGACCAACTGCCTGCGGTGGCATTACCTGAAGCCATTAGCGCTTGGCCGGCGACAGCGGCTTGGTGGCTGCTTATCGCTATGAGCTTGTTGATTTTAATAGCGCTAATCTCTTACTGCGTTTACCGCTATAAAGCTAAAGCCTTAAAACGTGCCGCCTTAACAGAAGGCCAACAGCTGTATCAACACTATTTGCTAGATCAAGATAGCCATCGTTATCTCACGCAGCACAATCAATTATTACGTCGCTTCTGCCTTCAACAATTCCCCGACCTGCCCTGCGCAGCCTTATCAGGAGACGCTTGGTTACAACAGCTAGACATACTCGCCAATAAAACCTTATATCAATCGGAATGCGGCAGACAGCTACTGGATATTTATCAGCCTCAGCTATCTGAAGACATTGATATAGCGGGCTTAAACACGCTATTAAATAACTGGTTTAAAGAATTGAAAATTTACGCTAAGCGAGGTGAATCAATAGCATCATGATTAGCTTCGAAACCTATTGGTTCTTTTTGCTCACGCCGTTGCCATGGTTAATTTATGCCTGGCTGCCCGCCGTGGGAGATCAATCACCCGCGTTGCGCGTGCCGTTTACCGATGACCTCGCAAGCCTTACGCAACAAACACAGCTAAGCAGTGGTAAATCACCCATTAATATATTGTTACTCACATTTATATGGCTTTGCCTTTTAGTGGCCGTTAATCGTCCCATAGCAACAGGAGACGCCATTCAGCTACCTACCGAAGCGCGCGATATGATGCTAGCCGTTGATATATCTGGCAGCATGGAAGAGCGAGATATGATGCTCAACGGCAAAAACGTTAGACGCATTGATACCGTTAAACACGTGTTAAGTGACTTTACCGACAGGCGAAGCGGTGATCGTATTGGCTTAATTTTATTTGCCGATCAAGCTTACTTACAAGTACCACTCACTTATGATTTAGCCACCGTAAAACAATTACTCAACGAAGCACAACTGGGTTTCGCTGGACAAAAAACTGCCATCGGCGATGCTATTGGTCTATCGATAAAGCGTTTAATTGAGCGGCCCAACGAATCGAGAACCTTAATACTACTAACCGATGGCGCAAACAATGCGGGCAATGTTGCACCCTTAGATGCGGCGAAGTTAGCTGCAGAAAATGCTATTAAAATATATACCGTTGCCATTGGTGCCGATACTATTGTCGAACGCTCCTTTTTTGGTAACCGAACGCGCAACCCCTCCCGCGACCTTGATGAAACGACGCTCAAAAGTATTGCCAAACAAACAGGTGGTCAATTTTTTCGCGCCAAAAACACTGAAGACCTTCAAGGTATTTACAGTGAACTTGATAAACTCGAACCGGTTGATCAAGAAGCCCAATTTTATAGACCCATAAAACAACTTTTTTATATCCCATTAGGCATTGCGCTTGGCACAACGTTTTTGCTGCTATTGCTGAATATATTTATTCAATTGAAACGTAAGTTACTCGATAGCAAAGCGTTGAATGAGCAATCGCCATGATAGACATTATTCAACAGCTACATTTTTTGCGTCCCGAGTTTTTCTGGTTACTCCCAATCGCGTTAGGCGCATTTATTAGCCTGCATTTACTGCGCAGCAAAAGCAGCCAGTGGTACGACGTTGTCGACCCACTTCTCATAGAGCACCTACTCGACAATCCGGCCAACAACCAAGCCAGCCGACGGACTAACATACCATTAATTGCCGCTGCATTGGCTTGTTGCATAGCGGTTATCGCCGTAGCTGGACCTAGCTGGGAGCGGCTTCCCAACGTGACAGAGCAAAAAACGGATGCGATGATTATTATTACCGATCTCACGCTTTCTATGCATGCCACTGATGTTAAACCTTCGCGTTTAATTCGCACTCGTTACAAGTTGCTGGAATTACTTAAACAGAGAAAGGCAGGACAAACAGCACTCATCGCCTATTCGGGGGATGCCCACGTTGTTTCACCGCTCACCGATGATGCCAGCACTATTGCAGCGCTTATTCCTTCACTCTCACCTGATATTATGCCGAGCATTGGCAGCAATGCCGTTGCTGCATTGAATAGTGCTACTCAACTATTAAAAAACAGCGGCATTAGCCGTGCAAAAATTGTGTGGTTTACCGATGAAGCATTGCCCAGTGATATTAAAGCCATCGACAATATTCTTAACAGCAAAAAAAATAGCAGCACGATTAAAGGTAATGATTATCAATTAATAATTATTGGCATTGGTAGTAAAGCCGGCGGACCTATTCCCCTGCCCTCGGGTAAATTCATTAAAGATACCAGTGGCCGCATTGTTAATGCGCCGCTGAGTAGAGGCCGACTCAAAGATATCGCAGCCAATGCCGGCGGCGTTTATTTCGACTTACAATCTGACAATAGCGATATTAATGCAATCTTATCTGAAAGCCTCTTTGATCAAATCAATAGTAAAGATAAGAATAATACTGATATGCCGCAACAAAAAAGCGCGCCTAGCATTACCGACAGCTGGCGTGACAGAGGTGCTTATATCGCCTTAATCTTATTGCCCTTTACGCTACTAGCCTTTCGCCGTGGCTGGATACTTAGCCTTATGCTAACTATTAATATTAGCTACACCGATAATGCGAGTGCCGATATCGGAATGCATAACGAAGTGAACACAGAAAGTGATAGCGAGACAGATACGTTTAAATGGATTGATCTCTGGCAAACGCCAGATCAGCAAGCCTATGCGTTAGAGCGCCAGCAACAACACAAACAAGCCGCTGAACAATTTGAAAATCCAGAATGGAAAGGCGTTGCAGAATATCAAGCCGGTAACTATAAAGACGCACTGCAAACATTATCTGCATTAGCCGAAAAGCATAACAGTGACACATCACACTACAACCATGGTCACGCCTTAGCGCGCAATAATGATTTAGCCGGAGCCATTGCTGCCTATGATAAAGCACTGGCGATTAACCCTGATATGGAAAACGCTAAGTTAGCCAAAAGCATTGTCGAATCGCTGCAACAGCAACAAGAAGAGCAACAACAAGACGGCAAAGAAGGCGAGGAAGGCGAGGAAGGCGAAAAAAATAACGAACAACAATCGAGCGATCAACAAGAAAGTGATAATTCAGAAAAGAGTGAATCATCGTCTGACGAAAGTGACTCTTCTCAGCAAGGGTCAGAGTCTGAACAAGAGTCAGAGCAAGGATCAGAATCTGAAAGTGAAGCCTCCAATGATCTACTCGATAGACAAGCAGAACAAGCGCAAGAACAAAACACAGAAAAAGAACAGCAATCTCAGCAACAAAAAGATCAGCAAGCAGCCGATGAAGAATCTGAAAAAAATGCTAAAGAAGAAGCTGCTAGTGAACAAGCAGCTGACGCTAAGGAAAATACTGAAGGCGAAGCAGCAAGCTTAGAAGCGATTGAAGAACAACTGAACGCTGAACAACAGGCCCAACTAGAGCAATGGTTAAAAAAGATTCCCGATGATCCTGGTGGTTTATTACGCCGCAAATTCCAATACGAGAGAAGCGTTCGTGAACGACAAGGAAACGTTATCGACGATCGTGAGCAAGGACAATTATGGTAAGTCAAAAACGCTATTCATTTATTATCGTCACTCTACTAACGGCCTTATATTGGTCGGCTAGCGCGCTTGCGCTTACCGTAACAGCAGAGCGTCAAATTATTCCGATTAATGAAACATTGCGTCTCACCATTGTCGACAATGCAGGAGATGATCCCAGCGATATTGATATCAGCGGTATTGAAGCCAACTTTAGCGTCGTCAATGAATCATCCCAGTCTTCATTTACAATGATTAATGGCCGCACTGAATCCATTCGTACACGGGTACTAAACTTAGTGCCGCTGCGTTTAGGCTCAGCATTAATCCCTCCGCTAACGCTTAACAAGCAGACATCCAAGGCCATTAAAATCACAGTCATTAAGGCTATTCCGGCGGCCAGCGAGCTGAATGATCAATCGGTGATACTTGAATCATCGGTAGATAAATCGGAAGTCGTTGTTGGCGGCCAAGTTATTTATACCTTTCGGGTTATTTATCGCGTACAACTGAATAACGCAGAGATTACACCACCCAGCATTGAAGGTGCAGACCTTACACCGCTTGAAGATAAAAATTATATGCGCGTCATCGATGGCAGAAACTACAATGTCACCGAAAAACGTTATGCCATTTTCTTTCATCAGGCTGGCTTAAAAATGATTCCTAGTCAGTCATTAACCGCGCTATTAAGTAATAATCAACGACGTAACCTTGGCTTTGATCCTTTCGCAAGAGGCAGTGAGCTGCGCCTAGAATCAAAAGCATTAACCATCGATGTGCTCGCGCAACCGCAGTCGCCATCCCCGCTAACTCATTGGCTGCCTGCCGCTAAAATCGAACTGCAAGAAGAGGCACAAGCGACCAATAGCAGTCGTGTAGGCGAACCCATTACCCGTTCGATTAGTGTTATGGCGCAAGGCTTACCGGCCGAGTTATTGCCGGCTTTAATTCCTGCAACACCTAACGGCATTAATAGTTACCCTGAAAAACCGGAGCTGGTTAACCAAGAATTTATTGGCGGCATTGCAGGTAAACGTTCTGACACCATAGCAATGGTGCCAACACAGGCGGGTACATTTACGCTACCGGCTATTGATTTGCCGTGGTGGAATACTGGCAGTCAGCGTTGGGAAACCGCCTCATTACCGGCTAGAACAATAACGGTATTACCGGCAACGCCATCAGCTCAAGCTACGAGTAACCCTCTTGACGATGATTCACAGAATATCAACCAGCCGAATAATGAAGAGCCCAGCATCACTGATTTACTCGCAATGAATACCGCGCAAAACTCTGCGTGGATGCCTATTGCGTTGCTTGCACTCGGCGGTTGGATAATCACCCTGCTCTATTTATGGTTAAAGCCTTCACGCTCAAAATCGGCCGAAGAGGCATATCCCTCGCCGATGAGTAGTGATCAATATATTTTAAAAACGCTGAGCAAGCAGTTACAAGAGGCGTGTAAAAAGAATGATGCAGCAAGCGCCAAACAGCAACTGCAATCATGGTTAGTGTGCTATAAAAAAGACTACTCCATAGACGGCGACTTATCTAGTGCGCTGAATAAGGCAACTGCCGCGTTAGACAATCATTTATTCAACAAGCATAGCAGCGAACAAAGCTGGGATGGATTAGCATTACAAAAAGCCATTCAAGCATTAATTACCGCCAGCAGTAACAACAAGAACGGCCTTAAGCAATCACCGCTAGCACCTTTATATCCAGGGCAATGATAAGTACTGAGTTAAATAAAGCGTTGGACGAAACGCAAAGTAAGGAAGCTAGCGCTGAAGTAAAAATAAAGCGCGAAAGTATTTGGCAAGTGGTGCATATGATTCCCAGCGGCAAGGTTGCCACTTATGGGCAAGTTGCGGCATTAGCAGGACTACCAAAAGCGGCACGCTTTGCTGGAACATCACTTAAAGACTTACCCAAAGCAACACGCATACCTTGGCATCGAGTTATTAACGCACAGGGAAGAATTTCATTGCCACCATCCTCGGCAAGTTATCAAGAACAACACCAACGATTAACACAGGAAGGTGTGCTTATACGGAATGGGAAAGTTGTGTTGAAAGATTATCAGTGGGAACCTTAAAGGGCCTTTAATCTTTTATTATGTCGTTGTAGATTCACTAACTTTCTATTCAAGCGCATTCCATGGCGTAACTTTAATTAGTAGTAGATCAAAGAATATTCCTACTGCCCGCTTTTCCCTCTTTTTTCTACTTCTACTCTAAAAAAAGAATTCTATATTATTGATTTTATTGGATTTTATTTAATGGGGCATATATTACTTTAATTAGTGAAAGTAATATATATCAATTTATATTGTACTATAAGGCTGCTAAAGTATAATATAAAAAACTATAGTGTACCTTTCTCTTTGTAAGTAAATTACCGGAAGAGCTGTATATATTTTCTGAATAGGAACATTCTATTACGCTGATAGCCCGTTATCTCCTCAAGTATATTTAATCTTATGAACTCGTTAATTAGTCCATTG
>Ga0209196_1001159_pt1 | contig 19459 bp, 15 predicted proteins | sample COGITO_mtgs_1105_5_FD_184801 | JGI IMG/M metagenome (GOLD analysis project Ga0209196, IMG submission 184801) | Pelagic marine microbial communities from North Sea - COGITO_mtgs_110509 (SPAdes) (version 2) | ecosystem: Environmental > Aquatic > Marine > Epipelagic ... | reverse complement strand
TGATAGGAAAGCTTTTACATCACGACAATGATGATCGAGTGAAAACTCACTTGTTATCCAGCACTTACTTAACTGGCCGGCAAGATTAGGCTGTTCGCCCAGACGACGCAATAAATCATAGCCTAGGGTTAAATCTGCACAAGCCTCGGCAAAGCGCGTACAAGCAGATGTGAGTTGATCAATTAAATTTTCAGGCGCAAACCCACACAAGTGTGCGAGCAATTTAGCGGCTAAATGCTGCGATGACTGTTCAGATATTGATGGCAAGCTGAAATCCCAAATAATCAATAAAAAGATAATCTAAAACTATTCAGCCTATGATAAAGCAATTACATCAAAAATATTATTTTTCTGCTGCCGGAGTTACTCTTAATATTTCTTCTGCCGTGGTTAAACCTGCCGAATACTTTTGCGCGCCCGATAACCGCAATGTTCGCATACCTTCTCGCATACCTTGCTGACGTAAATCAGCAATATCACAGTCTTCTTTGACCATACGGTTTATATCCGCAGTTAAAGGCAGTATTTCATAAATACCCTGCCGTCCTAAATAACCCGTATTACGACAAGATAAACAGCCCTCAGCTTTAAACACTTTTTCTGGCTTAGCGACTTTCCAGGGATGAGTTAAGTCTTGCCATATATCATTATCGACTTCAGCTTCTGACTTACAGTGAGGGCATAATGTTCGCACTAACCGCTGCGCCATAATACCTACCACCGTTGCACGAATTAAATACGATGGCACGCCTAACTCTAACAGCCTAGATATGGCGCTTGGTGCATCATTGGTGTGAATTGTTGATATCACTAAGTGGCCAGTCAATGCTGCTTGTACCGCCATTTCGGCTGTCTCAGGATCACGTATCTCACCAATCATAATAATGTCTGGGTCTTGCCGCATTAATGCCCGCACACCGCTAGCAAATGACAAATCAATTTTGGCATGCACCTGCATTTGATTAAACGACGGCTCAACCATTTCAATTGGATCTTCGATGGTACAGACGTTAACATCATCGGTAGCTAATTGTTTTAAGGTTGAATATAGCGTTGTAGTTTTCCCTGATCCTGTTGGACCAGTCACCAATAGAATACCGTTAGGGCGCTGCGCCATTTCTGTCCAGCGCTTATAATCTTCATTAATCAAACCTAAGTCTTCAAAACTTCGCTGCAAAACATCAGGATCAAAAATACGAATCACTAACTTTTCACCAAAAGCGGTTGGCATACTCGATAACCGTAATTCAACCTCATTACCTTCTGGGCTTTTGGTTTTAATACGGCCGTCTTGCGGCTTACGCTTTTCAGCCAAATCCATTCTAGAGAGTATTTTTAAACGGCTCGTTACCGCAGCAATAACCTGTGGAGGTAATTCATAAATATTGCATAACACGCCATCAATTCGAAAGCGGATATTACCTTGCTCTCTTCGCGGCTCAATATGAATATCACTGGCTCGCTGATCAAAAGCATACTGTAATAACCAATCAACAATATTAACGATATGCTGGTCATTAGCATCGGGGTCTTTTAGCTGTCCGAGTTCTAGCATTTGCTCAAAATTAGAAATGGCCGAACTTGATCCGCTGCCATCAACAGCGCCAGAAACAGAATTCACTAAGGTATAAAACTCAACACTATAACGTTTAATGTCAGCGGGGTTAGCAACCACTCGAACAATTCGTTTTTGTAAGACCTGTGCTAAGTTTTCTTCCCAACTATTTATAAAGGGCTGACTACTCGCAATAACCACTTCATCACTATTTACTTCAACCGCTAAAATATTATGCCGCTTAGCAAAAGCAAACGACATAACATCGGTGACAGCACGAGTATCAATTTTCATAGGATCAAGGTGGGCGACGGCTTGATCTGCCGTGGCGGCAAACCACGTTAATAAAACCGATAACGATAATTTGTGACCAGCATGGCGATGATTTTCAAGCTGCTGATCAGCAATATAATTGATGGGATGTTGTTCAGCTTCGGCCTTAGTACGATTTTGCGAGCTTATGCGCTGCACATCCTCACGCGACAATAAGTTATCTGCCAATAAATTATCGAGCAATGCGCGCAAGGTCACCATTCGATCGGCCTCTGGGTGAGTCGATAGGGTTAAACCGCTTTTTTTTGTTTTTGCTGGCGTATAATTCAATCTATTATCCTTGTCGGTTTCTGATAGCCCGATTAACACCGTTAAGCTTGCTTTTCATTGCTCTCTTAAATGGCTTCTTTTCGTCTTATTGCGCTCTTTAGACTCTTTAGTGTAGCTGTTTTGATTGATTATTAACCAAATGGGACTAAGAACGGTTTCAGTTTTTGACCCAAAAGTGACTCATGTCTACTTTTAGACCTCCATCACAATATTTCAGAAGCCAAATCCGAGCCCCTCTTTACTTTAATGCCAAACAGGTAAATCCTTAACCTTAAACCGCTAACGCTTTTACCTGACTCAGGTTCTTGTTAGTCTGTTGGCTGTTATTGATTTAAACGCACCCTTATTACTGCTTGTCATTCAAACTCATCATTAAAGGCCATCATTAAAGGTCACATTTAAAGGTCACTACTCTCTGCATGCCTAAGCTCATCCAAAATCTCGAAGATTTGATTGCCCTGCCATCCATTAGCAGTTCTAATCCAGCGCTCGATACGTCAAATCGTCCGGTTATTGATCTATTAGCCGAGCGTTTGGCCGATCTTGGCTTTGCGATTGAGATACAGACTGTGACTGATGGCTGCGTAAATGGTGCCAACACAACTGCCGCTAAATACAATTTAATTGCCACATTAGGCAGCGGCTCTGGCGGGCTAGTGCTCGCTGGGCATACCGATACCGTGCCTTATGACGACGGCAAGTGGCAATCTGACCCGTTTACAATATCGGATCGTGATAATCGCTTTTATGGCCTTGGCACCACCGATATGAAGGGTTTTTTTGCCGTTGCACTCGAAGCTATTGAAAGCTTTTGCGAGACATTGGGAGATACCAGCAAGCTGAAACAACCGCTTATTGTTATCGCCACCGCCGATGAAGAAACCAGTATGGCCGGCGCTAAAGCCTTAGTGGCCGCCGATACACGACAGTCACGTTATGCGGTTATTGGTGAGCCCACTGGCTTAAAGCCAGTGCGCATGCATAAAGGCGTGATGATGGAGTCAATTTCTCTCGAAGGTCGTTCAGGACACTCATCTAACCCCGCTTTGGGTAATAGCGCTCTAGATGCCATGCATAAAGTCATTGCTGAATTAATGGCATTAAGAGAAGACTGGGGTAAAAAATATCAAAATCCTGCCTTTGAAGTGATTTTACCGACGCTAAACTTGGCGAGTATTCATGGCGGTGATGCCCCTAATCGAATCTGTCAGCACTGTGAATTACGCTTTGATGTGCGCTTATTGCCGGGCATGCATAACGAAGATGTCCGCCGGAGCATTAAAGATCGTGTTGCCACTACGTTGTTGGGCAGCCATATAACAGCTAACCACTCTTCGTTATTTGATGGTGTAAGTGCATTTTTAGAGCCAGAAACCAGCGAGTTGGTACAGTTCGCTGAAAAACTCACTGGCCATAGCGCGATTAGCGCGGGTTTTGCTACCGAGGCACCGTACCTGCAAGCGCTTGGCATGCAAACCATTGTTATGGGGCCAGGCAGTATCGACTGCGCGCACCAAGCCAACGAATATTTAGCCCAAGATCAGATTAAGCCTGGTATTGATCTGTTAAAAAGTCTTATTCAGCAATACTGCTTATAAGTCCGTCTAGCGGTAAGCTGCATCTATGAATGATCTATCCAAACTATTAAGTCCTCTCGGCAACAGTGATGGCAACCAAGACTACAGCCAACTTATTCGTTGGTTTCGTCAGGCCACGCCTTATATTAATGCTCATCGTGGTAAAACCTTTGTCATGATGCTCAGTGGCGAAGCCGTTGCGCATCCTAATATCAGTAATATCATTCACGATATTGCCCTACTCAATAGCTTGGGCACGCGTATTGTGATTGTGCATGGCTTGCGCGCACAGCTCGATGCCAAACTAGAACAGCAAAATATTGAAAGCCAATTTGTACAAGGCTTTCGCGTCAGTGATCAGGCGACTATGGATGCAGCCATTCAGGCCTCCAGCTTAATTCGCTCACAATTAGAAACGCGATTGTCTATGGGGCTACCTAACTCGCCAATGCATGGTGCTAGAGTGCGAGTAGCTTCTGCCAATGTCATTACCGCAAAACCTGCGGGCATTATTGATGGCATTGATTTACAGCATACTGGACTCGTTAGAAAAATTGATACAGTCGCCATGAATACCTTGCTCGACTTAGGCAATGTTGTACTGCTATCGCCATTAGGCTACTCGCCAACAGGTGAAGCTTTTAGCTTGAGCTATAAACAAGTGGCCAGCGAAATTGCTATTGCTCTTCAAGTCGATAAATTAATTGCCTTTACCGATCGCGATGGTATTAGTAATGCGCAAGGTCAATTACTCAGAGAACTTGATCCAGCCAGTGCTCAAAACAATATTGCAGACCAAGATCAAAACAGCGAATTTATACGCTGCGCCAAAACAGCTATTGCCAGTGTAGAGGGCGGCGTGCCGCGTGCACATTTAATGCATTACGCTAATGATGGCGCTCTACTACAAGAGCTCTATACCGTTGATGGTGCGGGAACATTAATACAAAGTGCTAATTTCGAAGTCACGCGCCAAGCAACCGAAGATGATATACCGGCCATTATCGATATTATTTCGCCACTCGAAAAGCAAGGCGTATTAGTCAGGCGTGATCGTGACAAACTAGAAGAAGAGATTGATTATTTTACGGTAGTCGAACGTGAAGGCTTAATTGTCGCGCTCGCGGCACTCTATCCCTATGATTGCGATAGCGGTGAAATTGCCTGCATCGTCACTCATCCGGATTATCGAAATGGCACACGCGGTGCTAACTTATTAAACACCTTAGAAGTGAATGCACGCGCGGCAGGCATTCAGCGAGTATTTGTGTTGACGACACAGACGGCACATTGGTTTATTGAAAATGGATTTTCTGAAATTCAGCTCGATGATTTGCCCGAAGCAAAACAATCGCTGTATAACTATCAGCGAAAATCTAAAGTATTATCAAAGAAACTTTAACAATCCATTAAGCAATAAGCATTGAGTAATCAACAATAAATTTTAGTGATTTTCGGGACGCTTACCCGTGAATTGGCTAAAGTATTCACGAACCTCAAGCATATCTTTTTCATAATCACCTGAAGTGCGCATCACTCGACCAAACGTAACCGTTTTAGTGGGAAAATCCCATGACACTAACAATATGGGTACATTGGCTTGGTGTGCAATATTTAAAAATCCCGATCGCCAATGCTTAATTTTACTTCGCGTACCTTCTGGCGACATAACAAACCACATCGCTTCATTATTTTCAAAATACTCGACCGCAGCACCCACTGCGCCTTTTGGCGAGTGGCGATCAATTGGAATAAAACCGATCCAGCGCCATAGATAAGAAAAGGGCCAAATAAACGCCTCTTTTTTCATCATAATTGAACCCTTAATACCCAAAGTAAGAATAATAGGTAAGCCAACAATAAAATCCCAGTTAGAGGTATGCGGCGCAGCGGCAACTAGTATTTTCTTCTCATTGGGCAAGGATCCAACCGTACGCCACCCCGATAGCCACCAAAAAAACATCGCTATATAAGTGATTACCGAATTATTCCGCGTTGGCATATGCTCGGGTCGCTCATTCATTGCAGCTGAAATCGTCTTTTTATTCATATTATTTGTATTGATTCCTTTATAAAAGAGAGCCCTACCCAATAAGCTTACTCAATTTTTAACTCTTCTGGCAATTTTACAGCTGTAATAATAGCGTAATAAAACATTAATAATTTTTTAATACAGCTATTTTACTCTTACCGTAATGTATATTCTTCAGCAACTGGCTAATTATGACCAACGCATATTTCTATGGTGTGCAAGTTTATGCCGCTCAAGAAACCTGCCTGGTTACACAAGAATCATCTCTCATAGCGGTGATGGCTATCTTCAAGTGCTTATGCCTTTATTGATTATCGCCATTGTGGGACATGACGCATTGCCTTTTTTAAAGCTTATAGTGTTTAGCTTTGCTATTGAGCGAAGTCTCTACTGGTTATTAAAAAACAACTTAAAACGAAAACGTCCAGAAGCTGCATTGCCTACCTTTAAAGCCACTATCTCAGCATCCGACGAGTTTAGCTTTCCTTCCGGACATACCTCGGCGGCTTTTTTATTAGCCATATTGGTATCGAGCTATATTCCAGCACTATCAACAGTCATGTTTATCTGGGCAAGCAGTGTCAGCATCTCTAGAGTTATTCTTGGCGTACATTTTCCTGCCGACATTATCGCTGGCATTTGTTTAGGTAGCAGTGTCGCTTGGCTATGCCAATAGTTGCCTATCCATTAATTTCGCTGGACGCCCTCTTCATTCAACTCATTGCTGGACTCATTACACTATGAAAATACTTTACGGCATTCAAGGCACCGGTAACGGTCACATTAGTCGAGCAAGAATGCTAGCTCGTCATTTTCAAAAAACCAATATTGATGTGACTTATTTGTTTTCGGGCCGTGACCGTGATGATTTTTTTGACATGGAAATATTTGGCGATTTTATATGCGTACGCGGTTTAACTTTTTACAGTATTGATGGTGCTGTCAGCTATAAAAAAACTCTCTTAAACAATAATTTTTTTCAATTTATGTCTGACGTCATATCACTCGATGTAACATCCTACGACTTAATTATTACTGATTTTGAACCCGTCTGTGCATGGGCAGGAAAACTATGCGGCGCTCAAACTATTGGGATAGGCCATCAATACGCGTTTAACCATAATATTCCTCGTGCCGGCGACAATCCTCTTACACGCAGTATTATGCGACATTTTTCACCCGCGTCAATTTCAATGGGGCTGCACTGGGATCATTTTGGTAACAACACTATTTTGCCGCCCATTATTGATACCGAGCATACAACACTAACAAACGAACAGTGTGGCACAGAGAAAACTGAAAAAAAAATATTGGTTTATTTACCTTTCGAAAACCAAGAAGCTGTGCAAAAATTATTACTGCCCCATAAAGATTATTGTTTTACAGTCTATGCAGCACAAAATACGGATCAAGATTTAGGCCATATTGCTTTGCGCAAAACTTGTCTTAATGGATTTAAACGTGACCTTGCCGCAAGCGATGGTGTTATTTGCAATGCGGGCTTTGAACTTATCAGTGAATGCTTACATTTAGGCTTACCTATATTAACCAAACCGCAAAGCGGACAGATGGAACAGCAAAGTAATGCCGCAGCCTTGCAGCAATTAAATTATGCCGTAACAATGCAAGCATTAGATGCTGATATTATTCAGCAATGGCTAGGCACAATCGATAACGCAACACCAAGCATGATACTGCCTGATGTTGCGAAACAAATTGTTGATTGGCTGCACGCAGGACAAACCGAATCCGTTGAGCAGCTGAGTGAGGGGCTCTGGAGAAAAGTTAGATATCAGTAATATTAGCTAGCCGTTTGCTCTAACGCTTGCTCTATATCAGCAATAATATCATCAACATGTTCGATGCCAATCGATAGACGTACAAGGTCTGCACTCACCCCTGCCGAAGCTAACTCTTCATCATTTAACTGACGATGCGTAGTACTCGCTGGGTGACAGGCTAAACTTTTTGCATCACCAATATTAACCAGACGTTTAATCATCTGCAGTGCATCAATAAATTTTGCACCTGCTTCAGCACCGCCTTTAATACCAAAACTTAAAATAGCTGAAGGCTTACCGTTTACCATACGCTGAGCCACATCATAAAATGGGCTATCACTTAAACCAGCATAGTTTACCCAGCTTAATTTTTTATGACTTTTAAGATACTCCGCAACCTTTTGCGCATTCTCAACATGTCTATCCATACGCAAGGCTAAAGTCTCTAACCCTTGCAACGCTAAAAAAGCATTAAAAGGCGATAAAGCTGCACCCATATTTCGTAACGGTACCACTCTAGCACGACCAATATAAGCGGCCTCGCCTAATGCTTCAGCATAAACCACGCCATGATAAGAAGGGTCTGGTTCATTAAATTGTGGGAAGCGTGGATTGTCTTTCCAATCAAATTTTCCAGAATCAATAATAATGCCGCCAATCGTTGTACCATGACCGCCAATATATTTAGTCAATGAATGAACAACAATATCGGCACCAAATTCAAACGGCCGACATAAGTAAGGACTAGCAACCGTGTTATCAACAATCACTGGTATGCCATGCTTATGCGCCATGGCTGATAAAGCTTCAAGATCAACGATATTGCCCGCAGGGTTACCAATCGATTCACAAAAAATGGCTTTCGTTTTTTCGTCAATTAATTTTTCTAAGCCAGCAATATCATTACCCGATGCCATTCTTACATTAATCCCTTGCTGCGGAAATGTATGAGCAAACAAATTATAAGTACCACCATAAAGCTCGCTGACACTGACAATATTATCGCCGGCACTTGCAACGGTTTGAATGCTCGCAGTAATTGCAGCCATGCCTGAGGCCATGCAAAGTGCACCAATTCCACCTTCCATATCCGCTAGGCGCTGCTCTAGCACATCCAATGTTGGATTCATGATACGACTATAAATATAACCCGGCTCTTTTAAATCAAAAAGATCGGCGCCATGCTGTGTATCACGAAAACTATAAGAAGTGGTTTGATAAATAGGAACCGCTACAGCACGTGTAGTAGGGTCATCATCAAAACCAGAATGGATTGCTTTAGTTTCTAATTTCATTTTTTCCTCTTTTTTATCTTTTATTTTAATGCAAGTAAGAATTAACAGGCCGGTTTAAAATTCGAATTTTAAACCAAAATAAGGGTCTTCATAAACGTCAATATCTACCGTTCCATTATCAGCTTCAATATTTCGATAGCCAATAAAAAATGAACCGTTTTCAACCATTTGGTAGTTAAGTCGCAGATCATATTCAAGTACGTTATCAAAATCTCCACCGGTTATAATATCGGGAGCATAATGCAGCTGAAAACCGATATCCATTTTTTCTGATAATGAACGGGTAAAGCCCAGACCTAGGCCAATACCAAATCCACCCTCGCTTTCAACATCTAACCAAAACGCTTTGGCGCCTAACTGAAGACCGGTATCACTATCACTGGTAAAGAATCGGTAACTCACTTGGTCGGCAGTCAAATCATTAGAATCTGAATGCATGAACGCAAACTCCCCAGCAAAATCTTGCTCATAGGCACTAGTGAAGCGCAAATCAATAAATTCTTCATTAATTGAAAGCTCTAACTCATTAGCATTTACTTGAGAAGCCATAAGGGTAGTCATTAAAGCGCTTAATATAAGTGCCGATGGTGTCACTGTTCTAAAATATTTGTTCATCTTTATTCCTTTTAAATATTGAATATTGCCTTGGTATTACATCAATGGGCCTATCGTATCAAAAGATTGCTACTGACAAGGCATATGTATGGCTAGATATTTGTTAACTTTGTTGGCTTTTCAGATCCATATGTAATTGATCGAGCTGGTTTTGATTATTCTTGACCCTTTTTAATATTTCACCTAAGGACAATAAATCCATTTTTACATGCCGATGCTCTTTTGCAATATCGACCAAGTCCTTTCCATGCTTAAAAAATATTTTATAGGCCTCGATTAAAGAGTAATCAGGATCAAACATATGGGTAGGAAGCGATGACACGCCGTTCACTTCAATGACGACAAACTCACCGCGTAACATGGCTTCTTTGCTTTCTGCTTTAATGTCCAAGCGTCCGAAATTAAAATTCGGCTGATTCTCAAACAGGCTAAATATCTTCGCTTCTAATTCGGCTGTTAACCAATGGGTATCATCGGTAAATTTACAGCCCATAGTATGAGAGCCAATAAATGAAAGGCATATTTTTTCGCCCAGTGCGGGAACTTGAGTCAGATCAAAGTACTGCAAAAATGTGGCCCAATGATGGGTATAACGATAATGCTGCTGTGCCAATTGCTGCAAATTATCTTTACCGTTACCCATAACAGTGGGAAAGTGTTTTTGATTAATGCCTGTAATTTTTGGTCGTCCCAATTTTCGAGTATAAAAAATTCCACACTCAAATGTATAGGGGGTAAATTTTTGTAATAAATAGTTGCCTGTTATTTTATGGGCGCTACGTTCAATCGATTGCTCATCAATAATTTTTATAAGCCCCTTTCCTACTAAACCAATATCTGGCTTTAATATTAACGGGTAATGATGCAGCGTGGCGAATGAATGAATGGCAGAAATTTTTTCAGCTACCGGTAAATCAGCGGCTAATACCGTCGTGGGTAAAAATAATTGTTGATCAAATTGCTGCTGGGTATGGAATTTTGAGCCAATACCAATTTCACCATGATTAAGGGCGGCATTCGCTTTTGCTAACGAAGGGATGCTCACTCGCTGAATTAAACAATAGAGACCTAAATAGATATAGAAAGGCAATTCAAATAATCGAGGATGCCAAAATTCGTGATGGGTAAACCATTTCTTCTTCAATGTGGCACTCTCTAATTTATGACTAACAACACATAGAATTAGACTACAAAATGACTGTAGATACCATGCTCGAAGCATCGTTATAAGCAATTATTAAATCTAATTTTTATGACTATAAATTGACTAATTGAAGCCGCTTTATGACTTAATATCAGACAGCTGTTCTGGCGTCAGCAAACTCATTTTAAAGAGTTCATTAGCATCAGGAACAGCATCCATGGTTTTATTGATGATGTTTTTATAGCCCTGCGCGCCTATACGCTCTACCGCTCGTTGTATAGCATTATCAAGATCTTGCTGATGGGATGATTCGCTGATCCACTGTTCAGCTAACATACCTGATAGCGCTACCGCATATTCCAGCTCTGTTAATTCACTTATCGATTTAGCTTCTAACAAATAATGACTGCTGCGAACGGCATTAATATGAATAGTCGGCAAGTGCCAACGCTCTAGTATCGCTGCACCAATTTCAGCATGATCGACACCAAACATACGTCGCTCTAACTCCAGCAAATCCAAATGGTTTATCGCGCCATTGACTATCTGTGTATACTTTTTTCCCTCAAAAGCCTCGAGGGCAATCATGCCAATATCTTGCATTAATGCGGCAACGAATAAATCTCCCTGCTCTATACCGTTTAATTCACTGCGCATTTCAATAGCAGCAATAGCGCCCAGCACACTCTTTCGCCAAAAGGCATCATGATTAAAGCCTGAGTCTTTTGATTCTCTGCTGCGCATCATGTCAACAATGGCAAAGCCAATCGCAATACTCATGGTGAGTTGAATGCCCAATATCGCTAACGCTTGATTCAAATGGGTAATTTCATGCCGAAAAGGAAATATAGAGGAGTTGCTGACCTGTAACAATCGCGCGCTTAAAACCGGATCATTAGCAATCACTTCACTGATTTTTTCGGCATATAGCTCTCTGTCGTTACTCATGTCGATAATTTGCACCGCCACATCTGGCAACATGGGCAGTTGATCTGAGTGACGCACTCTTTCTAGTAAAGTTTCTTTATCCATAACGTGTTATCCATTAACCCTTTTCCCATTGATGTCGCCCTATCGACATAACAACAAAATCTTATCGATAAACTCGTTAGCTGAAATTGAGTGTTTTAACTTTTGGCGGTAGATGCTTTAGCCAAACAGCAAATTCAGCTGCAGAATTACGCGCTAGACCATCGGCACAACTTACTCACTAATGGATCAATCAATTGATGAAATGTTCCCATTCAAGACAGAGCTTTAACAATTATCGGACCCTATTTCCACTCTTTGCGCAGTTTTTAATCCACGCCCGAACTTTTTGTATTCGTCTCCCACCTAACGACTGCTTGTTAAACGAGAGAATAATAGATTGATCCAATAATGGCCGTCATCGGTATTACTTTTGACTCATAACTAAATATCCGAATTTGCAAGCGGTTCAGGTAGAATTACAGCTAAGCCCTTACTTACCAATATTAGGTAAGTCAATTGACCAATAACGATGATTGATTGCTTTTACGCTTTCACCCTTCACCTCATATAGTACGGATGATGAAATGACAACGACCGCCAATCCCACCTCAGAAAAATTGTTTCAACAAGCCCAAAAATCGATTCCTGGGGGTGTCAACTCGCCGGTACGAGCGTTTAAAGCAGTCGGTGGCACGCCGTTATTTATCAAATCCGCTAAGGGCGCTTATGTTATTGATAGTGATAACCAGCGCTATATCGATTATGTGCAATCGTGGGGACCAATGATCTTAGGTCATGCACAACCCGATATTATTGCTGCAGTACAAGCAAAAATGGCGGACGGCTTAAGTTTTGGCGCACCCACTGAAATCGAGACCACCTTGGCAGAGCGTATAAAATCGATAGTGCCCAGCATGGAAATGATGCGCATGGTCAGCTCCGGCACCGAAGCCACAATGAGTGCTATTCGTTTAGCGCGAGGCTTTACGGGTCGCGATACCATCGTCAAATTTGAAGGTTGCTACCACGGTCATTCTGACTCGCTATTAGTCAAAGCAGGATCGGGCGCACTGACTTTTGGCGTACCCAGCTCACCGGGTGTCCCAGAGTCATTGGTTAAACACACATTAAATCTTACCTATAACGATATTGAACAGGTAAAAGCGGTATTCGCTGAAAAAGGCGATAGCATCGCCTGTATTATTGTTGAGCCAGTGGCCGGCAATATGAATTGTGTGCCGCCTATCGATGGTTTTTTATCGACACTGCGTGATGTGTGTGACGCCTCTGGCGCGCTGCTGATTTTTGATGAAGTGATGACAGGCTTCCGCGTCCACCCTCAAGGTGCACAAGGTCATTACGGTATAACACCCGATTTAACGACGCTTGGAAAAGTAATTGGTGGCGGCATGCCGGTTGGTGCTTTTGGTGGCCGACGCGACATTATGGAAGAATTAGCGCCCACCGGCCCTATTTATCAAGCCGGTACATTATCGGGTAATCCTGTTGCCATGGCGGCAGGGTTAACGACATTAAACTTAGTATCTGAAGCCGGCTTTTATGAAAAATTATTTGCCAGCACTGAGCAATTAACCACGGGCCTAGAATCGGTTGCTAAACAATGTGGCATTCCATTTACTACTAATCATGTAGGCAGTATGTTCGGAATGTTTTTTACAGAAGAAAAGAAAGTCACACGCTATGCACAAGTCATGAATGGCAATAACGAACGCTTTAATCAATTTTTTCATGGCATGTTAGCGCAAGGGGTTTATTTGGCTCCAGCTAGCTTTGAAGCGGGATTTGTATCGGGCGCCCATACCAGTGATATTGTTGATGCAACATTAACAGCGGCAGAAAAAGTTATGCGTACACTATAAAACGATTAATGCCGATCCTGGGTTTTCTATGCTATAGATCATGTATGCCATAGAAAACCCTAGGATATAATAAAGAATCTACTTTATTAAAAAAACGCTTATTGAAATCTCTATCTCATTAAACTTTTTCTTATTAAAACTTCTATTTGTCTAAACTTTATTTGTCAAAAAGTCTATTTATCAAAAAGTCTCCGTTACAAATCTCATCAAAATATTTTCTATACATTTTTATTTTGCAGATACAGCTCTTTGTTTTTTCATTTTACGACGAGCTCTTAATTTTTTTCTAACATACCCTTTTTTTGAAAAAGAAAAGAGACCTGGCTGGCTTCGACGTATTAACCTAATAATTTCCTTACGCCAACTCTCTCCTATACCGCTAGCCAATGCATGATCATGTATTTGCTGCCAAGCGCCACGAAGACCGCTAGTGTTAAGAGTAAACGTTTTTAAACAGGCGATAAGATTAGTATCTGCAGGAAAACAACTCGGAATATCACGCCCACAAGCTAAAAAATTAAACTGGGTTCTAACACATTTTTCACAACAGCCACAATTTCTATCTTTTTTCGCTCCCTGCCAGCAAACGCGTAAATATTTAATGCCTACTTGCCAATCCGCAATTGCATTCACTTTTTCTGTACGAGTATAAGCTGCACCATCATGAATGACGTGAAAGTGGTTAGAACCTAACAAATTATCAGTTGCTGGAGATGAGCCCCAAGGCGTAAAGAGATTACTATATGGGTAAGTGCTTCCAAGCAAGATGATCCCCGCTTTCTTTTTAAAGTTTGATAGCACTCCAACTAATGCAATCGCATGCGCATAATCCCACTTGGCCTGAGTCATTTCTCTGTAATTTGTTTTAATGGGAATAAGTGGAATATTGATATCGTCAAGTACAGATTCAGAACGACTAAACGCTTCTGAAAATGCCTCAGTATCTTCAAGCGGAATATCAAAACCATGAACTAATGAGCAAAAATTAATGGTCTGTGTTCGATAGCTGTTTTTCTTCTGCGAATGCTGCCAAGCCGTAAACATCGAGTCAACACCACCTGAAAAGGCACATACCGCGCCTTCAACTTCAGCGATCTCTTTGCGAATTTCATCGACAGTAATATCAACAACTGAATAAAGATCTGGCCGTAACGTATGCCAAGCCCGCTGGAATTCAGTTAAATTACTCAGCAACGATAATGAAACACTCCCTTTTATCTGAATCTCTCGCGCTTCAGTCAAGGCATCCATTAATATACAAAGCAAATAGCTATCGCAATCTTCAGCATCAGGTGAGTCAATAGTTTCAGGAAATTGAAACCATAAAATCTGCCTATCAACCTCTATGCCATTATCAATGCGTACAATATGACAGGAACGAGTCACCTGACCGTTTTTATTTGCCAATGCTATCGGCTCAATAATTAAACTATTCATATCCGCCCTCTGTTCATACCCACTCTCAATTATTATTGACTGTCTAAAACTAAAAAAGGCCATCATAAATATGATGGCCTTTTCTTAAATCACTTTAATACTTACTCTTCACCAGCAACCACTTCGGCATAAGCATCTGAAGTCAACAAGGCGTCTAGCTCAACTGTATCTGCAGGCTTTAACTTATAAAACCAACCGTCTTCATAAGGTTCGCTGTTAACTGTTTCTGGCTCATCTTCAAGCTTTTCATTAATCTCAACAACTTCACCCGAAATAGGTGCATATACATCAGAAGCCGCTTTAACTGACTCAACCACACCAGCTTCTTCGCCCGCTGATAATATCTGACCCATATCTGGCAGCTCAACATAGACAACATCACCCAACTGGGCCTGCGCATGGTCAGTAATGCCTATAACGACGGTGCCGTCTTCTTCTATACGAGCCCATTCATGGCTTGACGCGTAACGTAATTCAGAAGGTATATCACTCATTTGCTCTTTCCTAAAAATGTATCAACGGCCATAGCCACTGGGGTCAATTAAATTGGTCAATTAAATTTCTATTAGCACTAAGCTAAATATTAGACGGGTATTCTACCTTGGACAAAGCGAAAAACAATGCTATTTTTTTGCCCTCACTGATTAATAATCACTTTGCATTAATAATAGCCTCGCCACCTATAAAAACTTCTTAGCTATCCATAAGCATCGCTTATCTGTTTATAAAAACAGTTTGGCTGTGACAATCAACCAACATTTAGCTCTCAGCATTACCTGTTCCGCCATCGGTGAAAACAGCTTCGCCTGGGGTAATTAATTCATCCAGCGTCAAATCAAAGCTGGGTAAAAAGGTTTCCAGAAAATAGTCTATCTCTGGCATAGCCATGGCCTTTAAGCGCAACTCGGTATCTGCCACTGCCTTAACAAATTCCGCATTACCCGCTTTTATTTCAGCCTTGCATTTAATCAGTGAAGCAATTAAATCGGCGGCCTTAATAAACATAGTCACTTCGGCCGATAATTCATCGTGTAATAAATATTCGCGGTAATCATCGCGAAGCGCCTCAGGTAAAGTCGAAAGCATTTCACGCTCTGCGGTATATTCAACTTCTTTGTAGGCATCACGAATTTTTTTATTATGATACTTAATGGGTGAAGGTAAATCGCCCGTAAGTACTTCTGACGAATCATGATAAAGCGCAGCAACCGCGGCAGCATTAGCATCAATATTTTTTCCGTAAAAGCGATTACCTATAAGACCCAAAGCATGAGTAATGACAGACACTTCATAAGAGTGCTCCATAACATTTTCTTGAATGGCGTTACGCTTCATACCCCAGCGATAAATCCAACGCATTTTACTTAGATAGGCAAAAAAATGATTCTTCATAAACAGCTCTATACTCTTCTGACTTTTTAAATAATACCCATGGCATATTTAATAATTTTATTTTTAAGTGTTGCTCGCTGCTGTAAAATATTCATACCCGCATTACGCAACCAGCGTAACGGTAATGGAATGGGTGCGAATAAACGTTTAAACCCTTCTACTGCCGTCATCATCGCAAGGTTATCGCCCTTACGCTGACGCTGATAACGATTCAACACAGCGATATCACCCACACTCTGACCACGCGTATGTGCAGCCAAAATACATTCCGATAATACTTTAACATCGGCCAAGCCTAAATTAATACCCTGTCCCGCTAAAGGGTGAATGCTGTGCGCTGCATCCGCGACTAAAGCAAAACCTGGCTTGGCATAATCCACCGCATGACGTTGTTGCAATGGATAGCGATAACGATGCGAACAAGCAGTGACACGACCTAAACGATTTTCGAATGCGCGACTAAGGGCAATACAAAACGCTTCATCATCCATGGCCATAGCCGCTGCCGTTTGCTCTCGCGTTTGTGACCAAACAATTGAACAATAATGATTGTCGCTAGCCTTAACAGACAAGGGTAAAAAAGCTAACGGCCCAAAGGAGGTAAAACGCTGCCACGCAGTATTATGATGTGACTGTTCAACACTCACCGTACACACTAGTGCGTCGTGCTCATAATCCCACTCTCGGGTCGCAAAGCCTGCCATCTCTCGCAAGGGGGAATTTGCGCCATCAGCCGCAACAATTAATGTACTACGAATAATACTGCCATTATCTAAAGTAAGTTGTGGCTTTTCATCATCTGATTTTTCTGGCAAGCGCAAATCCATAACCGTCTGATTATCAAACACCTGCACATTCGGCGCTTGTCTAAGCTGGCCGACTAAAGCGGCAAGCGTGACACAATTTTCAACAATATGGCCTAATACTGGTGCGCGAACATCGGCCGCATCAAAACTCACTTCACCGGTGCCGTCGGCATCCCAGACGTGCATTTTTTCAAAAGGGCTAACGCGCTGCTTAACCATAGCTGGCCACAAACCCATCTCTGTGAGAAAGGCTTGCGAAGCAACCGTTAAGGCACTGACGCGAGAATCAAAACCATTAATACTTTCATCGCAGGCTGGCCAATCTTTTTTTATTGCTTTCGCTTCAACTAATGCAATACGCAATGGAGCTGACTGCGCTGTAGCTGCAACACTTAATGCGCAAGCGAGCGCGCTGCCCGCCAAGCCCGCACCAACAATAGTGATATCGAAAGATTCATTCATCACAATGCCCTTCTACCAGTAATGCCCGCTGCGCGATCAGAAAAATGATGTTTGGCAGGCGTCAATAAATCCAACGCTAACAAACCTATGTTTCGACCTAGCTGAACAGGAAGCGATTGCTGACCGAATAACTCAATTAAATTATGACTAAATCCAATAGTAAGATTTTGATCTTTAATTTGCGCTTCGGCATAATCTTCTAGCAATGCCAGCGCGCCAATATCTTCTTGTCGCTCAACAGCACAACCAATACGCTCAACCAATGCAGCAACATCACGCAGCGAAAGATTAAAACCTTGCCCCGCCACTGGATGTAATGAATGCGCAGCATTGCCCATTAAGACAATATGATTCCTCACCACTTCATCGGCGATAGTTAAGGCAAGCGGATAACTTTGTCGCTGGCCTATTCGCTGTATAGTACCCAGACGATGGCCAAACGCTTTTTGTAATTCAGCGATAAAAGCATCGTCATCCAGTAATGCCTTATCGACATTACCCTTGGTATGCGTAGGCATAGTCCAGACTAAAGCACTTCGGTTTTTACTGTTGGGCAAATCAATTAAAGGTAAAAATGCGACCGCCCCATCGGCAACAAAGCGCTCAAAAGCCTGACCGTTGTGAGGCAGCTGCGTTTGCACATTGGCGATTACGGCTCGCTGATCATAGCGCTTAACGCTAGCGGTAATGCCTAAGCTGTCGCGTAATCCGGATTGCGCACCATCGGCAACAATCAGCAATGAGGCACTTAGCGTTGAAATATGACGGTTAGATTGTTGGTCCTCGGATTTTCTATCGAGGGTGATATCTACTGAGACACCCGCTTGTCTAGGAATGATATTGCTAACAGTAGCACCTGTTACTCGCTCAACGGTAGGTAAAGTAGCGAGATGATTTAACAGCACCGCCCCTAACCATTGATTCTCTATCACATAACCAAAGGCCTCTTTATTTTGCTCGCTGGCATCGAGTAAAGTACTACCCATATGACCACGATCGGACACATGCACTTGACGAATCGGCGATGCATGCTGCAATAACGCAGGCAACACACCAATTGATTCATACGTTTCTATACTGGCTAAGGAAAGCGCCGTTGAACGCGCATCAAAACTGGGATGATAAACAGCTTGTTGTGGCGACTCATGATTAGCCAAACCCTGATCAGGAAAGCTATCAACCAACAACACTGACAATCGATTGTGTTTATCCACCTGAGCTAAAGCGCAAGCCAAGCTAACACCTACCATGCCGCCACCAGCGATAATAATATCGTAGTGTTTGCGCTGCGTTATGGAGGAGTTATCTTTTGTCATAATGCCTTATTTAGCTGATCGTTTTTTTGAGGGCGCGGCTTTTCTCTTAACTGCTTTCTGTTTAGTCACTTTTTTCATCGCTTTTTTAACAACTACTTTCTTAATAGTCACTTTTTTCTTGGGTGCAGATTTTTTAACCGCCAACTTCTTAGCTGTTGGCTTTTTAGTCGCTACTTTTTTCTTGATCGATGGTTTTTTGACGATCTTTTTAATGACTTTCTTTGCTGTTTGTTTAACTGGCTTGTTAACCGCTTTCTTTACAGTTTTATTAGCTGTTTTCTTAACTGTCTTCTTAATGGCTGCCTTCTTAATGACTGCCTTCTTAACTACCTTTTTAACTGTCTTCTTAGCTGCTTTTTTTGACGCGACCTTCACCGCTGATTTTTTCTTTACGGCCGAATTTTTCTTAGGTGCAATTTTTTTAGCGACAGTCTTAGATGACTTTTTAATAGCCGTCTTAGCTGCCTTCTTAACTGGCTTCTTAACTGGCTTTTTGACAAGCTTCTTAGCAACTTTCTTAGCGGGTTTTTTTACCGCTTTCTTAGCAGCTGCTTTAACAGTTTTTCCTGAGCGCTTTTTATCTAACACTTTT
>Ga0209196_1001158_pt1 | contig 19467 bp, 16 predicted proteins | sample COGITO_mtgs_1105_5_FD_184801 | JGI IMG/M metagenome (GOLD analysis project Ga0209196, IMG submission 184801) | Pelagic marine microbial communities from North Sea - COGITO_mtgs_110509 (SPAdes) (version 2) | ecosystem: Environmental > Aquatic > Marine > Epipelagic ... | reverse complement strand
ATGTTGTCACCGACTCGCAAGTTGGTGACCGCTACCTCTCGAGTTGTATCATCAGGCTCGATGAGTAGAGCTTGTTTGGGAGCATCGTTGAACAGTGAGCGGATCTCCCGCTCGGTTCTAGCCATGGCCATCGCCTCAAGAGCTCCGCTGAGGGAGAATAAAAACAGCAAGGCAGCGCCCTCCCACCATGCGCCGATAAAAGCAGCGCCGAGGGCGACGGCAATCATCAAGAAATGAATATCGAGACGTAGTTTGCGGAGCTTTTCAAGGGTGTCCAGAGCCGCGTCCCAGCCGCCGGTCATGTAGGCGATGAGATAGATACCAAGCGCTATGTTTTCGCTGTCAGGAAAACGCTGGGTGATAATACCAGCTACGGTGGCAAGTCCGCAGAGAATTGCACTACCAAGCAAAAGGGGCCAGGAATTTTCACTGTGATTACTCATAATGGCACAGGTTTAATGTAGCCAATTTTGACGCAACAAGAAACAGAAAAACCTATGAGACTGATTCTCAATAATTATCGATATCAACTTGGGTTGCGCAGCCCTTCTGGGCTGTCCAAGATATCGAAGTCGTCTGAGTCTTCGGGCTTGCGACTGGCGATGATGGTCAGCACTTGGCAGTTATCATCACAAGGCAGATCCGGTGTGAAGTCACCGATGACTTGTTGGGTGGTGAAGCCGGCATGCTTAAGAAGAAGTGCCATTTCGCGTTGCCAATACCATGTCAGTTTTTGGGCGTTGGTGCTTTTATCTAACACTTTATTTTTATCATCTACTATTTCGTAGCGGTGCTCTCTAGAGAGGATCTGTGAAATGCGCCTAATCTCAAAGTTTGTATAGCAGCGCGCGTTATTACCCTCCGGGGTCATCGCTTCTTGATCGAGATACCAAGCCCCCTCTTCGAGTTCTCCCGTGATTTCTGCCCAGGGAATAAAGATACTCAGGTAGAGACCGCCTCCCGGGTGTAGGTGCTGGTAGATGTTGTTGAGCACGCTGGATATTTGCTCTGGCTCAATGAGCTGAAGGGTAAAGGCAGGGATAGTGATTGCGCCGTAGGTTGAACCTGTTTGAAAATTTTCAATGCTGGCCTGATGTAAAACAGGCTCGAATGCCGCAGTTTTTTCTCGGCATAGTTGCAACATATCGTGCGAGTTATCTAAGCCTTCGATGAGGTAGCCTTTTTCTAATAAAGGCGTTAACAGCCTTCCTGAGCCAGAACCTAGCTCTAGTGCTGTTCCGGGATACTGCTGTAGAAAGTCTTCGATCAGCGCGAGCTCTTCACTTTGGCCCTCAGCTGCCCAGAATAAGTCATGCAGTTTGGCTTCTAGTTGATCATACATAAGGGTTGCGTGGTAATGTTAACGTATGCGCTAGGGAGGCAGATCCGTTGGGTTTTTTGTTAGGCATCTTGTGGTCTGATCATCGCATACAGCGTTGTCCCGGGTGATGGCGTCCGCATCTTATCATAAGCGACTTCCAGGCCCTTATCCTCGGTGACGCGGAAGAGAAGGATGTGTTCCTCTCCATAAATCTTCTGAAAATTATCAAAGGTGAACTGCTCGGTGATGGTGGTTTTTTTAATGACAGCGCCCTCAGCAGCGAAGCGTTCCAACCTATTAAATTGAGGTCTTGTGGGAAAACAAATGCGTCCACGCATGTGTGAGGCGACCGCTGTCTGGTGGTGATCATCATCGTCGATGGGCGCTACCTGCCAGACATTTTCACTGCCGAATACATGGATGAAGTGATGGGCGGCAAGTGAGTTCACCTCGTCATTGGGTGTCGTTGTAACAAGCTGGCCAAGCCCTGTAAGCTCGAGCTCGTCTTCGACATACTCGGATAGAATATTAGCACGAACCGCGGAGAGTCCATCAAGTTTGGCACGGGCAACGTTGTTGTAATTGGTGTCTAAAAGCAGAACGTGGTGACCGTCATCCTTCAGGGCCTTGGCAACTAGCCTGGCCCATTGTCCGGCGCCTGCGAACAGGACGCCGCGCGGGTTCTCCGAGGCAAGGCCCAGGCGCCGCGCGAGCGGTCCGGAGAGGAGTCCGTAAAAAGCCACGGTGCCAACAATGACAATGAATACGAGAGGCACCATCTGGTGGCTGGCCAGCCCGATCTCTTGGCTCATTCGGCCTTGTTGCACTGCGTGATCGAATTCTAGTGCAAAGACGGCCGTAACCGCGGCGGCCACGATTCCTCTCGGTGCCATCGCTGAGAGAAAGACTTGTTCTTTAAAAGTAACCTGTTTGGAAAATAGATTTGCGCCGAAAACGCTAAGCGGGCGAACGACAAAGATCAGCATCGCCAGAAGGCCGAGACCGGGCAGCAGTGCCTCGTTCAGTGCGCTGAGAGCCACCCGCCCTGAGAGCACGATAAAAAGAACAGAGATAATGAGCACCCGGAGGTTTTCCTTAAATTCCAAGATGTGTTTTACAGATACCGATTTCTGATTTGCCAGCGCGATGCCAAGAACGGTGCAGGTGAGCAAGCCAGACTCAGCTTGAATGGCATTGGACACAGCAAATGCGGTCGCAGTGACTGCCAGCAGAAAAACGGAATGCAGGTAGTCTGGGATAAGGTGAAATTTGAGCAGCAGCTCGATTATCTTTGCCAATACAAGCGCGAGGACAACGCCAACGAGCAAGGTCAGGCCAATTGCACGTAGGATTTCCTCTCGAGCCGCATCAAGATTGCCAGCAATGGCCACTTGATAGACAAGCACGGCGAGCATCGCGCCGATAGGATCGATGACAATGCCCTCCCATTTAACCACATTGCCTATTTTTCGTGACGGCTTGATATGCCGGAGTAGTGGTGCAATTACGGTAGGTCCTGTGACCACCAGAATGGCACCTAGGAGAGCCGCGACTCGCCAGTCGAAACCCAGTACATACTTCATCCCTGCATAACTAAGGAAAAAACTAATGGCGACCCCTAGAACACACAGCCTGATTACCGGGGTGCCACTTTCCTTGAGATCTGAAAATTTCAGCGTCAGGCCACCTTCAAAGAGGATGATGGCAACACAGAGCCCGACAGCTGAGAGTAAGACGCTGTCACCCACCAAGTAGTCATCAATGGTCGCCCCAGCAAATTGGCCTAAGCCAAAGCCAAAGGCCAATAACACAAGAATGGACGGTAGCTTGCACTTCCAGGCAAGCCATTGTGCCGATATGCCGAGCGCAAGTACCAGGGTGAAGTAGGTAAGAGGTGTCATTTGATGATGAGTTATTGAATAGCGAAAAACGATTAATGACCAATGTAATCAGCGTGAATTTTATCGGCTGTTCATCACTAAGAAATAATAGATGGTGGCTTGACGGGTGGGGGCAATTTGGCCAGTGTCTAAACTTACCTTCTCGTGTAGTTTGTCGTGTCCTCCCTTACTGCTGCTACCCCTTACTGATCATAAACTCCAAGATTGTATTGTGTACTCCAACGAAGACTATCTACTCGAACTAATTACGGAAGCGGGATTGGTAACCGCTGAAGAAATCGAGGGCGTCCGAAGTAAATTAGACGAGAGGGAGAGTGTGGTTGAGCGATTGATCACTAGTCAACGTCTCACCGAGGAGCAGGTAGCTCGAGTTTCAGCCCAAAGTGCTAGTATGCCTTTTATTGATTTGGAGCATACACCCATTGCTCCAGATGTATTTGAACAGATCCCCGATGATATTGCCAAACGATTCCGAGCTATTCCAGTATTTGATGATGGAGCTACTTTGACAGTGGCGGTTGCGGACCCCCTCGATTTCGAGGTGCTCGATGGCCTGCCTCATATCATCAAACGCGAAATCAATCCCGTTTGTGCAACAGCTTCAGCGATAGATCTTACCATCAGGCAGAACTATGGCGGCGAAGTCTTGGAGGAAGAGACGGAGTCGGAATTTACCGTCGTTACGGAAGAGGGTGCGGAGGAGGCCTCCGATGATGATGCTCCGATTATTAGAATGGTGTCCACGATGTTACTTGAGGCGTTTAAGCTCACCGCAAGTGACATTCACCTTGAGCCGATGGAGACAACATTGCGGATACGTTATCGTGTTGATGGTAAGCTTATTGAGGTGGATAATCACCCCAAAAAGCTTCATCCTGCCATTGTGGCGCGGATCAAGGTGATGAGCGGCACGATGAGCATCGCGGAAAAGCGCTTACCGCAAGATGGGCGTATTCAGATACGAGTTGCCGGCAAGGAAGTGGATCTGCGAGTATCTTCTGTGCCGAGTAATCATGGTGAGAGCATTGTCATGCGTATTTTAGACAAGAGCGCACTTATGCTGGGCCTGCCAGAACTCGGCTTTTTCTCTGACGATCAGGAAGAAATCAACGAGCTTATCCGCATGCCGGATGGAATTATTCTGGTAACTGGACCGACCGGTTCGGGCAAGACCACCACGCTCTACGGTTGCTTGAACACTATCAATAAGCCTGACCGTAAAATCATCACGGTTGAGGACCCGGTAGAATACGAGCTCCCTGGTATTAATCAGGTGATGGTGAAAACAGATATAGGCATGACTTTTGCCGCGGCCCTTCGTGCGATGATGCGTCAGGCCCCCAATGTCATCATGCTGGGAGAGATTCGTGATAAGGAAACGGCGGGTATTGCCATTCAGGCGGCACTGACCGGACACCTCGTATTTTCTACATTGCACACCAATGATGCGCCAGGCGCTGTGGCGCGACTTGTCGATATTGGTATTAAACGATTTCTCATCGCGTCAGCGGTGAGAGCCATTATTGCTCAACGATTGGTACGTAAGCTGTGTCCGAACTGTAAACTGCCAGCGACACTCAACGAGCGTGAGATGCGGACCTTAAACCTCGACCTTCGTCAGGTTGCTGAGAGTAACATTATGGGACCCAAGGGTTGCGAAATGTGCCGTAACATAGGCTATCGAGGCCGGCTAGGAATCTTTGAAACGTTTAAAATAGACGACGAGGTTCGCCACCTCATTAATGACGATCTTACATCACCGCAACTACGCCGAAGAGCTCGCGAGCTAGGCATGCGCACGCTCCGAGAAGATGGCATTCGCAAGGTGCTGGCAGGCATCACCTCTCCAGATGAAATTCTCCGCGTGACAATGTCAGATGACGATTGATCATAAAAATCAGCCAAGCACATCCCGCTAAGAACACGCCGCCAAGCATACCCGCTACGACCAAAGCGCCACCTATCCTCAGGATAAGCCACGCAACATTAACCAGCTTCCATGGACAACTCACAACTTATCGACATCTTTATGAGCCGCGGCTTAGTGGATCAGTATCTTGCTGATGATATCCTCATGGAGGTCGAAAATAGCGGCAAGGAAGTCGCGGAGATTTTAACCGACTATGAGGTTATCCAGGACCAGGAGGATGTCTGGCCGATCGTGGCCAATGAACTTGGGGTGGGGATCATTAAAGACCTGCTTCACTTTAACCCGCCACCTGAATTACTGGCAATTGTTCCGGGAGGCATGGCCCGTTTGCACGGGGCGCTACCAGTGAACTATGATAGTGAAGGGCTTACGGTTTGCTTGGTAGATCCACTTAATCCACAAGTGCTTGAGGATTTGCGCTTTGCGCTTGGTAAAGAGATCATTCTTGCCGTTGCCCCCAGTCACATTGTTGAGAAAAAAATCAATGAGGCATACGGAGGAGAGGGACAAGCTCTGGATGAAATTCTCAGCCAGCTAAAGGAAGGAGCAGACGCAGCAGGCGATAACACCGGCCAGAATGCAGAAGTCGAGGCAAACTCTGCGCCCATTATCCGTTACGTTGACTTAGTACTTTATCAGGCGATTAACGAGGGCTCATCCGACATTCATTTTGAACCCTTTGAACAGGATTTTAAAATACGCTATCGTGTAGACGGCGCGCTTTATGAGATGGCACCACCGCCACCGCATCTTGCCCTGCCGATCATTTCCCGTCTCAAGGTGATGTCGAATATGAACATTGCTGAAAAGCGCATCCCGCAAGATGGCCGTATCGTTAAGCACATTGGCGAGAAACAGGTCGATATGCGAGTCTCATCACTGCCTACGCAACACGGTGAAAGTATTGTGCTTCGAGTGCTTGATCGGAGTAACATCAACTTGAGTCTAGATAAGCTTGGGTTGCCACCGGCCATTTTTGAATACATCAACAAGACCGTGCGCAAGCCCAATGGAATTTTTATCTGCACTGGCCCAACGGGAGCTGGTAAAACGACAACCCTTTACGCAGCTCTTAAAGAGATTAACACGGTGGATTCCAAGCTTCTTACGGCAGAGGATCCTGTGGAATACGATGTAGACGGCATTGTTCAAGTTCCTGTTTATGAGTCAATTGGGCTGACCTTTTCGAGAATCCTACGAGCCTTCCTTCGACAAGATCCGGACCGTATTTTGGTAGGAGAGATTCGTGATTTAGACACCGCCCAAATCGCGATACAAGCTTCCCTAACAGGCCACCTCGTGCTGAGCACTTTGCACACCAATGATGCGCCGGGTGCGGTGACTCGACTCATTGACATGGGAACAGAGCCATTCTTGGTGGCAGCCTCATTGGAGGGGATTCTGGCCCAGCGGCTTTTGCGCACTATTTGCAAAGATTGCCGTGCATCCTATGAGCCGAATGAAGCCCTACTGAATCAGCTTGGCGTATCCTCTCACGAGTTAGGGGATAAAGAATTCCACACTGGTCGTGGATGCGACGTATGTGATCAAACCGGTTACAAGGGTCGTCGTGGCCTTTTTGAGCTACTGGATATGACAGATCCGATTCGGGAACTTGTCACTGACCGTGCTCCTACCGTTGTCATTAAGCAAAAAGCGATCGAGCTGGGAATGAATACTCTGCGTGAGGATGGTTTGCGTAATATTTATGACGGCAACACAACCATCGAGGAAGTGCTTAAGTATACCTAAATATACCTAAGTGTGTGGCAAAGCACCCTTGGAGCAGAGCAGCCGTGAGGGCTATAAATGCTATGTTACAGGGAGTCTCGGCCATGATCAGAAACTGATTGAAATTTTGTATTTCCAAATGCCCTCGTATTTAGCACAGTAGTCGAAGTATTTATTTAAGAATAACAAATCATGGCCAATTTTCTATATCTAGCGCTCGATGCTAAAGGCGAACAAACAACCGGTAGTGTTCAGGCATCAAGTGAATCAGATGCCATTCAGCAGCTCCGATCTCAGGGGCTCTACCCAACTCAGGTTATTCAAGAAGGCAAAGGAACCCTGGGAGAGGGGGCTAAAGGTAAAACTCGGGGTAAGAAGAAGGTCAAAGCGAAAGCAGGCGGCAAGGTTAAGGCCGAAGTGCTGTCGATTTTTACTCGTCAGCTCGCCACCCTCATCGAGGCCGGTTTGCCCCTACTGCGTGGCCTTAACACACTCGAAAAGCAAGAGCCGGACCCTGTGATGCGTGCCACGATTAACGCGCTATCTGAGTCGGTGCAATCTGGTGCCACATTTTCAGAAAGCCTCGCCCAACACCCAAAGATTTTTAACAAGCTGTTTGTTAACATGGTCAAGGCCGGTGAGCTTGGTGGTGTTTTGGAAGTCGTTCTCGTTCGCCTTGCTGAATACGCAGAGAAAGCTGCCAAGCTGAAGAGTAAGCTCACCACCGCCATGGTTTACCCTTGTATTGTGATGTTCATTGCCGTCGGCATTCTGATTTTCTTGTTGTTGGTGGTGGTGCCTAAATTTAAGGAGATGATGGCGGAAGTTGGGGAGTTACCCCTTATCTCCCAGATTGTTTTTGGTGCTTCTGAGAATATGTTGGCGAGGCCCTTGTTTTTGCCTAATGCTGTTTGGTTGTTTATCATACTTGGAATTTTCTTAATGATTTTCAAGGCGTGGGCATCAACCAAAAAGGGTCGTTTTATTGTCGATACGATGATGTTGAAACTACCTATTATTGGTGACTTACAGAGCAAGAGTGCGATCTCGCGTTTTACGAGAACGATGGGAACGCTGGTCACTTCCGGTGTGCCTATCTTGCAAGCATTAACCATTACCAGAGACACAGCTGGCAATGTGGTGGTGTCAAAAGCTATTGAAGGTGTGCATGATGGCGTTAAAGAAGGGGAGGCTATGGTCACCCCTCTCCAAGCATGTGGTATCTTTCCGGGAATGGTGATCAGCATGGTCGATGTCGGTGAAGAGACCGGTCAGCTGCCAGAGATGATGCTTAAAATTGCCAATGTCTATGATGATGAAGTCGATAATGCTGTGTCAGCGTTGACGGCCGTGATTGAACCAATCATGATTGTGTTTCTGGCGGTCATTGTTGGCGCAATCGTGATGGCTATTTTCCTTCCTCTAATCAAGATGATGCAGAGCTTTGATTAAGCTTAGCGGTCATTATTAGAGTCAAAGGGCCAAAGGGTCGTTCACAAATAAACCGAAACTGTGTTTGTGAGCGCAAACGAACTGGGCTATACTAGTAAGCAACTTAATGTCAATCAGTCATGATTAAAACACAGCCCAAAACTCAGCAACAGCATCGGAATGTGATGAAACCCGCTTTCACACTTTTGGAGATAATCACAGTGATGGCAATCATTGCCGTGCTGGCAAGTCTGACGCTCGGAGGCATGAGCTATTATGATGACAAGATGAAATATTCCAGAACGGAGATACTCATCGCGAGCATTGAGCAGGCGCTGGAGAATTATAAAGCGGATAATGGTTTTTATCCACAGGGAGATGGCGAAGCTAATTCTTCAGTTCAGCTTTATATTGCACTCTATGGCGACGGCAAACTAGAGATGAATCCATCAGGATTAGTCAGCATCACCGAAGAGCCGGATGGCGATAACCAAGATCCCACGGATGGAAAGGCTTACCTGACAACTTTAAACCCAGAATTTAAGGGTAAACAAGGCAATGTGGGAAGTCCGGGTAGCAATTATACTTACATTGACCCAGTAACAGGTGAGGAAATTACATTTCCACTCTACGTAATTATTGACTCATGGAAGGAAGAGCTCCGGTATAGGCATAATTCCGCAGATCCTGCTGTGGTTAATGCTATGATGAATCCCAAAAACGATTACGATATTTCATCGAAAGGGGCAAATGGAAATGGTTATCCTGATGAAACAACCGAGGCAGATATCGCAGACGACATCAAAAACTGGTAAGTTCCAATAGGCATCGATTTTAACTGATGTCCACCGCGGCAGAGCTGCGTGCCAGTGCCTTTAACTTCATGCCCTTAGCATGCATTGATCTTTACATCGTGTAGCCGTGCCCTTAGGACAGTTCTCTACTCAATTCAATTTTATGTCAGAAGAATCTCTCCCATCGGAAGCTCCCAACGAGCAACCGAGCCCCAACCCTGCCGCTCAACCTGCCAAGGAGGCAAACAAAAGCTCAGAGCAAAAAACTGATCATGCCGACAGTAAGCCAGCTGAGGCAAGTGAAGCCAACTCGGAGCAGCGCCCGCCCATTAAACGCAATGTGCGTGGGGCAAAAAAAGCCGCTGCTAAAAAAGAAGGCAAGCCGGAGGCTAAGAAAGACAAGCGCGAAGAAGACAGTGCTGAAGAAGGCAAGCCATCAACAAACAGTAAGCCCTCTCAGCCTAGCGGCCGTGAGCGCGAGCGCGAACGTGGCCGTGGACGTGGACGCCAGGGGAAGGCACAAGCCGATGAATCCAAGGTAAAACTCGATGATAAAAAAGTCGCCAAGCGCGCTTGGAAAATTTTTCTTGGTGAAGTGGGCGAAGAGGGCCTTGCTTTGATCGCGGATAAAGATGCCCGTGAGATGGCTCGTCGCAGCTTGAGAGTTGCCGAGATTTACTCGCGAGAGGAAGCGGCACTTTATAAAAAGGCCAAGTAAGCAGCTTGTCGTGTGTTGCTGTGGTTTGCTGCTGTGATGAGCTCACAGCGGAGCTGCTGCTTCAGAGACAAACACTTTCAATTTCCTGCTGCGTTAAATTCCGTGATTGACCAGCCGTGAGGCTTTCATCGAGTTGGATAGCGCCCATGCTGAGTCGGTGCAGGGACGTGATGCGATTATCCACCGCGTGGAACATGCGTTTAATTTGGTGGTAGCGGCCTTCATAAATAGTGATTTGGGCACGCTGGGCTGATAGGATCTGTAATTCGGCAGGCTGGGTAGTCAGGTCCTCATAAGCAAAATAGATACCTTGCTGAAAACGCATGGCCGTTTCTTTAGTGATAGGCTCAGCGGTGGTGACCTCGTAAACCTTGGAAACACCCTCCTTGGGTTCGGTAAGCCGGCGTGACCACTTACCGTCGTTGGTGAGAATGAGTAGCCCCGTGCTGGCGCGGTCAAGTCGACCTGCAATATGCAGTGTTTCAGGTGCATCGATGAGCTCCATGACGGTAGAGTGCTCGTCATCGACGGTCGCACTGAGATACCCTGCTGGTTTGTTGAGCATCAAGTAGACGGCGGACGTATCACGCAAGACCCGATCATCGAGAGTCACCTGAGTGAAGTCGCCAATGTCACTTTGGCTGTCTCTCTCCACTTTACCATCCACGGTGACTCTGCCCGCAGCGAGGATACGGCGCACGTCATTTTTACCATGGCTCGTATGGTGGTAGAGGAAGCGGGAGAGTTTCATCAGTGCGAGAGTGCATACGACAGGCGATGATGGAAACTAGGAAATAACCGAGCCTGATGGCAAAAGAAATATCTTTAGGCTAAACAATGATTTGATCATTGAGACATTATAGATTGATATTGTAACCTAAACACAATCCGACAGCAAAAAACCCTCGACCTAACAAACAATAAAAAATGATAATCAAAGAAAAAGTGACAACGACAGTGCTAGGATTCTGCCTATTGATAGCAGCGTGTGCCCCAAGCGGAGGGGTGAGATCATCTGGTGGCACATCTGGTGATCCAGGCCGTGACCGAGATGAAGCAGCGGCTTGGAGTAAAGTTCCAGAGGTGCTGAACGCGACCAATGAAATGCGCGAGCTGATGAAGGCCAAGGTGGCTGACAGGGAGGTGGTTGCGGTGTTGCAATGGCGCGCTTTCAATGGTCGTAGAGATGCTCTGCAGGCGACATGGTATGGCGACATGGGCTCGCCACCACCGACGTATGTGGTAGAGTCATTGCTCATTTCTATGGATGGAAGAGGGCTGATGGTGCCGATGGCGCAAACGCGTTATTTGTGTTCTCAGTGGATGAATGATACCGCTAGGCTTGGGCTTTATTTGAAGGGAGAAAATCTCTGTATTTATGTCACGGTGGGAGATGGTTCTGATGCTTGGGTTGCAAGCTACATCATCAATCCTGATACCGGAGCCATGCTTTCCCACAGCGTAGAACGCGCATCGGCATTTCGCAAAAGAGTGAAGCTGCGCTAGTCATGTCACGCGTTCCCACGGAGTTTGAGCAGCGGGTTTATGAGCTGGCTCAGTGCATTCCTGTCGGCGAGGTCGTGACTTATGCGATGCTGGCCGAGGCTCTAGGTTGTGGCTCTGCCCAGGCAGTAGGGCAGGCACTGAAAAGGAATCCGTTTGCGCCTCAGGTTCCATGTCACCGAGTGATTTGTACAGATTTAAGCATCGGTGGTTATGTCGGCGAAACGCAAGGGGCGAAACTCGAGCAAAAGCGATGCCTGCTGCAAAAAGAAGGGGTAGAGTTTGGCCGTGAAGGCCGATTACTCGATGAGCAAAGGGTATGCACTAAGCTGGAAGCTCTCAGGCTTGCTTAACGTAAACCAACAGCCTTGCGAACGCGGTCGAGCACTTTGCTAGACTCTGCCCGTGCTTTCTGGGCACCTTGGGCAATGACCTCATTGACGTAATCGAGGTTGTGTTCGAGCGATTCACGTTTTTCTCTCACCTGGCTGAAGTATTCCCAGTAGGCATCAAAGACACGTTGTTTGAAGTCACCATAGCCAAAACCGCCGGCTTGGTGGTCAGTGATCATTTGCTGCATGGCCTCATCGTCGGCAAAGAGTTTGTAGAGAGCTATAACGGTGGAGCCATCCGTGGCTTTGGGATCCTCGACGGGGGTGGAGTCCGTGACGATGCACATGATCGATTTGCGGATGGCTTTTTTACCACCAGCTAGAGGAATGGTGTTGTTGTAGCTCTTTGACATTTTCTGCCCATCAAGACCTGGAACAACTGCAGTGTGATCTGCGATTTGAGCCTCTGGGATGGTGAGTGTCTCTTCGCCAAAGCGATCGTTGATCTTGCCGGCGAGATCACGGGTCATTTCAAGGTGCTGTTTCTGATCTTTTCCAACGGGAACTAACTCGGCGTCGTAAAGCAGGATATCGGCGGCCATCAGAGTGGGGTAGGCAAAGAGGGCGTGGTTGGGGCTCAGACCTTTAGCGACCTTGTCCTTGTAGGAGTGGGCTCGCTCAAGCAGCCCCATCGGGCACACTGTAGAGAGAATCCACGCCAGTTCGTTGACTTCGGGCACATCGGACTGGCGGAAAATGGTTGCCTTGGCTGGGTCGAGCCCGCAAGCAAGCAAGTCGATGGCAAGGTCCTGGATGTTGCTGCGCAGCGTGTCTGCATCACTCATGCTGGTCATCGCATGATAGTCAGCGATGAAGTAAAACGCCTCGCCCTTGTCTTGCAGTTGAACGGCTGGCAGCATGGCGCCAAAGTAGTTGCCAATGTGAAGTTTGCCGCTGGGCTGAATGCCGGTAAGAATACGCATGGGTTTTTTTTAAGGAGAAAGAGTGAAGAATCAATCCTCTATTTACAGGCATCTCATTCCCCGTGCCCAGGTGAGACTTATATGATCGGCACCATTACGTTCCGCAAAACGTCTCGGCGACGATTTCCTCAGGCCTTGGAGGAGTTTCTAGATCAGCGTATTGCGCTTGCTCCGCGTAGGGGTTTTGCAGAGCCTTGGTGAGTCGGTGAAACAGGGAATAGTCGCCCGCGTAGGCGCTTTGAATCGCTTGTTCGACCCGGTGGTTGCGTGGAATCAGGATGGGGTTGGCTCTTTGCATCGTCGTAAGTATGGTCGCTGCTTGTGGGGCAGAATCCACCGCATTCTGCCACCGGGCAAACCACTGCAGGAAGGTATCCTGATCGGCAAACAGGGAGGATAATGCCACGGAGGAATTGCCACGCGCAGCGCATGTCAGCTGCCGGAAGAAGAGGGTGAAGTCGACCTGCTGGTTGGCAATGAGTGAGAGGCCGTCCTGGATGAGTTCATCGTGCTCGGTCTGGTTCTGGGTGAGCCCGAATTTGGCGCGGAAGCGGCTCATGTATTGCTGGCTGAAACACTCGGAAAATCCAGCGAGGGTTTTTTCTGCAATGGCGCGGGATTTTGTTTCATTGGCGTCCAGCAGAGGCAGCAAGGTTTCCGCAAGGCGAGTCAGGTTCCAGAGTGCCATGTTGGGTTGGTTTTCCCAAGAGTAGCGTGCCTGTCGATCGATCGAGCTGAAGACACACTGCGGATGGAAGCCGTCGATGAAGGCGCACGGGCCGTAGTCGATGGTTTCGCCGGAAATGGCTGTATTGTCGGTATTCATCACCCCATGGACAAACCCGAATGACATCCATTGGGCGATGAGCTCCGCCTGCGTAGTGACGACACATTTTAAAAATGCTTTGTAAGGTGCCGCGGGGTCTGCCGTGGCCAGGCAACTGGGGTAGTGCCGCGCGATGGCGTAGTCGGCTAAAATCCGGACGGAATCGGTGTCTCTCTGGGCTGCAAAGTACTGAAAAGTGCCCACCCGAATATGGCTTGATGCTACCCGTGCGAAAACGGCACCGGCGAGGTCACCCTCTTGGCGCAGCACGGACTCACCCGTAGTGACGGCCCCGAGTGCACGTGTTGTGGGCACGCCCAGTGCCGCCATGGCCTCACTGACGATGTATTCACGGATCACGGGGCCAAGCGCCGCCTTGCCGTCGCCGCCTCTGGAAAAAGGGGTTCTTCCCGATCCCTTGAGCTGGATGTCACGGCGGGTATTCGACTTGTCGTTGACCTCGCCTAATAGGATGGCGCGGCCGTCTCCTAGCTGCGGCACAAAGCCACCGAACTGGTGGCCGGCGTAGGCCTGGGCCAGAGGCTCGGCACCATCGGGGATAAAATCGCCGGCGAGCATGGCAACACCCTCAGGCGATTCCAGCCAATGAGGGTCAATCGAAAGCTCCTCCGCAAGTTTGGAGTTTATCCCGATCAGTTTGGGGGCCGGGACGCGGGCAGGGTCCTGTTTGACATAAAAACGCTCCGGCAGCTCAGCATAGGTGTTATCGAAACGGATCTGAGGCAGGGCGTCACTCATTACTTCGTCAGTATGATCGTGGGAATCTTAGAATAGCGACTAAAATTTGCATGCCGGTCATTCTAGCGGGTTTGTGAAATTCTGGCCTTGCATGGATGATTAAGAATGATTAAGTAAACCTCTAGCCCCGCTACAGCGCCTTTTCCGACGAAACTCCTCCCCATGGATGAACTAGATTTTACAAGCGGTGATAACACCGATGACGCTATACATGAGCACCAGAACCTTGGTGGCATGTATGCTGACTACTTTCTTGATTACGCAAGTTACGTAATCATGGAGCGTGCAGTACCTCACCTTGGTGATGGTTTGAAGCCGGTGCAGCGCCGGATTCTGCACTCGATGAAAGAGCTTGAGGACGGTCGCTATAACAAGGTGGCCAATGTGGTCGGCAATACGATGAAGTACCACCCTCACGGGGATACATCTATTGGGGACGCGATGGTGCAGCTTGGCCAAAAAGAGCTGCTCATTGATACCCAAGGTAACTGGGGCAACGTGTTGACAGGCGATAAAGCCGCCGCGCCACGATATATTGAGGCTCGGTTAACGCCCTTTGCCCTCGAGGTGGCATTCAATCCAAAAACCACCGAGTGGACGAGTAGTTATGATGGCCGCAACAAAGAGCCTGTCACCTTACCCCTCAAGTTTCCACTTCTTTTAGCCCAGGGGGTTGAAGGCATTGCGGTGGGCCTTGCCTGTAAAATGCTGCCGCACAACTTCATCGAGTTGCTTGAGGCATGCATCGAAGCGCTGCGCAAAAAACCTTTTGAACTGCTTCCTGATTTTGCCACCGGAGGCATCATGGATGCGAGCAACTACAATGATGGCCTGCGAGGCGGCAAGTTGCGTGTCCGCGCAAAGGTTGAAATTGAAAAGAAACGCATTTTACGCATTACCGAGGTTCCCTATGGAGTCACCACAGGTAGCCTGATGGACAATATTGTTGCGGCTAACGAAAAAGGAAAAATCAAAATTTCCAAGGTAATCGATAACACCGCGGCTGAGGCGGAAATTCTCATCCACCTTCCTGCTGGCGCAGACCCAGAAATGACGAGAGATTCGCTCTATGCCTTCACAGATTGTGAAGTCTCCATTTCACCGAATGCCTGTGTCATTTATAAGGGCAAACCTCGTTTCATGGGTGTGAGCGAGATCCTCAAGCACAGTGCTGCGCAAACGAAAGGTCTGCTCAAATTGGAGCTCGAGATTCGACTTGGCGAGCTTCAGGAAAAGTGGCACTTCTCCTCTCTTGAGAAAATCTTCATTGAGAATCGAATCTACCGCGACATCGAAGAATGTGAAACCTGGGAAGCCGTTATTGAGGCGATTGATCAGGGCTTGAAGCCCTTCAAGAAGCTGCTCAAGCGCAAGGTAACAGAAGAAGATATTGTTCGCCTAACGGAAATAAAAATCAAGAGGATCTCGAAATACGATGCTTTCAAGGCGGATGAGATTATCAATAAGCTAGAGGAGGAGATCGTGGAGGTGGAGAAAAACCTCGCCAACCTTACCCGCTATGCAGTGGCCTATTTTAAAAACCTGATTAAAAAATATGGTAAAGGCCGCGAACGCCGGACAAAAATTGCTCAATTTAGTGTCGTTGACCGGATGCAGGTTGTGGCTGCCACTGAAACACTTTACGTGAATCGGAAAGACGGCTTTGCTGGCTGGGGTCTGAAGAAGGATGATCCGGTTGAGAAGTGTTCTCGTATTGATGACGTCATCACGCTCGATGGAGAAGGCAAGATGCGTGTCACGAAGGTCAGCGATAAGGCCTTTGTCGGCAAACGCATTCAGCACATTGCTGTGCTGCGTAAGGATGAGGAAAAGATTTATTCGATGATTTACCGAGATGGCCGCCAAGGGGCGGTCTACGCGAAGCGATTTAAAATAGGTGGAGTTACCCGAGACAAGGAATATGATCTCACCAAAGGAACAAAAGGCACACGTGTGCTTTACTTTGCTGTCCATGATAGCGATGAGCAAAGTGCCGCAAATGCGGTGGTCGTGCATCTGAAGCCAGTGCCTCGCTTGCGTAGCCTTGCTCGCCTATTTAGCTTTGGCGAGTTGGCTTTAAAGGGCCGAGCGGTTAAAGGCAATATGGTAACTAAGCATGCTGTCGATCGTGTGGTCAGAGCCCCTAAGGAGGGATCAGAAGATGGATCAGGAGAGGGGCCGGAAGTGGCAGTGGATCTTGAGCTAGAGTAGATTTTTTAGCAAAAAAACGCAAGCGGGCTTGACTCTGATAAGAGAATGGGTGAAGGTGTTCATATGAACAAACTCACCCTTATATTGCAAGCGGCTGTTTACCATTTCAAAGGTCATGTTGGATCGCTCTCGCAGCGAGTATGGAGCGGACATGTTGGCAGGCCTAATGTACAGAGCTGCCGCCCCCAGTGGCAACAGTTAGAGCTACCGCTTTCACGCACTCCGGTAAAACGCTGGAATCGTTAAGCTTATTGATCTTGTGCGGATTTATTTTTTAGTTAGATATTGATCTGTTTTTCATAAACCTAACAATCTAACACAAATAAATTGGACAAGGCGCATTGCGCTGAGTAAGTGTATTTTTATGTTCTTACTATCTGCTCGTTTGTCGCTTTGCCTGTTCGTTTTTTTGTTGGTCTCTATTCTTAGCCCTGCGGTGTTGGCATCAGAAAAAGAGTGGCTTGTTTATGACCGCAGCCAACTAATGGAGGATGAATATCGTGATGGCGATAGCTTTGCGGTCAAGCCGCTCACGGGATACGTTTATCTTTTCCGTCTCTACGGTGTCGATTGCCCGGAAACGGATGATCGATTTGAGTCACGTCTTGCTGAGCAGGCCAAAGACTTTGCCATAGAGCAAGACGATGTCATGAAGTGGGGCGAAAAAGCGTCCAGCTTTACCCGTGAATTTTTACGAAAGCCATTCAGGGTATATACACAGAAAATTAAAGCGGACGGCGCCAGCGGAAAGTCTCGCTACTACGCGATTATTATTAATGAGGAGGGCCAGAGACTCGACGAAGCATTAATTCAGGCTGGGCTCGCTAGGGCTCATGGTATGGGCGCGGAGTGGAATGAGCCAATGTGGGAAGGGAAAATCGCCAAATTCCCGCGTCGTATGACATCTCGGCGTTACCTCAGTGGTTTACGCATGCTGGAAAAAAGAGCAAAACGCGAAAAGATCGGCATCTGGGGTAAGTAGTTCTTCAAAGACTCCTAGCCAAATGGCAATAAGGGCTAGCTGGGGGCTCATGTCAGCTCATGAGCAGTGCAATATGCATAAGATAAAACGGGTGTTTATTTTTGCCATTTGATTTATTTGGTTAAGCATGGTTAAATAAATAAATGAGGACATTTGGTCTCACCCTTGCACTACTGGTATCATTACTAGCTTCCGTATTCCTAAGCTCCTGCTCTTCCCAGCTTCGGGCACAAGAGCGGCATCTAATACACCGCTTTGACTATGGTAAGACGGCATATATTAGCCCCAGCGGCAAGGCGGTTGCACCGCCGCGTGCTCCACGCCGTGTTAATCGAATGATCGAAGCGGCAAACACATTGACCGGGAAGCCCTACATCTATGGAGGGGGTCATCGAAGCTTTCATGATCGAGGCTATGACTGTTCGGGAGCGGTTTCTTATGTGCTTCACGCCGGCGGTAAATTAGATCGTCCGCTGGTATCGCAAAACTTTTTCGACTACGGGAAAAAGGGATATGGTGACTGGGTGACTATTTATGTGCGCAAAGGCCACGTGTTCATGGTGATCGCTGGCCTGAGGTTTGATACCGGAGGCACCTGGAAATCGACGGGGCCTCGCTGGAAGCCTGAACGCCGAGGGGTCAAAGGTTATTACGTTCGTCATCCGAGTCGGCTTTGAAGCCGTGAAATGATTCTTGATTATCCGCTCGTTCCGCCTACATCTTCCCGCCCGTCGCACTGCTTACGGTGATAACCATCATTTTGTAAGTTGCTGCATTAGCATTTCACTAAAATTTCCGCTCCAGGCGGCTTTCCTGTGCCCAAGGTATTTATCAAGACATACGGATGACAAATGAACGAACGCGATTCTGAGCAGGTTGCTCGGATGTTCGTGGAAGGCGGTTATACGGTTACACCGGATGAAAAGGAGGCAGATGCCATCCTTGTGAATACCTGTAGTGTAAGGGATCAGGCCGAGCAGAAAGCGCTCGGTAAGATGGGCATTATGGGCAGGCACCGTGTGCGCAAGCCACATGTTGTCTACGGCTACATGGGCTGTATGGCACAGAGCCGTGGTCAGGAGCTCTTTAAGAATATTCCGCATCTTGATGTGGTTGTCGGTACCCAGAAGTACCACAAGGTTTTTGACTATGTGGACGGCATTTTGAAGCAGCGCATGGAAGTGCGTATGGACAAACCCTCGCTCTCGCTGAGCGGAGAGAGCGTCTGTGATACCGAGGAGGAAAAAGACAGCCAGAATACGATTCGTGACCACGTCACGCAGAAGGATCAGTCAACCGCTTTTGTTTCTATCATGCAGGGTTGCAACATGCGTTGTTCGTTCTGTATTGTACCAGATACACGTGGCAAGGAGCGTGGCCGCCCAATCGTTGACATTGTCGAGGAGTGCAGAGGTCTCGTTGAAAAAGGGGTCAAAGAAGTTACCTTATTGGGTCAGATCGTGAATCTGTATGGCCGCACGGAATTTGATAAAGTCGATGGCAAGTCGCCTTTTGTCCAGCTACTGGAAGCGGTGCATGAGATTGATGGTTTAGAGCGGATTCGTTTCACCTCTCCGCATCCGATCGGCTATCGTAAAGACCTTGTTGATGCCTTTACCTACTTACCTAAGCTGTGTAGCCATATTCATTTCCCCATGCAATCCGGCTCAGATCGCATCCTGAAGCAAATGCGCCGCCCCTATAAACATGCCAAGTTTGTAGAGATTTGTCAGAACATGAAAGCGGCGCGCCCTGATCTCGCCATCACGACCGATATTATCGTTGGTTTCCCGGGCGAGACGGAGGAGGACTTCCAAGCAACAGTGGATACCGTCAAGCAGCTTGAATTTGATAACGCCTTTGTGTTTCGTTACTCTAAGCGGCGCAATACCCCTGCCGCTGAGATGGAGGGCCAGATATCAGAGCGTGTAAAAGAAGAGCGCAACCAGATCTTACTGGGGGTCGTCAATGAGCTCGCGGTCAAAAAAAATGAGGCACTGGTCGGAACGCGTCAGCAAGTACTTTGCACGGGGCTATCCAAGACG
>Ga0209196_1001156_pt1 | contig 19468 bp, 13 predicted proteins | sample COGITO_mtgs_1105_5_FD_184801 | JGI IMG/M metagenome (GOLD analysis project Ga0209196, IMG submission 184801) | Pelagic marine microbial communities from North Sea - COGITO_mtgs_110509 (SPAdes) (version 2) | ecosystem: Environmental > Aquatic > Marine > Epipelagic ... | reverse complement strand
GACTTAGATGAAGAGAAGTTTAAGAAAGACAAATCATACAAGAAAAGATCTTTTTCTGTTCTAGAAAAAAAAGCAAGAGCAGAAGTAATGACCTCTATGGAAAATTTATATATCCGTATAGATGAATTAGAGCATAGAGATTGGTTTTCTACTTTTTTAAACAGTATTGTTGGTGCTTTTGGCCCTCATACTACCTACATGGCTCCAAATATTAAAGAAAGTTTTGATCAAGATATGTCTGGAAAACTAGAGGGGATAGGGGCCCGTCTTCAAAAGAAAGGTATTTATACTCATATAGTAGAACTGGTTTCTGGTGGACCAGCTTGGAAGCAGGGTGAATTAGAGGATGGTGATATTATTTTAAAAGTGGCTCAAGAAAACGAAGAACCATTAGATATTGTAGGAATGCGCTTAGACGATGCCATTAAATTTATAAAAGGTCCTAAGGGTACGAAGGTATTGTTAACCGTCAAGAAAAAAATCGATGGTACCACTAAAGTGATTACAATTACTAGAGATATTGTTCAATTAGACGAAACTTTTGTAAAATCATCTGTCGTAGAAAAAGATGGTAAAAAATATGGCGTAATAAATTTACCTAAATTCTATATTAATTTTGATGACAGAAACTTTAGGGATTCGGCAAAAGACATGGAAAAAGAAATTGAACGTCTTATAGAAGAAAACGTTGAGGGCTTATTAATTGATTTAAGAAATAATGGAGGAGGCTCTTTAGATACAGCTATAAAAATTGCTGGTTTATTTGTAGATAAAGGACCTGTTGTTCAGATAAAATACAGAAATGAAGCTCCTATTGTGAAAGAAGATGTTGATAAAAAAATTCAATGGACAGGCTCGTTAGTTCTATTGGTAAATGAATTGTCTGCATCTGCTTCAGAAATATTTGCAGCAGCCATGCAAGACTATAACAGAGCAGTGATTTTAGGAGGAAATCAGACTTACGGAAAAGGAACCGTTCAAAACATTCTACCTGTCAATAAATTTTATCCAAATTATGATCAAGATTTAGGATACCTAAAAATGACTATTCAAAAGTTTTATAGAATTAACGGTGGCTCAACACAAGTAGAGGGTGTTTATTCAGACATTGCAATGCCAACCCGTTTTAGTTATATGAAGTATGGAGAACGAGATTTAGAGGGAGCATTACCATGGGATAAAGTACCTCAAGCATCATACACACAAGTGAACTCTTACAGTAATTTCTCTGATGTTGTTTCAACAAGTATTGAAAGAATAAATAATGATCCTAAGTTTCAATTAGTAGATGAATACGCTAAATGGTTAAAAAAAGAACAAGATGATTCTTTATATTCTCTAAATTATAAACAATACCAAAAAGATGTAAAAGAAAAAGAAGAATTTGTGAAAAAATTTAAGTCAGTTTTCAAATACCAATCTGGTTTGGCATTTGATTCTCCATTATATGAAACATCTCTTTTTAAGGAGAATATAGATTTAAAAGAAAAGAGAAATACTTGGCATAAAAATTTAGCAAAAGATATGTATATTTCTGAAGCATTAAATGTCTTGAGTCAATTAAAATTAGCTAGCAATCAAGAGATTGTAAAGAAATAAACTAAATAAAAGAAATTAAAACACTAAAAACCTAATATGTTTGCATAAACTATTAGGTTTTTTACTTTTGTGAAGATGTCAAACCAATCAAAATCACTTTCTCAACTAGCCATTCAAAAATTCAAGCAAAATAGACTTGGCTTATATAGTTTTTGGTTTGTTATTTTTTGTGGGTTTATTGCTGTGTTTGGCTATCTTATAGCACCAGACAATAGTCAGAATGCAAATCAAATGCATGTAGAAATTCATTCAAAAAAACCAGGTTTCTCTGTTTATATGTTAACAATTCCCTCGAAAGAAAAAAGAACACAATCTTTTATTAATAGACTGTTTTTTGGAACCATAAACACTGATACAGAAATTCCTATTCTATCATATAACATCCTTCAACAAAAATTAGAATACATTGGTTATGGTGATAGATTATCAAAAACGATCAACTTAAATCTATTAGGGAGTAACCCATCTAAGTACATAAAGAAGAGAACTTTTTATTTTGGAACCGATAAATATGGTAGAGATTTGCTAAGTAGATTGATCATTGGAACCAGAATTTCATTTTTTATAGGATTTATTGCTGTTTTTATATCCTTATTCATTGGCATTGCTATTGGGGCAATTGCAGGCTATTATGGTGGAAAATTAGATGTATTCATTATGTGGATTATTAATATCACTTGGTCTATACCTACTTTGTTATTAGTTATTGCAATTACCTTAGCGCTAGGAAAGGGGTACTGGCAGGTATTTGTAGCTGTTGGATTAACCATGTGGGTAGAAGTTGCCAGAGTTGTTCGTGGTCAGGTGTTAACCACTAAGCAACAACAATATGTGGAAGCAGCTAAAGCCTTAGGTTATTCTAATTTTAGAATTATTTTTCGTCATATTTTACCAAATATTTTAGCTCCAATTATTGTTATTTCTGCAGCAAATTTTGCAGCAGCTATTCTTATAGAAAGTGGCTTAAGTTTCTTAGGTATTGGAGCACAACCTCCCACACCATCTTGGGGCGCAATCATTAAAAATCATTACAACTACATTATTTTAGGAAAACCTTTTTTAGCTATCATCCCAGGGCTAGCAATTATGAGTTTAGTAATGGCATGTATGCTTATAGGTAATGCCTTAAGAGATGCTTTAGATGTAAAAGCATAAGGGTATTTTAATAATTTTACAGCTACTAATTTGTGTTTTATATAATTTACTTCAATTGAATATAAAGTATTGTTACTATTAAAAAAACACCTCATCTCTTAGGAGTTCAACCCAAATAAAAAAAAGAAGTTCCCAAAATTAATTTTTCGGGAACTAAAAAAAAAGAATCATAATAAATATTAAAGATGATTTTTATTTAGAATCATTCTACTTTACATTTGTACATATATAAATTATTTTAATTAAATCTAAATAAAAATAAATAAAAATGTGTAATCATATAAAAACAATTGGTAAAGTAAAAAGTGGAGAGTTAACAGTTTGTAAAAAGTGTCATCATTACCATCTTACCTTTAATAATATATTTTTTGAATTCACTCAAAAAGAATTTACTCAATTTAAAAAATATATTTTTCAATTAGATACAGAATATTGGAATGAAAATTATCCTTCATCAAAAGTAAAGAGAAATATTCCTATTCCAACACTACAAGAAAATCTAATTTTATTGTTTAACCAAATTGAAATACAGGAATTAAAGAATTTATTTTCCTATCAATTCTATCAAAATTATCAGAGAGTCAGTTCTAATGAAATAGACTACACATTTATACAAAATTAACACCTTACTATAGTGAACTATTTTTGTAACACATAGAGAAGATAGTAGTTGAAGAAATCATAGCATCAAATATTTAATCGACATAAAATATATTATTCTGAAAAAAAATACAGTTTAAAAAATCATTCTAGTTCTCTGTTATAATTATTTTGATTAACCGGAGGTTTTCAATTTTTTAATAAAATTTGTTTTTATAAAAAATAGCAATAAATCTATAATAAATTAGAAAAGATACATTTATTAATTCTATTAAATAAAATCTTCTTTACCATGCTATAACAGAACAGCTACTTTGTCTATAGAAGATAAAGTAGCTGTAACAATAATAGCAATTAAAGCCTCAGAGCTATGTTTCTTACAAAACCGCTGTAAAGAGGTTAATTCGCGACTTTTAGTTTTATATAATCGACTAAAAAAGTATCCCCTTCTGATGGTGTTCCCTTTACACGTAATCCTAAGCGAGAAATTATACCGTTATTTGCCGATGGAGTTGCAGGTAAATCTATAGTATGGATACTAAATTCACCATTACTACTAGATATAGGAATTTCAAAATTAACTCTTGATGTAGTTTGTGTATCGGTACTTCCTACTACATAATTCAATATTTGAAAAGATGTTAATATAGTATTATTCTGTATTTTTATTTCAATTTGATCATAACTGACATCGGATATAGATAGAAGAGGTGAAATTGTTCCACCATAGTTGGCTATATTAGAAACTGTTAAGTAGTCAGTTGATTGGCTTACGCTTGTATTATATATGTTTGTCCAACCTTCTACATCAGAGTCAAAATTATAAACAATATCAGTAGGCGATGTTGATGATTGTGTTGGAGTAACTACATTAGAATCAATACTTGATGAACCTTCACCTACACTGTTAGTGGCAATAACATGAAAAGTATATCCAACACCATTAGTTAAACCGGTCACAGTAATTTGCCCACTACCTTCCTGTTCTATGTAGTTTGAATGTGCTCCTGAATTACTAATAGCAGTATATCTCGTGATGACAGAACCACCATTATCTGAGGGAGCTTGAAATGATATTATAGCTTGTTCATTACCTGCAATAGCAACGATATCTGTGGGTGCATATGGTACTCTAGCAGGTGTTACAGATTCTGATGGAGCGCTGTCAGCACTAGTACCATTTGAATTTGTAGCAGTTATCGTAAAAGTGTAAGGTGTTCCATTAGTTAAGTTACTTACTACTAAAGTTCTATCACTTGAACTATTTGAAGTTACTGAATGCTCATCAGATGAGGTAACCGTGTAAGCGGTAATAGGCGAACCTCCATCACTTAATCCTTCTGTGAAAGTAATAGTTACAGAGCCATTATTAGAGGTTACTGATGTAATGGTTGGAGCACTTGGAATAGTAGATTCAAGTGCTCCTATCCATGAAATAATCCCATTGTTTATTTGTAAAGTCGCACCATAACCAGTTACTGGAGCTATGGTAGTCCATTGCAAACCATTCCAATATTGCATCTCACCAATTGTTGTACCAGGTTTCTGAATTGACACCCAATTTGGTATAGTAGAATCAGTACTATTATTAATTTGTAGGCAGTTGAGGGTAGTATTGTATATTATTAGTCCTTGCGAAATGTTAGGATTACTACTAGTGATATCATCACGCTGGTCGGTAGACATTTTAGGCGGTAAAAAGCCTTTGTCTGTACTGAATATTTCAAATTCGGCTGATGGTTCTGGCGTTGTTGTATTAATACCAACTTGCGAGAAAACAGATACGCTAAATAGCGTAAAAATAATTAATAAGAATTGGGGGGATTTCATAGTTTTTTTTTAGTGTTTTAGTATTTTAGCGTTTTTTGGTTTGATTTAAATATCAAAAACCAATTTCATCTGCACAACCAACCAAATCATCACCACCGCTTGTTGCTTATGCCTTTTTTGGTTGTAATACTAGAAGAGCACCTGAAGCTCTTAAACCAGTATAGTTAGGATATAACACTATTTTATATAGTGCTTATTTTGTTATTAATTTTTAGGCAGTTTATGCAGGTGGTATTGTATAATACTAATCCTTTCTTAGAAAAGACAGATACGCTAAATAGCATAAAAATAATTAATAAGAATGGAGTTATTTTTCATAGTTTTTTTTGGTGTTTTAGTGTTTATTGGTTTGATTTAAATATTAAAAACCGATTTCAGATGCACCACCACCCAAATCATCACCAGCGCTTGTTGCTTGTGCCTTTTTTGGTTGTAATATTAGAAAAGTACCTAAAGCTGTTAAACCAGCATACTTACCATATAACCCTATTTTAGATAGTGCTTCTTTTCTTGAAATATCATTATTTTGTTTAATCTCTTTATTCATCGATAATGTAAATTTATTTACTCTATTATTATTTTCTTTGTTTGAACGCCGTAATTAGATTTTACTTTTATGATATACACTCCTGTAGATAATGTGCTAGGTAGTGCAATGTTATGTTCTAAACCTTGACTTAAAAATGTACGCATAAGCTCTTTTCCGTTAACTGAATACATTATTATGTTCAAATCTCCCTGATCTTCCATTCCAATAATTTTAAGTTGCTCATTACTTGTTTTAAATATCTTAATCAAGTTAGCAGCTACATCACTGGTACTCATGGTGTTTTGTGAAGTATGTATAAAAAACCTACCAAGACCGTTAAGTTCTTCAGCTGCGGTAACCTCATATGGTTCTTCACTAATCTTTGTAAAAGTATTTTTAACTGTATCTTCTAGATAAACATCTATTGATGTTGGTAGGTCTGTTACCAATGCACTAAAAGATAGTTCTGAGTTAATAGAAGCTCTAACAGATAAAGGGACTATTGTAGATTCATAACTGTTATCTGGTAAACACTGAATTGCAAAATCTATACCTTGACTATCACTTACCAAATGAGAGTCTATAGTTAAATCTGGTATACTAGAATAATAAGTACCAGCATCATAACCAGGGTCTAAACCTGTTGTAGCTGATTCTATATATTTTAATTCAGTTGTATTTTGAGTAGTACCGTCAGATAAACTTAACAAAATACTTGGTATTTGATTGTTTGAAGTTCTCTCAAAATCATCAACTCCACTTTGATGACTTTGATAGCTCTCATTGAAAGTAAATGTATCATCGTTGTCTTTAGAATGAATTAAAAAACCTTGTCCAGGAGCTAAATAAAAGGATGAAGTAGATTGGTTTACTGTGATAAATTGTGTGCCATCCCAAACATACAATGCAATATAATTTGAATCTAAATTATCCTGATTTAGTGTTAATAAATTATTAGTAGTAACTGCTGCATTTCCAGGTAAATAAGAGGGATAAGGATTACCTATACTATGCCAGTTATGTCCGCCTGATTGGGTATCTATATCGATTGATACATCACTAGTTGCAAGTTCTCCTATGAAACTAAAAGTTCCGTCATCGTCTCTTTTCATACTGTAACCCTGGCCATTTTTAAGAGATCCATTATTTAATTGTGTTAGATCTTCTTGGTTAACTGCTTCTCCAGCTGGAGAGTGGTAAGTCCATCTTTTACCAGCAATATTTGTGTTTTTATAGTATGAAACCCCGTAAGTATGGACAGGATTACCAGCTGTGGAAATATCATTGTCACCATTAGTTACAAAATTGTCAACAACTTGTGAAGTAACAGGTGAGGAAATATTAAGCCACTTATTTGCTTCTACATATCGTTTATAGATAATATCACCAGTTGAACTACCCTCAACTATTAATGAACCACTTTTAGTCTCGTTTGACAGAATTTGCAATATTCCAGTTGATTCAACTGTTAAACCATTAACAACACGAAGTTGTTCTCCTGCTGATACAGTAATGGTATCACCAGCCTTTAGGAGTAAATCTTGTGCTGTAATGGATAGGGAGCAAATACATACCATTAATAAAAAAGAAATTTTTATATTTTTCATAGAGACTTATTAAATTTAAAATTGGATATATAAATAATAGATATCAATTTATAATTGATATTTTCAATAAAATGTTTGTGAGATAAGCGATACAATTTGTGATAAAGATAAAGCTCCAATTGGGCTTTATAATTTTTTACGTCAAGAAGCGACGATGATTTTTGAGTATTATTTTTCATTTTTAGGGGGGGACTGAAAAAGTCAATAATTAATAAAATTATACATATGCTAACAAATACCGCTAAATTTATAGATAATTTTATTTATTTTTCGATGAATGACACACAAAGTAAGGAGTTTATTGAAAATTTTCATTCAAAGTTTAATGACATATTAATAATTTACTCTAAACTACCAAGAGTGTAAAACACTTCTTTGTATCTTGATTTTGTGACAGGTACACTAAAATCATTTGATGTCAAAATTTCTTTTTCTGAGTATTTTACTACATGTTTTTTATTAATCAAATACCCTCTATGTGGCCTAAAAAAAACTGCAGGTAACTGGTCTTGGGCTTTTTTTATGGTAGAATGCACTAGATAATTCTTGTTTTTTGTTACTATTTTAATATAGTCTCCAATAGATTTTATGTAAATGATTTGATTTATTTTAAGTAAGTGATATTCTTTTTTACAGTAAATAAGATACGTATCTAAATCTAATACATCTCGAGAACTTTTTAGAAAAGTAACTATGGTAGTTATTGTTAAGTTTTTATTTACATAATGTAAATTAAATATTTTTGATAAATTATTGATAGAATGTGCCTGTTTAATATTGGTATTATTATTATTTCCGACTAAAACAAATTGAGTTTTCTGACTTACAAAGGAGATTAATCCAAATCCAATAAGTATTGAGATATTATAATCTACAAAAATATAATCTGCTATAAAATTTTGACTTTTTAAATCAAGTAATGCATCCTCTAAATTTTTGTATATATTAATAGAAATATTGTTGTCCAAAATGTACTTATTAGCAAAGTCATCTTTGATAAAACTATTAAAAAAAGAATAATCAACTATTATTAATTTCATTAGGGGATAATGTTAGGGGGTGTTCGTATAAACGAACATGTAAAATTTTTAATCTCATTAAACAACTAATTTAAAAAAAAAAAATGAAAAAGAAAAACATTTATAGTTTAATTACTAATTTCTTAAAAACTTGAATTTCCTTTAACAAAATTCATATAATAAATACCATTATTATATTAATTATTCAAAATCTCTATATTTCTAGAAGGCTTGTGTTTTAAATTATCTACTAAATATCGTCTTATTCTGTATGACCAGTTAACGACAAAAGATGCCACTGCTTAAGCGGCACTATTTAAATTAATAAAAAGTTAAACTGTTAAAAAGACCGAACTGCACGCACATTGGCCGTGTAGTTCTTACTGCCGCCGAACTGACTACCACTGATGAAATTCTGCCTCCACGCGTTATTGCTACTGAACTCAGTAGAGCTCCAGTACCAATAAGAAGAAAAATCGCTACCATTATTTGCTAAAGCAGTGGTGTTTATCGTTGTTTTTATTTGATACATTAGATTCAATTCATACTTTGAAGGCAAATACCAATCTCCATAAATAATTCCACCTTCCGCGATCTGTAATTCATTGCAAATGCGAGCTGCATAGGTACTACCATCACCATATCCATGAGTTGATATAATAAAAGATGTGTTTAATTTGCCTGATAATGGCCCGGCACCATATGCCATTGTATTTCCATTAGTTCCAGCATACCAACGAACTAGTGCACCGTTATTTTGATCTTCTTTTGCACAAACAAGACCGTGCTGTCCAGTTTCATCTATCCAAAAAACGATGCCTCCATGTGCAAAATCTCCAATAGAATAAATTGTAGTACTTAAATTTACCCAATTGGGGGTTGAAGCAGTGCCTTCATTAATTTGTAAGATATTATCAGTGGTGTTAAACACTATTAGTCCTGTGGCAGGTGAATCAATAGCATCACGGCTGCTAGTTGTCATACGAGGTGGTAATAAACCACCTGTAGTAGAAGTAATATCTAAAGCCGATGAAGCATCTGGTTCTGAATTACCAATCCCTACTTGGGCTAAAATATTTGTCTCAATAAAAAAAAAGATTATTATTAAAACTTGTAAATGTTTCATGTTTAGGGGGGGGCAATTTTTTTTACAAATATAAAAAAAAACTATTGAAAACAAAAAATATAATTTTTTATGCTTTTTTCTGTGAAGCAAAAAAAGTCATAGAAACTCAAAAAAAAGTCTAGAGTAGCTGATCACTCACATAGACTTTAAAAAATTAAACCTAATAGGTTTTACACTTTTTAATTAATTCACATATACAAACCCAAACATATATTAATATTTTATTTTACTGTAAAGTACTTAAAAAAAAAGATTGAAAAAGAAAAACATTTATTGCTTAATTACTAATTCCTTAAAAAACTTAAATTACTTTGAACTAAGACGCAACCTTTTTAAATAACTTACACCCCTAGTTTAGTTAAAAACTATTTAAAAACCCCTTTTTATGAAAAAATTTATTTTATCCCTGTCGTTTTTATTTATTATTTCCACTATTTCTCATGCACAACAATTAACAGACGCTACTTTTCAACATGCTGTAAATGCTTGTTTATCTACTAATCCAGTTGATGGACTATGTACAAATAGTCAGTATGGCATAATGCCAGATTGGGATGTAAGTCAAGTCACAGATATGACTAGTGCTTTCAGTCGTGATGAATCTTTTAATGCAGATATAAGCAATTGGGATGTTTCCAATGTTAGATCTATGGAGAGAATGTTTTTTAGAGCATTCGATTTTAATCAACCATTGAATAGCTGGAATACTAGTAAAGTTTTTACTATGGAAAGTATGTTTGGGGTAAGATATTTCAGTTCGAATGTACCCATAGATTATTATCGTGAGATGAGTTTTAATCAAAATATTGGTAATTGGGATGTTAGTAATGTATTTACTATGAAAGACATGTTGAGTGGCTTGAAAGCTTTTAATCAAGATATTAGTGATTGGGATGTCAGTAATGTAACTAATATGTCATGGATGTTTGGAAAAAGTTTTAATCAAGATATTAGTGATTGGAATGTTAGTAATGTTACTAATATGTTAGGTGTGTTTTATGATGCTATATCTTTTAATCAAGACATAAGTAATTGGGATACAAGTAATGTTCTTAGTATGAAACTTATGTTTTGGCGAGCAAATAGTTTTAACCAACCCCTCACAGATTGGGATACCAGTAATGTAACTGATATGTCAGGGATGTTTTATGAAGCAATATCATTTAATGAAGACATTAGTGGTTGGGAAACCAGTAATGTTACAGACATGGGTGGTATGTTTGAAGGTGCAATCTCTTTTAATCAAGAGATTGGTGAGTGGGATACAAGTAATGTTACCAATATGGTTAGTATGTTTAAAGGCGCGTTTTCTTTCAATCAAGAAATTAGCGATTGGAATGTCTCAAATATAGAAAGTTTTGTAGATACTTTTTTTAACGCATCGTCCTTTAATAAAGATTTGAGTAATTGGAATACATCCGAAGTTATATTTGCATTTAGAATGTTTGAAGGAGCAATTTCTTTCAATGGAGACATAAGCGGATGGGATACAAGTAATGTTAACAATATGGTTTTGATGTTTTCAGGTGCACTCTCGTTCAATGGAGACATGAGTCTTTGGGATACTAGTAATGTTGGAAATATGAATTCTATGTTTAAAGATGCATCATCATTTAACCAAGATATAGGTAATTGGAATACAACTAATGTTGCAGACATGAGTTCTATGTTTAAAGGTGCATCGTCTTTCAATCAGGATATAGGTGACTGGAATGTGTTTTCTGTAAATACTATGGCAAACATGTTTGAAGATGCAATTTCTTTTAACAAAAATATCAACAATTGGAATGTATTAGGAGCAACAGATATGAGTTTTATGTTTTCTGGTGCAACATCTTTCAAAGGAGATATAAGTGGATGGAATACAATTAGTGTTAATGATATGAGTTCTATGTTTTCTAATGCAATATCTTTCAATGGAGATATAAGAGGATGGAATACAATTAGTGTTAATAATATGAGTGAGATGTTTTCTGGGGCAGTAACTTTTAATAAAGACATAAGTGATTGGAGTACAATTAGTGTTACTAATATGAGTTCTATGTTTTCTAATGCAATATCTTTCAATCAAGATATAAGTGGATGGAATACTATTAATGTTCCTACTATGAATTCTATGTTTTCTGGGGCAACCTCTTTTAATCAAGATATTGGTGAATGGAATATAATTGGTGTTACTGATATGGGAAATATGTTTGACAACTCTGGTCTATCTACAACTAATTATGATGCATTATTAATAGATTGGTCAGAACAAAATGTTAAGCCTAATGTTTTATTTGGTGCGGTTAACTTAACCTATTGTACTGGAGAGGATGCTAGACAAAATTTAATAGACAACAAAGGTTGGCTATTTACAGGAGATGAATTAGCATGTTCAACAGCTAGTGTAGATGAGCAAAACCAACTAAATATTACAATCTATCCAAATCCTACCTCAGATTTAGTTTACATTGAAGGTAATTATACTAATTTAAACGTTGTTATTTATGATATTCTTGGCAAACAACTAATGAAAGAATCTATCACAAATAGTATAGACATAAGCCAATTAGAAAAAGGAGTTTACATCCTACTACTTTCTGATGGTGTTAAGTTAACTACTAAAAGAATTATAAAGAATTAATAATCAAAACAAAACCCTTGCAGAAATGTAGGGGTTTTTTAGTGGACTTGTTTTAAATTTCTAGCTTAGATAAAGCATCATACTATATCTGATGTGGTAGTGTATAATGTGGTGTTCAGTTAATGTAGCTAATTATTGTTTTAGAATAGCTGTATTATTCCTATTATTAGTATTAATGGTCATTAAAAATTAATTATATTTGTGTACATCTTAAAATCCCCTTAACAATGAAAAAAATATTTACAATTTTAGCATTAACTATCGTATTTAATGTGAATGCTCAATTATGGTTTGAAGGAACTTTCCCAACTGGTCTCCAAACCTCTAATGCAACAGCAAGTGGATTTGCTTCTACAGCAATGGGAACTTACACAGAAGCAAGTGGATGGTATTCTACAGCAATGGGAACTTACACAGAAGCAAGTGGATATAATTCTACAGCAATGGGAAGAAGCACATTAGCAAGTGGAGAAAATTCTACAGCAAGTGGACATCAGACAGAAGCAATTGGACTTACATCTACAGCAATGGGATTTAATACAACAGCAATTGGAGAATATTCTACAGCAATGGGAAATAACACAGTAGCAAGTGGAAGTGGTTCTACAGCAATGGGAGAAATCACAACAGCAAGTGGATATGCTTCTACAGCAATGGGATATGATACAACAGCAAGTGGAAATAGTTCTACAGCAATGGGAGGTTACTCAATAGCAAGTGGGATTGTTTCTACAGCAATGGGAAATACCACAGTAGCAAGTGGAAGTGGTTCTACAGCAATGGGAGAAAGCACAACAGCAAGTGGAAATTATTCTACAGCGATGGGAGAAAACACAACAGCAATTGGATATGCTTCTACAGCAATGGGATATGATACAACAGCAAGTGGAAGTAGTTCTACAGCAATGGGAGGTTACTCAACAGCAAGTGGAGGAGTTTCCACAGCAATGGGTAGTGGCACAACAGCAAGTGGAGGAGTTTCCACAGCAATGGGAGATAGCACAGAAGCAAGTGGAAATACATCTACAGCAATGGGATTTGATACAACAGCAAGTGCAGATTATTCTACAGCAATGGGAAATTTAACAACAGCAAGTGGACCTTATTCTACAGCAATGGGATATGCCACAGTAGCAAGTGGATGGGCTTCTACAGCAATGGGAAGATACGCAACAGCAAGTGGAACTGTTTCTACAGCAATGGGATATGACCTAGAAGCAAGTGGAGCTCATTCTACAGCAATGGGTGTTGGCACAACTGCAAGTGATTATGGTTCTTTAGTTATTGGTCAGTACAACTCAAGTGGTTCTTCTGTTACAAGTGATGCTACTTCTTTTGACATAGCAAACACAGCTTTTGTAATTGGAAATGGAACTGCTTCTAATGCAAGGACCGATGCTTTTAAAGTAATGTTTAATGGAGATGCTACATTAAGTAATGACTTAACAGTAGAAGGAGATGTTGTCGTTTCTTCAGACGCAAGGCTTAAAGCAAATATTGTATCATTAGGTGCTACCCTTGCCAAACTATTACTTATAGATGGTAAGTCTTACACAATGAAAAAAGATGGTAAACAAAAGATAGGTGTATTAGCTCAAGACATACAAAAAGTGTTTCCAGAATTGGTAAGCACAGATGATAGAGATATGTTAGCTGTAAACTATCAAGGACTTGTTCCAGTTCTTATTAATGCAATGAAAGAACAAGATGCTAAAATGAAAGAACAACAATCAGATATTGATGAGTTAAAAGTAATGGTCAAGCAATTAATGTCAGATAAATAAAATTTTATTTCAATAGAGCCCTTGCAGAAATGTAGGGGTTTTTTATGCTTTAGATTTTATTTATGGTAGAGGTTAACTATTCAAATAGTAATTCCTAAAAAACCGACTACACATTCGAACACTATAAAAAAGGAGATACTACACATTTGGACACTAAACGCCCTTTTTAAAATCAGAAACCTAGCATTAGAGCCAAACTCAAAGAGTTTGGATCGTTGCTTTGCAACGATAAAAATAATCTAATAGTTAGAACTTCTTAGAATAATGACTTTATTTGATTCTGATAATGCATCAAATGACGTCTTAAAAACAACTTTATTTTTTACAAAAAATACATTAAAATATTCTAGCAGTACAATAATCGTACAAATTTAGATACTAAAAAACCTCAACGTATTGAAAAATCAATATGATGAGGTTTTTATCTGTACAGGCGGAGAGACTCGAACTCTCACACCTTGCGGCACTAGATCCTAAGTCTAGCGTGTCTACCAATTCCACCACGCCTGCAGCTAAAACTGAAATACTTTTCCAGCTTTCGGATTGCAAATATAAGCATTCGTCTGAATTCGCAAAGCGGAATCGTAGGAATTTTAGTATTTTTGAATCCACATAAAAATAAACCATGTCCGACATCAAAAAATACATAGAAGCAAACAAAGATCGTTTCATTAATGAACTCATAGAACTCTTAAAAATTCCTTCTGTTAGTGCAGATCCAACTTATACCCAAGATGTTTTAAATACCGCTGAGGTAGTTAAAGATCGCCTAGAAAAAGCAGGCTGTGATCTTGTTGAAATATGTGACACTCCAGGATATCCTATTGTATATGGAGAAAAAATTATCGATGAAAAACTACCTACTATTTTAGTCTATGGTCATTATGATGTTCAGCCTGCAGATCCTCTAGAACTTTGGGATTCTCCAGCATTTGAACCTATTATCAAAAAAACAGCTCTTCATCCTGAGGGAGCAATTTTTGCTCGAGGTGCCTGTGATGATAAAGGTCAGATGTATATGCATGTAAAAGCCATGGAATACATGACCACTACTGAAAATCTTCCTTGTAATGTGAAATTTATGATTGAAGGTGAAGAAGAAGTAGGTTCTGAGAGCTTAGGTTGGTTTGTAAAAAACCACCACGAAAAACTAGCCAATGATATTATTTTAATTTCTGATACTGGAATGATTGCTAATGATATTCCTTCTGTAACAACAGGATTAAGAGGTTTAAGTTATGTTGAAGTAGAAATTACAGGTCCTAATAGAGATTTACACTCTGGCTTGTATGGTGGTGCAGTAGCAAACCCTATTAATATTTTAACAAAAATGATAGCTTCATTGCATGATGAGAACAACTATATTACCATACCTGGTTTTTATGAAAAAGTAGAAGAACTGTCTAGAGCAGAGAGAGATGAAATGGCAAAAGCTCCCTTTTCTTTAGAAAACTATAAAAAAGCATTAGATATTGCTGCTGTATATGGTGAAGAAGGATATACAACCAACGAAAGAAACTCTATACGCCCTACCCTAGATGTTAATGGAATTTGGGGTGGCTATACTGGAGAAGGTGCAAAAACAGTCATTGCTTCTAAAGCCTATGCAAAAATATCTATGCGCTTGGTTCCAAACCAAGAATGGCATGAAATTACAGATTTATTTACCAAGCATTTTGAAAGTATTGCCCCAGAGGCTGTTACTGTAAAAGTAACACCACATCATGGCGGACAGGGTTATGTGACTCCCATAAACACTATTGGTTATGAAGCGGCTAGTAAAGCTTATCAAGCAACGTTTGGAAAAGCTCCAATCCCTCAAAGAAGTGGAGGTAGTATCCCTATTGTCTCTCTGTTTGAAGACGAGCTAAACAGTAAAACTATTTTAATGGGCTTTGGCTTAGATTCTGATGCGATTCATTCACCAAACGAACATTTTGGAATTTTTAATTATTTAAAAGGAATTGAAACCATTCCTTATTTCTATAAATATTTTACAGAACTATCTAACTAAAAAAAAGCCGCTTCTAGCGGCTTTTTTTTAGTTGAGTATGGTTGCTTTTTTAATAAAGTCTATTTCAGGGTAGTTGGTTCTAATAAATTTATTACCGTATTTATTAAGAGAATCTTGACGCATGCCTAACCTATCTCCATATCCATCATAAAACTTCAAAACAGTCTCTTTTCCAGCAATTACTTTTGCAATTACAGGAAACCCTTTCACACCAGAATACGCAAGCGCATCTAATCGTTTGTTATTTTTTAAATTAATAAATATCTGCGTTGTTCTTGTCTTTACCCCTCCTCTAGCAAAGGAGATCGTCATGAGGTCATTGCTTTCAATAACCTTTTCATCATCAATTTTAAAATTTCTCCAACTGGCATTTATCAAACTATCATTGTGAATACCAAACTGAGCTACAAAACCTGGCACCACTCTAAAAATAGCAATATCTGTATAAAATTCATTCTTAATTAATTGATACAATCTGTCTACAGCCTTTGGTGACCATGCTCTATTTGCTTCGATATCAAAATTTCCTTGTGTAGTTTCAAACCTCGCTTTAAAATAGTCAGGAGCCTGTTCTTTGGTCCATTTTTCTTTAAAGAGTTTGGGACTGCATGATATGAAAGAAATTAAAACTATGAATCCTATTATTTTTTTCATAATGATAACAATTAGTATTGAGTTAAAAATTATTCTTTTTCAGTCATTTTTTTTACATAATCTGTAATGATAACAATCTGAGTGGGCCCTACCTTCCCTTCAATATATTTTGCATTTTCATGATCTAAAGAAATTCTTCTAACAGCCGTACCTTGTTTGGCAACCAAGCTAGAGCCTTTTACTTTTAAATCTTTTATTAGTACTACAGAGTCGCCTGCTTGTAAAATAGCACCGTTGGCATCTCTGTGTATAATCTTCTCTGCCTCTTCTAAATGTTCTCCTGTTTCTTTTGCAAACCGCAAATCATCGTCTTCTAGATACAGCATGTCTAATAAATCTTTAGGCCACCCTTCTTTTCTTAAGCGAGATAATATTCTCCAAGCAATCACTTTTACGGCCCTAAATTCTGACCACATACTATCATTTAAACAACGCCAATGATTGGCATCTGTAGTTTCAGGATTTTCAATTTGCTCTATACAGATAGCACATCCTAACAAGCTTCCATCAACACCTCCACCCCCTGTTGAGGTTGGCTTTACCTCATAGATCGCTAAGTTCTCTTTTGATACACATAGTTCGCAGGTATTTCCGCTTCTGTTTTGTAAGTCTAGTTCTAATGACATTCCTGCTTTTTTTAGTTATACAATGATACCTATATTCTCAGAGCACTGCAAATTACCTACCAGTTAAAGACTTTGGAACTCGGCCGTTTTTAATAGCTTCTGAACGTAAGCGTCTTCCAACAATTCGTTCATTCATAGTCCCTATTTCTAGCACTTTATCAACATCTAAATTAGTATCAATTCCCATCTCATCTAGCATAACTACTAAATCTTCTGTAGAGACAAGACCTACTAAATTTGGATCTTTATAATAATAAGAACCTGTCCCTGCAACTGGTATTCCGTCTACAAAGTTTGCAGGCTGGCCACCAATACCTCCCATGGTAGCTTCAAAATGCGTCATCCCGGCTTGAAGCGCTGCCAGTACATTGGCCATCCCCCAGCCTCTGGTTGTATGAAAATGAACAATTTGTTTGTCTGTCATTCCTACTTTTTCTTGTAGCATACTGTAATATTTAAATACTCTATCTGGTGAAGCAGAACCATCATGATCTGCATGTTCTACATCATCTGCACCAATATCAAACCAACGTTGTGTATAGTCTATGGCTTTGTTGAGATCTGTTGGTCCTTCTATTGGGCATCCCCAAATAGTACTCACCGTACCATTTACTTTAATACCGGCATCATGTGCTTTTTTAATTTGAGCTTCAGCCATTTTCCAGTAGTCTTTTAATGACAAGCCAGAATTTTTTAGATGGTGAGATTCACTAGTAGAAACCATTAATAAAATTCTATCAGGGCCATAGCCTTCTAGCTTTGCCTGTATAGCTCTCTCTACTGCTTTTTCTCTAATGGTAATGGCTGTTAAAGAGGCCTCAGACAATAAATGCGACACCTTTTTAGAGGTTCTAATTTTTTTAAATAAATCATCGGCGTCAGAAAATTGAGGCATTCCTTTAGGATTTCCAAAATTGGTGACTTCTATGTTTTTAAACCCTGCTAAAAGCAATTGCTCTAACATCCAGAGCTTTGCTTGTGTAGGGATAAATTTTTCTTCATGTTGGTAACCATCTCTAACTGTAATATCACCAATAGTTACTTTTTTTGGGTAGTGCATGTCTATTTAAAAATTTTAGAATGTTAAAAATATTAAATAGCTTGCTATAATAAAGTAAAAAATAAAATTATCTACGTAAAATGGCTAAACTTTAATATGATTTTAGCATTTGAAGAAAAAAATGATCGCTTAGAGAAAGCTTATTCTATTTCTAAAGAGGTGAATTTGAATGTATTTCCATCAAACAACCCTTTATCAGATAACTTCAAAGAAGGTATTACCAAAAGCGCCATAAAAGATAAACTCATATAAGGAGCACGCAAAGTACTGCCCATTTCTTTTGCCATAGCATCAAGAGCTGCATAAGCATTTCCAATGATCTCTGCTGGTTGATCACTCATGATTCCGGCCACTGGAAGTGCCACTACTTTTTCTGTAGTTTTGGTTACGGCACAAACACCTCCCTTATTTTCTATAATTAAGTTTATCGCTTTACAAATAGCTTCATCAGAAACCCCAATTGCAATTATATTATGTGAATCATGCCCAACAGAGCTGGCAATAGCACCTTCTTTAATTCCGAAATTTTTAATGAAAGCGATAGATGGTGTCTCATTTTTATATCTATTTACCACCGTCATTTTTAGAACATCAGTTGCTGTATTTGATACTAAATTTCCATCAACGATTAAAGAATCTGCTTCAATATTATTGGTTACCAACTCTCCATCTAAAGCCTCAATAACTCTAATTTTTTTAGATAACGATGCCAATCTAAAATCTGCTACTTTCTTTATATCTGTGTTAAAATTATTCAATACTTCAAAAGGAACAGATTTCACAAAACTTTTGCCATTTTTAGCTACCAATTCACCATTAATATAGGTTTCTAAAACATTGAATTCTTTTAAATTATCAACCAAAATAAAATCTGCAGGATCACCAACTTGCAATAAACCAACCTCTAAATTATAATGTTTTACAGGATTTACACAAGCTGCTTGCAACACTTTAAAAACATCAATTCCTTTTGCTACTGCTCTTTCACATAATTGGTTGATATGCCCTAATAGCAAATCATCTGGATGTTTATCGTCTGAACAAAACATCATATTATTATAATGTTCAGGTAACAAATCAATTAAAGCATCAAAATTCTTTGCAGCACTTCCTTCCCTAATAAGAATCTTCATTCCTTTTTGTAATTTCTCTAAAGCTTCATCATACCTAAAACACTCATGATCTGTAGAAATTCCTGCAGCAATATACTTACTTACATCATTGCCTCTTAAACCAGGC
>Ga0209196_1001143_pt1 | contig 19567 bp, 2 predicted proteins | sample COGITO_mtgs_1105_5_FD_184801 | JGI IMG/M metagenome (GOLD analysis project Ga0209196, IMG submission 184801) | Pelagic marine microbial communities from North Sea - COGITO_mtgs_110509 (SPAdes) (version 2) | ecosystem: Environmental > Aquatic > Marine > Epipelagic ... | reverse complement strand
TTGGTAATACTGATATCACCATAACCGCCCAATACTTTAATCTCGCCAGCGCCTGTATTGAAAATACGGCCAGTGATATCAATATAACCACCTGAGATAGCAACATCATCGACTTCGATCGAGCCATCACCGCCCGTATTATAAAAAACATTAAAGCCATCAAAAAGACTCTTACGCATTCTATCTGAGCTGTTAATTAAACCGTCACGGTTCACATCATAATTGGCTTGTCCCATTTCTGACATCCAAACCTTACCCGTGCGTCCATAGAGTTCTTGTTTGAATTGGTCGAGCTTAGATTGACTTAACGTCAGTGACTTTAATGCCTGACCACTTTGCAAAATACCGTTTAAATTAACATCCGTCGCTTCAATAACAATGCGATCAGCAATCACTAAATTATCCTGCGAACTGGCCGCTAAAATACTAGCAATCTGACTATTGGTTTTAGTGTCGTTAGCCGATGATGAACCAAATTCACCGTTTGGCGCCGGCGTGGTTAACGGGTTAATGATTGAATAACCTTCACTGCCGGTCTGGAATCTCGTCGCACCTTGAACACTCAGCGTACCACCAGCAGTGACTTGCAAGTTCTTCGCCGACACCGCGGCCTCAATATATATACTGCCTTTACCATTATTATCGGTATTAGAAATATTGATATCACCACGATAATTAAGCAGCTCGCCGCGAATGGTCAGATCAGGCTGAATCCATCGTCCAATAGCCGCTGTATTTATAATGGTTATGACTGGCTGATTCGATGTAGTATTGTCCGTAATGGTTTCAAAATCAGCAGTAACCACATCTTCTTGAACAGACTCAGTATTACTTTTTATTTTTAGCGACCATTCTTCGGTAGTGGGGTCAATAAAAAACTCAATCGTTTTCTTATCGCCCGCTTGATAAGTGATATTATTTTTAGCCGTTATTTCGGCATTAGAGTTGACTTCAACACTGTTAAAACGCACACCACCCACAGTATCAGGTATTTCAATACCATCAATAACTAAGAAGGCACCACTATCGTTGATAATAGCAACATTGGCATCCCCCGGAGCATCTAAGACACCACTGCCGCTACTACTCGCCAGCGCGTCAGCAATAATGTCAATATACCCTGCCTGAGCTAATACTTTATCGACCGTTACCGTTTGTACGGCTTTGTTTTCGGCAGAAGAACTTAAATTATCCCAAAGCCCCTGCGCCCTTAATTCGTTTTCTATACGCGTTTCTTCACTTGAATAAAAATCTTGAATCGTCTCGCTGTCGGGGTAGTCTTGTTGCATTTTTTTAGCGAAGGCAAGGTCTTTTTTCAGCGCAGGTACTTTTTGCGCTATACCCGTTGAATAACTGAGTTCGCCCGAACTATTCAGTACATTATTGGCACCGCGTGTCAGCGTCAAACCAACATTGCGATTCAAACCGGTATGCACTTCACCGTCAATCGTCACTGTGCCTTGACCACCAGAACTCGCCGTTCCGCCAGTCAATTTTGTGCCGCTCACTAAATCATTTAACGCAGATGCCCAGTTAGTACTATCTGAAACAGCAACCACATTGCCGGTACCTAAATCTTCGGCATAAATACGAGCAATACCACCCACATTAACCACTGCATCTTTTTCAATAGTCACGCTGTTGTTTTGCTCGAGCGTTATCTTCGCATCGAGGTCATCAATAGGAATTAAGCTAGCCGAGAAGTTGGTTAGCTTAGCATTAACATCATAGACATCTCTTTGAGTAAACCAATCACTACTCGCGGATATACCCGCTGAGGTTCTAAAATCGCCGTCTGATTCAACCAACGCACCGCTTTTAAAAATAACCGTATTTTCTGGCTTAATATCCACCAGCGAACGACCAATAGAAAGCGTGCCAACGCCGTGCGATTCGGTATAAACCCTTGAATCAATATCCGCATTGCCTCTGGCGGTAATGTGCACCTCACCAATCGACTTAATATCTGCGTCACCCACCGTCACTTTAGAGATATTTTGATTGGTAACAATATCAGTGTATGAACCAACACCCGCTAGACCACCCGCCGCAACAAACAGCGACTCATCATCAATAATATATTTATTTAAGGTGTGAAGATTAACTGCGCCAGGCGCTGATTTGTTACCAGAAACCGTTAATTTCGCATCATCATCAATGGTGACTTGTGTGTCGACATCCAAACCAATCGTTGTATCACTGCCTGCGCCAGCAATACCTGCTATGGCATAACCATCGAGATTTTTACCCGACTGAATTGTTTTCTTGACCTCTGCATCCGCAGTAATACTCATATCAGTAGCATTAATGATTGCCATGTTACCGACATTCGACAGTGTCTCTAACTCAATAAAATGATCAACATCTGCACCTGTACCCGCTAGCATTCCGCCAGAGAACACTAAAACTTTATGATCAAATTCAGCGATATTTTCTGACTTAAGAACAAAGCCACCCGAGCGCCCATCATTCGCACCAAGCGAACCTGTTAATGTCACGTTTTTAGTCGCTGATGAACCACCTGCCAATACGGCTTTTGCCTTGGATCTATCCGATGTTTTAGCTTTGACACCTGCACCACTCAGCGAAAGACCCACTGAGCCCGTCACCAAATCCACAAAATTATTATTATGACTTAGGGCTTGAATATCTAACGAGCCAGCACTGATGTTAGGTGTTGAACCCATATGCGCCTGAGTATCGGTTGCTGTATTAATTTCAGCATGACCAACACCCACAGCCGCAAATAAACTACCCGCGCCACCACCCGATTTAGCACGGTGTTTAGTATCATTTTCCGCAAGCACTTTAACCGCATGCGTTGTGGTAATAGAGGCATAGTCACCAATGCGTGCATAAGTGCTAGTCTTATTGGTGATTTTATTCACCGCAGCATCAACACCCAATAACAAGCCTACCGATGCCGACGTGCTTTCCGTATCAGCCGTATAGCCGTTTGAACCAATAATATTTTTAGCCGTCACTGAAATCGACTTAGCGTCAACCTCAACGCGCTTACTTTCGCCACCACCGGTACCGCCAATTTTGGCAATTAGATCTGGTTCAATAACGACATCAACCAACGATACGCCAACAGTGAAACCGCCCGCGACAACACCGGTTATTTTTACATTCACATAAGGCGTTGCTTTAGCGTCTATCGCAAGGTGACCAGTAATATCAACATTACTGCCTTCGTCAATATACGCATGAATTTTCGGTGAGTAATTCACTTTTGCGTCATTACCCGTACCCGCACCAATACCACCGGCAACTGTCCAAACATCAACATCCGCATCAAACACAGACTCGGCGCTAATATCTAACGATGAAGGTGAATTGTTAGCGGCAGATGAACCATCAACTTGCGAATGCCGACCAAGGTAGGCCTTTGTTTCGCCAGCCACATCAACACTGCCGATAGCGGCACCCGCCGCAATAGCTGCAGCAGTAATACCCTTAGCCTGAGCATCAACATTACGCGTCGCCTTAGCATTAATATCGATATCACCCGCAGCAATAATGTTAGTACCTGCACTATCGAATAACGCATTACCGGTATAAGCCAACTGCTTACTGGTATCATCAACCACTGCAACCTGAGCACCAATTCCTACACCAGCACCCGCTGCGCCACCGTAAGCTTGGGCATCAACATTATTAGAGTATTCCGCAGAAATCTTTACATCATCCGATGCGTTTACAGTAGCACCAGCAGCAATATACGCTTTTGTTTCACTGCTTAATGATACGGCGACCACACCGCCACCAAAGCCTGCACCCGCACCTAAAGCAGCAAAAATATTATTGGCGTCTATGTCAACAGTCTCGTTGGCACTCACCTCAATATCACCGTTAGTTGCTGTGACAAGTGCATTCGCGCCTATATAAGCGGTTGTACCACCCACTCCAAGTACATCAAGATCAAAAGCTAAGGATACGAACGAAGCAAGTGAGGACCTGAAAATGTCCGCCACACCCGCTTGATAATTATAATCAGTGTCGTTATCAACAGACCCGTTAAGCACAGTGTCTAACGTAGACTGCAAAGCATTGGTCGACTGATCTGCTTCACTATTACTGCGCATGCCCGCACCAACATTCAGTACCGATACACTGCCTGAAATACCAATGCCGCCACCTTGAAACGCGACAACATCAGAGCTTAGGTTACGATCCGAACCGGACTTAACAGCAACGCCATTCACCGAGTTAACAACGGCATTGTCATCGATATAAGCCGTAGAGTTATTAAGGATTGTTACGACTTCAACTGAAGCACCCGCACCAACACCGGTAATACTTGCAGCACCTACTAAACCATCTCTATTTTGGTTCAGGTCAATCTTATTATTCGAAGTCACCTTAACGGTATCGCCAGCATTAATATTCGAATGCGTAGTCCCAGAACTGCCATCGGTATAACTGCCAATCCAAGCAGCCGTATCCGAAGTAATATTCATCGCTGAAACAGCACCAACAATACCAACACCGCTTAAGCCACCAGAAACCGCCGTAACATCAATCACTTCGTAAGAACGCGCCGTCACATCAACATCAGACGTTGCGTCCACTGTTGAGCCAGCAATATAGGCTTTAGTCAGCCCCTCAAAAATACCGACTTCTACCGTTGCTCCTACGCCAGCTGTTCCAGCAGTAAGTGAACCACCCACAAAATCGGCAGCGTGATAAGATCGAGCATTCACTTTAACGTTGTTGGCTTTTACAGAAGCCAAGCGAATAAACGCATCGGTTCTAGACAAACTATGAATAGTAGAAGATGAACCTGCACCACCAAAAGCAAGACCAGCACTTGCACCAAGCACCGCCGTGCGAACAACCTCTTCAGCCAGTGCTGTCACTTCAATATTTTGCGCAAAGATTGGACTCTTCTGGCCCGTAGCCGCATCGCCAGAAATAAACGCTTTAGTTGTATTGTCTAAAGTGTTGACATCAATAGCCGCAGCAGCAGAAAGAACACTACCCGCAGCAGCTCCACCGCCACTGCTAATATCAGTGTCTTGGTGAGCCAGAACCAGAACCGTTTTACCGCGCGCCTGATCAGTATTGACATTAGAATCAGTAATAGAAGCTTCAGACGTGGTGTTAATAATATTGGTAACTACATTCGCCCCAATACCAGCAACACCAGAAACAGCAGCGGCAACAGAAATCATCTCGAGATCATTATCAACATTGGCAACAACCGATAAACCAGAAACCGATTGATTGGCAGAATGATCTGAATTACTGCCATCGCTATTATCTAACCAATAATCAACAGTAGCCGCATTGCGACCGGCAGCGTGTATGACCGAATCATCCGAGATATAAGCTTTAGTTGTCGAGGTTAATTTATTAACAAATACAGCAGCACTAAGCGCGCCACCCGCAGAACCACCGGCAGTCGCCCAGTAGCCAGACACCGAATCTTTGGATTCGGCAAAAATAACAATACTGTCTTGTGTTTTTAACGAAGACGATTTAACGAAAGCCTCAAGACTATTACTAATTAAGTTTCCGCCGCCCGCACCGGCTAATGAAACTGCTAATGACCCACTAACACTGGCACCCGATGAAAAAATACTCGCAGTCGATAATGCTTTTACCGTAATGTTACCAACGTTGGAATCGACAACCTCAACTGAACTGTTTTCAAAGCCCGACGTAATTTGATTAGAGATGTCACTATAAGCCACAGCCGCACCGAAAGAGCCACCACCCGATCCATTACCTTGACCCGCAAGCGAGTTCATAGCAGAGCTGTCTTTTGCTTGCAGCTCAATATTTCCGTTAGCATCAATCGATGATCCCGTCACACGCGCATCAACGGTTTTGCGAATCCAATTTAATGACAGTGCGCCAGCGCCAGAAAATACACCAGAGCCGCTTCCCGAAAAACTCAGGATATTGATGGTTGAGTTAGAATTCGCTTTAACGATCACTTGCCCGGCATTGACGGTGGCATCACCGATAGTCGCCTTTAAAATATTTCTTTTTGTCGAGCTAGCATCATCAGGATCGCCACCTAAATAGTTATAGGCAATCGATGCGCCAATAGCCACCGTACCCGAACCGGTACCAGAGCCAGCAAGTGCATGAATCGTTGAGGTATCGTTGGCTAATACACTGACTTTTTTGCTATCACTCACATTAACCGTTGCACCGCCACCAATCGTTGCTTGAATATTATTACGTATCCAATTGATAGAAGTGGATGCGGCACCTGAAACAGCGCCAGCACCAGAACCACTGGCCGCTAATGACCAAATTTGCGCATTAAAATCGAGCGTAGTGTCGGCCAAAGCAATCGTAGGTATCACATCACTATTAACAATTTCAGCCTTAACAGTGACATCTCCCGCTAGAGAACCAACTGTTGTTGACGTGCCATCAATCGCTGCTGCAACGGTCGAAACCATTTCATTGGTTGCAAAAGCAATACCGACAGCAGCCGCGCCAGCGCCCGAGCCTCCGCCAGAAAGGTTCACCATTAATGGGCTAGTTTTTGCCAGTAAATCGACATCAGATTGCGCCGAAACAGTGGCATTGTCTTTTATCTTAGCGGTAACCGAATTACGAATATAATTTACCGATACTGATCCTGCAGCAGCGACAGTGCCAGAACCTGAACCACCCACACTGAGATTAATTATTTCTGGACTAGCATTAGCTAAAATAGAAAGCTTACCGTTTTGTGACGAAACAGTTGAAGCTGAAATATAAGCATTAACCTCACCATAACTTGGCTCAACACCAATAAAGCGAGCAAACTCATCTTCAAGGAAATTCGACAGATCAAGCGGATCACCACCCACAAAGTTAACCGCAATCGCAACACCACCAGCTTTCGCGCCCGCACCCGAACCACCTAAAGCCAAAGCAATAATACTGGCCGTGTCTCTAGCTGAAACGGTAATATCGTTAGCGCTGGTCACTTGCGCGCCATTAGCTATGTAAGCAGCGATATCGTTGCGAATTAAATTAAAACTGATAACACCAGAACCAGCGGCAACACCCGCACCCGAGGCAGCAATCGCAACAGTAATTACCTGCGAATCAACCGTAAAGGCATCGGTTAAAAGAGAAGCAACAATACCCAGAGACGACAAATCAAATCCCAGGCTAGGCGCGGGTATAAAAGCCGCATTAACTTCAATGGTTCCTTGGCTTGTGACATCAGCAGCATCAATAAAAGCTTTAATATCATTAATCACTTGAGTGGTGGCAATAACCGCCCCGCCGGCAACATTAGCCGCACCAGAACCACCAATCGCAATAAGAACTAGATGCGTTTGATCGGTAGCGAGCACACGTAAATTACCAGAAGCGTTCACATCGGTTGCAGCACCAACAATACTGGCACGCACGGTTGCTGCCGTCTCGTTAACAGCAGTCACAATACTGGCAGCAACAGCACCGGCACCAGAAGCCGCGCCAGCCGAAACAATTAACTGCTCACTGCTTGAAGCAAGCACATCAACAGTGCCATTTGCATTCACGGTTGAACCGTTTTTAATATCCGCTTTAATCGAGTTGCGAATAAAATTAAACGCAATAGACCCGCCAATAGCATTAGCGCCAGAACCTGCGCCACCAACACTCAGGTTAGTTAAGGTGGCTAAGCCCTCAGCCTCTACATTCACACTGCCAGTGGTTGATTGCACATTAGCATTATCAATATAGGCGAGCACAGATGCAGAATCAGTTGACGTCGAATTATCAGGACGAACAAATTCTGACTCCAAAAATGGCGTTAAATCGAGAGGGTCACCACCAATATAATTAAAAGCGATGGCTACACCGCCAGCATTAGCGCCTGAAAAAGCAACACCAATAGCAGCACTTACAATTGTTGCTTCATCTTTTGCTTTAACATTAATAGCATTTTTAGCAACAACCACTGCGCCATTAGTTATCGAGGCGCTGACATTGTTTTTAAGCCAGTTAAGGCTGACTGCTCCGCCTGCCGCATTGACACCTGAACCAGCACCACCAACCGCAAGAGTAATAATTTGCGAACCTAAATCTAAGTCTAATTCAGGCGGTAAGCCATCAAGATTAAGCCCAAGAATAGAGAGGTTAAGATCCGTACCTGTTGGTAAAACTCCGGCGGTAACATCAACACTACCCGCCGATGAATTGACAGCTGCAGCATCAATCGTCGCGCTAACCGTATTGCCCACGTTAGTCGTAGCAATAGCTGCACCAGCCGCATTCGTTGAAGCGCCTGCACCACCCACAGCAAGTACAAACATCGTTGTACTATCAGCGGCATTCACTTGAATATTATTGGCAACGTCAACCTCGGTAAGCGCCCCTTTAATACTCGCTTCGGCGGTAATAAATGATTCATTAACAGCAACAACAATACCTGCCGCATTGGCGCCCGACCCTGCGCCGCCACCAGCAGCAACGATCATGGTCTCAGTACTCAACGCGACAAGATCTAATTTACCGTCAGCATCAACATCGGCACCGTTTCTAATATCGGCAGTAATATCATTGCGAATAAAGTTCACAGCAATTGAGCCACCAACGGCATTAGCACCTGCACCTGCTCCGCCAATGCTGACGTTAGTCAATATCGATGCGCCATGAGCAAGTACGCTCACGTCGCCTGCTGCATCAACTGTCGCACCCTCTATATAAGCGCGGACATAACCTCTATCGGGTACTAAAGTATCAAGACCGAGAAGCCCAGATGATAGAAAAGTTGAAGTGAGATACGGTGATAAATCAAAATTATTACCACCAATATAGTTGTGAGATATGGCAACCCCACCAGCATTCGAAGACGCTCCCGACAAACCTAACGCCACACTGATCACTGTCGACTGATCTAAGGCCTTAACATCAACATCGCCAGCAGCCTCTACTCTCGAAGAATCTCCACTGATATAAGATTCAACGCTGTTCTTCATTAAGTTGCGACTAATAGAACCCGCAGCTGCACCACCAGCAAGCGAACCTGAACCGGCAACAGCCACAGAAATAATTTGTGCACCTAGATCAACCTCATCCGGCAAATCATCGTCAGACAACCCTTGAGCAGTGAAGTCCGATGGAGTTGCAGGCGGTAAAACATTAGCCGTTACCTGAACATTGCCAGTAGTAGAGTTAACAATTGAGCTATCGATAAAGGCTTTTACACTATTATTGGCGACCGTACTCGCAATAGAAAAACCTACAGCCACACCTTTAGAGCCCGCGCCTGCACCCGAAAAGACGACCAAGCTAGAGCTGTCTTTTGCGGTGATATCAACGGTAGATTTTGCTTGAATATTAGAAGCGTTTTTGACTGCCGCAATCAGTGTGTTTTTCGTTTCATTAACGGCAATAGAGCCACCCAATGCAAACGTAGTTGCACCTGACCCACCTATTACAATACTACTTAAAACACCGGTCGTTGATGCATTAACATCAACTGCGTTAGCATTCAAAATGCCTTTATCAACGACGGCACTCACCGTTGTATCTTGAAAGTTTAAACCTATACCCGCGCCAACAGCCCCTTTAGCAGAAAAAGCAACGCCGCCCACAACGTTGGTCACTGTTTGGCTATCTGTCGCTTTAACACTGACCGAGCCAGAACGAGAAATATCTACCTTTTCCCAATAATCAGAAGTCTCTGCTGGCACTTCGTTAACCGACACATTCTGCTTGGCAGACCAAAGAGTATTGTTATAAACCACTTGATCCGTAGAAGAGTAAGTAGATTCGTCCGACCAATCGGCTGCCAACGCGGCAGCAGTCACCGTGCTGTCGTCTATTGTTGCGGTAACAACATTCGACAACTGGTTAACGCCAACCGAGCCGCTCACCGCAATCGATTTTGCAGCAGAGCCGCCAACAGCAACATTGGTAACAAAGCCCGTAATTGATGACTCAACCGTAAGATCACCCATTGAATAAAGCTGAGATTTTTTATCCAACTTTGCCACAGCAGAATTGGTCAAGACATTCAACGTAAAGGCTAAGCCAACGCCGACGCCCTTGCCGCCAGCAAAACCACCACCAAAAGCGAATACATTACTACCATCAGTCGCAGTAATAGACTCTTCGCCTGTAGACGCATTAGTAACGACAGCATTGCTCACGCGCGCCTCTGTCGAATTCCCCAAGAAATTCAGCCCAAAGGTGCCGCCAATACCTGCACCGCCCACTTTTGTAGATGCGCCTATTGAACCCGTGACAGAAACAATTTCATTGTTTGTTTTCGCTTCAACGGTAAGGCCTTTGTAATCAAAATTAACATTTTCAATAATCGCTTTCGTTGAGCTGGTAAACTCATTAAAGGAAATAGAAAAGCCAGCACCGCTCTTACCCGAAAACGCACCTGAACCTGCAATTGAAATAATGGCGCGCTCATCGACCGCACTCACTTTAATACTGCCTTCAACATTACTAAGGGTGGACTCTTTTAAACTCGCATCAATAGTATCGTTGATAATATTGACCGCGACAGAACCACCAACAGCAAGGCTCGTTGCGCCAGTAGAGACAGCGACACCTGCCACAATATTCGTTATTGATCCTGTACGGTTAGCAGAAATATCAAGATTGTTAACGCCAGTAATCTTCGAGTTCGAAACGTTAGCATTGGTCTGGCCATTAATAATGTTAAGACCAAATGCACCACCAAACGACTTTGCACCGCCTGAAGTATCTGCTGCCGATTTACCAATCGCCACTGAACCCGCAATACTCGAAAGCCCCGTAGTATTTAATGCAGAGACACTAATATTTTTTGCCGTCGCTTTTAATTCGATTGGCGAGCTAATAAAAGCCTTAACGTTATCTTCAACAATCGTAATCGATGCCGCCACAGACGCAGCAAAACCATCTACCGCTTTTTTAACATCATCACTACCGGCTTTGGAACCGGCATCACTAGCCGCTTTCGAACCACCCGTTCGCTGCTCTTTAGTGCCGTGCTTCTTATCCATGGCCGCTTGACGATCAGCCCAAGAGTCACCTAAACTTTTAGCCGCTAATGGATTGTCCTGACTAAACTCTTGAGTAGAATCGATAACAGGACGCTTTGGAGCACCCGAAGCCACCGCACCAGAAACCGCAATAGAACCCACAAAACCTGTATTAGTGCCATCAACAACAAGATGACCGCCAGACAAAATTTGATCGTCAGCGTTATTTCTATCAACGTTAAATAAGCTCGCCTCAGTATTACGATTGACGACATTCAAGGCAACTGACGCACCCACACCCATGCGCTCTGATATTGCAACACCACCGGCAACCATCACCGAGACGGTATTATCGGTTGCAGTAATTTTTAAACTAGGATCGTCTGAGCTAGCATCGATAAGCTTGCCACTCACATTGACGTTTTGACTTTTAATACTGGCCGTTGTGACATTATTGATAACGCTAGAAGCCGCAGTGCCTGCAAAACCAAATGCCGCCGCCTTGACACCCGAGGCAACAAAGCCAACATTGATTACACGATTATTCGCATCAACTTCAAGACTGTCTGCGACTACCGTGGCACCTTCTTCAATAATTGCCTGAGTGTTATTGTCCATGGTATAGACACCAATACCAAAGCCGGCAGCACCCGCATCATCACCCGACAAACTCCCACCAGCACCAGGCTTTTGCACCATATCTTTAATGCGCCACTGCGAGATTTTCTTATTACTAACACCCTGTATACCAAAAGTTTTAAAGTTACCTGCAAGGTTAACCATATGGTTTACATTAATTGCCTTAACCACCACAGCTTGCTTATCTTCAGTGGTTAGTTGGTCAGAGTCAGTATTGATTAATGCGCCTGATTTAATCACCGCTCTAGACTTATGATCAAAGTGGAAAAAAGTTACCGCACCCATGACCAATCGCTTCTGGCCATTGCCCGTTGCCTGCGACCAGGAATCAATTAAGTTGTAATCCAGACCTAAATTACCATCAAGATAAACCGTCAACGTTTTTACAAAATTCTCGGTCTTTTGATTATCTGCCCAACCAATATCTTCCCATAGCGTCGCATCGGTATAATCCAAGTCAGCTAAAACAACATTGAGCAAAGGCGTAGAAGCAATATAACGGAAACGCTTAACTTGTTCGCCAGCGCCGCGTTTTGCTGCATCTAAAAAGTTTCCTGCCGATCTTGCAGAATCACTGCCATAAGAAAAATTAACATCAACCGTCGCATTTTTAAATACGCTTACCGGATCAGTTTCTGCAGCAGCAACAAAATCAGGAGTATTATTTTCGGCTTTAGCCGCATTAACCAAATTAGAACCCCAGCTACTATTGGGATCTACCTCATTCAGAATGGAAGAAGTCACGGTAAGCGCGCCGGCCACATCAACGACTGCTGTATCAGTAATATAAGACTCTGCAGTATTAGTGACAAAAGCGTACGACACCGCCATAGCCAAGCCTAGCTCGACATCGTCTTTCTGCCCCGCATCTTTTTGTTTCTGGCTTTGCGTGTTTTCTACATCGGCAGCCGCCAAAATATCAGGGCGGTTATTAACAACAGCGTCTAAGGTAAAGTTGCCCGCAACATCTATGTCAACAAAGCTAGGATCAATACCTTTAACTTGCTCAACAAAAAGACGGCCAAAAGCAAGAGACAACTGATCAACATCATCACTAAAAACGCTGTCTAATTGATAATGTAATTGAGGTTTCGTACTGTCAGTAATCGTAGCCGCATTTTTATAGAGGATATCCAAACGGCCATAAGAAACATTTGCTTCAACAGTAAATAATAAATCAGCATAATTTTCATTAGCTGTAATGTTATCCACAAGCGTCGTTAAACTCGTAGGTGCGCCCGTTGAAAAATCTAAGCTAACGGTATTAGCGCCATCACCTAAAGTGAAACCACCATTCATTGCTGATAATGTAGACGCCGGTAAATCATGGCTATACTCAGCTTGAGTCGAGGTGCCAATGCTCGCTAAAACAGCATTGTTATCATTAATAATAGTGAGTGCACCGCCAACATTAAATGGGATCCCACTACTAGCCTTCTTTTTCTCATCAAGCTGATCATTAACATTGCTGGGCTTTTTCTCTCCGCCTGATTTTTTTGCTTTTTCATCAACAGCATCAGACGCTTTTTTACCAAACACTTTTGCCGCAGTAAATTTAGCAGCTGAAGCAATACCTCCACCAGCCGCTTTTGCACCAGAAGCGGCACCCGCCTTTCCTTTGTTCTTCATCGCCTCTTTAATATCGGCGAGTAAATCGCCTGTTGAAGTACCGCCGACTGATGCAGAAGAACTAATACCTACAGCAATACCTGGAATAGCAAATGCGCGCTTGAGTTCTATTTGATCTTTAGTTTGATTAGCGGTTACCGTCAGTTCACCACCCACATCAATGTCGCCGGATACAATCGAATGAGTATCGCCATCCTCATAATTAATCGCTATGGATAAAACACCCTTTCCGCCTTCTTCCGTCATAGCTCTTGCTGTAGTTCGGTTTTTATCGAGCGTGTCACTGGTAATAACAAGATTACCATCCGTCGATATTTTTGCGGCATCCAAAACATCGACACTGCTTTTAGACTCGATCTGACTATAAGCAATGGCGAGAGCAAACTCCTCACCACCAGTATGCTCTACCAATACATCAACATTATGATCGACAAAAGACTTAATAAAGACATCGCCTTTAGCGTCAATCTCTCCAGCGAAAGAAATTGATGCCTCAGTCTTGACCAGCGCAACGCCCACTCCAACGATTACTTCAATCGGTTTTGCTAATGCCGTAGCATAGACTTGCGAACCAATAGAAACGCCATTAGCCGTTATAAGCGTGCTTGCATCAACATTAATCAGCGCAGAACTTGCAACATTATTAATGCTAGCGATGGGGCTAATCGATTCAAGTAAACCAATAGCCGCACCAAGTTTTGTCGCTTGAGTACCCGCATAATCTTTAACGAGCTCATTTTTTTGTTGACCGAGCGCATTGATAATGACGTTACCTGTATCACCTGCATCTAAGCGCGTATTAACAATATCAACTGAAGTTTTAAACGTGTCGACATTATAAAAACCACCCAAGCCAGCAGTGGTATTCTCAACACCAAAAAATCCAGCGGCGCTGAAAGTATCTTTAGCATCGATAGTAATATTGGCATCGAGCTTAGTTGAATCAGCATTGCGAGTAATAATCTCTGAGTTAGTGAGTTTAATAGTCTCCGCAGAAAATGTGATATTTTTTGCAGTGCCCGTCGCCGCATCAAAACCGTTAATAATCGAGTCACTAATAACAATTGACGTCGCAACAATATTTAGGTTTTCAGGAGAAGTCAGTATCTGATTTTTTAACTCTACATTCCCTTTTGCTGAAAGGACATATGTCAGGTCCCCATCGCTAAGCTTTGTGACCCATTCTAAATCCTCCTGACTCAACTCAGTTGAGGCAGACTCCACACGAACAACGTGCTCGGCCCCTACGCCCCGATCAATTTTTACCTTATCAACACCTTTTGTAAGGTTAGACACATCAAGGAAATACTCTGTTTTTCCTGTATCAACAACATCGGAACTGATCAACGTATCAATACCGCCGCCGGTTCTCAGCATATAAGCCATGGCTGATAGTTCTGACACATCAATGGTCTGGGCGCCACTACCGCCAGCAATATCAAAAACTTCAATGTTGCTGTACACGCTTTGTGTTACAACATCATTTATATATAAGGTGGCGTTAGTCGCATCACCTCTCATAACAATTTTTTGCACTGCAGCATCATCACGAATAACAACTAACTTATCGTCACCACCAGCGCCATCAATAGTGTCGTTATCAGAACCGCTAATCAGAACATCATTGCCCGAAGAGCCCGTTAAGATATTAGTGCCCGCCCCTCCATCAAGCTGAACCTTAACGACAGCAAGTGAAGCACCTTCGAACTGACTCGCATTAGCACTGCCTATTAAGCCTAACTGCTCGCCCGCTTGACCCGTTACAGCTACTACTTCAATCAAGCCATTATTATTGTTATCGGTAATAACAATAGCCGCTTTCGAACTATCTAATGTCGCGCTAACATCTTGGCCCGCTAATCTGGCCGAGTTCTCAATAGCCTCTAACACATCTTGTATTGTTTGCGTGCGTGAAAAATCAACCTCATATGAAACCGTATCACTGAGCTTGATGCGAATATCACTGCCGTCAGCTACCGTTAAACCTTGGCCTTGATTAAATAAGGTCAAAGCAGTCGCCGTGTTGACACCATAAAAACTCGATGCATCTAAACTATTATCGCCAGCGCCGCCGGTTAATTTAGCGGCTTCAATACCCGATAAAATATCAGAAACTTCAACTGAAGAAATCGTTGTCTTTAAAGTAGCTTCAGTTAAAACAAAATCAGCATCGCGGCTTTCTTGCAGAAAATCTAAGCCCGCTCCACCTTTTAAAACATCTGCGCCAGCACCGCCACTAATCGTATCATCGCCCTCACCACCATCGATATCATCAACGCCTAAACCACCAAGAATGACATCAGAGCCAGAAGAACCCAGTAGTAATGTTTCGCCAGTAAATAATGACGCGTCAATATTGTCATCGTTGACACTGCCAGTTAAATACGCTTTTTCAATCGAGACTAACGTATCGGAAAGAGACTGACCCTGTGTGACAACAGCAACACTGCCACTAACGGGTGTCCATGACTGATCCGTGATAGTGAAATCACCAATATCTAAACCACCCACCGAACCCACAAACGTCACGACCCAGTCACCAGCTGAACCAGTGACATCTATATTAATAGTATTAAATGCTTTAAGTTGACTTAGCGTGGACCACAATTCATCAGGTGAATCAGTGACACTGATTTCGGCCGATAGCTCATCAGCATAAGACAAGCGGAAAGTACCCGAAGTCACATCACCAACCGTGATATTAATGACCTCATCAATACCATCACCGATATCAAAAGAAGTATCGGTAAGAATCATGCGAGCATCGCCGCGCGACACTCTTGCAGACTCAACTAATTGATCGCTGCCGCCACCACCATCAATTGAATCAATACCAGCACCACCCGTTAACACATCATCCTGTGCCGAACCAATCAGCTGATCGTTACCCGCGCCACCACCAAGAATCACCGTGCCTAAAAATGAAGACGCGTCGATAATATTATCGCCATCATCACCGGCAATAATCGCTTCAGAAATATCTGACAAGGTATCAACCACTTTATCAGTGGGGTTAGCCAAACTAGCTGTAGAGACCATTTGAGTAGAAGAAATAACCACTTTTTCGGCAACAATATCTTCTATTAAAGTATTTACACCCAAGCCACCGGTAATAATATCTGCGCCAAGACCACCGACAAAATTATCATCATTAACGGTACCTATGAGCTCATCATCACCATCGCCACCGATTAATATCGCCGAGCCAGAAAAGGCCGACACATCAAACTTAACGCCTTGATCGCCAACAGCAGAAAATCTTGCCAACTCAAAACCACTGTGTGATTCTAATTCAGCGTTCAATGCACCAATATTCAGTTCAGTATTATTTAAGGTAGCATCCAAGCCTCGAGAGACATCAAGAATATCTTGCGTACCATCACCGCCAAATAATTGGTCAACACTCTCGCCACCAAGTAGGCTATCGTTACCCGCCAAGCCACGAATAATATTAACCGCACTATCACCGTGAAGCGTATCGTTAAAAGCACTGCCCGTAATATGTTCAAAGCCTTTAATACCACTAAAGCCGGTAGCAGAGCCATAACTCGTAGTAGCGTCTTCAGCCAAAAACACATTAACGCTAGAATCATAGCCAGAAAAATTCAGCAACGAATCTAAGCTGCTTCCCGCCTGCAAGAATTCAAATCCCTGAAATTCATGAAAGCCAACAGAACCTGCTGCATTGGATGTAATATTCCAAGTATCTGCATCGTTATAAGTGACCGCCAGAGAATCCTCACCCGCTCCACCATTTAGGTAAGAGAAGTTTTGGAAGCTCATGTCATCGATCATGCCAATAGAAGCACTCGATATAAGCCAGTCACGCGCCTCATCATCACCGAATAAATTATTATCACCCGCACCACCCACCAACGATTCAACATCTTTAAACAAGACGTTCGCTTTATCCGTATCGTTGTAAGCCTCATAACCAACAAAACCCCAGTTAAACGACGCATTCGTATCGAGTGATTGGCCAATAATATTGTCGACACCATCGCCACCTTCAAAAGTAACAGACAAAGAATTGCCGTTGGCAAAAATAGAATCATTAATAGTGAGTGAATCATCACCCAAGGAACCCGTAATAAACACTGAACTCGTATCAGCTAACAACTGTTGCGCGAGAATACTATTATCAGAAAGATCCCTTAACAAAACAGAATCGCTTTCTACCGTCAGCTCCATATTGGTTGCACTTTCTAACAGCGCAGTTAATGGATCGGCAGAAAATAATAGCCGGGGCTCTAAACCCTCAAACTTAAATTTATTTTTACGTGAAGCCTGCTCTAGCTTAATCGCCTTCGTCAGCGGTTTAAACGCCAGCACCTTACTACTTAAATCAGCACTTACTTTTTTAGCTTTCGAACCGATCTTAGATCGCAAACGTCCCCAGTCACTGCGGATACGCTGACGCGAGTCAATCGATAAATTCGAACATTCTGTATCTTGAAAAGGATAAGCCATTATTATAAGTCCATAAATTCAAATGTTTGGTGCTGGCTGAAAAAACTACGCTTCAGTTTCAGCTTCTTCGGCTTCTTCTGTTTTAGCAGCGCCCACTTTTTCTAACATGCCGCTAAAGTTACGCATAGATTGAATCTGCATATAAGCCAATTCCAACTCATCCGTTTTTGCAAGTTCAGCGAGTTGATCACCGCTTAAGGCTTTAAGCTTTTCGCGGTTAATTGCCTGAAAGCCCGTTAACGTTAGCTGCTCACCCGCAGGTAAAGTTAACTGCGCACCCATTGGCTCGAGCAAATCCAATTCTTGAAGTTTTTTACAAAACAACTGCGTACGCTGAAATTGCATTTGGTACTCTTTCAAAAAGTCCAAGACACTGTTTAAGTATTGCGTCTGTTCACCATCGGCATCAAACAAACGTTCGCCGCGGCCATCTTCGTTACAGCCATCAAATACTTCATCAATGCAAAGCGTAAAATTAGCGCCGTCATCGCTGCTTGAAAAAACAAACGGATAACGTCTTAAAAAGGCAGGAACATATTTAGCCGTAAAAGCACCCGCATCATCGACATATAAATTTTCTTCTGCTCTGACGCCAGTAATAATGGCCGGCATTAAATTGTCCTCTGAGCCAGCAAATACAATAGCGAACTCAGTAGCAGCGTTAGCAAACTCAACAGCCGTTAAAGGAATTGAATTGATACTCTTAGCAAAGCCGTAATCAGCACCCGCTTTAACCGAATAATTAGCGTGCTTATCTTTAGAAATTGCAGCGGCTTGCCCATAAATTAACAATTGTTTTGACATAACTTTTACTTACTCCATAAATATTGCGGCAATACGCCTACAACTTAAATTTTGCACTACCCACTTAACGGATAACGCTTAAAAAAATGCCCGCCTAAGAACAATCAAGATAATTACATCAAGACCATCAACCAGCCTGCACACCATAATAAAACGTCACAAACTCTTTACCATCTCGCCCAATACCAGAGGACAGATGGCCTAACTTTTTATTCTTTTCTGCCGCCAACAGCTTATCTATCGCAGCTATAGAAATATCAAAATAATTGGCCAAGTCATAAACAACCGGCATCGCCTGCTGCAAATCCAGCTCGGCATCATAAAACCGAATATCAAACGAGCTACGCGTCTGAGTTTGGTCTTCCACTTCCATATAAAACAACTCATCCAACGTCAGCTTACTAGCCAGAAACAGTAATTCGCTAGCAGCATAAAAACCCTGCGTTTCACGGCCATTAGATAAACGTCTAATACCATCTAATATATCGGCTCTTGAGGTCACTGCCGCCAAGTAATAACTATCAACAGTCCTTGTATTCACCGATTCTGGCTGCCACTTGTAAGCCGTAAAAATTTTCTGCGACTCAGTGCCCACAAAGTGAATAGGCTCTTCAACATAAAACTTACAAATAGAGCCCTTATCCCGCCCATCAAAGCCAACAATCACTTCACGCAAACCGACTACCTGCTCACTAATAGCATCACGGAAATCGTTAGGCATATTCAACTGTAAAGCCAAACGATGTATTAACTGCTGCTCACCACCCTTCAAAGCCGGCAAATACAGAATTAATAAAAATCGATCACTTAATAGTGAACCCGCCATTAATTTGAATGAAGGCTCATAAAAATACGGCACATTTAACGAGTCTACAAACGCCAACAAGCGTTTGCCATAATTCTCAGCCATCATGGTAGTAACGTAAAAACCCTAGCTATCTCATTGATCTATTTATTATTGTTAGCGAAGCGAGAAGCACTTGCCGATTTGTAATAGGTCAGCGCCGCTAAATCAGCTTCTTCACCCGTTAACAAAGTATCGACAAAGGCTAAATCCGCATCACTTAACGAACCCACTACACGCTTAAGGCGTAGCG
>Ga0209196_1001129_pt1 | contig 19680 bp, 14 predicted proteins | sample COGITO_mtgs_1105_5_FD_184801 | JGI IMG/M metagenome (GOLD analysis project Ga0209196, IMG submission 184801) | Pelagic marine microbial communities from North Sea - COGITO_mtgs_110509 (SPAdes) (version 2) | ecosystem: Environmental > Aquatic > Marine > Epipelagic ... | reverse complement strand
AACAAGTTCGCCGCCTTCAGCAGTGGTCCATCCGACATGCTCAGTTATCGTCGCGTTGGACAGCCAGAATTTCTTAAACTCCCGCCCATCGTAGAAATGGACCTGCATTGCCTTGAGATCAATATCAGCCGCGGGTAGAAATGTACCATCTTCAGGGAAGAGTTCATTGAGCGTGTAGAGTGCATGCACGGAAAATGATTCGTTGCCCTGCAGGTCACTCGACATACCAGCAAAACCATCATCCAGGACTTCAACCGAGGTGCCGTTGGCACTCGCGGCACCCAGAAAAAACCATGCGCCCGCAGCACTACCTTCGGCGATCCGCAGAATATAAGTACCCTGAGCATCGACTGCCGCAAACGCCCCTTGCACATCTTGTAAATTCGATGCCGCGACGCCGTCCAATCGGCCCCGGGAAATCGCTGACTTGAGGAACGGTACACTGACCAATTGCGAGCGAGTGCTGGGATCAGAGATCCGCACTTGATGACTGCCGACTCGACCCAGCTCCACACGTGCACTACTCTGAGTGCTAAAAGTTGAGCTGAGTGTCATCAGGCAAAGAACTGTAATTTTATATATCATTTTTTTAAGAAGTCTGCGGTTACTGTGTCACGATTTGGACACGATATTGGCGTTTGTGAATAAGGTTTCCATCGCTCGGATCGATCCAGACCATCGGTCCACCCCCCCCAAGCAAGGTTTCGCTGGTGACGAATGTTTTCCAATTATTATCACTGTAATCAATCTCATAGGAACGGTCGCGCACGCTCTTCCAGGACACCCCGACCACTGGCTTGAGCTCCAACAGATCAGTCGCATCAGACGGATCGGTACCTGCCAGCCATTCGTCGTAATTACTGCTGCCGTCGCCATCGAAGTCTTCCGCTTCGCCGCCGTTGACTGCGTTGATGCCACCAAAGTATTGGATCTCCCATTCGTCGGGTAGGTTGTCGCTATCCGCAACAACGACTTCAAGTTCAAGTGAGAACTCAGCAATGTTACCAAATCCATTGGCTGGAGATAAATAGCGGTAATAGCGGTATGCCATCCCGGAACTCACGTCCACACTTTGCGCTGTGCTAGACGGCTCGGCCGCAATCACATAAATCGTCTCATAGCCGCTCACGCTACTCTCGTTGGAGCCCTCAAAGCGCCCACCGACCATCCGATTCGCTTGGCCTGAACGGGGCTGGAAGTTGATCGCCGTTACAACGCGAGACTCACCAAGATCGATCCCGGCAAAACCGCCCGCACCATTAATATAATCATAGAAGGTCGAAGCATCGCCATCAAAGACTTGCTCGAATTCACTCCCAACGCTCCAGGCTGGATCCAATCCAAATCGTAGCAGTCCGCCAAGCATCGCTTCACGATAGCCATCTGGATAGACAATCCCTACCGGCGGTGTGACCACTGGGAAATCAGTCGCATTGCTGGGATCCGTCCCTGCCAGCCACTCGTCGTAGTTACTGACCCCGTCGCCATCGAAGTCTTCGGTTTCGCCGCCGTTGACTGCGTTGATGCCACCAAAGTATTGGATCTCCCATTCGTCCGGCAGATTGTCGCTATCGACCTCTACTACCAGCACCGGAAATTCAACTGAGAATTCGGCTATATTGCCGTATCCGCCTGCGGGGGCAAGGTAACGATAATAGCGATACGCTGGAGCTGATTGCAGATTAATAATTTGAGCCGATGCTGATGGCTGCAAAGCAATCACATAAATCGTCTCATAGCCACTGACACTGCTCTCGTTGGAACCCTCAAAGCGCCCACCGACCATGCGATTTTCTTCCCCTGCGCGGGGATGATAGACAATGGAGGTCGCGACTCTGGCTTCGTAAAAATCAATCCCTGCGAAAGTTTCCGCACTGGTGGCATAGTCGTAGAAGGTGGACACGTCCCCATCAAACACCGCCTCAAATTCGCGATCGGCAGCCCAGGCTGGGTCGAGGCCGAACAGCGTACGGTCATTTACGACAACTTCACGGTAACCTTGCGGATACACGGGTCCAGCAGGCGGTGTTACTGGCGGTGTGATCGGGCCGGTTCCGACATTTTCCATCTCGGCGAACATAAACAGTAGACTGGGAATGGCACTTTTCCACCCTCTCCATGGGGCGCCGTAAGGGCCCGCACTGCCCATGGCACCGGAGCTCGAAGGATAGTCCGGAGAGCCGGAATTCTGACGCATGTAACCCTTGCGTATGCGCTCATCCTGCCAATAGCGGTTGGCGACCGGAGCGAAGTAAATTTCCCCGATCCACTGCTTACCCGCGTCGAATCCGATCTCGGCGGTGTTATCGATCAGATAATCACTGTCAATCGGACCATTGTAATAATACCAAAGCGTTTGCTTCTCGATCAAATCGAAATAGGTATTCACTGTAAGCTTCAGTGATTTAGCTGGATCGCCCGAACCACTTTCGGTGCCGAAGATACCGTTGCGCGATGAATAATTGATAAGTGACGGGTCGCCGTTTATCTGATATGCGCTGGCTATCATCGCCGCTACACCCATATTAACCTGACTGTAAATCAAGCCTTGCTGGATATTTGAACTGGTTGAATTCCGCTCGTATTCCCCCTGCGAACCGTCAGGGAAAATACCGAATTGAATCCACTCTTCGACAAACAACTTACCACGATCCAGCAAGATAGGATCGTTCAACCAGACGGCTGTCAGCGCAAAAAACTCGGCGACGATCGCTCGGCGATTATTGTAGTGCTTATGCACCACTGCGATCGGATTGTGCTTAATTCCGGATGCATCCTTATACGCATATTTACCGTCAAAGTAGGGACTTGTAGCGTTATATCCCAAATTATTCGTATAATTACGCTGATAGCGATTTCCGAAAAGATTTTGACTTAGCTCTTGGTGGATAGAACCTTCATAGGAGTATGCCCAATCGGCGATCCAATCCTTAAAAGTAGCCAGCTCCTGTGCGGAAAACGCATCTTCAACAAAATCGGCACAGAACAACAGCCGCTGCAACCATTCTGGACGCCTATAGTTACCTTTATCAGTGAGCTGGATAACATCGCGGTTAATTTGCAAGCCCGACTGCTGGCTGTGCCAGACCAGCTCGTTCTTTACCATCGCGGCGAGCTGACTGTCGTTCTTCACCAGTGCATAGAACGCAGCATCCACCATTTTTATATGATTTTTGAGCGTAATTGCGTCATTGGCATTTGTATACACGACATAGCTACTTTTACGATCAGCCGTCGGGTTCGCCCTAAACTGGCTCGCGTTGTCACTGATACGTCCCCACTCCGAGGGGATCAATCCAGCAAACGCATCGCCCGCCGTTTTATACGGGCCATTGACAGCGCGGTCGCGCCAGACGGCCAGATCGTTGTCACTCCATAAGATGCCGCCCCCGAGTAGCGTGTTTGACAACACGGTGACTGAGAAGACGAATGCGAGTACTTTATTTATTAAATCCATGAGCCACTTATGCGGCGTACAAGTACCTTGCGTAAAGGGTCAACACGCCCCTAGAAGTTCTTTTACACGCTGTTAATCAACAGTTAACAACGCATTTACTCTGCATAGGAATTACCCCCCAGTATCAGCTGATTGATCCACTTCAGCCAAGAAAACCACCTACAAAAAAAGCGACCTGCGTAACCACGCAACATTCGCATTTTTAAAGTAAGGACCATCCTGAGCTGATGTAGTCAGCTTCAAATATCCTGATAGACAGACAGGTATGCCATTGCACCTCGACGCGGACTGGCCAGTTCCCGGACGAAATCAGTGTCGTTCCGCGCAACGCGCTGAGATGCTTGTTCAAAACGATTCGCAAGTGCTTTGGTTATATCTGACGCATCAGGCGATTCAGTCCAAATTATGTTTAGTGGGGATTTAGCCCAATCCCGTAAACCTGGGACTCGACTAAAAATGCAGGGTATCCCCGTGCTCAGCGCTTCAGCCGCAGCTAAGCTGTTTCCTTCGTGGAGTGATGGCATGACAAAAGTATCCGCAGCCCACAAATATTTCCTGACGTCTGATTTCGGACCGACGAATCGGACTGCCTGCTCAAGGCCAAGAGCTTTTGCTAATTCACGGTCGATCCCAGTAGGATGCTCGTTGCCGACCTGAAGATATAACAGATCACTGCCGCGGAATGCTGGCAGCGACTGAATAATAGCGGCATAATTTTTGATATCCGAGCCATTGCCGACGCTGATGAGAAGATGCGTTTCATCATCCAGACCAAGTTCCGCGCGCGCGGCACGCCGCTCCTCGGAGGTGGGTGGCCGGAAATGATCGGAATCGATCCAGTTTTCAATGCGCACAGTCCGATTGCCAAACGACACGCGTTCAGTGGAAGATACGGATTCTCCAATAGAAACAAAGGATATGTCCAACCATTTTATAGCTCGTCGCTCAATAGATTTACGGAATTTCAAGAAACCCGTATAGGGGAAATTGTTATGCACAGTTCGGATGATACGTGGCACTCCAGCCATGCGCGCTGCAAGCGCGATAAGTAGGCATTGCGATTCGGTGTGAATATGAACGACCTCAGCCTCGGAAGCCTTGAAAATATTGCTGAGATTCCGCAAGAAGTTGAGTGAGGCGATACCACGCTGACGCCGACATTCGAAGATCTCGTAACCCGCTTCACGCAGTACATTTGCAAACGCACCCACCTCATCCGCACATGCAACAATGCTGAGTTCGATCCCTTCAGCGCGCCAGATCGGCGCGGCGAGTTTGAGCATCACTTCCGCTCCCGACGGACGCAGCTCGTTCATCATATGAATTACTTTCATCTGTTTTTAAGATTATACATTAATACAGCTGAACTATTTATTGATCCACTTTAAAATTATTTAGTTATAATTAGTTTATATTAATTATATCCTTGTAGATATTGATGTAGCTTTCGGTTGTTTTTTCGACGTCGTGCCTTTTATCTGCAATCAGGTGGGACCGCTGACTTAACTCACTGGAAAATTCATCCGATTGAAAAATTCTGTCTAACTGAAATGCCAGCATTCGAAAATCTCCGACAGGGGAAATTAATGCCGATTCGTTACCAACAATCGAGCCAACACCCCCACAATAAGATACCACGGACGGCGTTCCGACCATCATGGCCTCCCCTAAAGAGTTAGGGCTATTTTCCACATAGGATGGTAAAGCAAAGACATGGCTCTTTAAAAAGAGATCAGCCATGGATGCTGCCGACAACCTTGGAAGGAAAATAATATTTTCTTTCAACAGGTGGACGTTAATCAGATGGGAAATATAATTATTATATTCGTTCCCAAAGATTAGGCGTTTCCATTTACTATTCGAGTGATTGAACAGAGGGACATATAATTTTAAATTAGGATATTTTTCCACCAAAAGACTCATCGCCTGAATCATCAAGTGCAGGCCTTTAATCGAATATGCGCCAGACGACATGAATATGCTATGTCGCTCACATTTTTTCGCCTCCCATTTTTTAGAATAGAAATCCGCCCTGAGTAGCTCTTCACCATGAAAGTAGAGCGCATTGGGATTCATTGCACAGATTTGCGACTTATCCCATTCGGTTCGTCCAATGAAATATTGGTTAATTTCAATGATCTCCTTTTCGACCACACAATATTTTTCCCACTTCGCAGCCATCGCTTTGATCCCTCCGCCCATGCCTAACAGGGTCTTGATTGATTTGAATCTCAATTTATCAAAACTCACTGCAGATAATTTCAACGAGTCATAGTATGAGTTGATAATCCCTTGGATAGAACATACAACAGGAAGCTTTCTATTGATATATTTAGTTAATAAACCAAAATTCTTCTCCACCCCATGTATATGAATAATGTCCGGCTCGAATGCATCAATCACTTTGATATAATTCTCAACTGTGTCAGGGCTCATGTGCCTAGTATTTCCACCAGCAACAATAGGAATTGAGAAATATTGGATCCCATCGATCTCTTTCTTCAGGTATGCGCCATTGACAACAGGCGATACAATGCCGAGCTCAATATCCTCATTCTCGGCCAGTGAATAAAACAATGGAGGAATCCACGAACCGCCTAGAGAATAATCGCCCGATACGAATGGTGCAAACTCCGGCAGCACATCATGTGTAATCCATAAAACTCTCATTCTTTGCAATGGTCTAATCTAGTTAAATAAATGCATAGCACTCGTCATTAAAATTTGTCGATTGGCTCAGATGTAGAAATTCGTGCTGAATCTGCCTGACACACACTGATGCCTGTATGCTCACGTATCCGTTGCCCGATAAAAAACAGCACGAACCGTGGATTGTGCCATGCATAGCGCCGCCACAGTCGCCGCGGCTCCATCAGCAAGCGGAACAGCCACTCCAGCCCGATCCGTTGCAGCCATGCCGGCGCCTGCTTCACACGCCCCGCATGGAAGTCAAAGGCCGCGCCCACCCCAAGCATCGGCATGTTTAAACGTCCGCGATGTTTCGACATCCAAATCTCTTGCTTGGGGCAACCGATACCGACAAACAGGATCCGCGCGCCAGACTCAGCCAATTGCTTGGTATAAGTCGCATCCTCCGCTTCGGTCAGTGGCCGAAACGGCGGTGCGATCGCACAGGCAATTTCAATCGCCGGGAAGCGCGACTGTAACATCGCGGCGAACTCTTTAAGGCTTTGCTCAGTGCCGCCGTAGAGTCCGATTGCTAACTGCTGATGCGCAGCAGCGGCACAGACATGCAAGGTCAGGTCGGGTCCATACACGCGCACCGCCGCGGGCACGCCGAGTGCCCGCAGGCACCAAACCAGTGGCACCCCATCGGTAGTAATCAAATCAGCAGCATTGATGATCTGCCTAAAATTCGGGTCATCCCAGCCTTGCATCACCATGTGCACATTTGACAAACAAACGTATCTGGATTCTCCCCGTTTTGCCCAATCGACGACACGGGCAGTCGCATCTGCATAGTCGGTTGCATCTAGGCGCTGCCCGAGTACATAACGCTGTTGCAATGGCGGCAATGATACCGGAGTCGCTCCTGTGATAGTCAATGTTGTCAAAATAGTTTCAGAGTTTCACAACCGGCTCCTCACAATTGCTGACTCGCAGCAACCGGGGAATCACCCGTAATTTTCGACACAGCCAGCGTAGTCGCACCCTAAAAGACTTACTGTGAATGCCGTCTTCAAACCAACGGTCGATGACTGGATTGACCGCGATCTGATGTGGATGATGGAGCGGAAAGCTTTGTTGGCAGGCAGTGACTTCTAGACCGGCGAAATGCGCCGTTTGAGTGCCTTCTTCGGTAAATCCGATATTTTCAGTCAGATTGATCTTTGGAATAATCACGCAACCACGTTGCTTCCAGATCGTCAGCATAAACCGGTAGGCCCACGAATCCCTGCGGTTTCGATCCACTTGCCGGAACATCCACGTCCAGTATAGTCGGGGCCGTAGCTTATGGAAAACACGGGCACAAATTGATCGCCAAGTTTCCTGATCGCGCCATCCACTGAGCGTCGGATCGAAGTGATCCCAGGCCCGCTTCCAGGTGGCCCAGCCCGAGCATTCAAAGTAATTTGAAAAACCATAATCCTCTTTTATGGCGAGAGACTTCGGCAGACGAAGTTGACCCGAGACGGCAAATACCTCTGGCGAGTCTGCATAGCGCGTCAGTAACTCCTCACAGAATCGAAAGAACGATGGATCTGGAATGACGTCATCCTCAACGATAATACCCGCACCACAATCATTCAGAAACCAGCTAATCCCTTCGGATATATTCTTAAAGCAGCCGAGATTATGCTCGCGGTAGAGACGCTTCACCTCGCACGGCCAAGGTATTTCGTCCAGCATGGCGCGTACTTCGGCGACTTTTTTGGCCTCACCCGAGCGACCTGCGCGGGGTCCGTCGCATAGGACCCATACCCGCTGCGGCGCGACCACTTTCAACGCCTCAAGCTGCCGACGTGTGCTGTCAGGGCGATTGAAATGGATCAGTAAAACCGGAGTCTGCATCAAACGGTAACTTTATTTGTTCCAGAAACTTCAACAGGTTGCCCCTTAAGCGACCAATAAAGCGCCTCAATCGAAGCGGCGATCGCTTCGATCACATCTTCAGCGGATTTGCCTTCGGTCTGGATGCAAATATCTCCCTCGGTTATCGCGTCATTTAACCCAGAAAAATCTAGCGTCAGTAGTCGCATGCCATGTAGTTTAGCTTCGATCGGCGCATAGCCAGCTTCACCATGCAGGGTCGGAAAGACGAATAGGTCGTGGGCGAAGAAATAGAATGACAGATCGCAGCGAGGCACCTGCTTCGGATCAACAAACACCACGTTCAGACCTTTTTGCGCCACATAATCTTCGAACAGTTGCCGATCAGGGCCGTTGCCCATAATGGTGAAAGTATACCTGACCTCTTTAGGCAAACTCGCGAGTGCCTTCAATATGATCATCACACCCTTCCATTCCAGCAACCTGCCAGTGAAAAAGAGCTTCAGCACCTGCGAATCGACCGACACTGCGGCACGCGCTTGCTCCATCTTAAAATCTGCTGCCTGTACCGCCAGAAAGTCCGATTTGACGACGCATTTGTTGCGAGCAAATTTCGGCAGAATCGATCGAGTTGCAGCATTGCCTGCATGTATTTCACTGGCCTGTGACAAAGTGATCAATACGAACGGATCTAGAAAGTGCGCCCGTTGCATAAACATTCTAAACAATTCCTTGCACTGTGCTTTCGGCGAAAAAAACCTGCGGAAGCGCAGCGGGAAGCGTCCACCACCACTGAGCGGATCCAGATGAAATTCCTTCGAAAAAAACCAGAGAAACGAAGGCCAGCGATAGGAGCCGTAGGTGCTTCTAATCGCCAAATCAAACTGCTCCCGGCGGAACAGCCGCAACATATAAAACAACAGTCGAAACTCCCAAAGATAAGCTATTAATCGATAACCCATTCCTGGTATCGATTTAAGCAAGGCGTCCACACCTTTGGGGAAATCAACCAGGTGCACGATCACGTTGTCTAAACTGTGTTGCCGAACCTGTGCCTCAATCTGCGGATTGATGACTGCTGAGGTAAACAGATGCACCTCAGTCGAGCGCGCCGCACATTCTTTCAGGCATTTCCAGCCTAATTCACGCTCGCTGCCGCGATTTTCACTGCAAGCAAATGCTGAGATTGCTATATTCATCATAACGCGCCCTAAGTGACTAAAAACAACGCAGATTCGGAATCGGTATGACAAACTGCCCGCCCCATTCACGAATATAAGACAACTGCTCCACAATTTCATCCTCAAGATTCCAAGGCAGGATCACGATGTAGTTCGGCTTTTCCTCACGAATCCGTTCTTCGCTGACAATAGGAATATGACTCCCGGGCATGTAGTGGCCTTGTTTAAAATCACAGGCATCGACGACAAAACTAATAAAATCCCCGCGCACTCCACAAAAGTTCAACAAGGTGTTTCCCTTCGCTGCAGCACCATAGGCCGCGACCTTCTTGCCCGCCTTCTTTTGTTCGATTAAAAACTTCAGAAGCTCAATTTTGACCTGATTCACCTTCTCCTGGAAGCCTTTGTAATACTCGAGCGTCTGCATGCCCTTACTCTTTTCCTTTTGAAGCAATGCTTCCACATGTTCATGAATTGGCTGGGGGCCGTTATTATGCTGCGCATAAATCCGAAGCGACCCGCCATGCGTTGGGATCTCATCGACGTCAAAAATATCCAAGCCATGCGCAGCGAAAATCTGAATCACTGTATAGAGCGAGAAATAGGAGAAATGCTCGTGGTAGATGGTATCAAATTCCACTGATTCCACCAATCTCATCAGATGTGGAAATTCCATCGTAATAATTCCATCATTACTCAAAAGGACTTTCATCCCCCCGACGAAATCATTTAAATCTGGAACGTGCGCCAACACATTATTTCCGAGCAGTAAATCAGCACTCACGCCCTCGGCCTTCAGTTTTCGAGCTAGTGCGATGCCAAAAAATTCAACGCGAGTATCAATCCCTTTCTGTCTGGCCGCTATCGCGACTGAAAGCGCTGGGTCGATCCCCAATACCGGTACACTACGCTGCTTAAAATACTGCAACAGGTAGCCATCATTCGAGGCCAGCTCGACCACCTGCCAGTCTTGGTCGACACCGAAACGCGAAACCATCATCGCCACATAGTTCTTAGCATGCTTCAGCCAGCTTTTTGAAAAGGAAGAAAAATAAGCATAATCGTCACTAAATATCTCATGCGCCGATTTTAGCTCGTCAACTTGCACAAGAAAAGTGCGCTCACTCACATACAGCTTCAATGGATAGTATGCTTCAGAGTCGTTGAGCTGCTTCTTTTTCAAATATGAATTCGATGGCGGGCAAAAGCCAAGATCCACGAAAACAGCGCTCAACGGCAGGGTATCGAATCTACATTGCATCATATTTTAAAATAAAAAAACTAAAGAAAAAATAAACTATTACTAAAATCTGCCAGTTCTGAAAATGACAGATATGAACCTAAACAAATAAATCGAAAATTCAACAACTTTAACCAACGCTCAATTGAATATCTTTTAACTCTCCATTTGATCCACCAAATATTCGCTAAATGGAATCGAACAAGTCCATCCCGGCGAAACTGAATTTAAAATATGAAAGGATCGACCATCGCCCTCATACACAAAATCCATCTCTAGGCTCTTTGTTTTTAGATTGAGCAGCTGAGCGCGGATCCCCGAGGGTCCCCACTGCGTAAAGGTTTCAGGCTTCAGCCCGGTCGCCAACGGTTGCGACAGAGCCACCAAATGACTGCGCTGATATTTGCGCAGTTCTTCATATGCCAAACGCCTGAAATCGAAGTCTGAATGCACCATCATCTGCGAACCTTGAATCATAATTTGGAACAGCTCGTTCCAGGCAAAATTTCCAAATCCTTTGTATTGCTCCCGCCAAAATGCCGGGATCGCGGTAGGGCCGATCTTGTGATGTCCATCCACTGTAACCGTAACGTGAACTCCGAGGAAGGGATTGCGTAAATCGGGAACGGGATAAATGTTGGTCCTGAAGCTGCCGGCGGGCTCCGTTGATTTTAAATAGAGGCCTTTGAACGGAAAAATCATATATTGTTTTCCGAAACCAAAGGCATGCGCGATTCGGTCGGCATAGAGCCCGGCGGCATTCACCACATAGCCAGCGTCAAACACTTCGCTAGTACTCCAAACCCGATTACCATCACACCTTTCAAACGCCTCGCCCATCAGCAATTCAATCCCACGATCCTCTGCCTCCTGGCGAAATGCCTCTAGCACGATGACTGGATCTGAGGTCGCAGTGCTAGGACTCCACAGCGCATTCTGGTAAGTCTTCACCCGCGGTTCGATCTCGCGCGCCTCCTCGGCGCTAATTTTGTACAGCTCCACGCCATTCGCAGATCCGCGCTGCAACAACTCATCCAGCACCGGCAGTTCTGACTCTTCCTTGGCGATCACCAGCTTGCCGCATTCATTCAGCGGCAGCTTTCGCTCACGGATAAAATCCTTCAGAGCGCGATTACCATCGCGGGTAAAGCGTGCCTTCAAGCTATTCGCCGAGTAATAAAACCCAGAATGAATCACCCCGCTGTTGCGGCCACTGCCATGCATGCCGAGTCGCGCTTCCTTATCGATCACACACACCGAGCTAGCCGGATGTCGGCGCTTCACCGCCAACGCCAAATTGATGCCAATGATACCCCCGCCTATGATTAAGTAATCTACCGTTTTCATTGCTATTTTATCTGTGTTATAGGCCAATCAGCTCAGGGTGTAGTCCCCTGCCAGCTAGATCTGCTCGAACTTCATTGATGTATACCGAATTCATCAGAATGACTACGTCCGGGCGGTAACTCTCGAGAAAATCTGGTCCAACATATTGCTTACCAATTGCTGGTATAAAATTCCCCAGTAAGTGTGGATTTATATCCACCACATGCTCAATCACGCCGATCTCATTGAACTGCGTGAGAAAGCCGACCGCCTTCGACCCGCCTCCCCACACCACGACTTTCTTTTTCTCTTCCTTCAATCGCACGAGTCGTACCCGCCACTGTTCGAGTTGCTTATTAATTTTTTGTACAAACAATCGGGTCAATGCCTTCAAGTCTGCAACCGATTCCTCGAGAGGATGCACTGTTTCCAAAACTGAATCAACTGGCCGTGCCTCGATGAACAAATATTGATCGTCATATTCAAGAAACAAATCCAGCACTTCAAATTTGTTACGCCGAAACAACTGCGCCAAAGAGCCAGGACTGAAGTAACTACAATGCTCACCAAAAATATCCCAGAAGGCTTGATCCTTTAAAATACGAACAATACTGGGCACTTCAAAAAACAAAACAGGAGGCGTTTCCTGGCACGATTCTCGGATCATTTTAACAAAGTCGTCTGTCTCGAAAATATGCTCCAGCGTATGACGACAAGCGATACAGTCTGCTTGAATCTTACTATGCGCTTGATTATAGAACTCAGTAATAAAGCGAACGTTTGGATTGGGCTCACCGCGACCAGGCACCCATGCGGGGTCGATTCCGATTCCTTGATTATCGCCCAGGGCGCAAATCAAACGGATAAAGTCGCCCTTGCCACAGCCGATTTCGATCACCGTCTTATTGCGTATATTATATTTATCAATAAAGCGCTGCGTAACACCTGTGATAAATCTAACAAACGTTGGTGAAAACCCCTGCTGGTCCTCATAGCCTTGAGTATAGTAGTCCCACTCGGTATCGAACTCGCTATTAAAGATAAAGCCGCAGTGATTACAGAAAGTTAACACAATGTCATGCCGAGGCACCTGCATCGCCGCCGCGTAGCTTTTAATCGCTATGATACTTTGCACGGGCGCATTACGAATCGTAAAAAACGCGTCGAGGTCTGCGCTTTGGCAACAGGGGCAAGTAGTATGTTTCATCGTATTTCTTTATCTCTGATTAATGATTAGAATTCACTGACACAAACTTCAGGATGGGAGTGCAGGATTCCAAATCCCAAACCCACTGCAGGTCATCATTAAGCAGCTTTTGCTCACGTAATCGACTCAATGTCTGCAAACGAATAAACTGTGACTCACGAAAGTTGGGATCGTTAAAATGCATGGCTTCTAGTCCATCTATTAACTCTCGGATCGTGCTGTGTAGATCACAGCGCGGCTGATGATCCGGAGCCAGTTTCTGATAGAGGTCGAAATTCACCCGATATGAACGCAGATCGGGAGCAGCATTCGGATTCACACTGACTCGAGTGCCCGGAATTTCAGCTGCCACAGCCTCAGCCAAAGGCTTGATCTGATTGTTCCAGTCATTTGAGCCGGTGTTGACTGCGAGGAAACAGCCGCCTTGCTGCTGTTCACGCAACACGCCCCATTCGAAGGCAAGTGCCATGTCCCGCGTATTGATCATCGGGCGCCAGGGTGTGCCATCACTAAGGATTTCGATATGCTTGTCGACCAATGCACCTGCGACGAAATCGTTCAAGGCAAGATCGAGCCGCAGGCGGCTCGAGAAGCCACACGCGGTGGCAAAGCGCGGACAGGTCACGGTGAAGTCATCGTCCGCGAGTAATTCCAAGTCTTTTTCGGCCGCAATTTTTGACCGTGCATAAGCCGTCAATGGGTTCAGCTCGTCGTCTTCTTTTTTCGGGTATAGGCTGGCCGCACCATAGATACTGCAACTGGAGGCATAGACAAACTTCTTGACCCCATTACGCTTACACATCTCAGCCACTCGCACTGCAGCACGATAATTAACCTCCATCGTCACGTCCTCAAATTCATTGCCCATCGGATCGTTCGAGATCGCCGCGAGATCGACCACCGCATCGACGCCCTGCAGTAACTCCTCCGGGAACTGCCGAATGTCGCCAAAGACCTGTCGATCGAGTTGTGCCTCTGGTAGGTGTGCTGGGTGACTCAAGCAATGGGCAAAATAGCCAATATCAAAACCGATCAACTCTGCATCAGGGAAGCTCAACCTAAATTGTTGAGTCACTGCCGGACCGATATAACCGAGGTTTCCTAGTATAATTATCTTCATCGTATCTCTTTTTTTTAATTATTGCAGAATAAACACTTAGCATTAGCTAAAACTAACGCCATATAAAATAAGATTAAAATAACGCTGCAACAATAATCTTTATGTTAATTTAAAAGAATACTCCGATACGCAGTGCTGGTGTGCTGTTAGCTCGAACAAAGTGAATCCACTTTGATTCCTCTACTGGTGTATTCTGTATCTAAATTCCACGGACTTTACCCCGCTTATGGTTGTGCGATAAGTTAGATTGAACGAACTTCGGATAGATGCGATACCCTTGACATTCGCCTCGATGCATCAGTTCGATCGTTTAAGGACGATTATCTCAGCAGAATCGCCCTAGGCTTGATAATACTTGCTTGGTCGTTTTTTTATACAGTTGCGCGTATCTACGACGGGGGAACTGAACCCGCAAAAATCGAAGGTTTTATATTCATTGTGATGGGTCGCAAGAAGGACGCAGTCGTACTTGTCCGAGATGTCGACTGATCGACGCCCGGCAAACTGTGGATACTCACGAGTGAGTCCAATCTCCGGCACATAGGGATCGTTATAACTCACTTGCGCTCCTCTTTGTTCGAGTTTTCTCATAAGGACGTAGCTCGGTGATTCACGGTCATCATCGACATTGGGCTTATAAGCCATACCGAGAAGCAGGATCTTTGATCCTTTGATAGACTTAGCTTCGTCGTTCAAGGCTTCGACTACACGATCCACGACATAGTCGGGCATGGATGTATTCACTTCCCCGGCTAGCTCGATAAACTTGGTGTGTTGATCGTATTCGCGTGCTTTCCAAGTGAGATAGAATGGATCAATCGGGATGCAATGCCCCCCGAGTCCTGGCCCGGGATAAAAAGGCATATAACCGAAGGGTTTGGTAGCGGCCGCATTCAGCACATCCCAAACATCAATGTCCATCTTGTGAAAAACCATTTTCAACTCGTTGACCAAGGCGATATTGACTGCACGGAATATATTTTCAGTCAATTTAGTAGCTTCCGCCACACGACAGGAGCTGACTGCATGGATCGCATCGAGTGCCATAGAGTAGAGCTCGACGCAGCGCTCCAAGCATTTATCAGTGTAGCCACCCATGACTTTCGGGATGGTCTTTACCGAGTGATCCTTACGCCCCGGATCTTCGCGTTCAGGAGAAAAAGCCAGGTGAAAATCGACTCCTGCCTTCAGTTTAGAACCCGCCTCGAGCACTAAACGAAGTTCTCGGTCGGTCGTGCCGGGATAAGTGGTCGATTCGAGGACCACGAGCTTCGCTCTTTGTGCCCCTTGGGAATTAAGCCCAGAAAGTTGAGGTGCGAGATACGGTGCAATAGCTTCACCGGATTTAAGCACATAGGAGATATCCGGCTCACGGTATTTATTAAGTGGTGTGGGCACGCAAATTAGAACCGCGTCTACTTCCGTAATACGGGAAAAGTCGGTGGACGCTTCGAGCAGGCCGACATCGCGCACAGAGGTGATTTGACCTGCTTCGATATGCCGAATATAGGTCTGACCTGCGTTGATCGCATCAACTTTTTTTTGATCGAGATCGATGCCAAGCACTGAGACGCCGGATTCCGCAAAGCGGAGCCCGAGAGGGAGGCCAACATAACCAAGACCGATGATTGCAATTTTCATGATAAAAATCGAAGCTTTTTGATTATTGATGGGGAATTATTGATTCTTAAAAGTAACATTAGATTTCTCTCCTCCCCTAGATTCCTAGGCTCTGCGTCCCCAATCATCAATCCCTTGAACCTTCGTCCAAGCTACCCCATTTTAATGTGCGGAAAGTAGCGGACTGAAGAAGGATAATTCATCGTCGCCTCTTCTTTTTTTAATATGAATCCTACCTTACGCGCATAAAATTACTACTTTAAATAGCGTTATTAATTATGCAACTAATCCAATCAATTAAACCAATAAAAACGACTACAGCAACGATGCAGGCATTTAAAATCGGCCACAGCCGCTCTTGTGGATACTATTATAAGCCGCGATCATTGGAAAATTTGAATCGAAGATAACATCGTCCCACCTAATTGCCTGATCTTTTGAGACATCATTTCTCAGCTTTAGTCCATCAGCCAAACCGACCGGAAGGAACCCGCCCTGAAGAATCTCGCTCCGGTTCTCACATTCTCCATAGTAGGCAAAGCCACCCAACCCATCCAGCACGTCGCCTGCTTGCAGATCCTTCTTTGCGGTGGCCAGCACTTCGACCGAGAAACACTCCGACGCATCCACCGTGCCATCATCGAAATCAACTAACCGGGCGATCGAAAAAGGGAATTCAAAAAACAGTAGATGGTACGGGACATAAAAGCTATACAAGGGGCCCTTGCCGAGTTTACCGAGTTCGAGAAAGCGCTTCGACACGGGATCCTCCGTCGTCGCATAAACAAATACACCGGGTCCGGGATGCGCACCAATGACCATCTCAACAATTCCACCGAGCGCCTTCAGCTGCTCTAGATCGTAACGATCTGTGAGGGTATCGATGTGTTGACCCGACTCGATTGCCAACATCCCACGCCGCGCGACCTGCATACCGGTTGCGTTGGCTATGCAGGCTTGTTCAAGCGATACCTTGGTGCCGTCGGCAAAGCTAGTGACCATGTTAACACTAAGTCCAGACTGCTCCGCAAAGCCTTTCTGCGTGTCCGGGTTGCGGTAGTGATCGAGCATGCCCTTGATGTTGCCACACACTAGCGGCTGAAAGCCCATTAACTTGACTTGCCGGTAGAGGTTGAGTGTGACGCCCGGCTGGTCGCCATCGCCCAAAGTGTAGCGCACGCCACTCGCTCTTGCTTTGCGTTGGAGAAATGGACCGAGTGTCGCATCCAGTTCTGCATTGAAAGACACCACCTGCTTACCTGCCGCAATGGCCTGTAATATCACATCAAATGCAAATCGAACTGATCCTGTCATTTCGACCACCACATCAATCAAGTCTGACTCTAGCAGCACATCAGGCGATTCCGCGACAACCGCATGCTCGGCACGAATCGCATCATCCACAGCCGCGCAACTGGAAACAGTCAACACGTGCCCCACTCCAGCACGTTGATACGCTGCATATGCACGTGACGGCGTCCGGTTGAAAATGCCAGCAATACGCATTCCCGGCACATACTGTGTAATCTGATTGACCAGACCGACAGCCATCTCACCTGCCCCGATCAGAGCCACCTGGATGGGTTTACCCGCGGCTTCACGCTGGCGTAACTGTTCATCAATTATAATCATATATTTTATCAGTTGAATAATATGCCAATCACACCGGACGCTGAACTTTTTCAAATGAATTGAATGACAATGCTCAAGACACACCCATCTTATTTAGCATGAGCTTCATCGCTTCAAGATCGACCTCCATGTCGTCTGAATTCAGGAATGCTTCTCTCCCGACTTCAGCTAAGTTTCCTTTCGAAAAAAGATAATAATAATCTAGATCACGATGACTCGCAATCGTGCAAAACATCAGGTTAATTGCCTGTGGGTGCATAATTTCCAGAACCTTTGTATGTGGCTCGCAAAAGACCCAATTCGTCAACCCCGCCCCGTGGGTTCCAACCACAACAGCAGCACTTTGAAAAAGCTGTGCCTGATCTGACACCTTCATCTGTTCCAGGGTAACTATTTCGAATCCCAGAGATTTCAAAAGATTCACAAGAGCGGCTTCATTTGAAACATGGCGGCGAGATGCAATGCCCCGACTTATATAAATTCGCCGTCCTGACGACTTGTTGTGATGTCCAGAATCAACAAAGATTTTATTGATAAAATCACAAGTCCATTTCGGGACACTCTGATACACATTCGTCAGTGAAGGCAAAATCAGCTGTTCGACCGAAACGTGCTTCGTCGATTGAATGAGTATCAACTTCTCATGTGGGATTCCTAGCGTTTTTAAAGTTTCGATCTGATAAGAAGTGATACAACAGTTCACGATGAATTTATCAATTTCCTCCAAATCGTAGTTTGCCAGCCGGATTAACTCGAGCCGAGGTAACACATCGATCATCCAATGATAATACCCCCGCCCTGCGTAGGTTGCAAGGACGGCAACTTTTCCGCGGATCCTTTGAACTGGACCAATGCCTCCATCATGAAATGCGCTATGTTCCGAGGATTTTTGATCGATAATAACAGATACATCACTCAGGAGTTGATTATCAGGAGAAATCACAAAACCTTCATCTAAGACCCGTGCGTCAGGTATCTGCGCAACGAATGTCGGAGGCAGGGAAAATTCTAAATTTTGAGCAAACTTCCAAAAGAGTGTGTCCCCCAGATGTCCGGGCACCTTGCGTAGACTGTTTGTTTTCTGGTGAACATACAGTATTGAAGCAGTTGGAACTTTCTCACCCCGACAGAAGTCTCGAACCCAACGTCCCGTATCATCACACGATCGATGCGGTGCAGCAGGTTGATCACTTCGATTAAAAGCATTAAATAAAACAACTCGTATTCGATGCAGGGACGCCAGAATAAATTTAGCAGGTTTTATTAAGACCGGGTTGCGTTTTACGAACGCATACACATTCGGAGTCACATTTTCGAACACTCTCATATTACTTTAATCTGTGAGTTAAACTAAAAAGAGACTTTAAGAAAATCTCACATCTGACCCAGCGAATCGCGTGAAAGGACTTCTATTTATTTTGAAGTCCAAAGACGAATAACGACTATTTTTTTCAAGATATGGCCAAGTCGCATCTTTCTCTGAAATGAATTCTACTGGAAGTGGCCACTGAATGGCAAAGATCGGATCATTATAACGGAAACCACATTCATACTCTGGCGTATAAAACTCACCCACCATATAAAATGCCTCAGTATCATCCTGCAGTGCCTGATACCCATGCGCAAAGCCCTTGGGGACGTATAGCATACGTTTGTTATCCGCAGTCAATTCGACCCCTAAGTGCATCAAGTAAGTCGGTGAAGTCGGGCGCATATCAATAATGACATCATACAATGCCCCTCGAATACAGCGAATCAACTTTGATTCCTCTGCTGGTGCATTCTGTATATGCATTCCACGAAGTGTTCCGGCCTTATGGTTGTGCGATAAGTTACATTGAACGAACTTCGGATCGATTCCATGCGCATGAAATTCATTCGCACATAAAGCCCGTGCGAAATAGCCGCGAGCGTCGGCAAATGGATCCAAATCAATGATCCAGGCGCCCTTTAACAAAGTTTCTTCAAATTTCATAAGCTATGACCAAACCTTCCAAGGCGCCTGTCCGCTCAACCAGAGCTCCTCGAGCATCATCTTGTCGCGCAAGGTATCCATCGGCTGCCAAAACCCAGTATGCCGATACGCTGCCATTTGACCATCTCGAGCGAGGTTTTGCATTGGAGATTTCTCCCATGGTTCCGAGTCGGAAGGTATATAATCAAGTGCCTTGGGATTAATAACGAAGAACCCGCCATTGATCCACGCACCATCGCCTTGTGGTTTCTCCATGAAATCGGGCACACGATTATTATTCGGGTGCAAAGTGAACGCGCCAAAGCGGCCAGGAGGCTGGATCGCAGTCAACGTCGCAAGCGTACCCTGCGCTTTGTGGTATTCGATACTCTCTCGAATGTTCACATTCGACACACCATCGCCATAAGTCA
>Ga0209196_1001125_pt1 | contig 19746 bp, 16 predicted proteins | sample COGITO_mtgs_1105_5_FD_184801 | JGI IMG/M metagenome (GOLD analysis project Ga0209196, IMG submission 184801) | Pelagic marine microbial communities from North Sea - COGITO_mtgs_110509 (SPAdes) (version 2) | ecosystem: Environmental > Aquatic > Marine > Epipelagic ... | reverse complement strand
CAATTCAAGGGATTTCATACATATTCCTTGTGTCTGGACGATTTGGCAGACGGTTCTCCTCCGGAAATTCTCGGGTAACGAACTTCTATTTTTCGCCAATTCCCGTCACTCAAGATATCACCTCTCAGGGATAGCGATTTTGCACGCCCCAGCAGCAAGTGAAATCACACAATATCGGCGTAGCCTATTGTCCAATGACAGCCTCTTGTGCTAACAGCACACACATACACAGTATTTTCTATTCGTTGTTTCTCACTCTGATCACAGCTGCCGCTTCATCGCAGCCAGCTCAAACAGGACTTAATGCAAGCTAGATTATCTCTAAGAATCATCCCTACCAACAATCTCTTCGAACCATCTCTATTTATACTATTCATTCTTTGAAGTATTTATCTGCTGAATTATGAGCGACCAAGCCAAACAGGACCCAAGTCCTAAAACACCCTCGCCTAACGAGAACTCCAATTCTCAAGGCCGCAATGACGACAACTCCGGTAACAAACCCCGCGAGAACTCCGGTGACAAACCGCGTATGGGGCGTGTCAAAGGCCTCGGCCCTGTCAAAAAAGGCTCTGGCAACAAACCAAATCGGGAGAAAAACAGTGACTCGGATGGCAATCAGGGCGAGAAGCCTCGATCCTCCAACAAAAGGCGCAATAACAATAACCGGAACCGGGGCAATAATAAAAATAGGCGCGATCGCCGCGACAACCCCCGAGATACCCCCCGCGACAACTCTAAACGGGAACGCAAGCCGATTGTTCTAACGGGAGATCCCGTCGATGTGAACGGCATGCTTGAGCTCGCCCCCAAAGGCTTTGGCTTTCTGCGCGTGCCAGGAAAAAATTTCACCCAATGCAAAGAAGACGTCTTTGTGCCACCAGACTTTATCCGCAAACACGGTCTGCGCGCAGGTGTCTGGATCCACGGCAGCTGCCAAGACGGCCCTCGCGGCCCTCAACTCACTGAAATCAAGGCGATCAATGACCTTACTCCTGAGGAGGCATTCAAGCTCCCCCACTTTGAGGAACTCAAGGCCATCAATCCCGACCGCCGCATTGCCTTTGAGACCACGCCTGAGCGTTTCACCACACGCGTGCTTGATATTATTGCCCCCGTCGGTCGTGGCCAACGAGGACTGATCGTATCTCCACCTCGATCGGGTAAAACAACTCTCCTTTTGCACATGGCTGAAGCCATCAAGGAGAAGTATGACGAATCCATCCACTTGATCATTTTACTGGTCGACGAACGTCCGGAAGAGGTCACCGAATTTCGCCGCTGTCTACCGGGAGCCGAAATCTACGCTAGCTCTAATGATGACGGAGCACGCAGCCACTGCCGTATCTCTGAATTGTGCATCGAGCGCTGCAAACGCCTTGTCGAGGGGGGTAAAGACGTTCTCGTCCTCATGGACTCTATTACTCGCCTGGCTCGCGCATACAACGGCTCTATGGGCGGAGCTAGTAAAGGCCGCGGCTACCAGTCTGGTGGTATCGTTGCAGGTGCTCTGGAAATGCCACGCCGTCTGTTCGCAGCAGCTCGTAATACCCGCACTGCCGGCTCACTCACCGTATTGGCCACCGCACTGATTCAGACCAACTCACGCGCTGACGAAGCTATTTTCCAAGAATTCAAGGGAACAGGCAATATGGAGCTCGTGCTAGACCGCCGCATTGCCGAGCAATACATCTACCCGGCTGTTGATATTTTCAAATCAGGCACGCGCCGTGAGGAACTCATCATGGCAGAACATCTTCTCTACAAAATCAATCTCATCCGCAGAGGCCTGTCAGGCCACCGCCCTGAAGAAGCGATGGAGAGACTGCTCTTCTTCCTCAAGAAATTCCCTAACAATGCCCAGATGCTCATGGAGATCAAAGGCTAGAGATTTTCTCATTCCTTATTTCTTATTTAAAATTTGTGATTGCTCACCCGCATGTCTACCGAACTCACTCGTAACTTCTCCATCATTGCCCACATCGACCACGGTAAGACTACCTTATCGGATCGATTAATGCAGTTCACCAAAACCGTCGCAGAGCGTGATCAACAAGATCAACTCCTCGACGCCATGGATCTTGAACGCGAGCGCGGCATTACCATCAAGTCTCACCCTGTCAGCATGTCCTACCCGGCCAAAGACGGGAAGACTTACCAGCTCAACCTGCTCGACACACCTGGACACGTCGATTTCTCCTATGAAGTTTCACGTTCACTAGCCGCCTGTGAGGGCGCACTGCTTATCGTCGATGCCGCTCAAGGCGTTGAAGCTCAAACCATGGCAAACCTTCACCTCGCCAACGAGCAAGAGCTGACCATCATCCCGATCATCAATAAAATCGATCTACCCTCGGCTGACTTACCCAAGGTTCACAAGCAGTTAGAGGACATCATTTGCATCCCTGCAGACGAAGCCATTCCCGCTTCCGCGAAAAACGGCATCGGTATTGAGGAAATACTCGAAGCCGTCGTTGAGCGCATCCCCCCTCCCATCGAGAATGAGGACAAGCTACTACGCGCCTCCGTATTCGATTCCGTTTACGACCCGTTTCGCGGCGTGGTCTCCTATGTGCGTGTCATGTCTGGCAGTATGAAACGAGGCACCCGTATCAAGCTCTTTCATACGCCAAAAACCTACGAGATCAAAGAGGTCGGCGTCTTCACACCAGGCATGACCAAGCGTGATGAGCTATTCGCAGGCGATGTTGGCTACGTCATTGCCAATATGAAGTCCGCTGACGAGGTGAAGATCGGTGACACCATCACCGACACCACCCACCCATGTCCCGAGCCACTCCCAGGTTTCAAGGAAATCCAGCCAATGGTTTTCTCAGGCATCTACCCCGTTGATTCATCCGACTTCGAAGCTCTCAAGCTCGCCATGGGCAAGCTCCAGATTAATGATGCCGCCTTCACCTGGCAGTCAGAATCATCGGTGGCACTTGGCTTTGGCTTCCGTTGTGGATTCCTCGGCCTACTGCACATGGAAATCATCCAAGAACGGCTCCGACGAGAGTTCAACATGGATATCATTTCCACTTACCCCTCCGTAATCTACGAGGTCACTAAAACCAACAGCGAGGAAGTCATCATCGATAATCCCTGCCTTCTTCCTGAGTCACAAGAAGTTCAAGAAATTCGTGAACCTGTGGTCAGGCTCTACATCATGATCCCCGGTGATTACATTGGTGAAATGATGAAACTCGTCATGGAAAAACGAGGCGACATGGAGAACACCGAGACCATCGACGAAGAACGCGTCATGCTCACCTGCACGATACCACTCTCCGAAATCCTCATCGACTTTAACGACAAACTCAAATCCATGACCCGTGGATATGGCTCGATGGATTACGAACACGCCGGCTACAAAGCGGGCAAACTCGTCAAGATGGACATCCTTATCGCCAGCGAACCTGTTGATGCATTTTCATCCATCGTACACGTCGATAAAGCCGCCCCATACGGCCGTCATCTTTGCAAGAAGCTCAAGGAGGTTATTCCCCAGCAACTCTTCACCGTAGCCATTCAGGCCGCTATTGGCGGTAAGATTATTGCCCGTGAATCCATCACCGCAATGCGTAAAAACGTCACCGCCAAATGTTACGGTGGTGATATTTCAAGAAAGCGCAAGTTGCTCGAAAAGCAGAAAAAAGGAAAAGCCAAGATGAAGGCTATCGGCAAAGTCAACATCCCCCAAGACGCCTTTATCAGGGTGCTCAAAAACGACTGATTTCAAACGTCATCAAGCTAAGTTGTTTTCCTCAACGTCTAATCATCTACTATGATCAAGTGTATCTCCATTACAGTATTGTGCATCGGCCTTTGTGGCTGCGCTACCCATATGCTCACATCCTCAAACACAGCCAACGCTGATACTTCAGGTGAATTTTCAGGGACTAATGAAATAATCACTGCTCAGCACGGCATCGCCTCCTGGTATAATATTAAGACCAACTACGGCACCCAAACTGCGAGCGGTCGCCCATTGCATAATGATGCGCTCACCGCTGCGCACAAGGAGTGGCCGATGGGCAGCAAGGTCAAGGTCACCAATTTACGTAATGGCCATTCTGAGGTCCTCACTATCACCGATCGAGGTCCTTACATCAACGGGCGCGTCATCGATGTCACCGCTGGCAGTGCCAAACGCCTCGGGTTTTATGAGGACGGCCTCACCCGCACCAAAATTGAACTTCTGAGCCGCGGCAATTGGAAATATCAGCATTAAGATATTTACCTTATTCTTCAATCCTTACAGGACTTCATCAATACGAAGCTCTATTTCCTTCAAAGCCTAATCGCCACCAGTCATGCGCACCCTTGCCATTGGAGATATTCACGGATCGAACATCGCACTCAAGGCCTTATCCGAATATGTCGGTTTCCGCAGTGATGACGTTATTGTCACTCTAGGTGACTACATTGACCGGGGCCCAGACTCCAAAGGAGTCATCGACTCCCTCATTGAACTTGGCCAAACCCATCAGCTCATCAACCTAAAGGGCAATCATGAAGTGATGATGGAGAACGCGCTCCTCTCAGAACAAGAGCGCTACTTCTGGCTATACAATGGAGGTGAGGCTACCATGCAATCCTTTGAACTTCAGCCCCCCCTGCTAGCCGCTGACGAGATCTCTCCCGTATACTGGGACTTCATCAAATCCTGCAAACCATACTACGAGACAGAAAATCACATCTTAGTACACGCCGGACTAGAACCTGAAACCGACCTCGAACATCAAGAGGAAAATTTCACCTTATGGCAGCGCATCTTTGAGACCAAACCTCATAAATCTGGCAAAACAATCATCTGCGGCCATACCCCACAACCGGAAGGTTACCCGCTCAAACTTGATCATGCTGTATGCATTGACACCTCCGCATGTCGTCATGGCTGGCTCACCTGCCTAGACATTGATACAGGTCAATACTGGCAAGCCAACGAAAAGGGCGAAACACGCCAAGGATCCATCTAAACTCAGAATACAGCGAGCCTCGCATTTGAGTGTTGGCATTTTTCATTTTAACCTTAAACAAAACCCGTGAACGACTTCCAGACATCTAACCTCCGTATCAATGAAATCAAACCTCTGATTTCTCCAGCGGTGCTCTCACACCATTTACCAGCATCAGAAAACGCCTCTCAAGTCGTTGCTACTGCCCGCAAAGATAGCGAAAATATCCTCAAGGGAAAAGATGATCGCCTGATGGTTGTTGTCGGCCCCTGCTCCATTCACGATCCAGGAGCCGCCATCGAATACGCGACCCGCTTGAAAGAAACGAGCAGGCGTTTCACCGCTGACCTTCTCATTGTAATGCGTGTTTACTTTGAAAAACCGCGCACCACCGTTGGCTGGAAAGGCCTCATTAATGACCCCCATCTTGATGGCTCATTCGATATCAACCACGGTCTACACATTGCCCGTGAATTATTGATCGAACTTGCCGAAATGGGCATGCCTGCCGGCACCGAATTTTTAGACACTATCTCACCTCAGTATTACGCAGACCTCATCAGCTGGGGGGCTATTGGTGCCCGCACCACAGAATCTCAAATCCACCGCGAACTAGCATCTGGCCTCTCTATGCCTGTTGGCTTCAAAAATGGCACAGGGGGATCCAACCAGATTGCCTTCGATGCCATTCAAGCATCAGCCGGACAGCATCACTTCCTCTCCGTCACCAAGCAAGGGGTCACCGCGATTGTCTCCACCAAAGGCAATGACGCATGCCACATCATTCTTAGAGGATCCTCCAAAGGTCCAAACTATGATTCCGCAAGCATCAGTGAAGTTGCCAGCCAACTAGAGGCGGCAGGACTTCCTGAGTCAGTAATGATCGACTGCTCTCACGGTAACTCCCTCAAGGACTACCGTAATCAGCCAGTAGTGGCCCAGTCACTATGCGAACAAATCGCAGAAGGCAATAAAACCATCACCTCAGTCATGGTAGAAAGCAACCTGGTTGAGGGCGGCCAAAAACTCAAAGGTAGCTTAGCAGACTTAACCTACGGCCAATCAGTCACGGATGAATGTATCGGCTGGCAGACCACCGAGAGCATGCTTGAAGAATTTGCCAAAGCAGTTCAAGCACGGCGCTCAGCAAAATAAGCTAAGCTCGGCTATTGCCTGAGTAAAAGTTCAGGACTTATCAGCTTCAGGCTCTTTTTCTGGGTTTGACGCACGCCATATCGCGGCGAGGAAACTCCCTATAAGGCAGTGATAGAGTGCCGAAATCGCACATGGTGTTGCCGCTAGCAGCGTAAAATGCTGCTTGGCCAAAGCACTCCCCAGTCCTGAATTCTGCATCCCGACCTCAATGGACAAGGTCCGCCGGTCTCCCTCTGCGAGCCTCGTCATGCAGCCGACCCCGTATCCCAGCAGGAAACCAAGTGCGTGCAGGATGAAAATAGCCACCAGCAAGACACCGAAGTAAGCGATGATATTCGACTTCGTGGCACCCACTACCCCACCGACAATGAGCACAATAACCAGAATGGAGACAATCGGCGAAATCTTTCTGACACCATCGAGCTTATGGCCCAGAATCCGATTGAGCACAATGCCTCCGATAACGGGCAATAAGACGATCGTCACCATACTGCGGAACATCGCCCATGCATCTACGTCTAAAATAGCACTCGCATAAAACTTGGTCAGCAAGGGAGTGAGCACAATGGCGGCGAGCGTCGAACACATCGTCATCAATACACTCAAAGCCACATTGGCCCGGGCCAGATAACAAATCACATTGGATGCTGTCCCTCCCGGACAACAACTTACGAGAATAAGCCCCAGCTTGAGCATGGGCGGCAAATTAAAGAGAGTAGCCACTGTCCAGCCCAACAAGGGCATGATCAGAAACTGCGCAAGCACACCTAAGCCGACGACCCACGGCCTTCTTAAAACCGCCTTAAAATCATCTACGCTCAGGGTAAGCCCCATGCCCAGCATGATCACGCCCAAGCCTAGGTTGATCAGCCGCACGTCTGTACCCGGAAACTTCCCAGTGATGAACCATGTGAAATGATCCGGGACAAACCACGCCCAAGCGATGCCTAATATGGTCCATAGCCAAAAAAGGTTACCAATCGTTTGGATGATGCGCCACATCACTCTGGGATATTCACCTCAACCTCCAGATCCCCCAAAGCCCACTGAATGCCCTTGAGATAATGCTGTAATACAGCTGGATTAGTAAAGATGTGATCGTTATGGCCTAGAGAGCTGTAAAACACACGGCCCTTACCGTGGTGCTTAATCCAACTAACTCCATAATCCTTATCAGCACGCTTGCCCTTGCTGAAATCCGTCTGCTCTGGGTCAAGCCTGAGCAGCATATGTAACTTCTTTGGGTCATAGGGCTCCTTGAACTGGTAGATCTCTTCTTTGAAATTCAGATTGTTCCCCTCCAAATGAGCACAGCATGGGTGCTTCTCTTGCCCCTTCTCCACCATCACGCTCACAGGCGTGCCCGCATTCCAGGGATGGCCATTAAAATACCCACCAATCATCTCGCCATACTCACTCCACGAGTAGTAAGTGTCTGTCGCGGCATGAATTCCGACAAAACCCTTACCACTTTTCAAGTATTCAATAAAGCTCTTTTGCAACTGTATCTCTTTTGCAAGCGCTCCTTTCCGCTGCTCAGGATTCATCTTATTCCACTCGTCCTTTGCCGGCTTGAAAACGTCCTTTGTGGTATTCAAAAAACAAATCGCATCAAACTGATCAATCTTCCCGGGCTCAAAATTTGCCAAATCATCACTGATCACAGCCTCAAATGCTCCGGTCCTCTCGCCCAGCAAACGCATCGCTATTTTCCCCGTCGGGATCGAACCGTGCCGATAGCCACGGGTGACAGAATAGACCAGTAGTTTACGGGCTTTCTCAGGCTTCTCCAGTTTCATCCCCTCGACACCCTTCGTCACCTTCTCCAACCATTGATCTTGCGGTGGCGCAGCTAGAGACAAAGCCGGCAACAGCAAGGAAAAACAAAACAAACAAACGATCTTAGTCATACTGAAGTATCAAAGCTGCACTCATTTAAAATAGCAAATACAAATATCTCAGCAGTGCCACAGCGGCCACTCAACCAGAAGGAACAAAACCTGTTCAGCACGAAGTGGAAACCAATGAGTAGCTACGCAAAAGCGCGACATAACAAGAATACTTATTGACACTATCGAAAGAAATCTGCTAGATTTTCAGTAGTGCTAACAGACTCGTCAAGCTGAAGGCATTGTAAAATATAAGCTCACAAGCCAAGCACCCAAAAAAAATACCTCGTTAACAACAATTTCTGCTAACAAGAATTCTCGATTCAATGCCCCTGAAGCCGAGTATCCAGACAACCCCTTTCTCCGGCTTCATTGCCGACAGAAAACCGTGCGGGGAGCCTCATGTGTGGGGGCTCCTCGTACACCTTCCTCTCATTGCGCATCTTCTAGCGCCCTACGGGCTATCGTCTTACCCAGGGTCTTGACTCGTGCACTAAGCCAAAGGCTCTATTCAGCATCCAGTCGGTGCGTGCTTTTCCTTGACCATGTTTTGCCTCCCAGACCATTCTGGCGATCCTATGAAGAGAGTGTCTTTGGTGATCTCTTTTCTCCATTCATTATTAACTTCACATCATGAAAGACAAAAAAATCGGATTCGTTGGCTTGGGCCGTATGGGCGGCAACATGGCACGTTGCCTCAACGAGAAAGGCTACAACATCACAGCCCTTTTTGACCTCAACACAGCCCTTGCTGATGAACTCGCCACGGAAATAGGCGCAAAAGCATACCCTCAACTTGCTGATATTACTGCCAATGCCGATGTCATCCTGACTATTGTTACCGATGACCAAGCAATGGATTCCATCTTCTTTGGTGATGACAACCTGTTCACCGGAGCACAGGGCCGTGTTTTCATTAACTGCGCCACCCTCACGCCAGATGTTCACACACGCTTGGAAGCCGCTGGTCGTGAAGTCGGTGCCCAGTGTCTCGAAGCCTGCATGGCATCGAGCATTCCCCAAGCACGTAATGGCGAGCTGTTCCTGATGATCGGCGGAGATGAGGCGGTTTTCAACGCCAACAAAGCTCTACTCGATGACATCAGTAAAGCACTGCACTTTGTCGGCCCTGCCGGTAAAGCATCAGAGGTTAAGGCACTGGTCAACATGGTCATGAATATTAATACCGCATCCCTAGCCGAGGGACTTGGCATTGCTGATTCCCTGGGTATCGACCTCACTATGCTTTGCAACATATTCAGCCAGACCGGCGCCAACTCACGCGTGCTTGAAACCGATGCCGAGGACATGATTCTGCGCGATCACGATTGCTATTTTTCAGCCGCCCATGCTGCCAAAGACTCTGGCATCGCCCTCGCACTAGCGGCCGCGCACGGAATCGATACACCGCTGGCCCAAGCGACCTATGAGCAATATCAAAAGCTCATCGAGGCGGACAAAGGCGAGCTTGATAAATCGGCTGTTGCCGAGCTCACCTTTAAGGGTCGCTCCTAAAACCTAGCCCCCGCCCACACTATGGACACGATCATTGAAAACAGCTACGGGGAAAATCTAGACTACACCTTTAGCCCGGGCGAGCCTGCCTTGCTGTGCCGAGGCTGGATCGTCATTCTAGGTCACGGTGTTACCGGAGACAAAGATCGCCCGCTCATCACCGACGCCGCTCGAGCACTCAACGAAGCAGGATTTGATACCCTGAGATTCTCCTTCGCTGGCAACGGTCAGTCCGGTGGCGAGTTCCGTGATGCCTCTATCACCAAAGAAGTGGCCGATCTCAATGTCGTGATTACAGCTGCTTCCTCCAACTACCCAAATATTTGCTACATCGGCCACAGCATGGGGGCTGCGGTCGGAGTCATTCAGGCCGCCCAAGACAAGCGCATTAACGCTCTGGTTTCGCTTGCCGGCATGGTTAACACCAAGGCATTTGCCGAAACCGAGTTTGGTGAGGAAACACCAGAGACCGGATGCATGTGGGAAGATCCAGACTGCCCCCTTTCTTCAGCCTACATGACAGACCTCTGTGAAACGATTCAAAGCGTTGCACCGCAGGCAGAACAAATCAGCATACCCTGGCTGCTACTACATGGGTCTGAGGATGATGTTGTCCTACCAAAAGACAGCGAGCAAGTTGCTCAGATCAAAGCAAACGCGGTAAACGCCATCTACATAGAGGGCGCAGATCATAGCTTCAATGATCCTGAGCACAAAGCACAGCTCACGGCCGCCGTGAGCTCCTGGCTTAGTGAGCACACATCATCAATCTCATCATAAAGCCTCAGTGCAGGCAATCGCACGTCCACTCGGCCAGCCTTTTATTTCCTTATCGTTAAGCTTAACATTAAAGAGGCGAGTTAAGACTTTACCTTGTCATGGCCTTTTTTATTTACACCAATAACCAAGCATCCAAAGTAACCCATCATCATGCTGAAAATCATCGTCTCCATCCTCTTCTTGCTCCCCTTTCTGGCCCATGCAGAAGAGAAGCCCGACCTCGCCGAGCTCAAGCACCCAGTCAAGGCATGCCTCTTTAAAGTAGAAGGTAATGGGCTAGAAAAAACCTCTTACCTCTTCGGCACCATCCACCTTTCAGATCCTCGTTTGCTCAAGCTCCACCCGAATGCTGAGGCCGCCTTTAAAGCATCCGATACTTTTTACGCCGAGATCAACCTCGACCCAGGAGCACAACTTCAAGTCGCCCCACTCGTGATGCGCAAGGATGACACAAAACTCACCGATGCCATCGGGCCAGAGCTTACCAACAAACTCAACAAGGTCCTCAAAGACATTAACCCAGTTCTCAGCGCGGCACCTTTTGATGCGCTCAAGACCTGGGCCGTCGCCGCCAGCCTGCCCCTTATAGAAAGTCAGCTGATGGGCAAAGCCGCTCTCGATCAGGTGCTTTATCAGCGAGCCGTAAAGGAAAACAAGAAAACCGACGCTCTCGAGAGTGCTGACTCCCAAGTCGCCGTATTCGACAAGTTCACTGAGCAGGAACAACAAATCATGCTCTCCGACACCCTCGATATGATGATCGCCGAGCAGGATGCCGAAATCAAATCAATAGAGCGGATGCTCAACGTCTACCTCACCGGGACTACCGATGAGATCGCCGACATGATGACCGCCGAAATGGTCAAAATGAATTCCAACCCCGAACTCACCAAACGCTTAATGAAAGCCCTACTCGACGACCGCAACATTGACATGGCCAACAAAGCCAACGAGTTCATGCAGGCCGCCCCAGAAAAATGCCACTTCTTTGCCGTCGGAGCCGCACACTACACCGGAAAAACTGCCGTGCAGGACCTGCTTGAAGAAAAAGGCTACACCATTACGCCACTCTTTGACTAATCTCCGTTTCATTTTCACTATTCATTACTCAATACTATTATGTTCTTCCCTACTCGCCCTGCCCTTCTCCTCGTAGCAATTCTACCCATCGTCTCCCTCCTGCAATGCAGTCAACCTGAGCAAGCTCAGCAAAACGCGGCTCAAAAAACACAATCTAGCCCCAACCCGTCTTCTACTCCTGCTGCCACCACTGGCGATGCCCTGCAACAAGAGCAACGTCAGCATTCAAAAACTACCCCAAAAAAACCCGCTAAAATCGCTGAGTTTCTCTACGATACTGATACTCCAACTGACTACCAGTGGACCACCAACCATATGCATATCGGAGTGCGCTGGCAGCCTTATGGTGGCAGGCCAGAAAACAATGCCTACGATGCCGCAAGGCCGATTATCTCCAAATACAGTAGCTACGCGCAGTTCTGGGTCGCATGGAGTGCCTCAGAGCCCAGCGAACAGAGCACCGACTACGCTAAGCATATGTCGGACTACCTTCAAACCATCGAGCAAGCTGTTGATGCCTGTATTGCTCAAGGGCTTAAGTGTGAGTTTGTATTCTGGCACTGCCCAGCTTGGGCTGCCGTGGGGGGCAAGGCTGGTGGCGTGCAGGCAAAAGAAGGTCACTACCCGGCATTTGTAGAACGCATCGCTCGGCACTTCAAAGGCCGAGTACATGCCTACCAACTCGCCCATGAAGCAAACCTTAAGATGCATCTCAACGATGGCGACATGGACTACATGATCTCCGAGGTATTCACCAAAGGCGCACGTGCAATCCGCAAGGTCTATGGCGAAGCACCCACCGCGCCCGTCATCATTTCCACCTCAGGCTGCTCGCCCTGCTTCGGCTGTGACACGGTCGACGGGCTCAATGCCACCGGCGGGCTCGCCATTAATAACTTTTATGATCAGCTCATCGCCACTCCGGAAATGATGAAAGAGATCGACGCACTTAATCTCAACGTCTCTGACCAGAATGATGGCTATGGCATCGTCGATGGCGCCTACGTAGCATCCGTCTGGGGCAACTACGACCTCGCTCGCAAAAAACTCGATGACTACGGGCACCGAGGAAAGGCCGTCATGGCCGCAGAATCATGGATCACCTGGGACGACACCCACAACTCGGCTGACGTCAATGGAGACGGATCACGCAACGAGCTCGATGCCTACCTGAGGGCAATCACCATCATGGGCCAATGCCTGCAGCGCGGCCTCAACACCATGAACTTCCCTTGGTCAGACAACTCCAGCAGCTGGTCGATGGGTCTGACTAAACGCCACGACTACAACGGCAGAATCAAGGAACTCATGCCTGAGATCGTCATCCCCTCAAAGCACGGTGGCGCTGACATCGTCACCTCCAAAGTCGTCGTCCGAGGAAATGATGATGACTTTGAAGTCAAGCTCATGGATGAGAAACTCCAGTTCCCCTTCACCATTGAGGACTACATCGACCCCTCAGACCCAAACCACCTGCACTACTATATCTGGAGGTGGTATGCACAGATCTCTGGTGGTAATGACGAGGTCATCCGTCACGCCGTGGCTGGCGAAGCAGGTAATGACATCGGCGTATTCGGCCCTGACTTCACCGGTCCTGAACGCTATCGAATCTCATCCTACAACCGCACCCGTAATAGCTTCATGGTGCTCATCTACGCCAGTGGCGCCACGGCAAAGCACTGGGTCAAAGTCGCCATCCCCGCCACCATTCAAAACGGCTGGCACTACAACAACAAGCTTTCTCAACAAGACTATCGCGGCGAAGGCTTCAAGGACGGCGATAGCTACCAAGCTCGCATCATCACCAAGAACATCAGCCCTCAAGATGGCAGCGACCTCGACGCTCGTTATGAAGAAAGCAAAATCTTCACGGTGAAAGACGGAATGCTCAATATCCCCGTCATGCAAATGAACAAATTCACTGCCATCGAGTTCATTCGGGTGGAAGCCCCAGCAGAGAAACCAAAAAAAAGCGAATAGCTAGGCCCCTCTCCTCAATTAAAACATTGTAAAATACGACTATATTTAATATACTTAAGTAGTTAAGTAATGCGTATTTTATCCGCCATCTCCATTCTGCTGATCGCAACAGGTATCTCATCGGGGCAAAACAAGTCTAAGACCTCTGGTTTTATTGATCTAAATTACTACCCCGTCCTCACGGATGTCGACCAGGATACCTTCCTCACTGTCAACGCCTTGGTGAACCTACCTGCTCGTCTGCAGTATTTCAGCTTCACCAACATTGCCGGCAATGACTCGCGCAATCCATTTTCAAGTAACAATCAATATTACTCGGAACAAAATTTACGCTGGCAAATCGAAGATGACTCTCCTTTGGACTTAACCGTGCAATGGAATCTCAGATCTGGCTCTGAGAATGATCGGCTACGCCTTGGTTTTCGCTGGCGACTCGATGACACATCCAGACTAAAGGATTTTTTTGACTCCCTGCACTTAGCCTACTCCATTAATTTTCACGCCATCCAATTCGACCACGAGTCCCCCTCAGTCTGGCAAATGGAACACGTCTTTCGCATGACTTTCCCCTACTGGAGCGATCGACTTTATCTATCTGGATTTGTCGATCATACCATCAATGGAGAGAAACCAGATGGCGCCCCCAGCGCCCCTATTGTGCTCGAAGCGCAGCTCGGCTGTCGCCTATACCAACAACTCTATGCCGTAGCAGAATACCGCATCAATGAATACCGCCGCGGTGACATCACCAATCTTGCGCTAGGACTTCAATATCGTATTCCTTGGTAAAAAATCTGAAAAGACCGTTTTAAAAACAACCCTGTAATGACAAGTCGCAAACCATCTATCGTCCTTATCTTGGGACTTGTTGCTACCAGCTTCGTCTGGTCTGTGTTGAACTACACAGAGCACAAAAATGCAAAAGCAGAATTTAATTTTGAAGCTGAAAGAATCCACCAGCTAATTATCAAAAGGGTTTCGTCTTATGAGGGCTTACTTACTGGAGTGAAGTCCTTTTTTATGGCCTCCAAAGAAGTGAGCCTGCAGGAATGGCAAATCTATTTCGATAAGTTGCAATTTGAGAACCTCTATCCAGGGCTTCAAGGCATCGGGTACGTGCAACATCTCAGCTCAGAAAAGGACATAGATGAACTCAAAGCCCTGCTACAGACATATGGCATGGTAGATTATAGAATCAAGCCTGAGGGTCTTCGTGATGAGTATTTCCCCGTCGTTTTCTTAACCCCCCTAGACCACAGAAATGAAAAAGCTATCGGCTTTGACATTTACTCCGAGAGTATCAGAAAAAAGTCGATCGAGAGTGCAAGGAGGCGTGAAAAAACCTCCCTCACGAGAAAAATAACCCTCGTGCAAGAAGGTGATAAAAACATTCAAAGTGGATTATTGATGAATGTCCCCTTTTTCACCAACGAGAGAATCGACAAGCAAAACCTACCCAGGGAATTAGACGGGATCATCAATGCCGTCATCAGGATGGATGATTTTATTACAGAGTTATTAGAGCCTGAAATTTTGGAGAACATGCACATGAAAATATATGACCAGCATGAATCCGAAGAAAATATACTATTTGATTCACATAAAAACGGCCAACACAAAGCTTTCCCTGTCCGCTTCAACCACTCGACCACTCTAGACATTTACGATCAAAACTGGATCGTCACCCTTGAGGGACAACCTGCAGCAAACTATCTACCTTTATTTTATGGCGGAAAAAGTAAAACCATCAACCTCATCGTCCTGCTGGTAGGTTTTGTTTTATCTGTCCTAGGATTCTACCTAACCAGAGCCTTCGTCACAACTACCAGACTTAGAAAAGAGAAAGCGGCAGACGCCATTGCGATAAAAGGCGATATGGATATCATTAGGCGGCAGGAGGAATCGCTGCTTAAATTTACCGATAATAGTGAACACGTCGTCGTTTGCATTATCGACATTCAAGATTCCACGCTCATCACTTCAAAGTTATCTGAGCCTGCAACAGCCCAATTATACAGCACGTTCGATCAGGTAATGAGCGAGATCATTGTTAGCCATGGTGGCACGATTGTTAAGAGCATGGGTGATGCAATTCTATATTATTTCAAGACCTCATATCCGGCATCAAAAAATGATTACATACCCGCCATTGATTGTTGTTTGGATATGATCGCATCAAACGAAGCGTTAAATAGTCGCCTGTCCAAAAAGTCATTTCCTAAGATTAATTATCGTATAAGTGCCGTCTATGGCTCCGTGATGTTTGCTTCGAAAAATGACGTCCATGACATCTTTGGATCAACGGTAAACCAAAGCTCAAAAATCAATCGTTTTGCAAAAACTAACGGGCTCGTTATTTCCGAGGAAATCCATGATTTGATTAAGAGAGAAAAAACATACAAAACTGAAAAAACAAAAGATGCTATTCGGATCGAATATGGACATGGCGTCTATCATGTCTCCAAAGCTTAATGAAAAAACTCTCCTTCCATTACAACAGAATACTCATCCCCTTCTGTTGTTTGTTTTTTGTGATCGAGAGCCCTGCTGAGCAACAGAACGTGGAAGCGCCTAAACCAACAAGCAAGCCGCTTCACAAGCCCGCAGGCCAAGGAAGCATCCGAGTTCTCATTGTTGATGGATTTAATAATCATCACTGGCAGCAGACTACGCGCTTAACAACAACCATCCTTGAATCGAGCGGCTTGTTCACCGTTGATGTTTCTACTGCCCCATCCACCACCGTCTCCTCAGACTGGCCGTCCTGGCAGCCCGCATTTGCCAAATATGACGTGGTCATTCAGAGCTGTAACAGCTATGGCAACCGCCCTACTTGGCCCGCAGCAATACAACGTGATCTTGAAAGCTATGTCGCCAACGGAGGCGGGCTCTATATTCTTCATTCCGCAAACAATGCCTTCCCGGAGTGGCCAGACTACAATTTGATGATTGGCCTTGGCTGGCGTGACAAGACATTCGGCCACGCCATCACCGTCGATGACGACGGCACAGTAAAGCGCATCCCCCCGGGTGAAGGGGGCGATACCGGCCATGGCAAACGAATCAATGCACTCATGACGCGTGCAAGCGATCACCCGATTCACCAAGGATTACCTAAGCAATGGTTAGCTGCTGATCTGGAGATCTATCGCTACGCCAGAGGCCCCGCCAAAAACCTGACCGTGCTCTCCTACGCAGAAGAGCCTGAGACTGGGCTCAACTTCCCGATTGAGTGGACGGTCAACTACGGTAAAGGCAAGGTCTATAATTCGACCTTCGGCCATGTCTGGAAAGGCGACACCAATCCACCCGGTATGCGTTGCCTAGCCTTCCAAACGCTCATGATAAGATCTCTGCAATGGCTCAGCGGCAACGAGGTCAGCTGGCCCATCCCAGACAAGTTCCCAACTAAAGAAGCTATCAGCTTAAAATGAAGGGCTTTCTACTGATTGCTGGGCGCTCTGGTTCTAAACGCTCAAGACCTGGCAAGGGCAAAAGCAAGCGCGACAGGCTCCCATACGCGACAGCCTCCCTTACTGACTTCGCGTAGCTAGGTAAATACAGTGCCTTGCCCGCTTTGACTTCTCATGCGGTTTGGCTGCATGTTCTTCAACATCGAAGCCCGCCTTGATCAGGCATTTTCTGAATTTTGGCGCAGGCTCTGAGAGCCAGTAGGCCACACAGCCATCAGGTGTTAATATCTCCCGAATTTTTGCCAGAAAACCGGGCGAATAAAGCCGCGCATTACCCGCCGTAATCAAGTCGTCTGGTGTATTGTCAATATCCAGCAATAACGCGTCATAGCTCCCCCTGCTCTTCGCATTGATGATGTCAAAAAGATCGCCTTGGCTAATCTTGGTCCGAGGATCTTCTAATAAAGGGCCATTATGCTCGACGAGAAACGTCCGATTCCACTCGATGAGGGGCGGCATCAATTCCGCGACCTCCACCGTCGCAGGGCTACCTACTAATTGCAGCGCGCGTTTGAGCGTAAAGCCCAAACCCAAACCACCGATCAACACCGCGGGATGCTTGGGCCTGCTCGCCTTACCCTCAAGTAGCTTTGCTAGCCCAATCTCTGAGAGCATTTCCTCCGAGCAAGTCAGTGCTGTGCTCATCAAGTCAAAGCCATTGTACTTCAGGTAAAATTTATCGTCATGTTTGTGTAGAGAAAAAACCGTGCCATCAGACATTTTTGACTCACCGAGCTTCACATAAGGCTTCATGCAAGCAACCTTTCCTAAAACCCCACCATGAACAAGCACAGATAAAACCCGTCCTACAATTGACCTCTTTTGGGCGACAATATGAAAACCAAAAAAATCATGGTATGGCTTTGCCAATGCTCTAAAATAAAAACAGTTCTAGTAATTAAAACGCCATCATTCCCATGAAATTTACACCCATCCCACTCTTGGCACTCCTCATACTCAGCGCCTGCACCCCTTGTTCCACAGCTGAAGAAACCGTGCAGACCTCCAATAAAGGCTTTGAAGAGAGCATATCCCTACAAGGGGTCAGCTTTCTTATTCAATGTCCCAATCAGGGTTCGATCAACACACTCACCATCACCCCCTCTGGCCTAGAGGGGAAAAACGATCCCATCGTCGTCGAGATCGAAGGTTCCATCACTAATGCCGAGGTCGAGGATCTCGATGCCAACGGCTTCCCTGAGATTTATGTCTATGTCCGAGGTGCAGGAAGCGGATCCTATGGCTCACTCATCGCCTACGCTTGCAATCAAAAAAAATCCCTCACGCCTATCTTTCTTGCTGACTTGATGGAGGACAAGGCAAACTCCAAAGGCTATATGGGCCACGATCAATTCGCCATCGGTGAAGGCGCCTTGCTGCGCCGTTTCCCACTCTACTATCAGAATGACGCCAATAGTAAACTCAGCGGCAAACCCACTGGCAAAACACGCCAGCTCCAATACAAACTCAAAGCTGGCGAGGCGGGATGGATCTTACGTCTGGACAGGTCCATGGATTACTAAAGCCTTTATTACATAACACTCAGTTAAAATCACATGAAAGCAACACGCCCTTTTCTTTTCACCATAGTGGCAGCTGCTACGCTGCAGCTGAGCTCCTGTAGCAGCCACATCAATCCCTTCTTAGGACCAGCAGAACCAGCCTTACCCCCAGCAAGTGCCCCCACCTGGGACGCCCTCACCAGCCTTCGCTCCGATGACTGGTTTGTGCTTCTCGACCATGGACCCAGTGCCGTCGATTGGCGTCTTCGTGCCCTCGATAGCGCCACCACCAGCATCGACTTACAATCCTTCCTCCTCGGTGATGATCCCGTGAGCGAGGAACTTCTACGGCGCCTTCTCCTAGCTGCTGATCGCGGCGTGCGGGTGCGCATGTTAATGGATGATTCCTTTCTGCAGAAAAAGGATCCCATCGTGCACGCCATCGACTCACACCCTAACGTCGAATTTAAGGTTTATAACCCCTACGCACGACGCAGCGGCGGCAGCGCCATGCGCATACTGCTCAACCTCGGCGACTTCTCACGCGTTGATCACCGCATGCACAATAAAATCCTCGTTGTTGATAACCGTGCTGCCATCGTCGGAGGGCGTAATCTCGCAGACGAATACTTCGGCCACGACTCCAAGATGAACTTCCGAGACCTTGAGGTCCTAACCGGTGGCCAGCACGTCCGCATTCTCAGTAAAGCCTTTGACCGCTATTGGAACGACCACTGGGCCATTCCCGCCGAAAATCTACCCGGCACGGGCAAATCAAAGCTGAGTCTCAGCTCCTACCGACAATCGCTAAAACCTTTTCCTGGAGTCTTAAAACAAGAGGCTATCTCAGCCCGCCATGCTGCCTGGATGAAAGCGGGAAGATCCGCAGTAGCCGGCTACCCTACCCTTCTCGTCGATCGCCCACCTCACAAAAATCCGGCCAAGGCCAGTGAAGCTCCGATTCAGGTCGCTCACGATCTCCGCAAACTCGTCGACAGCGCCGATTCAGAAATTGTCCTCATTTCAGCCTACCTCATTCCTACACCCCAACTGGAGGCCGCGATAGAGCGCGCTGAGAGCCGCGGAGTGCAAGTCCGCATTCTCACCAACTCCTTGCGCTCAAATAATCACACGGCAGCCCACGCATCCTACCGCCGCCACCTCAAGCAACTCATCGACCACGGGGCCGACCTTCACGAACTTCGCTCAGAGGGTAAAGACCGTAGCCGTCATATGCGAGGAGATGCGGGTAATCGCAGCCTAGGGCTTCACGCAAAGGCCCTTATTATCGATGACGATAAGGTTTTTATCGGAAGTTGTAATCTCGACGCCCGCTCCCTGCGCATCAATACCGAAATGGGACTTGTCATCGAGAGCAAAGAATTCAACCGCCAATTACGTGAGGCCA
>Ga0209196_1001114_pt1 | contig 19885 bp, 36 predicted proteins | sample COGITO_mtgs_1105_5_FD_184801 | JGI IMG/M metagenome (GOLD analysis project Ga0209196, IMG submission 184801) | Pelagic marine microbial communities from North Sea - COGITO_mtgs_110509 (SPAdes) (version 2) | ecosystem: Environmental > Aquatic > Marine > Epipelagic ... | reverse complement strand
ACCTACTAAAAGACCGATTATACCATAATTGGCTATATCAATAAAAGTATCTTCCATACCTTCACCTTTAACATAATTTCTACCATTAACCATTAAATTTCTTAAACGCGATATTTTATCCGTTAATCTAATAGCTAACCCAGTTAATGAGAATTTTTTATCATCGCTATTATTAACGATATCCCCGCCTAAAGCAATGTTATTTAAACCATAATCCATATGTTTACGGGCAAACATTTCATACATTTCATCTTGTATAATTTGAAACTCATTAGATAATTCTGGGTATTCTTCTTCAAAAATAGTGATGATTTGGTTTGCTTCATCATCCATAAATTCTTTGATTTTTTTATCTGGATATTTGGAATCCATAATTTCTCTATCACTCATAACTTTTTCTAATTCCTTTTTTATTTCTGATTGTGCGTCAATACCAAAATGGCTTGGGTTTTCTTCAAAATATTTCGATATTGAACTACCCATTTAGTTGTCCTTTATAAACTTCAGTGTCAAAATACTTATCTAGTGCAGATAATCTATCATCGGCATCAACTAACATAGCAAGTGCTTCTTCAGCATTTTTATAAAAGTCTCCGGTTGAATGGTCTCCAATACCCACTGCTTTATTACCTAATAACTCTAGTGATAATAATGCCTTTGCTTTATCTGCTTGTGCCGATAAGCGTAACATGTTTACTAATTTATTCATTTTAATAATGGTTTTATTTCTTTTGTATTTAATCCTCTATTCGATAATATACGACTGATTTGTTGGGTATCCAACAAAAGTATCGATTGTTTTGCTTCTCTACTTGAACATTTTAAATGATCTCTTAAATGTTCTATTAATTCTTTATTTGGTTCCTTAGATTTTGATTTAATATATTTATTCCATTTATTATTTTTAGGGATAAATTCTTTATAGACATTGTAAATCATTCTCTTTTCCTGTGGAGGTAAATCCTGGACATAATTAACTACTTCTATATAGTTAGGGTTCATAGACATGAATCTATGGATCATATAACTATTCCAAACTTCCCAGTCTTTATCTGTAAAAGATTCAACTGGAGGTTTGGTTGAGTTAATTGCTTTTAACCAATCAAAGATGTTTTTCATTTAACAAAGTTCGTCCTTAAGTTCTTCTCTAAGTTCTAATGGGATTCCATCTTTTAAAATTTTGTTAGTTGTAGGATCGAAAAAAACAGGAATAGGCATGATTGCATCATTATCTGTACCTGCTACAAATTTAGAAATTTTTCTTAAAATAATTCCAGATTGGAATAAACTTCCACCTTCTGAGTTTTTAATGCCTTCGGTTGTTTGAAGGTCAATTTGGGGTTGTTGTAACGGTTGTTCCATAATTTTATTATTTATTGTTTATTAAGTTTTGAATTAATGACATTGCATTTATTTCCTTATCAATACGGAAATTAGCTTTATATTGGTGTTCGTTTATTAAAATTGAGGCTGTACCTTCTTTATGCTCTAGGTAATCAGATGCTCTAGTGTACAATGCCTTAAATAACTCATCAAAGTCATCTACATTAGCATCCGCTATAATTTGGCGTATATCATTATAACAATCTATTTTATTAAATTTAGACCCTTCGGATAAAGCATTTATTACTTTATCTATATAATTAGATGATACTAGTACTGATTGGTCAAGCTTTAATTGGTTATCTAACGTAGATAACTGTATAGTATTAATACATTTACGCAAGTCCGGGTAATATTGGTTAATTAGTGGGACTAAATCCTTTATATCATATTTTATTGATTCTTGATCTAAAATCCACACTAAATGCTTAGCAACATCCTTTTTTGTTGGAGGTATAATTTTAAGTACTTGACATCTTGATTGTAAAGGATCAATAATACGCTCTACAAAATTACAAGTCATAATAAAACGAGTTGTACGTGAAAATGTTTCAATAATGTTACGAAGTGAAGCCTGTGCCTGTATGGTAAGGAAATCCGCTTCATCTAAAATAACTACTTTAATAGGTTCAAATGAAATAGTACTTGCAAATCCCTGTACTTTATCTCTAATAGTCTCAATACCCCTTTCATCTGAGGCATTGATATAAAGATAATCACAATCCAGATTACTAACAATAAGCTTAGCTAATGTAGTTTTTCCTGTTCCTGCGGGGCCATAAAAAATAAGATTTAAAATATCATTTTGTTCTAAGTACTTAGATAATGATTTTTTTAAATTTTCATTCCCCACGAACTTATCAAGTGTTGTAGGGCGGTATTTTTCATTAAGTAAACTATTTTCTTTAGTACTCACCATAAATGCTGAATTTTTGTTCTTGTACTGGTTCTACTGTAACTGTTTCTGTTGAAATCGCGAATAGCTCTCCCCTTAATGGTGCTAGTCTATATTCACCTCTAAATCCGGTTTTAGTCATATATGCTTCTAAGGTATCTGTTAGAGTTTTATGTACAGGACCATCAGGTTCATTTGCTACTAACCTCCATTTATCACCAGGTGGTACTCTTCTAGCAATTAAAATGAACTCTTCTACTATTTTTTGTTGTTTTTCCATGTATATAATATACGAAAAATAAATGGGGAAGACAAGCTCCCCCAATTAAATTATTTAGATTCTGCTACAGATGCTTTTTTATAATCTGTAATTACTCTTTTAATAGCTTGGGCTGCTTTTCTAGCTCTCGCTTGACTAGCTTTTGTTGTTCCACTATTTTCTGCTGCTAAGATATTGAAGTTCGCTTCAATTGTCTCAAAAATTTCCTGTTTTGTCATTTTTTTTTATTTATTTATTAATTAATTGTATTTAATTTTAAAACCCTGCTTGAAGTGCCGGGTCTATTTTAGTATTTTGTGAATTTTTATCTTGTGTTAAAGTACATTCAGTTAATAATACTGTCCCCGCAACTGAAGCTGCATTTTGTAATGCAATTCTTGTTACTTTAGTAGGATCTATAATACCAGCATCTTTAAAGTTTTCAATTTCACCTGTTTTTAGATTAAATGATTCCCAATCGCTATTATTTTTGATAATATCACGAGCTATAATGTGGGAATCAATTTCTTCCATCCCGGCATTTTTTAGGATTTGTTCAAATGGAGCACTACAAGCATTATATACAATTGCACCTCCTTTAGTGCTTGTATCAATATCGTTACATGCAAGTAATAATGCTTTACCACCACCCGGAACAATTCCTTCTTCAATGGCTGCTTTTGTAGCATGTAACGCATCATCAACTCTATCTTTCTTCTCCAACATTTCAGTTTCAGTATTACCACCAACATGGATAATTGCTACACCTCCAACAAATTTAGCTAACCTGTTTTGTAGTTGTTCTTTTTCAAATGGTGATTGTGCTTTATCAATCTGTTTTGTAAGTTCTCCAATACGTGTTTCAATATCTTCAACTTTCCCACCACCATCTACTATGGTTGTTTGTTCTTTAGTTACTGTTACTTTTCTTGCTTCTCCGAACCAATCCCAACTAAATTTATCTAGTTTCATTCCCTTTTCTTTACTAAATACTACACCACCTGTAGTAGTAGCAATATCTTCAAGAACCAGTTTACGTCTTTCTCCAAAATCTGGGGATTTAACAGCACATACATTAACAGTCCCTCGCATTTTATTTACAATAAGGGTAGCTAATGCTTCATTGTCTATATCTTCAGCAATAATTAATAGAGATTTACCTTGTGATGATACTGCTTCTAATATAGGTAATAATTCTTTTACTGTGTTTAGTCTTTGATCTAAAATTAGAATTGCTGGGTTATCTAATATTGATGACATTGTATTGTTATCAGTAACAAAATATGGAGATTTATAACCTCTATCAAATTGCATACCTTCTACTGTTTCTAAAAATGTTTCTCCGGTTCTGGATTCTTCAATGTGAACAACACCTTCTAGTCCTACTTTACCAATTGCCTGAGCAATTAATTTACCTACTTCAATGTCATTGTTTGAAGAGATTGCTGCAACTTGTTCTAGTTGTTCGTCACCTGAAATATCTTCAGATATTTTAGATTTAAGATTATCAACTACTTGTTGTACAGCCTTATCAATATCTCTTTTAATTTGAACTGCATTTTCACTATTATCTAAGGCTCCTAACCCATCACTAATCATTCTACGAGCTAGTAAGGTTGATGTTGTTGTACCATCACCTACACTATGGTTTGTTTTAACCGATGCTTGTTTTATAAGTTGAACACCTAACTCTTCGCTTGGGTCATTTAAAACAAAAGCATTGGCTACGGTTACACCATCTTTGGTAGATTGTGGGATTTCTCCTTCCCCTTTAAATATAACTACATTTCGACCATTAGGTCCTAAAGTTGATACTACAGCATCTGCTAATTTATCAATCCCTACTTTTAATTTTGTTCTGGCTTCTTTACCAAAATGTATTTGATTTTCCATATTAAATTTTAATTATTCTTTGTTTTCTATTACTGCTAATACTTGATTTTCTGGTCCTATATAATACTCTTCTCCATCATAAGGTAATTTTGTAAAACCTTGTGTTGGTAGTACTACTTTATCCCCTACTTTTAATTGAGTTGGGATTCTAACTCCTGAGAAAGAAAAATTACCAGGTCCTACTGAAATAACTTCTCCAAAGGTATTAGTATCTTTACCCATATCTGGGACTATGATGTTACCGTGTACTGTTTCTTCTGCCTCTATAGGCTTTACAATGCAGGCATTGTAGATTGCTTTAATTTCCATTTTTTATTGTTTATAAATTAATTGTTTGTGAATTTCATTATATTCGTCTGTGTAGGATTTGATTTTTTCAGCTACATCTTTATATTCTGCTATGAAATCATCTAAATTATTATAATCATCCCCATCAGCTTGTAATTGGGCGATTTTGTTTAGAGCCTGCCCCATATTAGAAACATAGTATAAAGATTTTTCGTATGTTTTAGATTTTCCCTTAGACCTAAAATGGCCTGCATCTGATGTTACAGTTTGTTTAATAGTGTAACTGTACTCATCTTTAGTAATAAAATAGGGGTCTAATCGAGAATCTCGAATTGTTTGAATCGATTTCCGTTTCTTGGGTACTTTAATTTCTGGCATATATATAACTTTTGGTTTGACCGTAATATACGAACAATATTGCGCTAGGACACGCTTTTTGGTAATAACTTTTATTTTATTTTGATTGTTTTTGCTTTTTTAGATTCCGCAATTGGAATAAATAGATGAAGCAAACCATCTTTCATTTCTGCCTCTAACTTCTCAAGTTCGAATTTAGCTGCTACTTTATAACCTAAGTTAAAAGATCGTTTAGCTAATCCTTTATAGATATAGCCACTGTAGTCAAAATCTTCTTCGTTAGGTTTATCATAGATAATTTTTAAAAGATCCCCATCAATTTCAAGTTGAATATCTTTTTTAGTTAGACCAGTACAGGCAACTTCAAAATGAAGTCCTTCATCGTCGTAAAAAATATCTAGTGGGTGTGGTTGTTTGTTTTCAAACGTTGTTGGTTGGAAAACGCCGTCTGCCTTGAATAGGTTACGGAATAGTAAGTCGAACGGGGTACGTTCATTGAATAATGTACTCATATCATTTAGTTTTTGTGAGGCCGAAGCTCTCGGTTTATTAATTTGTGAATATAACATGCGCGCCCTAGCTGCTGCAATATTAAATTCGATTATACATATATAAAATTATTTCCCTGCGTCAAAGAAAAATAATTGAAATAACCTTGATGTGTTAATATCATGACCAAAGTATACAGGTGCTGCGTGGATTAAATGAGCATCCCAGATAACTATTCGGTTAAATATATTTCCTACTTCGTCTACTTTAACATAAGGTGTAGGGTCTACAAAAGTATGTTGGTTAAAAGCTTCCATTATATTTTCTTCTCCACCCCTTAATCCTGTTTTTTTATGCATATAAAAACACGTTCCAGATTCTGTAGGTGCATCAGGAGTTAGGTAAACAGCTGCCGCATATTGTTGTGAATCACAATGATATACTGGTAGTATTCCTGCTTTACTAGATTGAAATCTACCATTCATTTCATATCCCTCCCATTTAGTAATAGACTTATTAATAATATTTTCTATTTTTTCTTTTACCCCTTCAAAAAAGAATTGTTTTCTAGTTCTTAGCCCTAAAAAACCTGAATCATCATGGTACCATTGTAGTAGAGCGAACTCTCTAACCTCATTAGGATTATTATAAAAGTTTTCAGCTACCCAAAATCTATTATTAGGTAATGGGTTTGCGCTAAATTGGTTGCTATTTATGTAACCGTATTCTGAATCTGGGTTTGAGTCGTAAATTAATTGTTTTTTCATAATTTTATTCTTGTCTACCTATATAGTAGGTACTATTAATATTATCAGATATAAATATAAATTTAGCCATACCTTTTGAAGATAGTTTAAAATAAGCTGTATCCATACCTTTGTTAGCATTTAATATTTCTTTGAATAGATTTGAATCAAAGGGCATAGGTTGGTTTAAAAACGATTCGTTAATTGTCCCTGTAATCCTATAAGTTATCTTATTTGAATAATTACTACCATCCCCAAATACAAATTCACTTATTAAATTACCATCTATGTCTTTAGTAGCTTTAATGTTTAAAAAATCATAATCAGACAAAGCATTTTTAGCTTTAATTAAATTATCTATATCAGTTTGTGTTAATTCTAATTCCATTTCCCATGTTTCAGGGTCCTTATACCATTTAGTTTTAGGTATTACTAGTGGGTCAGATAATGAATAACTTAAATCAAAACCTTCATCTGCTATGTTTAATTTATTAGACAAAGCACCTTGAGAATCTAAAGTTAATAATAAATCCCCGGTAGTAATAGATAATAATTTAGATAATTTATGAGTATCAAATATTCCTATTTCCTTATCTTCTAAATCAAATCCATTTAATTCTATCTTACACACCCTTCCTGATTCACCAGCATATACTATTAGTGTGTTGTTTTCAATTCTCCATTTTACGGCATTAAATCTCCCATTTAAATAATACTTGGAAATGAAAGATTGTAGTAAATTTTTATTTATCATTATTTTTTATTTTAAATTTCATAAGAATCAAAAGCATTAACGTATGGGTTTAAATCTAAGCTCCACCCTAAATCAGTAAAAAAACCTTCTAATTTTAGTAATAATATAGAATCAAATATTCTTTTCCTATCAGCAAATAGTGCTAAGAATTCTTTAATTTTATCAGGCATATCGTAATCTAAAAAAGCTAAACCTTCAATTTTATATGGGTTATCTTTTAAATAAATCCATTTTACTTTATCAGTAAAGGTAATCAAGTTGTGATTTTTATCTAAACCCCATAATCTTAATAAATCATTATACCTAGCTGCTGCTCGAACTGGAGCAGGTGCTCCTTTTCTTAGTTCACTAAATACTTCTCCAGGTCTAGGGTTTCTAACAATGTAACCTGATTGTTTTGTTTCCCCATCTACTTGATGAGTATATACTTTTCGTAATTGTTTAACAGATGTTGGGTTTCCCAACTTAGTAAGAGGAATATCACCTCCTAATATTTGTTTTTTAAATATTTTAATCTGGTTAATAATACTTTCTTTTTCCTCACCCTTTAACACTTGTTGTAATATATCATTAAAAAATGAACCTAAAATAGGTGGGAAATTTGCTTTCATAAACTCTAAACCTTTAATATCTAGTGTTTCTTTTTCAATACCCTCCTGTTTTGTAATCCATTGAGCATAACGTCTTGTTGCTCTAAAATATGCTGAACGGATAACACATTCGGTTTTCATTTCAAGCCTATGTCCCCCGTTAGCATTAAAACAATCTGTAGCTAGAGTATCATATGAGTTAGTAATAATATCCTGGTACTTAAGGGCAATTTCTTCTAGTTTACTATCCTTTTCCTTACTAGACATTTCATCAAAATTGGGGTAGAGATGGTATAGTAAAGGTTCAGCGTGTATGTAAATAGAATCTGTATCTGAGTATGCTACGTAATTTTCATCCCCCTCATCACAAATCCACCAAGGTACTTCTTCTATATGCTTCATTTAAAACTTTGTATTAATATTAATAAAGGTGTTGGTGGGTCTAACGGTTCATCCTTTTTATTTATTTCAATTCCGGTGGTTCTAAGTACTTTATACTGTTTTCCCTTTAGGGTAAATGAACCCCCTTGGTGGAGCATTTTTCTAAAAAACATTTCCTGATTATTATTCCAAGTTTTACTAATTTTAATAAATTCTTTTTTGGTTGGAACTTCCCCACTGATTGATATCTTAGCACGAGGTTTTATGTACTGGTTTGCTAATGTCATATTTCTAATTTTAATTTACCTTTTATTACCTTATTTATATGGCGGTTAGCTACTAAAGCTGATTCCTGTATGATTCTGTGACCTGATAATGTGATAGCTTCACTCAATATCGCTTCATTCATCCCATATCTAAAGTTAGGTAAAGCTGTGGCACCATATAAACTATTTAGAAGAATTTTCATTGTATACTGCATTAAATGGTTATATTCACCTAATTCTGTATCCCCAGCTTTATATGCTTTTTTCATACGGTTTTTATAAATAACTCGTTCCTCAAACCATTTACTTAAAATAGCAGATAATGTAGATGTTTTATTAGTAGAGAAAAAACAACCATTAGCTGATACTGAATATTTACCTTTTTCAACTGCTTTAATAATTTTTCCCACTTCCCAATAATCCTGTACGTTCTTGCTATTTTCAAATCTTACTTTAGATTTAGGGTCCATTTCTTTTAAATCATTTAAACCTAAACGATTGTTTCTATCATCAGCATCAATTATTCTCCCTACATAAGTTTCTCTACCTATATTGATAGTCATAATGATAGAAGGGTACAATGATGTTAAATCTTCATCAAACATATATTTGTATAACCCTGCTTTAGGGCAAAATAAATAACCACCTGCATAACCTTCTTTTTTTCTAGGGTGGGTTTCTTTATTATTAGGTATAATTCCTTGGTCTAATAAATAAGCTGATATAGCTCCATCTTGGGTGAAACTATTAGAATAAACTTCACTATAATTGTGTTTACCTTTATGTGCTATATTTCTGGTTAATGCTAAGTATTGGAGTTTTTCGTCTAATTTTTGTAAAATTTCAACATCCCTAAAGTTATACTCAACAAATTTATTAATATCATCTGTGTATAAATCGTTTAAATTACCGTCATATTCAATTTTATTTATACCCGCATATTTTTCTCCAATTGAATCTAATTTCCAAGATGGTTCATCTTTAAAACTATATTTTTTATGGAGTCTCATATAGTCTAAAGACTCAATACCTACTACATCAACAGCCATCCCTTGTTTAAAAAACCATTTGCTATATTTTTTAGACTGAACCGGTTCTTTTATTTTACCATAAAGGGGAGACATTTGATCTGCTATATCTTTACCACAAACGTTACAAATTCTAAAATAAGTATAAGGGTTATCAAAGTAATCACTATTATACCCTACTAAAATATCAGGTTGTATTTTTTGTATAATTTCAACCCAGTATAATAATAATTCAGCTTCTGTTTTAAATGGTATTACCTTTTTATGGGACTTAGTATCTTTAGGTACTTGACCTTTAGGGTCTAATATTAAACACCCCCAACTATCTGATTGTTTGTGCCAAAATGCTATTGAGGTAATAGGCATTGGGGCGCTTTCAATATATTCTTCAGTTAAAGCTCCACCTATCTCACACTCAATATCATAAAATAATTCTTGATGTCCTACAGAGGGTTTATCATTTACTCCATAAGTTTCAATTAGGAACTTTTGGTGGATTTTCATATCATGGAAATGAAGATTTCTAGTATTGTTTTCAGGTCTATGTTTACTATAATACCAATTAGAAACTGGTCGTAGTTTTTCACCATTTAAACCCTTACAAGTATAATTTTCTTCATCTTCTACATATGCCTTATTTTCATAAGGTACCATTTTATGTTCACCATCTGATTCCCACAGATGCATTTCCCATACATTAGGTAATCCCTTTCTATATTTATTTCCTACGTAACATTTCTTATACATTATGCTATAACTTTTTTATCAACCCAATTTTTTTCTCCTCTAAGAATACTTAACATATTCAACATATCGTCTTTATCATAAGATTCGTAACAACAAAATACTGCATCAAATAAATAATCTTGCGACCACCAAGTCCAAATTAAAAAACGTTTACGTTTTTCAATTATGTATTTTTTATTATTACCACCTACTGCATTGTTTATAGATTCTACTAGTCTGTATTTTGCCATTATATAACTTTTATTTGTATTAAATATACGAAGGCTCCCTACGGGAGCCTAAGTTTTATATAATTGTTTCTGCTAGATAATTTCTAGATAATTCTTCAGTTGTGAAAAATTGTTTTAAGTCAGGTCTAAAATAGTTTACAGATTTCATTACTTTTTTGTCGCGTGATCTATAGACAACAAACCGTCCTGGCGCAATTTCCTCAAAATGGCAGGCCTCACCTTGTTCCTCACTTCTTTGGCTGACAGTGAGTATGGCTTCTTCTTCAGTTTTACAAGCTTTTGACATATTGCTTGCTTGTACTTCTTGATAAGCGGGCCATATCTTGTCTTTAAGGCCATGTAACATAGTACCGTTCCCAAGGGAAACATAAGCAATATCGCACAGAGCGTCCAAAACTTCCACGATGTCTCCTTTTTGGCAAGCTTCTTTATATTCTTCAAGTTCTTCGAGTACGAAGTCGTAAACAAACTCCCATTCTTTTTTTTCTGGTATTGTTGTTTCATAATTGTTAGGTTTTCCGAACGTACTATTAAATGTTTCTACTTCGTTAACAAAGGGCACGTCGGCTTTGTTAAATAGTTCTAATTGCTTTCCCATTAGCTTATTACTTCTAAAAATTTTGTTTTCTTTACTTCTACAACTCTAAAATTAGACATACCTTCATTATGTTTGTACATCTTAGCTTCTGCATCCGTTGCCGATACTGCTACTACTAAATATAATTCAGTAGTCTTTTGTATTCTACCTCTTTCGTTTTCAAATTCATTTTGAACTTTTACTTGCCAATATTCCATAATTATTTATATTTATTAAATTTAAATTCTTCCATTTTTTTACCTACCATATTAGTATTTTCTTTAGGCATTGTCAACCCCCCAATATAGTTACCATCTGCTAGATGAAAAAATTCATCTTCAGATTTATAAAACTCCTCTAATTCATCTCTTCTTTCCTTAGCACCATTAGCTAGATAATCCTGAATAGGTTTTGAATTTTTAGTTTCCCAAGGATAAATTAACCATTCATCTCCTTCATGTATATCCGCCCACATATTAGGTTGAAAACATGATGTGTGGGGTTTATAATGTAATACTGCTGTCCAAACACCTGGGGCTTTTTCTAATGTAACTCCTGAATCACATATATCGTCTACTACTAAAGTATTGGGTAAAATAACATCGGTATAAGGTAAACCTAATTTATGTGATATTAATACTGCGGGGATTAATCCCCCTCTAGCGATACCATGAACTGAATCTATATTAGGTTGGTCAAATCTAATTTTATTACATAAATCACCAACCGCATCATTCACATCATCCCAACTAAGATATATTTTATTGTCTGCTTTTAATGCCATATCCATTATATATTATGTCCTCCATTGTTAATTTTAAGACTATCAAAAAATTCTTTACGAGCTAGGTTAGTATTATCTTTAAATACACCTGATGCTTTGGTAGTTACCATTGCAGCACCTTGATGTTTAACTCCTCTACATGAAACACAATTATGTGTTCCAACTATAGTAACAATAACACCTTTATTACCCTCAGTAATTTTTTCAACTGCATTATGGATAGCGGATGTTAATTGTTCTTGAATTGCTCCTCTTCTACCAAATAACTCCACTATTCTATTTAGTTTAGATAAACCAATAACTTGTCCATCTTCTCCTGCAATATAACCAATATGAACAACACCTCCAATTGTTTGGTGGTGGTGAGAACACATTGAAGTTAACGGTATATTACGTTCTATAATAATACCATCATAACCATCTGATGGGAATGAAGTAATAGGAGACATTTGAGTGTATCTACCAGCCCATAAATCGTTTACATATGCCTTAGCTACACGTTTAGGTGTTTCAGCTGAATTTGGGTCATTTTTCCAATCACATTTTAATGCAGTTAAAAAATTACCAAACGCCTCAGTTGCGTCTTCAATCATATGTTGTTTTTGTAAATCATTTAATGGGAAACCTGGTGCTACACCATTTGCGAATCCTTCTGTTACCACTTCTAACTGTTCGTGGAGTTTTCTACGTTTGTTCATTTATATAACTTTTTATTTTATCAATTAAAACTAACACCTCGTCTGGTTCCATAGTTATAGCACAACAGACGTTGATATTTTCTTCTATTTCCTCTAATATACGAAGAGCTTCTTGCTTATCCACTATACTTCTCGCTGATCTTCAAAAGCAATAATATGTGGTCTCCAAGTCATTCTGTAACCATTATCTCTAACCCAATCAAATACTAAAGGATAAGATTTAAATAATCCTTCTCTTGAGTCCCCGGCAGGCATAAACCATACTTTATCTTGGGGTACTTCTAATTGGTTAATACAATCCAGGATTTCAGCTAATGATTCTGGGTCTTTACCATCCCATACAGGTTTAATATGATAGTCTGAATGATATTCCATCGATTGTTTTATTGCTTCATAATTAAGTCTAAACTTATTATGTCTTTTTACCATTCTTTCGTCCGTGATTCCACCTTGAGGGGTTTCAACACCGACCACAGGGACTGAATTCGAAAATTTAGGAGAAATCGAGAGCAAATTAATAGGATAATCAGTTGCAAGGAAATGCGAGCCCTCAGTTTCAATAGTAATGAAAATATTGTTTTCATGTGCAAAGTGTGTTAATTCATTTACTAAAGCCGGATGCATAGTAGGAGATCCCCCTGTTAACATCATTTCTTTTATATGAGGGTTATCCTCATATGCTTGAATAATATCTTTAAAGTTAAATTTACCTTTTTCTGGGTGGATTGAAGTATACCAACTATCACACCATCCTCCTTCACCGAAGTAACACCTATGTGTACATCCTGTTGTACGAATAACTACTGTAGGGTAACCTGCACGGCTACCTTCTGATTGTACTGCTGTATAAATTTCAACAATTGGAAGATTTTTCTCGTAATCTTCAATACGTTTTAACTTTTTATGCTCCATATAATTTTTTTAAGTGGTTGTTTATTCACTGTAATATGCAGCATTTTTACCATGCTCCATAAATTTAACTTTTATAACTCTTACTCTATTATTAGTTTCTTCTTTTACAAAACTATTCAGTTTGTTAAAGATATATTCTGAGAATTTTTCAGCACCTGTAGCTGGGATTATTCTTACTTGAGATACACCTGCAGCATCCATTTGTTTAAATGCTTCTATTTCAGGATCATCTTCTGCTATAATCATAGTGTGGTCAAACATAAAATCCATCCACTCTTTAGGAGATTTACCATCAATTAATGTTTTAGCTCTTTTCATTCCTCCAAAATCCCAAACCCAATTTCTATCATCTAACCCACCTTCAAAGTAAACTTTGAATGAAATACCATAACCATGTACAAATCTACAGTGTGTATCTGTTGCTCTCCATTGACGAAATACTGTACTAAACCCGTCGAATACTTTACTTGATTGAAATTTACCCATTATACCAATTTTGAATTTCAGCCATAGGCTTGTTACCTGTCATTCTACTAATCTCATTTCCATTATTATCTACTTTAACTAAAGTAGGTATGTTTCTAATCCCAAACTTTGTTGATAACTCAGTATCACTGTCGACATTAATCTTTTGGAATGGCAATCCGCTCTTTTCCATTGTTGGTCCTAACTGTTTACAGGGTTGACACCAGTCCGCAGAAAAGTAATAAATTTTACTCATGGTTTTTATTTTAATTGTTTATATTAATTGTTTATATTTCCATTTATATCCATAAGATGTTTTATACTTGCCTCTACAACAAGCACCAATTCCATCTCCTGTCTTTCCCATAATATACAAAGCCTCAGTTACGGAACCAAATTCTCTTATGAAGTTTCCTTCTAAATCATACTGAAGAACTGGTTTACTGTACCAAGTATTTGCTCTACCTTTAAGGTGTCCTCGAGTAGCCTTTATCTTAGCTTTATGTTCTTCACTAAATGGTTTTCCTTTATGAGACATAGTTTTACCTTTTAAAGCTTTGCTTATTTTTTGTGCTCTTATAGGATGATTTGAAATCTTATTTCTTGTTTCTTGAGATACTATATCAGGACCTCCTCCACCTTCATTTTTATTTTTTAATTGATATCCTAGGTTTTTATACTTCTTTATATAATATTTCTCCCATCGTCTCCAATTTTTAACTTCACTTATAACCTTCATTTCAGTATTAGAACCAAACATTTGTTTGTGATTTTCTAATCGTTCTAAATGTCGTTTTGACTTCCCAACATAAAATGGGATATCATCCCCTCTATGTAAATAATATATTTTGGTGTATTCCATGATTATACGTATGTATAACCTCAAGGACTACACCAAATTTTTACTTAAAATTAAAGGTGAATCATCCTTACTAGTTGATACTAAATAACATGATTCTCTCTCTTCAATAATTAATGGTTTATCACCAAATAATTTTTTGTAATTTTCTCTTACGTAAGTTTCTATTTCTTTACTCATAATTGTTTATTATACTAATTCTTCTCCTATTCCTACTATTTCACTCAATGTAAGTAAAATAACTGCAGTATCCAAGCTAAACCATAAAGCTCCGTAACCTAATATACGAATTCCTGATTTAATAAAGCTGATTTGTTGATGCTTTTTTGCATCTGGTAGTTGTTGTTTCATAACTTTAATTTTTAATTTTAATTTTAATTTTTGTTATCTCACTAGGACTCGAACCTAGACTAACAGTACCAAAAACTGTAGTGCTACCAATTACACCATGAGACATTACTGTAGGCGACCGGGAAAAGCCCAATCCTTAATCCCATGAAGGAATATATATCCACAATGTGGACCTACACATAGCCAAACCGTTGTATGCAATTAAAAAAGACATACAACAATAAATATAAGTAATGGGGCGGGCTGCAAATGAACTTGGCTACCTCCCAAGAGCGCTACTTGCTCGTCAGCTTTCACGGATTGCGTGTAACATTCCCCACTACTCATATTCTTTACCGAGACATTCACCATTAAATTGACCTGTTTCTTCTTGCGCTATCCCAGGCAACTTTTTTAGATTTTCCTAACATACTGTAGGAAGATACTTTGTTGTTAAACGAACCCCGAACTTGGTTGACTTGGGTTTGTCCGTTGTTTGATTGTTGATTTGTTGTCATTACTTTAATTTTACGTATTTATGTATATATTTTGAGTGTTATACGTATTCAGCAAGTACTTTTTCAACATGAGATTTCGCTACCTCGTAATCCACTTCTCCAGTTTCATCCTCATATTGTACAGGATCTTTTCTCCCCAAAGCAATAAAAGCCTCAATCCTCTCGACAGAAGAAGCAGACTTATAATCACTATTTCCCGAAGGATAAGGCTTGTAAGAAGTATTTGTTCTTTTATAAACTTCATCAAAATCAATACCTAAAATTTCACATAATTTTTCACCATCTTGTAAAATACCAAATTTATCAGTATTTAAATAAGGTGTAAAATAACCTACTCTATCAGCATCCCAATTTCCCATTCTAAAAGCTGCATCATCTGCATCTCTAAATTCTTGTCTACAATCAGGATAAACTGCATGATCACCAGCATGAATACCTAAAGCAATATCACAGACATCTTCTTTTTTATTTGCTATAGATAAAGCTACTGCTTGAGTAATAGAAGCAAACATTTTATTTCTGTTAGGTACAACTGTTTCTTTCATATTATCTTGCTCATAATGACCTTCAGGTACATCTTTACCGCCTTCAGTTAATGCTGAATCTAATAAGTCTACTAAACCATCTAGTTTAATTTGACGATAATTTACTTTATGACCTTTACTTGCAAGGTAATCAATTAACTGTTGAGCTCTTTCAAGTTCAACTCTATGTTTTTGACCGTAATCAAATGAGATACCTGTTACTGTATCATATTCTTCAATAGCTCTTAACAATAGGGTGCTGCTATCCATTCCACCACTTAAACTTACTACACAATGTGCCATAATTTATTTATTTAATTTTTGCCAGGTATTTTGCGTATAGGCTAACGCTTGATTAAATTTACATTTTATATATGATTGAACATACGAAAATATAGTGGATATTCCAACTCCTCCTAATAAAAGAGTTAATAAGTTTGGATGATAGTGTTCTCCACAAAGTCCCAATGCATGTTTTATTAATTCTGCCATATTATATCTCTTCCATTACTTTATCTAACTTCTTTTGGAGTTTATCAAAAGCAGGTTCAATTACATCATCCCAAAAATATTCTCGATCGTCATCTTCATCAATATCCTGTTCTTCTGAGATTATTTGTCCATAATAAACTTCAAATACACCAATTGGTTGATATCCTTCATCCCAGTATTTACCTGATACTTTAATTTCATCATCAATTTCAGCCAGTTGTCTATAAATTTCTAAAATCATATCAGATGGTGGATACCAAGCTGTGTCTAAATAAATTTCACATTTATTATCGCTTTCGTGATAAATACCTTCATCCCAAATTTGAATCCACTTTGAACCAACTTTATCAATAAATAATTCAGCATCTGCTCCAAATTCATCAGCAATGTGGGGGTTTTCTTTTTGGTTTGGGTAAGGCCCATCGTGACATTTATCAAATCGTTCTACAAAATTGTCAATTGCTTCTTTAGATCCTTCTATATAGATCTCTGTTCTATTACTATTTGCCATCTTCTTCTTCTATTAATTCTGGGTATTCACTATCTTCTAAACATTTATCACGAGCTAATTCAAATTCAACTTCGTCTAAAACTTCTTCTTGTAAGTCTTCATCACCTGATTTCCATTTTTCTACTTGTTCAGGAGTTAATTCTTCAGTTTCTTCCCATCTGTAATCAGTATAGGTAACCATTTTTCTTAACTTTGCCATATTATTTTACTACAAATTCATTATTAAAAATTTCTTGGATTTCAAAAAATTCCTTTAGAAATTCTTCGGTATATAAAAATACTTCCATACCATTAAATTCTAATTTCCTTTTTTTATAAGGTTGTTTTTTAAGTTGTGCATAAGCATTAACTTTTAATCCGGTCCCGTCTTTATCTGCGTGGCCTTGGTAATCGTAAAGTGACATCATAACTATTTGGTTTTTAAATTATTAATTAAATTTATTATCGTAAAAAGGGTTTATTGTTAGAACATGACCACAAGAAGTATTGTATTCTGATATTATTTCTAGATTACATTCTTGTATAACATTCTTAGTGTCTTGACCGTGAGATCTATGAAAGTAATCATCAAAGGCTATATATTTGGGGTTGAAAGTAAGTGCTATTTTTGTGTCTCTAAGAATTGCTTCTTTACTATGATCCCCATCAATAAAAATCAAATCATACTTGTTAACATATTCTGATTTAACTTCAGGAAGAAGTGAATGGTCAAATGATGTATAAGTAAATCTATTTGGATAAGATTGGGTTAGATATTGAGTTGATTTTAATACTTCAGCTTCAGTTCTAATATCTACACTATGTAGAGTTGCTTTACTATTTTCTAACCACATTAAAGCACTTGCCCCCCTGTTAAATCCTAACTCTAATATAGAGGTTGGGTTTGTTCTCTTACAAATATCCTTAATGGAGGAAAAAGATTCAAATTCTAATTCTCCTGTTACTTTAGGTGAAAGAATACCATTAATCAAATGGTCAAAATTATCTTGATTCATAACTGTTTCTATTTTAATTATTAATATGTTTTTTAACTATTTCTTTAAATCTTCTTGTATTATGGATAATATTTAAATAATCCAACTCATCGAACATCATATCAAAATGATCATTCATATTTGCTTTTGGTTTAGAATTTAAACCATTTTCACTATACCAAGTGCCTTCTAAGGCAGCCATTATTGGATTTGAGGTGTCAATTGATTCTATTCTAGGATCATTATCATACCAACCAAATTCTTGGGGTATTGCGCATCCTAATAAATGAAATTTGACATCTTTTAATTGATCTAGTTTAAATAGACCCTGCACAAATCGTACTCTACCTAATGCTTTTCCCATATCAGCATTACTATGTGGGAAGAAATCATTATACCAAGTTGCACCGTAAGATACGCATAATTTTTCATATCCTAAATCCCTCAATAAATTGGCACATAAATAGGCTTCATTTTTATCTTTACCTTGAATTACAGCTATTTTTTTAGTTTTTTTAGGAAATTTATATTGTAACCAATGTTTTGCTTGTGCTGCTGTTTGATGGCAATCCATCCAAACATCAGGTACCATAAATTCATCAGGTTCTAATTCGTTAACCCAATATTTTAATCTATCATAATCATATGCTTCTCCTAGTTCGTGGAGAGAATTATCCATTATAACATAACGTCCTGTGTCTCTAGCATTTATAAAATATTGTTTATAATCTTCATCTATATCTAAAAGATGAGGTAAACAATAATCATAATCATTAAATTCAGGGGATGCTGTTAATAAACATCTAGGTACTTCGTGTGATATTTTCATAATTTATTGTTTATATTAAAAAAATCTTTTAACCACTCAAATAACCAATCTGATTTATAAGCAGATACTAATCTGGAGTTTTTGTTTTCTAATTCTTTAGCCATTTCCTTCTTCATCCCATAAAATGCAGGGACTTTATATTTAGGGTGACGTATACTTTCACCGTAAACTGTTTGATGTTTGTTAGCGGCATTATGAAGAGCAAAGTTTATTTTTTTGTAAACATCCCCATTTTCTTTAAGGGAATCTGCTTCTTTTCTACCTAATATTCTAACTAATGAATTGTAAGTAGTACAATATTTTCCTACTTCTCCTGTAAATTTATCTGATCTTTCCATTATATAACTTTTTTTGGTCGTCCTCTACGTTTTAAAGGATAAGGCATATGGACTATTCTGTATTTATCTTCTATAATATAATAAAGATCCATCAGGGAACCACTACATTTTGAAATTTCTTCATAAACTTGTTCTTCATTACATCTAAAATGAACAGTAAATGCCTTTATCAACATTTCTAATTTACTATTTTCATCTTTTTCAAAATCTTCAAGCAAACGTTTTCTACGAGAACGTAGCAAGGATGTTTTTTCAACATATTTACCTATATCTTCTTTACATTCTTTAGCAATATCATTCATTTCATGTTCACACCATTCAGCTTGGTATTTGTAATGTGAATAATCAAAATCACCATTTAATATACGATCACGAAATGGTGATCTGTTACATAAGGGTTTATTGGGATTATCATACATTCTCCACCACCTAAAGGCGTTATAGGTTAGTTTACGTAGTTTAGAAAATTGCTTATCTAATTCCTTTCTTGACGTTACGGGGCTATAAGGGCTATACATTAATAAAAGATCCACATTGAGACATAAAATAATATTGATAATATACATACAAATGATGTATTTTCCAAGAATTCTATGGGATTATTTTTGTAATACTTAATAAACTGTTTCATAACCTTTATTTTCTATTATTTTTTGATACAAAATCTCCTTCATCATATGATTTTAATATATGACATTGTTTACATAATAATTGATAGTTTTCTGGTTGTTCACCTTCTAATGTATGTTTGGTATTAGAATCAATGTG
>Ga0209196_1001079_pt1 | contig 20579 bp, 15 predicted proteins | sample COGITO_mtgs_1105_5_FD_184801 | JGI IMG/M metagenome (GOLD analysis project Ga0209196, IMG submission 184801) | Pelagic marine microbial communities from North Sea - COGITO_mtgs_110509 (SPAdes) (version 2) | ecosystem: Environmental > Aquatic > Marine > Epipelagic ... | reverse complement strand
AATGCAGGATGGAATGCTGGTGGACCAGGAGCTGGAATTTATGGCACTTCTAAAGCGGGTGTGCATGCAATTACAAGAGCTTTGGCTAAAGATTTAGCCGAATATGGTATTCGCGTAAATGCGGTTTCCCCTGGCACGATTGATACTCCTTTTCATGCACAAATTAAAGAAAGTAAGCCTGAAGTATTTGCTTCATGGAAAAATAATATTATGTTGGGTAGATTAGGACAACCACAAGAAGTGGCTTCAGTGGTTTCTTTTTTAGCTAGTAATGATGCAGCATTTATTACAGCTGAAACGATACAAATTGGTGGCGGACAAGCTTTAGGAATTTAGATTTTTGTTAGTTGAGTGGAAACTTCTCTTTATGTATTTAAAGGTGAGTTTTTTTATTAGAAGAATCTCTCACTATTAATTTTGCAGTTAAAATTATCTTATTTAAACTTTGTTCTATAGTATCATTCTCAATATATTTTAGAAAGGTATTTGCGGCTTGTTTCCCAATTTCTGCACTGTGTTGATTGACACTTGTAATTTTAGGTGTAACCATATCTGTAAAGGGCTCGTTACCAAAACCTACCAGAGAAATCTCTTTAGGAACAAGAATCTTATGTTCTTTTAAAACTTGTAAAGCACCCAAAGCGGCATAATCTCCAGCAACATATACTGCATCGGGACGCGTTTTTAAACTCAGTAATTGCCTCATTTTTATCCTTCCATCTTCAATTGTCAAATCACCTTCGGTAAGTAATTCTGCATCTAAAGGGAGTTTGTGTTTTTTCAAAGCATCTACATATCCTCGAATTCTATTGTTATAAATTCGAGTTCGTTTATAACCACCTATATGCGCAATGCGTTGACAACCATTTTTCACCAAATGCTCTACAATTACATGACTACTATTATAATCATCAATTCCAATATAGTCTACATTTAAATCATTTTCACCTCTATCAAAAAGAATCAAAGGGATGCCCTTGGATTTAATTTTTTCATAAGAACTTAAATCTATAGTTTCATTTGCCATTGAGGCAATAATTCCATCTACTTGGGTATAAAGTAGCGTATCGATACTTTTACATTCTTTATCATAGGATTCATTAGATTGTGTGATAATGATGCTGTACCCTTTTTTATTCAATACTTCTTCTATATTTTGAATAACTGATGAAAAGAAATTACTATTGGTTCTAGGCACAATAACTCCTACTAAATTACTTTTTCCACTTCGTAAAGCACTCGCTAAGTGATTGGGTTGATATTGTAACTTTTTAGCAACTTGTCTAACATTTTCTTTAGTTTTTTCGCTAATTCTTGAATCATTATGCAATGCTTTAGAAACTGCTGCTGCAGAAATATTTAATACATTTGCAATATCTTTTATGGTAGTTTTCTTTTTTTTCACGAATTTTATATATATTTGCTTAAACGTTTAAACAAATGTAGTCACTTTGTTTATATAATCAAAATTTCAAGTAGCAAAAGAAGTTTTGATTTTATTTTAAAGAACTGCTTAAACGTTTAACTAAAAAAATACAAACATATAAAAAATTAAACAAAAATGGGTAAAGTAGTAACTTTTGGAGAGATTATGTTAAGATTAGCTCCACAGGGATTTTTAAGGTTTTCTCAAGCAAATAACTTTGATGTTGTTTATGGAGGAGGAGAATCTAATGTAGCGGTTTCATTAGCAAATTACGGAGTCGATGTTGATTTTGTAACGCGTTTGCCTAAAAATGATATTGGACAATGTGCAATGATGGAAATGAGAAAGCGTGGTGTAAACGTTGATAAAATTGTTTGGGGTGGAGATCGTTTAGGAATTTACTTCTTAGAAACAGGAGCTGTTTCTAGAGGTTCTAAAGTAGTATATGATAGAGCACATTCTGCAATTGCAGAAATAAAATCAGGGATGATTGATTGGGATACCGTTTTTGACGGAGTAGAATGGTTTCATTGGACCGGTATTACACCAGCGATTTCCCAAGGATCTGCAGATGTATGCTTGGAAGCTGTTAAAGCTGCTAGTGCAAAAGGAATTACTATTTCTACAGATTTAAATTACAGGGCAAAACTTTGGAATTTTTGTGATGATGCACATAGAGAAAAAATAATGACTGAATTAACTTCTTACTGTGATATTGTCTTAGGAAATGAGGAGGATGCAGAAATGCATTTCGGTATTAAACCAGCAGGGATTTCTGTTCAAACGGAAGGACATAATGTAAAAGCAGAAGCATTTTTGTCAGTTTGTGAGCAAATGATGGCGAAGTTTCCAAGAGCTAAAAAGGTAATTACTACTTTAAGAGGTTCTATATCTGCCTCTCACAATACTTGGGCAGGTGTTTTATATGATGGTAAAACATTGTTGCAAACGCGTCAATATCAAATCACCGATATAGTAGATAGAGTAGGTGGAGGAGATTCTTTTATGGGTGGGTTGATCTATGGATTACTTAAATACCCAGAAGATGATCAAAATGCATTGGACTTTGCAGTTGCAGCATCTTGTTTAAAACATACAATTAAAGGAGACGCAAACTTAACAACTGTTGCGGAAGTAGAAAAGTTAATGGGTGGTGATGCTTCTGGTCGAGTTGCTCGTTAGACTTCTTAGCGTCTAGATTAAAATCTTTACCTAAAATGAGAAAATCAATTGCGATTATATGCAGCGGCGGTCCAGCACCAGGTATTAATACGGTTATAAGTACACTGGCGAAAACTTTCTTAAAGGATGGTTATGATGTTATAGGTGTGCATCATGGTTATAAAGGATTGCTTTCTGATAATCCAGAAGTGAAAATATTCGATTTTCATCATGCCGACCGTATTTTTAGTCGTGGAGGTTCTACTTTAATTATGAGCAGATTTAAACCAAAAGATAGCGATTTTAAAGCAGATTTTTTTAAGAAACACAATGTAAAATTATTAGTGACTATTGGAGGAGATGATACCGCTTCAACGGCTAATAGATTAACTAAATATCTGCAAAATCAAGATTTATCGGTTGGCCACATTCATGTTCCTAAAACTATTGATAACGATTTACCTTTGCCTGATAGGAATCCAACATTTGGTTTTCATACAGCTAAAGATGAAGGAGTTCGTATTGGTAATACAGTTTATGAAGATGCCAGAACTAGTGAAAACTGGTTTGTAATGTCTACAATGGGACGTTCTGCAGGTCATTTAGCTTTTGGCATAGCTTCTGCTTGTCATTTTCAAATGATGATTATTCCAGAAATGTTCGATAAAACTACTATTACATTCGAAAAAATAATCAATATGATTATTTCTTCAATAGTTAAATGTAAAATTGAAGGTATAGAATATGGTGTGGCTTTAGTAAGTGAAGGTGTTTTTCATTTCATGGAAGAAGAAGAAATTATCAACTCTGGTATAAATTTTACGTACGATGATCATGGACATCCAGAATTAGGAAATGTAAGTAAATCTCATATTTTTAATTATCTATTACAAGTAAAACTCAAAGAGATTGGATTATCTGTGAAATCAAGACCCGTAGAACTTGGCTATGAATTAAGGTGTTGTAATCCAATTGCATTTGATTTAACGTTGTGTACTTTATTAGGTATAGGAGTTAAAAAATTATTTGACCAAGGAATATCTGGTTGTATTGTAAGTGCAAATTCTAAAGGAGATATTACACCTTTATTTTTGAAAGATTTTGAAGATAATGAAGGGAAGATTCCACCTAGATTAGTTGACATTAATTCAGAGATGGCACAACTGTTTATAAACAATCTTTTTTATATTAAGGAAAAGGATTATGAAGAGGTAAAAAAGTATTTACCAAATCCAGAAGCATACGATTTTAAGAAAATATTAAAGTGGAATTAAAAATTAAAAAATAAAATGGCACAATTTACAAGAATAGAAGTAGCACAAGTAATGAAAAATACAGGAATGGTTCCTTTATTTTTTCATAATAATATAGAAGTAAGTAAAAAAGTTTTAAAAGCATGTTATGATGGTGGAGCTCGTTTAATGGAGTTTACTGCTAGAGGAGATTTTGCTCACGAAGTTTTTGGAGAATTAACAAAATATGCAATTGCTGAATTACCAGGAATGGTAATGGGAGTAGGATCTGTAACAGATGCAGCAGCAGCATCTTTGTATATGGCTTTAGGAGCAAACTTTATTGTAACTCCAGTTTTAAGAGAAGACATTGCAATTGTATGTAATCGTAAAAAAGTATTATGGTCTCCTGGTTGTGGTACATTAACAGAAATAGCAAAAGCAGAAGAATTAGGTTGTGAAATAGTTAAATTATTTCCTGGTGATATTTATGGGCCACAATTTGTAAAAGGAATTAAAGGTCCGCAACCTTGGACAAGCATTATGCCTACAGGTGGTGTTTCACCAACAAGAGAGAATTTAGAAGCTTGGTTTGGTGCAGGTGTAACTTGTGTTGGTATGGGGTCTAAATTAATGGCTAAACATGCTGATGGTAGTTTTGATTATGATAAAATTGAAAGTCAGACAAAAAATGCTCTAGACATTATACAATCTCTTAAATAATCTTATTTTTATCCAAAATATTAATAACCCTTTAGTATTTTTTAATTAAAGGGTTTCTTTCTTATTATGAAACATAACAAGGCAATTTTCTTTATGATTTTGAGCGTTTTAGCATTTGCTATAATGAATGCAATCGTTAAATATTTGACTGCTTTCGGTGTGTATCAAATTGTTTTTTTTAGATCTGTTGGTACTTTGGCTTTTACAGTTCCACTGATTTTAAAATATAAAATTCCTATTCTTGGTAATAATAAAAAACTCCTTTTTATAAGAGGTTTAATTGGTGTAATTTCTTTAACTACTTTTTTTGAAGCTTTAAATTATTTAGCAGTAGGTACAGCAGTTTCTTTGAGGTATACTTCACCAATATTCGCAGCAATATTTGCAGCTGTATTTCTGAAAGAAAAGATTAAATTAGTACAATGGGTTTTATTTTTATTAGCTTTTGTTGGGGTTTTAATTATAAAAAAATTTGGTATTGATGTAAACACAATAGGGCTCTTACTAATAATAACATCTGCCCTTTTTTTAGGATTAATTTTTGTTGTGATAAGAAAATTAGGAGACCAAGAAAATCCTTTAATAATAATTAATTATTTTATGATAATGTGTTTTGTTTTTGGTGGTTTAATGTCTTATAATAATTGGATTTCGCCAAATTATACAGAATGGGTTTTACTACTAAGTTTGGGTGTTTTTGGTTATGTAGGTCAATTATATATGACCAAAGCTTTTCAATTACATGAAACATCTATAATTGCACCATTAAAATATTTAGAAGTTATTTTTATGATTATAATTGGAGTTACATGGTTTGGAGAAATTTATAACCTTTGGACATTGTTAGGTATATTTTTAATCTTAATAGGATTGATTTATAATCTTTATCTTAATAAAAAAAAGTAATAAAATTAATTTTTTATTTCGAAAATTCTGTCTATTTTATTTATATAAATAATTTTTCATATTTAAGCGCAGGTGCTACTGCTATAAATGTTAAACTTGTTTCGGTTTTAAAATTTCATTCATATGTAAATGATTTTTTTTTATTTAACAATTTATCTTTTATAGCTCAATAATATATCTGATATAAATATATAAGAGAAACATCCCTATAAAGTAATCTTCATCACCCAACGGTTCTATTAAATCTCTACAAAAAGTTAAACGTTTAGACAAATATCCTAAAGCCTTTAGATTATAGAATAAATACCTTTTTCAAAAAGTGAATTAAAATTATAATAGACTAACCTAGAATTTGTTTTTTAACATTTTCGATATATGACCTACCAATAACATACTTGATTCCGTCAATTTCTAAACTATTTCCTTGAACTACTTCAATTTTATCTATTGCTATAGTAAAAGATCTATGTATTCGAATAAAATTATTTGAAGGTAATTTATCTGTAAAACTAGTTAAAGTACTATGTATAATATACCTGTTTGTAAGCGTACTTATTTTTAAATAATCTCTTAAAGATTCAATAACTAAAATTTCATCTAAATAGATTTTTTGCATTTTCTTTTTATCTACTTTAATAAAAAGATGTTCTCTTTTAGTGATTTTTAAATTGTTAGTTGAGCCATTAGAATCAGTCTCTTTTCTAGCTCTATTAATTGCTTTTAAAAATCTAGGAAAAGATATTGGTTTTACCAAGTAATCTAGTACCTCTAATTCATATGTTTTTACAGCATATTCATCATAAGCACTTGTAATAATAATTAATGGCTTTCTTTCTAAACTTTTTATAAAATTTATACCATCTAATAATGGCATATTAATATCTAAAAAAATTAAGTCTACGGTATTTTCTTTCAGGAAATTTAAAGCTTCAATGGCGCTATTGAAAGTATCAATAATGTTAACTTTATCAATTTCCAGCAAATGATTTTTTATCACGTTGATAGCTAAAGGCTCATCATCAATAATTATACAATTAATTATCATTATACTTTTATTTTAAGGTTTACGGTAAATAGCTTTTTATTATTATTAATATGCAAATCATATTCATCAGAATCGTATCCTAAAGCAAGCCTTTTTTTAACATTATTTAGACCAATACCACCGGATTGAGTAATATTTTGTTTTTGTTTTACGATTTTGGGTATTGGATTTGAAATAGTGAAGTAGAGAAAATTTTCTACTACTTTAAAATTGATATCAATTTTTACATTACCAATAATTTTATTTGCCCCATGTTTAAATGCGTTCTCAATAAATGAGAGTAATAATATAGGTGCAATTTTCTTATCAAAAATATCTCCACTTATTTGTGTATCTACTTTTAATAAATCACCATATCTTATTTTCTCTAAATCTAAATAATTTTGAATACAAATAAGTTCTTTCTCCAAACTTTGTCTCTTTGTTTTTGTTTCATAAAGAAGATAACGCATTAGTTCAGAAAGTTTTAATATTATTTTAGGAGTTTTTTCTGACTTTTCTAAAGATAATGAATAAATATTATTTAAAGTATTAAAAAAGAAATGAGGTGAAATTTGTGATCTTAAAAATAAAAGTTCAGTGTCAGATTGTAAATTCTTTAAAGCAGCAATTCTTTTCTGTTCTTCAAGCAAATTCATAGTTATTTTAATAGCTGTTACAAAAGTCATTACATATAATTCTCCTATCATCATATCAATAGCATAACTAAAATTAAAATCATGAATAACTTCAGGTCCTTCTGGCCAAATATTTTCACTTACTAGATAAAAAGTAAGATTAAATTTTATAAAAACCATAAATAATAGAGAACCAAAGAGAAAAATTATATAAGAAAAATATTTTCGTTTATAAACGAATTTTGGCATTAAAACAAAGATATTTAAATAAGCTAAAATCATATGAACAGGAAATCCAATGATATTTGTTTTTAATGAATATAAATAATCATCAAAATAATTACCCCAGCGAAGTACGTTAAATAAAAAGTAAACAGACCAAAAAAGAACATGATGCCTTCGAGTAACAATAAATAATTTGTTTGGTTGCATATTTGAGTTTTATAACGTTCAACTGAAATCCATTGTTGTCCGTCTAATTTTATTCGTCAAACAGTTGTTTTTTTCAATATTTACCATAATTAATGCAATAATGAATGATCAATATTAAAAAGGCTAATATAGCTATATTATTTTTCTTGCCACTATTTGCTTGCAATAAGCAAGTTCATAAAGATGAAAAGTCCTATGTAAAATATGTAGATCCTTTTATTGGAACATCAGGCCATGGACATACATACCCTGGTGCAACAGTTCCTTTTGGAATGCTTCAAGTTAGTCCTGATAACGGAATTTCTGAATGGGAGAGAACCCAAATAAAAGTTGGGGTATTCAATAAGATTTTAATCATATGAACAATATAGATATATCAATAATAGCAGTTTATATCATTCTAACCATTTCATTAGGTATTTGGGTTTCTAAAAAAGCATCGAAAGGATTAGATTCCTATTTTTTAGGAGGAAAATCTATTAAATGGTATTATTTGGGTTTAAGTAATGGATCTGGAATGTTCGATGTTTCTGGAACAGCTTGGATGGTTGGAATTCTATTTTTGTATGGTGTAAAGAGTTTTATGTTTATGTGGCTCTGGCCTATTTGGAATCAAATATTCGTAATGATGTTTTTAGCCGTTTGGATTCGAAGGTCAAATATAATGACAGGATCAGAATGGATTTTAACACGGTTTGGAGACAAAAAAGCAGGTAGAGCTTCGCACATGATTGTTGCTGTTTTTGCTATTATTGCAGCCATTGGATTTATCGCATACTTTTTTGAAGGTGTTGGAAAGTTTATGACCATCATATTGCCATGGGATCTTGCATGGCAAATAGGTGAATCAGTGCTATTAAATTCTGAACAATCCTGCGCATTAATCATCATATTCTTAACAACAATTTACACCATTAAAGGCGGTATGTTTTCGGTTGTAGCAACGGAAGTGCTACAATACGGAATTATGGTTATTGCAGGGGTATTAGTGGCAGGGTATGCTTTTTATTCAATAAGTGATGCTGAAATAAACAATGTTATTACAGCAGAATGGCGAAACGTATTTTTTGATTGGGAATTAGAAACCCATTGGAGCGGAAAATTCCAAGCCTTTAATGATTTAATTGATTCCGAGGGATTTAAAATGTTTGGAGCTTTTATAGGAATGACATTATTTAAAGGTTTTTTTGCAAGTATTGCGGGTCCTACACCTAGTTTTGATATGCAACGAATATTATCTACAAAAACTGTAAAAGAAGCTGCATACATGAGTGGCTTTACGAATTTGATTTTATTTATTCCAAGATATTTATTAATAGGGGGAGTAGTGGTTATTGCCTTGGTTACTTTAAGTCCAGAAATGATCACGAATCCTTCTTTAAATGGTGGAGATCTAGAAGTGTTGTTGCCAAAAGTTATTAATTTTCATATACCTGTTGGTATTAAAGGTTTATTATTAGCTGGTTTATTAGCCGCTTTTATGTCCACTTTTTCAGCATTTGTGAATGCAGGTCCTGCATATATTGTAAATGATATTTATAAAAAATATTTCAAACCAAATGCTAGTGATAAACATTATATAAAAGCAAGTCATATAGCTTCCTTATTATTGGTTGCTTTAGGGGTATTTATGGGGTTTTTTGCAGATTCTATTAATTCTCTCACCCTATGGATTACCTCTGCTCTTTTTGGAGGATATGTTGCTGCTAATTTTTTAAAATGGATTTGGTGGCGTTTTAATGGCTGGGGATATTTTTGGGGAATGTTCTCAGGTTTAGTCGTAGCATCTTTTCAATTTATGTTAGACCAAAACAAAGGAAATCTTAGTGAGGATACATTGCTTTATGATTTATCTCACCAGCATGCTATTTATTTGTTTCCAATCATTTTTATAATATCATTATTAGGTTCTTTTTTAGGTACTTACCTAACAAAACCTACTCCTATGAATACCTTAAAGTCATTTTATAAAACGGTTAGACCTTGGGGATGGTGGAGTCCTGTATATAAAGAATTATTAAAAGAAGATTTTAGTATTAAAAAGAATACTGATTTCTGGAAAGATATGTTAAATTGTGCTATTGGCATTGTTTGGCAATCTAGTATGATTATACTGCCAATTTATTTTGTGATAAGAGATTACCCAAAAGCAATAATATCCTTGGTTGTTTTCTTAATAACCTCCGTTATTTTGAAGTACACTTGGTTAGATAGAGTGAAAAAAATAAATGATTAATAAAAAAAATGATTAAATTGACAATAGAAAAGGCAACTATTCCTTGGCAAGAAAAACCAAAGGATTCTAAAGATGTAATTTGGCGTTATAGTGCAAATCCTATAATAGATAGGTATGCTATACCAAGTTCTAATAGTATTTTTAATAGTGCTGTTGTGCAGTTTAACGATGGTTATGCAGGCGTTTTTAGATGTGATAACAAAGCAGTGCAAATGAATATTTTTGCAGGTTTTAGCAAGAATGGTATCGATTGGGTTATTAATCATGAGCCTATAAAAATGAAAGCTGGTAACACTGAAATGATAGCTTCTGATTATAAATACGATCCACGAGTAGTGTTTATTGAAGACCGTTATTGGATTACTTGGTGTAATGGCTATCATGGTCCAACAATTGGTATTGGGTATACCTTCGATTTTAAAGAATTTTTTCAATGCGAAAATGCCTTTTTGCCTTTTAATAGAAATGGTGTATTATTTCCGAAAAAAATAAATGGGAAATATGCCATGTTAAGTCGTCCAAGTGATAATGGCCATACACCATTTGGAGATATTTATATTAGTTATAGTCCAGATATGAAATATTGGGGAGAACATCGCTGTGTGATGAAAGCAACTGCTTTTGAAGATAGTGCTTGGCAGTGTACAAAAATTGGTGCAGGGCCAATTCCTATTTTAACAGACGAAGGTTGGTTAATGATTTATCATGGGGTAATTAATACCTGTAATGGTTTTAGATATGCAATGGGAACTGCACTTTTAGACGAAAAGGAACCTGATAAAGTAAAATATAGAACACAACCTTATTTGTTAGGACCTGCTGAACAATATGAAATGGTTGGTGATGTACCAAATGTGGTTTTCCCATGTGCTGCTTTGCATGATGTTGAAGAAGATAAATTAGCAATTTATTATGGTGCGGCAGATACAGTTGTAGCTTTGGCTTTTGGAAAGCTAAGCGAAGTTATTCAGTTTACTAAAGATAATAGCCTATAAATATTAAAAAAATTATGATCATTAGAAATTCTAATATTTTAATAAGCTCGGTTGCATGTATCTGTTTGATGATGCTTTTTTTCAATTGTTCAAAAGAAGTTAAAACTAATAATAACAGTGTTAAAGATTTAAAAATAATCGGATATGTTGCTGGTTATGAAGATTATGAACCTTCACTTATTGCTGCAGAAAAATTGACCCACATTAATTATGCTTTTGCAAATATTGTTGAAGGAAAACCCAAATTTGAGTTAGATACAGATTCCCTTAAAATTTCAAAATTGATTGCTCTAAAAAAAGTAAATCCTAATTTAAAAGTTTTGTACTCAGTTGGTGGATGGGTTTGGTCCAATGAATTTTCACATACAGCTGCATATCCAGAGTCAAGAAAGCAATTTGCAATTAGCGCTGTTGAACTTATGAAAAAACACAGATTTGATGGTGTAGATTTAGATTGGGAATTCCCAGGTCAACGAGGAGAAGATAATGATTTTAGGCCTTCTGATAAAGAGAATTTCACCTTGCTTTTAGCAGAAATAAGAAAACAATTAGAGAAAGAAGGTAAGAAAAATAATACTCATTACCTGCTTACAATAGCAACTGGTGCAGACCAAGCTTATATTGACAATACCAATTTAGGAGAGGCACACAAATATTTAGATTTTATAAATATTATGTGTTATGATTTTTATCATGGGTGGTATTATCAAACGGGTCATCATGCAAATTTGTATCCTTCAGAAAAAGAAAAATTCAATGGTAATAGTGGGCAAAAAGCAATAGATAGACATTTAAAAGAAGGTGTTCCCCCTAATAAATTGATTATGGGTATTCCTTTTTACGGAAGAAAATGGAAAAAAGTGATTTTAGAAAATGAAGGATTATATCAAACTGCCATGACTACAGGAGTTATTGTGCCTTTTTGGGAAATTGTAGAAAAAATAAAATCTGGAAACTACAAAAAAGGATATGACAATTCTGCAAAAGCTTCCTATTTGTGGAATGTTACTGATAGTATTTTTATTTCTTGGGAAACACCAAAAGAAATTAAATTTAAAACAAAATATATCAAAGAAAATAACTTAGGAGGTGCTATGTTTTGGGAGTATAGTTTAGACAAAGATCAAAAATTATTGAATACGCTTTTTGAAAATATAAATGAAGTAAAATAATTAAGATGTTTATGAAGAAATTTTCTTTTTTCGTTATACTAATTTTTAACTCACTTTTATTATTAGGGCAGGCTGCTATAGAGTATGTAAATCCATTTATAGGAACTTCAAATTTTGGGGCAACAAACCCAGGAGCCATTTCTCCTAGAGGAATGGTAAGTGTTTCGCCTTTTAATGTTGCAGGTACTCAAAATACTTTAGAAAAAGACAGTAGATGGTTGTCTAATCCTTATGTGTATGAAAATAATTTTATAACAGGTTTTTCACACGTAAACCTAAGCGGAGTTGGGTGTCCTGATTTAGGGGTTATTTTAACCATGCCCACTACAGGGAATTTAGAAACAGATCATTTAAAATATGGCAGCACTTATGACAACGAAGTTGCAAAGGCAGGGTTTTACAGTACAACGTTAAAAAAGTACAAGGTTAAAATAGAAACTACTGCTACTTCAAGAGTTGGTGTTAGTAGATACTCTTTTCCAGAAGGAAAATCAAATATTCTCTTGAATTTAGGCTTAGGCCTAACCAACGAACAAGGTGCCTCTATTAAAATTGTTTCTCCTTCAGAAATAGAAGGGATGCGAAATGTTGGTTCATTTTGTTATTTTAAGCCCAACGAATCTTACCCAGTCTATTTTGTAGCAAAGTTTAGCAAGCCATCAAATGAATACGGGATCTGGAAAAATACCAGAAAATATAAAGGGATAGAAGGGCAGTGGATGCCCTATAATGGAAAAAAAAGATTGTACAAAGGCTATAAAAAGGAAATTATTGGTGATAGTATCGGAGCTTATATGAGTTATGATTTTAAAAAACCTACTCAAGTTGTTGTAAGAGTTGGGGTGTCATATGTAAGTATAGATAATGCTAGAGAAAATTTAGAAAAAGAGACTAATGGTGTATCATTTGATGAAATTCAGAAAGAAACAGCAAGAAACTGGGACGAATTACTATCAAAAATAAAAGTTGAAGGTGGCACTAAGGACGATAAAACCATTTTTTACACTGCTCTTTACCACACATTAATACACCCAAATACACTAAATGATGTAAATGGTGAATATCCTAAAATGGCTACCAGAGAAACTTTAAAAACAAAAGGAACACGTTTTACAGTATTTTCTTTTTGGGATACTTATAGAAACCTACATTCATTAATGTCTTTAGTATACCCCAAACAACAATCTGATATGGTAAAAAGTATGTTATCTATATATGATGAGAGTGGATGGTTACCAAAATGGGAGTTAAATGCCACCGAAACAACCACAATGGTTGGAGATCCTGCTGGAATTGTTATTGCTGATACCTACTTGCGAGGAATTCAAGATTTTGATATAGAAAAGGCCTATAGAGCAATGATTAAAAGTGCTACTCAGATAGAAAAAAATGCACTAAGACCAGGTATTAAAGAGTATACGGAAAAAGGATATTTAACTACTGCTTCTACCAAAAGTGGCTCAGTTTCTACCACACAAGAATATAATACTTCAGACTTTGCTATTGCACAATTAGCAAAAGTATTAGGGAAAAAAGAAGATGAGAAATTTTATAGAGAGCGATCAATTTCTTATAGAAAACTTTTTGACAAAGAGTTTAATTTATTAAGACCCAAAGACAAAGATGATTTATGGATAACACCATTTAACCCTGAAACTGGTGCAAATTTTCAAAAGAATCTAGGATTCATTGAAGGTAATTCATGGCAATATACCTTTATGTTGGCCCATGATGCAAAAGGATTAATAAACTTAATGGGTGGCGAAGAGATATATTCTAAACAATTACAGAAAGTTTTTAATATTGGACAGTTTGATATGGCAAACGAACCAGATATTGGTTATCCATACTTATTCAATTTTGTAAAAGGTGAAGAATGGCGAACACAAGAAAAAGTATCAAAACTTATTAATCAATATTTTAAAAATACTCCAGAGGGTCTTCCGGGTAACGATGATACTGGCACCATGTCTGCTTGGTTAATTTATAGTATGATGGGCATATATCCTATTTCTCCAGCCGAGCCTAGTTACACAATAACTAGGCCCGTATTTGACAAAATTACAATTCAATTAGATTCAAAGTATTACAAGAACAAACAACTGATTATAGAAAAAAAAGGTCAAGGTAAAATTGATAAAATACAGATTAACGGCAAAACAATTAAGTCGTATTTTATTTCACATGCATCACTTGTTAACGGATATAATCTGAAAATTAATCTGCAATAACTGTTATATTCTATCTAAATTCATTAAAATTTAAAATTTACATATAATATGTTTTAAGACGATATTATTGATAGATGTTAAAAATTTTAACAAACTCCTTACTTTATTTGTTATCTGTCGAAATTATTTATTTTTAACTAATAATTTTCATTCTTTTATAACATATTAACATATTAATTTTAATTATGAAACAAAAAATAATGAATTTGATGGTTTTAATAATTGTTTTTAGTGCTGTGAATTCATTTGCACAAACAACTACAACCACAATAACAGGAACTATCACTGATTCCACTGATGGAATGGAATTACCAAGTGTTAATGTATTAGAAAAAGGAACCTCTAATGGGACGGTATCAGATTTCAATGGTAAATATACCCTTGAAATATCTAATAAAAATGCGACGTTACAATTTTCCTATCTTGGTTACAAAACCAAAGAGGTGACTCTAAATGGTGAAGCTGTGCTAGATATTATTTTAGAGCAAGATACTGAAGCTTTAGACGAGGTAGTTATTACGGCTTTAGGAATTTCGAGAAAGAAAAAATCTCTTGGATATGCAGTAACAGAAGTGTCTGGCGAAAATATCAACACTATCAAGGACAATAACCTTGCTAGCTCACTAGTTGGTAAAGTAGCCGGATTGCAAATTTCACAATCGGGATCTTTAGGTTCTGCTTCGCGAATAACCATACGAGGAAATAATTCTTTAGGAGGAAACTCACAGGCGCTTATCATTGTTGATGGAATGCCTATTAACGCTTCTTTGCCTATTAGCGGAGAGGGTTCACAGATTAGTTCTGGAAGTAATGATAGTGGTGGAAGTCCGAGTTATGAACCAAGTATTTCTGGAGGGGGTATTACAGATATTAACCCAGACGATGTAGAATCTATCTCTGTATTAAAAGGACCAAGTGCAGCTGCACTTTATGGATCTAGAGCGGGTAATGGAGTAATACTTATTACAACCAAAAAAGGTTCACGTTCAAATAAATTGGGGGTATCTATAAAATCAAATTTATATGTAGACAATCCAATGTTGTTACCTGATTATCAAAATCAATATGGTCAAGGTTCTTTTGGTGCAGCGTATACTGACCGTTTAAACAACTGGGGAGAATTTTCTTGGGGAGCTCCTTTAGACAATTCTAAACAAGCTTATTACAATGGAACTGATAAAGCATATAGTGCGCAATCAGATAATGTCAAAAACTTTTTTAGACAAGCTGTACGAAGAATTACTTCGCTCTCAATTGACAAAGGTTCAGAAAACACTTCAGTTCGTTTTTCTTACACTAATAACTCATCTCAATCAATCATAGAGAATTCTGATTTGGGTAGTCATAACTTTAATTTAAGGGCAGTCACTAACCTATCGGACAAACTAACTATTGACACCAAAGCTACCTATTTTACTCAGGTTGTTAATAATAGAGCGTCGACGACCGGAGCTCAAGGGCTTTTAGCGTATGTATATAATATGCCTAGAAACGTGGAAGTTGATGATCTTCGTAATTACCAAATAACGAACCCAGGATCACCAAGTGATTTTAATGTAATTCGGTATGCTGACGGAAATATAGGAAATCCATTCTGGCAAGTATATAATGATCAGAATAGTGTTCGTAGAAACAGATTTTTAGGTTTTGCCAAAATAAACTATGAATTTACAGACTGGTTAAGTGCTTTTGTTCGAGTTGGTGCAGATGTGACCAATATAAAAGACAACAAAGTATACAAGCCCGGTCACCACTTTATCACAAGAGGATCGATGGAAATTGGACAAAGTACATTTAACGAGTTAAACTCTGAATTCTTGGTAACCGCTAAGCATAATTTCACAGAAAAGCTTAATATCGTAGCGAATGTTGGGGGTAATTTATCTAAAAGAACATCTGAAGGGATGTTAGTAAGAGGAACTGACTTCAAAATACCAACTGCATTTTTCATTTCAAATTTAAATGTTGTTAATGCTCCTGAAGAGTCACCTCAAGCGATCAAAAAGGTGAATTCATTTTACGGTGCTCTTAATATAGCTTATGATAACTTTTTATACTTAGATGTTTCAGCACGTAATGACTGGTCTTCTACTTTAAGTGCAGATAATAGATCTTACATGTATAATTCAGCAAGCTTATCTGCAATTCTAAATAAATTTATTGATCCGGATAGAGAACTATTTAATCTAATAAAAGTGAGAGCGAGTATCGCTCAAGTCGGAAATGATACAGATCCATACCAGCTTAATCAAACCTTTAGTGTACCCGGTCAAGGATACCTTGGACTAACTACTTTAAAATCTCCAACGGTTAAGTTAAACTCAGGATTAAAACCTGAATCGATAACCTCTTCAGAATTTGGTTTAGAGCTAGGCATGCTTAAAAACAAACTAACCCTTGATGTTTCTGTCTACAACATGACAACTGAAGATTTAATCTTTGATGTGCCTGTACCAGCTGCAACTGGATATTTATTTAACAGAGAAAACATAGGTAAAGTAACGAACAAAGGTCTTGAGATCGCTCTAGGCGCTACATTGTTAGATACTGATAATTTTTCTTGGAACACCTCATTGTTCTACTCTAAAAATGAAAACAAAATAGAAGAATTGATCGAAGGAGTTGATAGCTTTAGATATAATACCTCAACAGACGGTAATGTGGCTATTACAGCAACAGAAGGTGGAAGTATTGGAGATATATATGGAAGAGTTTGGACAGGTGAAGTTGATGCCGATGGTGTACCAATTGGTTCAGCTGCTCCCGATGTATTATTAGGAAATGCTCAACCGGATTGGAAAGGAGGATGGTCTAATACAATAAAGTACAAAGACTTATCTCTAAGTTTCCTCATCGATGCAAGAATTGGTGGTAAAATATATTCTCAAACTTCTGCTGATTTAGATCGAAACGGGGTATCTGAGAGAAGTTTACAATATCGTGAAACAGGTATTACCGTAGGGGGTACAAATACAGGAACAGGTGCTACCAATACCGAGAGTATTACGGCGCAACAGTATTGGACAGCTATGTCTGATATTTCAGGAAATTATATTTATGACCAAGATAATATTAGATTAAGAGAGCTCGCTTTAGGGTATAATATTCCTTTGAAATCTAGTAAAGTTGGATTACAAAGTGCTTCGGTTCAATTGGTAGGTAGAAATCTATTTTTCCTAATGAATAAGGCGGAAGATATTGACCCAGAATCTATGCTTGGAACCTCTATTGGGGTTCAAGGATTATCGCATAATGCTATGCCTACCTTAAGAAGTATAGGATTAAATTTAAATTTAACTTTTTAACTTAAAAACACATAATAATGAAAAATAAATTTTTAATATTAGCAAGTCTTATATTGGCATTTACAGTGTCATGTACAGACGACTTCGATGAAATTAATCAACAGCCAGATGCACTTTCTACATCTGATGTTAGTGCTAAGTTTTTTGTAACTACGTTGCAACAGCAACTATTAAGACCTACAACGGTTCCCCTGTGGTTTGGAGATTTAATTCATCCTGATGGATTTTCTGGTCAAATTGCAAATGGGTATGCTGGATCAGATTGGAATGGTGATTTAGGATGGGTGTACAATAGTTTTTATACAGACCTTGGTTCATGGGATTGGTATGCTGGCTATAACAGTACTTTAACAGCCTATATGAACATAGTTGGTAAAGACGGAGCTTTAGAAAATGAGCAATATTATGCGATTGGACTTATCATGAAAGGATTCTACTATAACCAATTTACAGAGACCCACGGAATGATTCCTTATTCTGAAGCATCTGATCCAAGTATTTCTTTACCAAAATATGATGCTCAATTAGATATTTACAAGGGTATTATTACGGAGTTAGACGAAGCAATTGCCCTCATAGGAACCAATACAATTACTGGAGAAGGAATTGACATGTTAGGAGAAAACGATGTAATATTCAATGGGAATATGCAAAATTGGAAAAAACTAGCCAATAGCTTAAAGTTAAGAATCGCACTTAGAGCTCATGGATCTTCAGGTGAAGACTTCTCTGCAACTGTAGCCTCTGAAGCTATTGCTTCTGGTGTCCTTGCAAATACTAATGCATTATTTACAGCATACGCGGATGAGAAAGACATTTGGGGAGGATCTGCATCCTATGGTGATATTTGGCATAATTTCGCTGGTAGTCGATGGAAAACTACTGAAGCAATGATGAATATTTTAAAAAATAGTAACGATCCAAGATTAACTAAAATTACGAAGCCAAGTGTTGGTGGAACAATTAACATATTGAAACCAACAACTGGTGAAAATGTCCCTCTAATTGCTGACCACGTTAATTTTCTTAAAAGTACTTTAGACAAAGCTGGTCTTGTTCAAGACACAGATTATACGTGGGTAGAAACAGCAACCGATTTGACAATCACAATGCCTGAAAACACTAATTATGTTGGGTTGCCTTCACGATTAAGCGGAAAAATTAAAAGTTACATGAATGGTCAGTTATTTTCTGACCCGTCTGACATCGTAACACAAAAAACAAATGAAGGTAGTCCAATCTTTCCTACAATTTTATTAACAGCTGCCGATTCACATTTTATGATTGCAGAAGCGATTGTTAAAGGATTGGTCTCTGGTGATGCTAATTCTTATTATCAAACAGGATTAACGCACGGGATGAGTTTATGGGAAACAAGTGTAACGGGAGATTTTTCAGCTTCTAATATGGGAACACTAAGTGGTTCTGTGGAAGAAAAACTTGAAAAAATAGCAACGCAAAGATGGTTAGCTAATTATACCAATGGTTATGAATCTTGGGCTATTGTTAGAGATACTGGATATCCTAGTACAGCGTTTATTGAATCAACTAATAATGATATCATAAGCTTTGCTGGAGATTTAAATGGAGCTTATCCACAAAGATTACAATACGGAACAAGTGTATATACGTCAAATGGGGATAATGCACAGTTAGCAATATCTAATCAAGGATCTGATAAAATGGCAACTAAATTATGGTTTGCTAAATAATTAAATCAGTTCAAAAATTAAAAAAGGGAGATTTTTATAAAATCTCCCTTTTCTTTTATAAAAAAAGAATAAATTTATAAGGACAATGAAATACTTTTTACTATTTATTATTATTAGCGGATTTTCAGTTTTAACATTTTCTCAAGAAATAGAAACGATTAAAACAGATTCTGCGGTCATCTACTACGGTAGAGAACACTTTTTGATTGAAGGAACATCTATTGCAGATTCTTTAAAAGAAAGTCCTTATGATAGGTTACCCATTTCGTATAAAGAAAAAGTAAGAGAACCTGTCTGGAATTTATCAAAAGCATCAGCAGGAATAACGGTAAGATTTCACTCAAATTCGACAAGTATTAATTTAAAATGGACTGTTTTAAATGATTTGGATATGCCTCATATGGCATCCACTGGTATTAAAGGAATAGATTTATATACAAAGTATAACAATAAATGGAGATATGTAACTACAGCAGGAGCTCTTGTGGGACTTAAGACATATCAAAATAAATCCATACCAGCAGATAGCATAAATGAATATGAACTGATAAAAAATATGTCTTCTGACTTTAGAGAGTATAAATTATTTTTACCCTTGTATGATGGTGTTACAAAATTAGAAGTTGGTATTGATTCTACAGCATCAATTGAAAAAGCAAGTCCTAGTGCTGTAAAACCTATTGTTTTTTACGGAACAAGTATTACACAAGGGGGGTGTGCGTCCCGTCCTGGTATGGCCCATACTAACATTATATCCAGAAAATTGGATGTGGACTGTATAAATTATGGATTTAGCGGAAATGGACGAATGGAAACACCTATTGTAGAGCTCATTTCTGAAATTGACGCTCATTTTTATGTTATTGAATGTATGCAAAACATGAACTCTGAGCAAGTTAGTGAGAGAGTTAGACCATTGGTAGATATGATTAGATCTAACCACCCTTACACGCCGATAGTTTTAGTGGAAAACATGATGTATACAATGGCTTTTTTAGATCAAACGATAAAAACCAGATTGATTCAGGAAAATGCAGCACTTAAAAATGAGTATGACAAAATAATAAAAAGTGGTATTCCAAATATTTTTTATATCAAAGACAATAAAGACTTTTTATTAGATAATGAGGGAACTGTAGACGGAGTGCACCTTACTGATTTAGGTTTTTTACGGTATGCAGATTATCTAATAGAAAATTTTAAAAAAAACCTACTAATTAAAAAAAACACTTCATTAAAATAGTATTCAATCAATATATAAATAAAACTTCGGTCTTAAAAAATATGTTATTGGTCGAAGTAATTTTGTAATTATCAATTATATAGCTTTCTTTATTTTGTTAATTGTTTTATTTGAATTACATTGAGTTTGAAACAAGAACAAGA
>Ga0209196_1001075_pt1 | contig 20606 bp, 19 predicted proteins | sample COGITO_mtgs_1105_5_FD_184801 | JGI IMG/M metagenome (GOLD analysis project Ga0209196, IMG submission 184801) | Pelagic marine microbial communities from North Sea - COGITO_mtgs_110509 (SPAdes) (version 2) | ecosystem: Environmental > Aquatic > Marine > Epipelagic ... | reverse complement strand
CCAGACCGAGAATTTCGTTGCGGGGAATCATAATATCTTCAACGGTGACATTCTCCAGATCGAGAATTCCTTTCAGCATGCCTTGGTGGCTGTCGGAAATTTTGTGGCCGGAGATATCCACCACGGATCGCAGTTCTTGAGTATCCAGACCATCATCCCGTGAAGCGCTGGGATCAAAACCCAGTAGCTTGATCAGCCCATTAGTTAGCTTGTTAACCATCCACACCAGAGGCCAGACCAGCTTTAATAGAGGCTTGAGAATATGGCTGGCCTTAAAGGCAAACCACTCAGGATTCTGGGCAGCGATTGTCTTGGGGGTGACTTCGGAAAATACCAGTACAGCGATAGTCAGTGATGCTGTGGCTACCCAGGGGGCCGCCGCTTCACCAACATAAATGATTGCCAGCATATTGGCGATAATCGCCGCGAGAATATTGACGGCGTTATTGCCAATCAGAATCAAACCGATCAAACGATCGGGCACAGCGAGAAGTTTGGCTGCTCGGCGAGCGCCGGCACTTCTTTTGCGTTGATGTCGAAGCCGATAACGGTTCAAAGACATCATGCCGGTTTCGGAGCCAGAGAAAAAAGCGGATACAGCTAAGAGTGCTACGAGTGTGAACCACAACACCCAGGGGTGGGAACCGTCCAAGATTCAGAAACCTACAATATTACGGCCGCTCATGGTGGATTAGTTTTTAGGTTTTGGCAATAGGCTATAAATAGATATTTATGCCTATTTGGGCGAGTTCTGGATAGGTTTTAGGCGAGTCGAAGATTAATTGAAGTAAACCGGGCTAGACCAGAAGGAATTCCAGTGCCACTTTGCTGCCAATATAGCCCAATAGGATTGCAATAAAGCCCGCCCAGGTCCAACGAATGGCGGTATTGCCGCGCCAGCCCTGGAAATGCCTTCCCCATAGCAGGCAACCATAGAAAATCCAGGCCACCATGCTAAACACTACTTTGTGCAGCAGCTGTTGGGTGAAGAAATTTTCATAGAAGAGGAATCCACTGACCAGCGACATGGTCAGCAGTATTTCACCCGCCCAAACCAGTTCAAACAGCAGTGCTTCCATACTCTGAAGAGGTGGGAAAGTGCGCATCAGCAAGTTCTGGTGCTTGTGCTTAAGCTGCCAGTTTTGGTAGCCGATAAGCAGCGCCTGGAGTGCGGCTATAGCTAGGGTGCTGTAAGCGAGGATTGAAATAAGTACATGAGCTTCGATAGTTGGCGGTATAACCACAGCGGCTTTGGTGCTCGGAGTGGTGGTAGCGGCAAATAGCGATAGCGCTGAAATTGGAAATAAAAATAGAAACAGGCTGTGAATGGGTTTCTTAAGGCCGCTAAAAAACAGTACTACATTAATAACCAGCGAGATCAGAGCGCATATTTTTAGCAGGCTTAGATCCAGCCCTGTGGCATTAAATAGCAGGCCGTAGGTAGCAGCGCCGTGTAGGACAATCGCCAATGCCGCAGCCAGCTGGAAAGCGGCTGTCGGTGCATTGGAATGTTTGCGCAGCTGCGACACCTGATAGCCAAAGGCAAAAAGGTATACAACAATTGCAGAACCAGCAAAGAAACTTGTCATCAGTGTTTATCACAAAATATTTCGACAGAGTGTGTCATATTCAGTGAGCGGGGTGAAGAGTTAGGCAAAATAATTGCTATAATGCGGAGCATCAATGACTAGTTGGAAATCATATCCATGGCAATGTTTGAAAATTTAAGTGAACGCCTGTCGGACAGCCTGAAAAAGATCTCGGGAAAAGCGAGCCTCAGCGAAACCAATATTCAGGAAACCCTGCGTGAAGTGCGCATGGCGCTGCTCGAGGCCGATGTTGCACTGCCGGTAGTCAAAGACTTTGTCGAACAGGTCAAGCAACGCGCCCTCGGACAGGAAGTTAACCGCAGCCTTAATCCCGGCCAGCAGTTTCTCAAGATTGTTCAGACCGAGCTGGAAAAGGTTATGGGGGAGGAAAATGAATCCCTCAATCTGGCCGCTCAACCACCAGCGGTGATATTGATGGCCGGTCTGCAGGGTGCGGGTAAAACCACCTCGGTGGCCAAATTATCCCGTCACCTGCAAGAGCGGGAAAAGAAAAAGGTCATGGTTGTTTCCGCCGATGTCTATCGACCAGCGGCTATCGAACAGCTTAAAACCCTTGCCGCTGAAGTGGGGGCAGAATTTTTCCCCAGCGAAACCAGCCAAAAGCCCGTCGATATTGTTAACGGCGCGATTGCCAGTGCCAAGAAAAAATTTGTTGACGTACTGATCGTCGATACCGCCGGACGCTTGCATGTCGACGGCGAGATGATGACCGAGATCAAGCAGGTACACAGTGCCGCTAATCCGGTTGAAACCCTGTTTGTTATCGACTCGATGATTGGTCAGGATGCGGTCAATACCGCCAAGGCCTTTAATGAAGCCCTGCCTCTGACCGGTGTTATCTTAACCAAGGTCGATGGCGATACCCGCGGTGGTGCCGCCCTGTCGGTGCGCCATGTCACTGGCAAGCCGATTAAATTTCTCGGTGTCGGTGAAAAGACCGATGCTCTCGAACCCTTCCATCCCGAACGAATCGCCTCGCGCATACTGGGTATGGGCGATGTTATGTCGCTTATCGAAGATGTTGAGCGCAAGGTCGATAAGAAGAAAGCTGAGAAGTTCGCCAAGAAAATAGCCAAGGGCAAGGGTTTTGACCTTGAAGATCTTCGCGATCAGCTGCAGCAGATGAATAATCTCGGTGGCATGGCCGGCATGATGGACAAGCTGCCAGGTATGGGAAATATGGCGCAGATGGCCCAGCAGCAAGATGTCACCGGCCAGTTTGGCAAGATGGAAGTGATTATCAGCTCTATGACCGTCAAAGAGCGCCGCAACCCGGATATTTTAAATGGCTCGCGCAAACGCCGCATTACCAATGGTTCCGGAACCACTATTCAGGATCTCAACCGTCTGCTTAAACAGCACAAGCAGATGGGCAAGATGATGAAAAAAATGAAGGGCAAAGGCATGCAGAATATGATGCGTGGCATGGGTGGCGCTCTTGGCAATGGGCCTGCTGGTGGAATGGGTGGTGGCGCCGGCGGTGGAATGCCGCCAATGGGTGGATTGCCCCCCGGCGGTTTCCCGCGCCGCTAAATACTCGAAAATCCAGCTATCAAAGGCCTCCCAGAGTAACGGCAGGCCTTTATTAGGGTGCTTTTTAGGCGCTTAAAGCGTGGATTTACCGCTGTTCAGATATCCCTGTTAAAACAGTTTCCTTTTATTCTCTTTTAACGTAAGATACCGCGCCTTTCGGGGAGCTACGTGTGCTTGCACATAACGCTTTTTTGGAAAGCCTTTTGAAGCATCAAGTCTGGCGATGATGCCAGTTTGAACACAGGATTTTAGTAAATGGTAACAATTAGATTAGCTCGTGGTGGCGCTAAGAAACGTCCTTTTTACCACATCACAGTTTCCGACTCACGCAAAGCACGTGACGCTCGCTACATTGAGCGTATCGGTTTCTTTAACCCAGTAGCACGCGGCGCTGAAGAGCGTTTGCGTATAGATCTTGACCGCGTCACATACTGGCAGGGTCAAGGCGCACAGGTTAGTGATCGTGTTAGCGCGTTGATTAAAGAAGCTTCCAAAGCCGCTGCTACAGCAGCTGCCTGATTTACCAGCATACAGCGCTGAGTACTTCCGAGGATAAAAGCTCGATGCAAACACTGGTTGTTGGTCGCATAACGACTGTCTTCGGTGTGCGCGGCTGGGTCAAGGTGCACTCTTTTACCGAACAGGTAGAGGTGCTCTGCTCCTACAAGCCGTGGCTAATAGCCACGGCTTCAGGTATCCAGGAACTGGAAATCGATGATTGGCGCAGACAGGGCGAAAGCCTAGTTGTGCATATCAAAGGTATTGATGATCGCGACCTTGCTCAGGCATGGTGCGGTAACGATATCCTGGTCGACAAGAGCAATCTTCCTGATCTAAAAAGAGATGATTACTACTGGTATCAGCTCGAAGGTCTGGCGGTTATAGCTCAGCACGAAGGCCAGCAAGTGCGGATTGGTGTGGTTAAGTCGATACTGGAAACCGGCGCAAATGACGTGTTGGTGGTTAAAGGTGACAGCGAAAGTATTGATCGTGAAGAGCGATTAATACCCTACGTCGATCAATGTGTCGTCAAGGTAGATCTGGCTGAACAAAGAATTGATGTTAATTGGGATCCTGCTTTTTAACGACAGCGGGCTTAGAGGGTCAAGTGAATGAAGATCGCATTGATTACCTTGTTTCCTGAAATGTTTGATTCATTGACCGAATACGGTGTCAGTGGTCGAGCAGTTAAAAATGGATTGGTGCAGTGTAAGAGCTTCAATCCCAGAGAATTTACCCAAGATCGCCATGAGACGGTTGATGCTCGCCCCTACGGAGGCGGACCCGGCATGGTGATGATGATAGAGCCTTTGCGCAAGGCGATATCCGCCGCCAGAGAATGGGCGGGAGAAGAAGCCACTGTGGTTTATTTGTCTCCACAGGGCCAGGTACTTGAACAGAGTGCCGTAAACAGATTTGCAACACAGCAGTCACTGATATTGATTGCTGGTCGCTACGAGGGAATCGACGAGCGACTGATAGAGTTAGAAGTAGATGAGGAGTGGTCTATAGGTGACTACGTACTCAGTGGCGGTGAGCTTCCAGCAATGGTTTTGATGGACGCGTTGATACGCCAGATACCAGGCGCACTGGGGCATTCAGATTCTGCGGATCAGGATTCCTTTGCCGATGGGCTACTCGACTGCCCGCACTACACGCGGCCAGATGATTACCAGGGGCAGCAAGTACCAGAGGTTTTGCTGTCGGGGAATCACGAAAAAATAAGACGTTGGCGTTTGCAGCAATCATTAGTGCGAACTCAACAGAGAAGACCGGATTTACTGGACCGTCTGAAGCTCAATAAGGAGCAACAGACATTACTCAAGGAAATGAGTGCTGCGCTGGCAGATGATGACAAAGGATAGTGTTCATCCTCTCTGTACAGAGCTCTAAAGCAGGTGGCATGCCACCAACCAATGAAAATTGAGGAGCAAGAAAAAATGACAAGCAAGACATCTATTATCGCTGCAATTGAAAAAGAGCAGATGAGCAAAGAAATTCCTGATTTCAGCCCCGGTGATACCGTAGTTGTTCAGGTAAAAGTAAAAGAGGGCACTCGCGAGCGTCTTCAAGCTTTTGAAGGTGTAGTTCTGGCCAAGCGTAACCGCCAGCTGAACTCTGCATTCACTGTACGTAAAATCTCTAACGGTATCGGCGTAGAGCGTACTTTCCAGACCTACAGCCCACTGGTTGACAGCATTGAAGTTAAGCGTCGCGGTGCAGTTCGTCGCGCCAAGCTGTACTACTTGCGCGAGCTTTCAGGTCGAGCAGCACGTATCAAGGAAAAGCTCAGCTAATAACCACTGGTTATTACCTGATTTTCCCAAGAAAGGCGGTTCTTTTAGAACCGCCTTTTTTTATGTCCCCATTTTGTGGGCACAATCCCTTTCCGTCTATCCACTAATAAATAAAAATTACCCTCTCAATCTTGACAGCGCATGCCCATGGTCTATCTTTTAACTTACTAGTAAAGAGTGTTAGCTAGTTCACGCTACTACTGTTAGCCGTCTCGCAGGCAAAACTGGGGTCGGTATGGAAGGCATACAAGGAAGAGATTATGAAAAAGGTAATATTAATAACAATTTTTGCACTTTGCTCATTTGCATTAGTTCCTGCTCAGGCGGGCACAGTTGATCTGCTAAGTATCTGGGCTATAGACAAGAATAATAGCCCTGGTGGTGTTGATGAGGATGGTGACGGGGGAATTGATCAGAACTTCGCCAATAGCTGTGTTACATGCGTTGTAACCACTGGCAGTATCGCCGATATCACCTCTGACGACTTTTGGTCTACCGGATCAGCTCAGGATCACCCAGCAGATATGGTCAATATGTTGGCTTTTGAAGGTGTTGTAATTCCAGGGTTGGCAGGTATAAAAGATCCCAGTAGCTTTAGCGGCCAGTCATTGATGACAACCGTAGATTTCACCGGTTATCTCACCGTAAAAGCATCGACCTTTGTCTGGCTTTTCCAGATCAATGATGACGGTGTTTTGGGAAACCAGCTTGAGGTTGAAATCGGCACGGCATTGGACGGCAATGAACATGATGTTTCCCACTTTACCCAGTGGGCGGTAACAGAGGTTCCGATTCCCGCTGCTGCCTGGTTGTTTATCACAGGTCTATTTGGCTTGGCTGGGCTGCGCAAGTCGGCGAAAAAGTAGATTGATTCACAGGTGAAAAGTTAACTGATTCACAATTTAGATGCTACGTGATCGACAGAATAAAATCGTCACGTACAATCTTTTTCAGGAAATTATCAGATAGAGTCAGTTGAACTTATGGCCGATCAATTCTCAAGGATGGTGCGTCGTCGAGACGCCAAGATCAATGCATTCTCTCGCCTTATTGATGCGGGAATAATTGGCTGCACGCTGGTGGCGTTGGTCTCTGTGCTTAAACTCAGTTGGGTACCGCTGTATAACTGGCTGCTGCTTATAGCCATCGTACTGTTCAGTTTCCTTTCCGAATCTAGCCACAGCTACAAGTCCTGGCGCGATATAAGTCTTAAAGCCGAAGTTATCGCTGTCGGCAGCAACTGGTTGATGGTTGTAGTTATCCTGGTTCTGGTTGATATCGTTTTCCACCCCTCCGATCTCTATAACCGCGAAATGGTCTTTTACTGGTTTGTACTGACCCCCATCGAGCTAATCTCCTGGCATTCCATTACCCGCATGGTCCTGCGCCTGTTCCGCGATACAGGTGTCAGTTCTCGCTCGGTCGCCATTTACGGTGCCACAGAGTTGGGTGCCAGTCTCGAGAGTCGGATTCAGTCCATGCCCTGGGCCGGCTACAAATTCGTAGGCTATTTTGACGACAGAAGAAGCAACGGATCACGGCGATTTATATCAGATTCGAGTCTGATCAAAGGCGGTTCTCAGGAGTTGATTGATCAGGCCAAGAAAGGTGCTATTGATACCATTTTTATCACTCTGCCCCTCGCCGCAGAGAAGCGCATTAAAGTGCTGCTAAACGAACTGGCCGATACCACCGTCTCTGCCTATATGATGCTCGACCTGTTTAGCTTTGATCTGTTGAACGCCAGTTGGTTGGATATACAGGGAATGCCGGCCATTAGTATTTTTGAATCCCCGCATACAGGGTTGGATAACATCACCAAGCGTATTCTCGACCTGGTTGCCGGCAGTCTGATTTTGCTGATTATTGCCCTGCCGATGCTGTTTATTGCCCTGGGTATAAAAATGACATCCAAGGGCCCGGCACTTTTTCGCCAGCAGCGCTACGGGATTGGCGGCGAGCCAATTACAGTGTGGAAATTTAGAACCATGACGGCGATGGATGCCGGCGATCAGGAACTCCAGCAGGCAAGTAAAACGGATAACCGAATCACCCCATTTGGCGCCTTTTTGCGCAAAGCCTCACTGGATGAGTTGCCGCAGTTCTTCAATGTGCTTGCCGGCACAATGTCGATTGTCGGACCACGACCTCATGCGGTTATTCACAACGAGTTTTATCGAACCGCAATTCACGGCTATATGTTGCGCCATAAAGTAAAACCCGGCATCACTGGATTAGCGCAGATAAAAGGCTATCGAGGTGAGACCGACACATTGGAAAAAATGGAAGGGCGGATTAAATACGACCTGGAATATATACGCAGCTGGTCAATATGGCTGGATATAAAGCTGATTGTAATGACCGCCTGCGGAGGATTTCTCAACAAAAATGCCTATTGATTTCTGCGCTATCAAGCAGCTGTTGATATGGGCCTCAAAGGTAGATAAATAGGTCTACAATAAACTGATATGGATTACACAGGATAAGTGATCATGATTAAAACAATTGGAACGTTAAAAAGCATCTTTATTACCGCCGCACTGATGACCGCCGGTCTGTGCAATGTAGCCGCCGCCGGAACCTATCTTCTCAACCCAGGCGATCAGTTAGATGTCTCGGTCTGGAACGAAGAGACATTGCAAAAAACCATCACCGTTCTGCCCGATGGCATGATCTCATTTCCGCTGGTAGGGCACCTTCAGGCCGCAGGTAAAAGCGCCGCTGAAGTCGAAACGGTTATCGGTGAAAAACTCGATAGTTTTATTGCCGATCCAGAGGTCAATGTCACCGTCACCAGCACCAAAGGTAATGTCGTCTTTGTGGTGGGCAAGGTGCTCAAGCCCGGCCCCGTCGCCATGATTCAATCAACCACGGTAATGCAGGCGCTGGCGATGGCCGGTGGACTCAATGAATTTGCCGCTGGTAACTCGATCAAAATTATCCGTCGCAGTGACCAGGCAACAGATGCTCAGGAAACGCTCTTAAAAGTGCGCTATTCAGATCTAGAGAAAGGCAGTGATCTGTCCAGCAATCACCTTCTTAACGCGGGAGACGTAATCGTCGTCCCATAAATAGCAAGGATTCGCTATGAACAAGATATCTAAAATAATCGCTGGGGCAATGTTGTTGGTTACTTTTCCGGTAGCATCCCTTGCAGCAGGCTGGGTGGCAGATTTTAGCTTTGATGCGGATGCTTCCTATGACGATAACTTCTTAATGAATAGTGCTGAGCAGGAAACCTGGGTCTATTCTGTAAAGCCCGAGGTTTCACTGATCTATTTAACACCAGTGATAACCTCTGAGCTCGATGCCAAATTGGCTGTAAAGCGCTACTCTGAATTTGACCAATTCGATTCTGAAGATCCCTCCTTTAGCTGGAATAACAGCTACAAAAGAGCGCGCTCAACCTGGTCGATGGACTTTGGTTACAGTGAAAACTCACAGCGCGATTTTGCCGAGGAAGATACCGGCCAGTTCGATTCGAATACCATCGTCGAAACAGTCTATGTGGATCCTGGTGTGGTTTTTCGTGTCACTGAAAAAGACGAGCTTGGCATATCCCTTGGTTACAGAGAGCGCGACTATGATGCCGATGATTTTTCAGATAATGAAAATGAAACAGTAGGCGTAAACTGGCAGCACAAAGTTGATGAAGTACTCAGCACCACGGCAAATATCAGTGCCTCGCAGTACAGTGCGGATCGTCCCAATATCAACAGCACTGAAACCGATTATGAAAAGATAACCGTTGGTTTTATTTATCAATATTCCGAGTCGCTAAATATTAATGGCAGCACCGGCTATTTCCAAAGTGACAGTCGCAAGAGGATATTTTCCGGGCCAGCAGTGGTGATTGTAGATTCCGATAACAGTGGATTACTGTTCAATTTGTCGCTGGGTTACAGTCAGGAAAGTAATGACTGGTCGTTGAGCCTCTCAAGAAGCCTCTACCCATCCAGTCAGGGTGATGTGGAAGAGCGAGATAGCATAGGGATTGGTTTTGAACATCGATTTACCACCCGTAGTTCCACAGGTATTAATGTCTCCTGGTACGACACTAACTCTATCACTGAAGATCGTGAAAGCATCAATATCTCACCCTATTACCACTATCGGCTGACCGAAAAAATGACGCTGCGGACCTCCTATGTGTTTAGACGTTTCGACCGACAGTCTGCTGAGGAAGTCGAATCTAACCGTATGAAACTTGGATTGCGCTATAGCTTTTAATAATAAGAATTAGAGAAAAAGGACGCTGTACAACTATGGATGATACTGAAAAGTCACTGCTGGATTATTTAGATATTCTGCGCAGGCGCAAGCTGTATATTATTGTCGCCTTTCCGCTACTACTTGCCCTCAGCGCAACAATCACCTTCTTACTGCCGCCGATCTATCAGTCGGAAGGTGTAGTGTTGATTGAAAGTCAGGAAATTCCGCGGGATCTGGTGCGCTCCACAGTAACCAGCTATGCCGAGCAGCAAATACAGGTAATCAAACAGCGTATTTTGACCACCTCACGAATTCTCGAAACCCTGGATAAATACAAGGTCTATGAGGATGAGAGAGAATCCAGCACCGTCTCTCTATTGGTAGAGAAATTTCGCAGCTCGGTTTTTGTCGAGATGATCAATGCCAATGTGATCGACCCCACAAGGGGCAGGGCGCAGCGGGCCAGTATCGCCTTTAAAGTTTCCTTTATGGATGAATCGCCAGATATAGCGCAAAAGGTGGCCAATGAACTGGTCACCATGTTTCTCGATGAAAATGTTAAAACCAGAACCAATAAAGCCGCAGAAACGGTCACTTTTCTCAGCGATGAAGCTGACAAAATGCAAAAAACCGTGCAGGACCTAGAAGAGCGCATCGCCAACTTTAAACTGGAGTTTGGCGATAGCCTGCCAGAGTTACTGCAATTCAACCTCTCGATGATTAAAAACCTCGAGGAGAAGATCAAAGCTCGTCAGACCGAAGCTGTCAGGTTAGGTGATCAAGTGCACTACCTCAGCCTGGAACTGGCCAGTATGGACCCCTATGTGGCCAGCAGTGATGGCATGACTACCCTGAGCAGCCCAGTCAGGCTGGCACAGCTAAAAAATGAACTGAGCAGCCTGAAAAATAAATACTCAGAGTCACACCCCGATATCAAGCGCCTAACCCGTGAGATAGATGGGCTGGAAAAAGAAGTCGCTGCCGATGCCCTGTTTCAGCCCGAGCAGGATATGGATGAAATCTCCAACCCACTGTACCGCCAGATTAAAATCAAGATTGATCTCACCGAAAAAGAACTAACGCGAGCCAATATTGAACGGCAATCCATGCAGGCCGAAGTCCGGGAGTACCATGAGCGGGTTGCACGTACCCACGAAGTGCAGCGCAGTTACGACGATATGACCCGCGACTACGAAAGTACCAAGCGGAAATACCAGGAATTGCGCGCCAAGCAGCTCGAGGCCGATGTTGCACAGAATCTTGAGTCTGAAAACAAAGCTGAAAGCTTCACATTGATTGAACCCCCGCTGCGCCCCACCGAGTCTGTTAAGCCAAACCGACCCAAGTTGCTAATGATGGGATTGTTTCTCTCCGGTGCAATTAGTCTCGGCCTGGTATTGCTTGTGGAAATGCTCGACCCTGCCGTTAGAAGTATTAAAGATTTCACCCGCATCACAGGAGAAGAGCCCCTGGCAATTATCCCGCTGATGCTGACTGCCGAAGATTACAGCAAGAAAGACAAATCGCGAAAACGACTGATGATTATCGCCGCGCTATTAACCTTAGTGATGCTGGCGATAGTCCACTACTTTGTCATGAGCCTAGATATCGTCTGGTTTAAAATCATGACCAAAATTAATATGTTGTAGGTAACCACTATGTCTCGTATCCACAAGGCACTACAGAAGGCCAGAGAAAAACGCCAAGAGCATAAGCAGGCAACCGGGAAAGCATCACCGCTGGAAAAGATTGTCTACACCTCCAGCCAAGTGGTTCCGGTGTGCCATAAATTGTTAGAGAAAAACCTAGTTGTATCCCGCTCATCCAATGATCCGCGATCACAGCTATTCAGAACATTGCGTACCACCATTATCAAGCAGATGCGCGCCAACAACTGGCGCAGCATAGGCATAATCTCACCCTCACCGGGCGAAGGTAAGTCGCTGGTCGCAAGTAATCTGGCCGCAGCAATTGCCATGGAAGTTAACTACACAGCGCTGCTGGTAGATATGGATCTGCGCCACCCAGGGGTTAAAGACTACTTCGCGATTGAGCCAAAAGTTGGACTTAGTCACTACCTGAAAGGCGATGCAGAAATTGCCGATCTATTGGTTAATCCAGGTGTTGAGCGATTGCTGCTCTTACCCGGCGTGGGCAGTGTCGACAATTCATCCGAGCTAATATCAAGCCCGAGAATGGTCAAACTATTTAATGAAGTCACCCAGCGCTATAAGTCACGGATTGTTATCTACGATATGCCCGCTATTTTGCCTCGAGATGATGTACTAACCGCACTCAATCATGTGGATTGCTTTTTAATGGTTTTGGAAGAGGGGCGTGATTCAGAAGCCGATATAAGAAAAGCCATACAGTCCATGCAGAATGCCAATATTGTTGGCACCGTGGTTAACAAATCGCAGTCGATTGAAGCCGGATATATGCCGTCGTTAGTATAAGACCGCGCCGAAAATACATTCAGGGATTGAATAAATATGTACAAAGAGTTTTTTCACTTAAAAGAAAAGCCATTTAGCCTAAACCCGGATCCGGAATTTCTTTACCTCAGTAAAAATCATATTCGCGCCCAAACCATGCTCGAATACGGCTTTCACAGCCAGGCAGGGTTTACGGTAATCACCGGGGATATAGGCGCAGGCAAGACAACCCTGGTCAACTACCTGCTCGCCCAGGAAGGCGAAGACGTAGTGATTGGGATGATTAATAATACCCACGCCTCGTTTGGTAATCTAATGACCTGGGTTTTGGATGCCTTTGATCTCGAAGAACCCAACCCTGAGAATGCCAAAAAGCTGCGCAAATTCACTGAATTTGTCATGGATCAGTATTCCGATGGTAAACGAGTACTGCTGGTTATCGATGAAGCACAAAACCTATCCGAAGATACCTTGGAAGAGTTGCGACTTATCTCCAATATCAATATTTCCACTGATGTGTTTCTACAGCTAATACTCATTGGCCAGCCGGAATTGATTGAAAAACTCAATAACCCAAGGCTCACCCAATTTGCCCAGCGAATCGGTGTGGATTTTAATCTGCGACCTATGGATTACGTGGATACAGGGAAATATATCCTCCATCGCCTAAAGGTGGCAGGAAGCCCGAAATCCATATTCACCACCGATGCCATTGCAGCCATCTTCTGTTTCTCTGAGGGCGTCCCAAGGCGTATTAACACGCTCTGTGATATGGCGCTGGTCTATGCCTTTGCCGATGAGCGCAAGAGTATTAACGCCAATTTGATTATGCAGGTGATTAAAGACCGAAATCTATCGGCGGTTATACGCCCGACCAAGACCCAGACCAAAGAGGTGGAGGAGGTTGCTCATTGGCTGGAGGAGGCTAAGGGGGTGAAGATTAAAGAGATGCTGCCTGAGTTGGATGTGGTTGAGGCTTAGCTCTATGGATGACAATACAAAGACAGTTTCGATCGGTATATTCGCTCATAACGAGGCGGAAAATATTATTCAAACATTAGACAGTCTGGCGGGGCAGGATATATTCAATGATACAACGCCTTTTAATGTTCAAGTTTCAGTTATAGCAAACGGGTGTACTGATAAGACAGTAGAAATTTCAGCGAAATACCTAGAAAAAACTTCTTCCTTCGTTGGAAAGGTTAAAGAAATTGATAAGCCTGGAAAAAGTAATGCCTGGAATGAATTTATCCATTCAGCTGACTCACAGCATGTAGATTACTTTGTCTGTATGGATTCGGATATTACCTTTGGTAGTTATGACGTTATTTCATCATTGCTAGAGGCTTTAGCCAACTCAGAAGAAGCAAACCTATCAATAGATATTGCTCAGAAAGACACAGTGCTGAAGGGCCGGAAGTCATTTGTTGAGCATATGTCGTTATTTTTTTCAGGCTTGATGAAGCAGGGTAGTACCGCTGTGGCAGGATCCTTATATTGTGCGTGTGGCGAAAGTTTGCGAAAAATAACTATGCCTGAAGGGTTGCCTGTAGAAGATGGATTTTTGCGAGCAATGCTGGTTACTGAGCTATTTACGCAAAAAGATAATAATCAGCGAATATTAGTGGTTGATGATGTTTTTCACTACTTTACTCCAGACCCTTCAATAAAATCCCTTTTTAGGCATGAAGAGCGCCTTTTGATAGGAACCTTTATCAACTCAGTTATATATGGGTATCTATGGGAAGAAGTAGCGTCTACTGGTATTGATGCGGGCTCTTTAGTAGCCAAAAATAACCAGGAGAATCCTGATTGGGTAGAGAGTTTAATTAATACATACCGTGAGTCACATAACCCTATCATTCCTAGGCACTTCTATCATAAATATTGGAAGCGTTGGAAGACACTGAGCCTAACTAAAAAGATAATTTCATTTCCCATAATCTCTGTTGCATCAGTGATTAAATATTTTCTGCTCAAGAAGGTAGAGCGACGATTAATTCACGAATCTGGTCTTGGGGTTTGGTAGTTATTCTGATGGATAGGGAGCAAAAAAATGCCAAATAATTTTGCCTATCTAGCGCTAATTTTATGGCCGCTTATTGCGATAAAACTCTATCGAAAAAAAGAAGTAATTCCCGCGACATTTTGGACGATAGTTGGTGGTTATTTATTGCTTCCGGTTGGTGTCGAAATCGATTTTCCATTAATACCTTCTATGAATAAGGAAACGATACCTGCGATTATGGCCTTTCTAGGCTGTAAATATATTGCTAAAGAAGATGTAAAAATACTGCCTCCAAAAGGTATTGAACGCAACCTAATATTATTGTTTTTTTTAGGTGCCATTGGAACGGTACTCACTAATGGTGACCCAATAGTTGTGGGAAATAATTATTTGCCAGGGTTAAGCTTTAGAGATTTATTCTCAGTGATAATGGGTAAATATCTATTGTTATTGCCCTTTATATTGGGCATACAGTTGATAAAAACGACAGATGATCAAGTTCAGTTGTTCAAATTAATAGTTGTCGCTGGGCTTCTTTATTCTGTACTTATTCTGTTTGAAATACGTATGAGCCCCCAGCTTCATAAGCTGACATACGGATTCTTTCCTCATACATGGGGGCAGCATGTAAGGTATGGTGGGTTCAGGCCTGTAGTATTTCTTGGTCATGGTTTATGGGTGTCGATGTTTATTGTTATTGTTGTTGGTGTAGCAGCAACATTATCTAAATTAAAAATGAAGCTCAGTAAACCACCAAATATGGTCGTCTTAATTTACTTGGTATTGCTCCTAATTTTTGCTAAAGGTTTTGGTTCGTTAATTCTGGGAACCATTATGTTTTTATCTGTTTGGTTACTTACTCCGCGACTTATTTATCTATTATCGGTTGCAATAGCAATACTATCGATAACATATCCATTTCTTTGTTTAATCGATGTTTTCCCCCATGAGCAAGTAATCGAAAATATTGAAAAGATAAACCCGGCACAAGCTGGATCGCTTGAATTTAGATTTAGTCATGAGATTGCCCTGCTGGAAAAAGCCGCGGATAGATTTTTATTTGGATGGGGAGCATGGGCAAGAAATAGACTTGAGGATTCTGTAGTTGATGGTTATTGGATTGGTTTAGTTGGTTCCTATGGGTTTATTGGTTTTATGTCCATTTTTGGTCTTATGTTTATAGCGATTTGGAAAGTTAGATATGTTTTTAAGTGGTTGCCTACAAAGAGAGATAAATTTCTATTGGCATCTCTATCCCTTATGGTATCGCTAATTATGGTAGATCAGGTGCCAAATCATTCTGAAAACCCATTTTTTTGGTTTTTAACTGGTTCTCTTGCTGGTAGGAATCTCTTTATATCAAAGAGTCGGTTAAGTAAAAAAAATGAGAATTCAATTGACTCCATTAATGCGGGTTTGGGTAGTACTTAATTGTCACCTGTAAAGGATGTTGCTTTGTTGGACTCCAAAAAAATATTCTTACCTCTTAAGAATAAAGCTATATCTGGTTCCTTTTGGGCGCTAGTTGGTTTTGGTGGCGGCCAGGTTGTTCGCTTATGTAGCAACCTAATTCTCACAAGACTCCTTTTCCCTGAAGTATTTGGCCTGATGGCATTGGTGCAGGTTGTTATAAGCGGGATACAAATGCTTTCAGATGTTGGTATCTCAACATCTGTAGTAAGAGATAAGCGCGGTGACGACCTAGAATACCTTAATACAGCATGGACATTACAAATTATTCGAGGAGCCATAATTTGGATGCTATGTTGGATAGTTGCTTACCCTCTGGCTTCATTCTATGAGGCACCTGAATTATCTCTTCTTATACCGGTGGTTGGCATATCAGCTTTGATTAATGGGTTTTATAGCCCCAGTATTATGACTTTGAAGCGCCACATTAAGCTCAGGTGGCTTATTGGCTGGGAGTTGACTGGTCAGTTCATATCGGTGGTTACTACATTAATACTTGCTTGGTATTTTCGTTCGATTTGGGCGATAGTATTCGGAGGGCTTTTAGGGTCGCTTGCAACGCTGGCTCTCTCTTACCTGATGCTTACTCCCTCTAAACCAAAATTTAGTTTAGATGCTGATGCCATGGCAAATATATACAATTTTGGTAAATGGATTTTTGTAAGCTCATTTATCACTTTTTTTATAAATAAAGGGGATGTTCTGGTTTTGGGAGCATTTCTCACAAAACAAGATTTGGGTGTTTTTGCAATTGCAGCAATATGGTCGAGAGTGATTTTAGAATTGTTGTTAAAGGTTAATCAGTTGGTTTTATTGCCTATTTACTCAGATATTGGAAGAGATAATAAAAAACGGAATTTATTGGCCGTTCGCAATATACGTATGTATTTATTATTAGTAACACTTCCTATGGTTTGGGCTCTAGTAATTGGTGGACAATTTTTTATAGATATTCTGTATGACTCAAGATACAGCTCTGCAGGATGGATGTTGCAAGTATTGGCAGTCGGTACTATCGGCAGTGTTATAACAGTCACAACAGCAAATGCTCTCTTAGCGTTTGGAGACTCATTTGGATTTATGTTGTTCCAGGCAGCTAGAGGCGTGCTTCTTTTGGTTTGTATGATTATCGGATCGCATTATTTTGGGGTTGTAGGGCTAATAGCTGGAATATCTGCATCTAAATTCTTGTGTTATCCGATATTGGCAGTAATAGTAAAAAAACACAGGGTTTGGTGGCTTGGTCTTGATATATTTGCAGTTATTTCTTCTGTTCTTGCAATTGGGTTTGGTGTCTGGATGTTAAATATTTAGGGCGGTTTTTATTTTGATGAGGGCGTTGACCATAAACTGGATACTACCAAGCCCAAGTTTGGCTGGTGGTATTAAATCTAATCGTTTAATCGCTGAAGCTATGATTCGTCGGGGGCACATGGTTAATATGGCCTATGTTGATATGCCTCCTCGCAAACCACCGGTTTGGCGCATCAGATCATTCATTCGCTACTGGATCAAACGATACAGGAATCGAAAGCAGGTTCATCATTTTGAAAAAAGTACGGCCAATTTGATTCCAGTTCGACGCCGTTGGATTATTGAGACTGATGTTCCCGATGCAGATTTCACAATAGCGACCTGGTGGGAAACAGCACATTGGATAAAAGACTGGTCTGAAGGAAAGGGCAAAAAAGCTTACTTTATCAGGCATCATGAACTACATGGCGGTGATATTGAGTCTGTTAAGGAGACTTATCGCCTACCTTATAAAAAACTTGTTATTGCCAAGTGGTTAAAGAGGGTGATGGCGGAAGACTATGGTGACGAAAGCTCAGTGTTAATTCCAAACGGTGTGGATTGGAATCAATTTAATTTTCAGCCGCGATTAAAGCAGCCGGTTCCGACAATTGGCATGCTATATGGCATAGTCGAGTGGAAGGGCGCATCAACTGCCTTTGAGGCTATCCGACTTGTCCAGAGAACTATCCCTGAGTTAAAGGTTATATGTTTTGGTTCCCACCAACTAAAACCCGAGCACAAGCCGCCAGAAAACTTTGAGTATTTCTTTCGTCCAGCCCAGGATTTGATCCCAGAGTTGTATAAAAGGACTGATTGTTGGTTACTGCCCTCGACACTTGAGGGGTTTGGTATGCCAGGCATTGAAGCTGCAGCCTGTGGCTGCCCAGTGGTGACCACTCGCTGTGGTGGGCCAGAAGATTATATAAAGGATAGTCACAACGGTTTTCTGGTTAATGTGGGTGATGCTCAAGATATGGCTAAAAAAATAATCTGGGTGCTCTCTATGGATGAGCCATCATGGCGTGAGATGAGCGGTAATAGCTCATCCTATGTAAAGTCTTTCGACTGGGATAAGTCGGCGGAAATTTTAGAATCCGCCCTGCTAAATGAAATTACCGACCATAGATAAGATTAATAATGTCTTATGTGGCTGTAAGGTGATCTACAAGCCGCAGACCTAGCTGCAGAATTGGCATGGTTGGATTACAGGCTCCCCCTTTTGAAAAAACACTGCTGCCAGCGATATACAGGTTGTCGAGATCATGTACTTTTGAGTTTGTATCGACCACACCATTTTTTGGGTCTTTGGACATTCTTGTTGTGCCCATATGATGAGCATGACGGCCAAATTCAATTTCTTTTGTATCATCCAAAATAAAGTCAGCCAGACGAACTGATCCGAGATTTGCCTTGGCAAACTCTATTGCTACAGCTTGCCCTGTTTCCCTGATGGTCTTTTTGTCAAAATCATTTATTTGCCAGTCATATTTAGTTCTGTTTAGCCCAAAGCTATCGGTTTCCTTGCTTAGTGACACTCTGCTGTCTAAATTTGGCGATTGTTCTATCAAGGTACCAATATTTCCCATGCCGGGGCATTTAAATTCACTGATAAACTGAACCTTGTCCTCAACCTTCATCTGACAGGCAAGGTTTTTAAAGAAATTCTTTATCTCTTTTGTTCGTCCGTAGGACTTTATTTGTCTGACAATGCCAAAAGTGATATTAGATTTTCCGATAGTATTCTTGTTGACAAAAAAATCATCCGAATAAAATTGCATGCCTGCTGTATTATCTAAATCACGATAAAGAAAGGAACCCATCCGCACGTTTAAATGTTCCATAAAACAGCGGCCAACCATATCGCTGGAATTACCAATTCCCGTTGAAATCTGATTGTTGCAGTTAAGCATAAATCGGGGTGTTTCAATGCCTCCAAGGCAAAGAATAAATTTCTGGGCAGAAATTGTGGTTGTAAAATCATTGTAATTACTGATCTTGATATGCGTGATGGATTGATGCAATTTATCTAGTCTCATATCAATAGCGGTAGCATTGTAATAACAGTCGATATTCTTTGAGTTTTCAATTTCAGATAGGTATTTACCTTTAAAGCGAGTAGGGGGGCTTTTTGTATAGGCATCCGGTGAAAAATGCTTTTTTAGCAGATCGTCATTGGCCGGTTGAAATCCCATTTCTTTGTCCAAATCAAGAATTTCCATTGCCTCGTCAAGGTAGTGCTCAATCTCACTGTACCTGATGGGCCAGCCTGGAAGACCATTTATCTCTCGAGGGTTAAAGTCAGAACTATCAAAGGGTCTACAGCGCCCCGACCAATGGTTGGAGGTGCCGCCAAAGTATCTCAATCGGGAAAACTTTGGCCAAGCATTATGGCCAACCGTCTCACATTCATAGACGTCCTGTGATTGTTCGGAATAATCAAGTCCTCCTGCTTCAAGCAGAAGTACCGTTTGACCATCCTCTGAGAGTTTTCTCGCTAATGTGATGCCTGCTGGGCCTGTACCCACTACACAGAAGTCATAGTTTTTGTCTATGTCAGTTTGTAAATTGAAATCAAAGAGCATGCTAGCTGGTACCCTTAATTAGAGTTTCTTTTGGTAAAACCCATCCATTGACAGAGACAAAATCCTGGTCAAGGGGTTTGATATTTCTAAGTGTCTGTTGATTGTCATTTGCTGGTTTTTTAGTCAACGGTCGTTTCTTTGCAGCTGCCAGGGGCGCTACAGAAAAGAGCAAAATATTATTTATAAATGATCGCCTGTGAAGGGAGCGGGGCATTGGGTGTTTCCTTATTTCTATTCCTTTAAGAATAGATCATTTGAGTCGAGTGACAAGAATAATTAGGTTCTTGCACTCAAAGGGAGCTAATCTAATTGGTAGCAATTAAAAATGGGAAGTAAAGCTAAGCGCCAAGCTTTCCATAAACCCTTAATTATTATCTTCTCTGTGTTAGATTTCGGCGCAAATGTGAGCTATTTCAGAGTTTGGAATGGAACTATCAAACCTGGGTCACGCATCTTGGGTGCACTCAACGACAGTTAAGTAAAAGGTGGTTAGTATCCAGAGAGTTTCTATTCGGGAGTGGTTAGCGATGTTTAAATATAAATCTTTGGTTTTTCTTCTAGTAATGATTGGCCTAACGGCCTGTAAATCAACACCTACTGAGGATGACGGCTCAGAAAATCTTGCAATCACACCTATTGCCACTAGTGAACAGACGATAACTGACTCTACCTCAGAGCCAGAGGCGCCGGTGGCTAGTACAGCTGACACTAGCTCTGAATATGAAACAAACCAAAATGAATACAGTGTCCAGCCCGGTGAATTTAACCTTTATCCTCGTGAGGTCAATGGCTGGGATGAAAGTGGCTGGTCAATTATTACTCCTTCTGAAGATTCGAGACTTATTTATGTGAGTTCATCGTTAGGCGATGATGAAACTGCTGTTTTTTATGCCCCAAGGGATATAAGTGATATTGAAAATCCGGGCTTGATTAAGCCTTTCAAAACAATTGAGGCAGCATATGCCAATACTCGTGAAGGATACCCAGATTGGATTCTTCTTCATCGCGGGGATGTTTGGGAGGTTCATGAGAAGATCCAGTTAAATACAGGACGCTCATCAACAGAGCGCTCTGTTATTACATCTTATGGATCAGGTGAGCAGCGTCCAATGATCAAAAGTGATGCTAATGAGACTTTTAGAATTTGGTCTTATAGGAGGTAT
>Ga0209196_1001072_pt1 | contig 20613 bp, 20 predicted proteins | sample COGITO_mtgs_1105_5_FD_184801 | JGI IMG/M metagenome (GOLD analysis project Ga0209196, IMG submission 184801) | Pelagic marine microbial communities from North Sea - COGITO_mtgs_110509 (SPAdes) (version 2) | ecosystem: Environmental > Aquatic > Marine > Epipelagic ... | reverse complement strand
TCTAACAGTGCTTCTACGGCAACGACTAAAGCATCAGAGGCTTCGACTAGCGCCAGCAATGCCTCAACCTCCGAAAGCAATGCTGCTACATCGGCCTCTAATGCTTCCTCTTCAGCCACTGCTGCTTCTAGTTCCGCTACGGCAGCGTCTGGTTCAGCAAGTGGTGCAGCTACCTCAGCCACCAATGCTGCTGCAAGTGCTACAGCGGCTGCTGCTTCAGAGTCCTCTGTATCTGCGGATGCTAGTGCAGCGGCTACCTCAGCTACCAATGCAGCCAGCAGCGCCACAGCAGCGTCAGGCAGTGCTACGACAGCCACAACCAAGGCTAGTGAGGCAGCTACATCAGCCACTAATGCAGCAGCTAGTGCAGCTACGGCTACTACTAAGGCTGGCGAAGCAAGCACCAGTGCTACCAATGCAGCAAGCTCTGCTACCAGCGCAGCCTCTAGCGCCACTACAGCAACTACCAAGGCTGCTGAAGCAGTAACCTCTGCAAGCAATGCAGCAACCTCTGCAAGCACTGCAACTACCAAGGCAGCAGAGGCAAGCACCAGCGCAACTAACGCAGCCACTAGCGAGACTAATGCAGCATCAAGCGCCACAGCAGCAGCAGGGTCAGCTAGTACAGCGACTACTAAAGCATCTGAGGCAGCTACCAGTGCTACCAATGCAGCCTCTAGTGCTTCTACAGCGTCTACACAGGCAAGCAATGCAGCCACTAGTGCTACAGCGGCACAGACAGCACAGACCAATGCAGAGACTGCTGAGACTAACGCTGAGACTGCTGAGACTAATGCAGCCTCTAGTGCTACAGCAGCAGCCAGCAGTGCTACAGCAGCAGCTAACAGTGCTACAGCGGCGGCAGCGGAGTTGTCTACAGCAGCTCTGAAGGCTAACAACTTGTCTGACTTGGCTAGTGCATCTACAGCTAGAACTAACTTAGGACTAGGCACTGCTGCTACTACAGCGGCTACGGACTATGCTACAGCAGCTCAAGGCACAAAGGCTGACACAGCTTTACAATCTAACTCAACACTTAACGCAGACAACATGACTACTGGTACGCTGAACGGCGGCACATACTAAGGGTATATAACTATGGCAACAAAAATTGTAACAAAGAACAGCTCTACTGCTTCTGCCGTTCCAACAGCAAGTGATCTTGTACAGGGTGAACTGGCAGTTAACGTAGCTGACAAACGACTATTTACTGAAGATAACGCAGGTGCTATTGTAGAGCTAGGTACTAACCCATACAACTTTACAGCTAATCATAACGGTTCAGCCAAACTAGCCACCACAGCTACAGGCATTGACGTTACTGGCACAGTTGTAGCAGACGGCATTGAATCATCAGGTAACTTTGCCTTTACTGCGGCTGATGGTGTGACTATTAGTGCCAAAGAAACTGTTGGAATTAATATTGATAGTGATGACAACGATTCAAGTAGGGCGTTTACAGTAACAAGCGGTTCTTCCGGTTCTTTAGAAACTTTAATTATTGCAAGTGAAGATGCTGGGGTAACTCTATATCACGATAATGCTCAAAAGTTTGCTACCACCTCCACAGGCATAGACGTTACTGGCACAGCCACGATGGATGGGCTTACTGTTGATGCTTCTAGTGCCGTTGTTCAGTCTGCAACAGGAACTGCTTCACCGACTCCTACAACATTTAATATTTCCACAACATCTAGTGCAAGCGATTGGACTACTACAAGTCCTTGGGGACGTTTGGCATTTTATTCTGGAGACACTTCTGGTAGTGGTGGAAAACCACACGTTGTTCTAGACGCTACTGCATCAAACGCAATTGGTGCGTCTTCTAGCTTTAGTATTTCAACAACTTCTGAATCAGCGAATACTTTAAGCAAGCGTCTAAATATTAACAACATCGGAGACATCAGCTTCTACGAAGACACAGGCACAACGCCTAAGTTCTTCTGGGATGCGTCTGCGGAGTCTTTGGGTATTGGTACTAGCAGTCCAGCGACTAACAGGTCGCTACATGTTAGTAGTGCGCCACAAAACCAAGCTAGATTTGAAAGGACAGGCGCCTCAACAGTTCAAATTGAATTTCAAGACAGCACCACAACTAATCAGCCTAGCTTAGGTGGCGATGGTGACAGCCTTACATTCAGAACCTCGTTTACAGAACGCATGCGCATAGACTCCAGCGGACGAGTTGGTATTGGCATGACAGCTAATAGTGGGTGTTTGCTAAATGTAAACGACCATATAAGAGCAGAAAACTCAGCGTTTCTTGCGGGTCGAGAAACTGCTGCACTTCCTGCATTTGCATTTCACGATGACACTGACACTGGGATGTTCAATGTTGCGTCCAATATCCTTGCGTTTTCTACGGCTGGCACAGAACGCCTCCGCATAGACTCCAGCGGTAACTTGCTTGTGGGGACTAGCTCATTAGTAGGTCTTACATCAGCAGGCTCTTTGCATATTAAAGCAGGCGGTGGCGGCCCTTATGTTATTAACTGTCAAAACAAAGACACTGGTGGTGGGGCAAGTCAAATCCAATTTAAAGACGGCTCTGGAGATGTTTGTGGCGCAATTATCTCTAATGCAACTAGCAATACAACTGCCTACGGTACGTCTTCTGATTATCGTTTGAAAGAAAACGTCAGTAACATTACTGAAGCAATAGAAAAACTTAAACTTTTACAGCCGAAAACATACAGCTTTATTGCTGATTCTCAAGCCACATTACAGGATGGCTTCTTAGCTCACGAGCTTGCTACAGTTATACCTAATGCAGTCTGCGGTGAAAAAGATGATGAAAACGAAGACGGCTCACTTAAAGCTCAACAGGTAGATTATGGGCTTGTAACTCCGTTATTAACTGCGGCACTACAAGAAGCCATTACTAAGATTGAATCACTAACAGCCCGCATAGCGGCACTAGAGGAATAAAATCATGGCAGTAACTTGGACAATCTCAACACTAGAACGCAACACATCAGATGACGGTGTAGTTGTTGCACATTGGCGTGCCTCAGACAGCGAAGTCGTAGGCGATGACACACACTCAGGCAGCAGCTATGGCACTTGTGGCTTTACTCCTGACAGCACTGCTGACGGCTACACAGCCTATGCAGACATCACAGAAGCTCAGGCTATTGGCTGGGTAAAGGACGACATGGGCGAAGAAGCTGTAACAGGCGTAGAAGACTCTATCGCTGCACAGATTGCAGACAGCAAAGCTCCTGCTGTAGCTACAGGAACTCCTTGGTAATGGATATTATCTTCAAAGCCCTAAAGTCTAAGACTGTACAGTTCTCAATTGCTCTGGCCATCCTCAGCATACTGCAAGGCTATGTAGGCTTCTTGCCTGTATCACCAGCAGGACAAGCTGTTGTTGGCTGTATAATTGCAAGCTGTGTAACTGTACTGCGCTTTGTGACTGTGGCTCCAATAGCGGAGAAGTAAATGATTGCGGAAATCTCAGCAGTTGTAGGTATCCTCAAGGCTCTTAACGATGGCATTGCTACCGTAAAAGAGTCTGGGGATCACTTGTCAGGTCTGTCGGGATTGTTCACTAGCCTCACTGACAGCAAGGTAGCTGTTGAGAGCATTGAAGAGGCTACTAAAGCAGGCGATCATGTACTGACACAGGAAGAGGCTCTGGAGTTGGCGTGGGCTAAGGATGCTATACGGCAGCATGAGAAGGAGCTTAAGAAGATAACGCCGAAGCAGGTCTGGCGTGACATGCTCATGATACAGAACAAGTCTATGCTGGATCACAAGCACAAGCTAGAGAAGGCTAGGCTGGCTAAACTAAAGAAGCAGCGCCAGATAGGTGACGCAGTTAAGAACATAGGTGCTACTATAGTAGTTCTTGCTGCGTTTGCTGGCACATACTGGTTATTTACCACAGGAATAATTTAATGGAAGAGTCTACTAAAGACATACTGGACGTTGCCGCTGCATCTACGGCACTAATGTCACTAGCTGCTTGGTTGCCACCTACAGCGTCGCTGCTGACTATAGTGTGGTTAGGTATTAGGATATATGAGTCAGATACTGTGCAAGGTATCCTAGGGAAAAAGAAACAGCTTGACAAACAAGACTAAATAGTGTATAATATATGAGTATTTTAAATAGTTTGATAGGGCCAGTGACTGGGCTTTTAGATAAATTCATAGAAGATAAAGATAAGAAAAACCAAATAGCCTATGAACTATCTACTATGGCTGAGAAGCATGCTCAAGAACTACTTAAGGGTCAGTTAGCGGTCAACAAGACTGAGGCTGCACACAAGAGTTTATTTGTCGCAGGCTGGAGGCCAGCTATAGGATGGATATGTGGACTAGCTCTATTCTATTCTACTATCTTAGCTCCAATACTAAGCATCTGGTTTACTGTACCGCCTGTTGATAGCTCGTTACTTACTAGTGTACTGATGGGCATGTTAGGACTAGGCGCTATGCGTACAGTAGAAAAAACTAAAGGCGTACAGAGAGAACGATAATGGCAAGAGGCATTACATTAAGTAGAGGACGTGCTTCAGGTTTCGACCTGCCTAGAGCTGAAGAAGAAGAAGAAGTTGTGTCTTTAGCTAGTTCTTTTGACACAGATAAAGAAACCTTTGAGCCTCGTATACCTGTTAGAGAAGAAAAGCGTCCTACGTCTACCTCCTCTCCTTCCCTTACTTTAGCAGGTGTTCCTGAGTATGGCACACCTGAAGAGTCTTTAAATAATCTAGCATCTTTTGTAGCACAGCAACAAGGTCAGAGCCGTGCTCTAAGCTCAGCAGCCGTAGAGTCTGGTGACTATAGCGGTATCAAAGGCGCAGACGTTAATAAGCTACGTCAAGACCCTCGTAATGTTAGAGATTACTACACAGAATCTGTAGATACAAACATTGTTGACTTTGTTGAAGATAACGACATACCTCTGTTTAAAGAAGTAAACGGTCAGAAGCTGTACTTAAACACAGGCACTTCAGGTTCTATTGCTGGTATAGCTAAAGAAGGCAGTGACGTTGTTTATCAGGCTTACGGCCCTGTAGGTACTTACTCTACAGTAGCTGTTCCTAAAGATAGAAGCATCTCAGGAGCGTTTCCTCCTATTGTTAGAACGGCTCTTGCTGCCTTTACTGCTGGAGCTTCAGAAGCAGTGTTGTCAGCAGCAAACGCAGCAGCGGGACAAACTTTAACTACACAAGACTGGTTAAATTTAGCGCTAGGTGCAGTTCAATTATACAACTCTTCAGGCGGCTTTACAGCGTCAAGTGGTTCTCCTATTACTGGTACTACAGCGCCTAGAACATTATCAGAGATGGCCGCAGCAGGTGATATAGTATCTCTCACAGTTGGTGGTTATGGCATAGCTGACGATGCTTTAGAAGACGATGACGATGATTTAGCAGCAACCATCTCTGACATACTGCTTGACAGGGCTATGGCGGAAGAACGAGTTAAAGAGCCTGATCCTGTTATTACTATAGGTGAAGATGTCTTTGAAACAGGCGTTACTCCAGAGACTCCTCCTACTCCTGCACCTGTTATAACTCCAGAGATTGTTTCTGAGCCTATTGTGGCTGATCCTCCAGAAGTAGAGATAGACATAGAGCAACCTGAAGTAGAACAACCTGAACAACAGCCCGTACAACAACCTTCAGATTCTAATGGTGGTGGCGTTGGTGGCGATGGAGGTGCTGATACTGGCGGTGGCGAAACTGGCGCAGGTTCTTCAGGCACTGGAATACCAGAAGAAGGCTCAGGTATACCCGGCACTTCAGGTTCTGGTGGTATTGCTCAGGAAGAAGGATACGACCCTGACCCTCTGCCAGAAACAATGAGTGTTCCTAATCCTGATTTTGATTCAGAATCTAGGGATGTTTTATTACAGAGACAAATCTATGACATGATTCTAAGGGAGACAGACCCTGTTCTTAGAGAGCGTTTAGAGCAAGAATACGAAAGAATGGGTGGTAACCACCTAGAAGAAGTTAGAGCTGGTGTCCCTAGAGAAGAGGTATACGCTGATTATCCTCCTGAGTACATAGAAGTCCCTTATGAAGAAGCCACGTTAGACGAAGAAACTTTTGAGGCTCGTTATCCTAATGGTTGGTTAGGCGGTTCTTTTGATACTCTAGATGCTAACAAAGATGGTGTTGTCTCTGACACTGAGTTGTCTGACTATGAGCATAACATGGGAAGTGGCCAAGGAGGGGAACCTTCTAACATTGTTAAAGAAATCTTAGACGCTTTAAGATTAGAAGTGGACACTCCTGATCCCTCTACAGGTCTTCCTACAGATACTACAGTAGAAGTAGGCACGGCTGCTGGCCCTACTGATCCTGCTGTAGGCACAGGACAAGACCCTTCTACTGATCTTTCTACAGGCATTCCTTCTGATACCACGTCTACTAGCGGCACTACAGGCGCTGGAGGCGGTGGTGTAGGTACTGATGTAGGAGGAGGCGCTGGTGGCGGCACTACAGGCGGTGGCGCAGGTTCTGGAGAAGCAGAGACAGGCGCAGGTGCAGGAGAAGGAGAAGGAACCGGAGAAGGCAGCGGCACAGGAGAAGGCTCTGGGACTGGGACAGGAACTGGAGAAGGTTCTGGTGACGGAGCAGGCACAGGCAGCGGTACTGGAAGCGGTAGTGGTTCAGGTTCTGGAGGAGGATCAGGCAGCGGCCTAGGAACAGGCTTAGGAGCTGGTAGCGGTACACGCACTACAGACTCTCTCTTCGGTGACATGCTACAATTATCAACACAAATAGGAGCTACACAAGAACTTCTTAAGCCTTTTACTTTTGTTCCTGTTTCTTCAATACAACAAGCACCACAGTTAGGCACTAGACCTCCGGGCATGCTGACTAATAGCACTTTACTACAAAGGTATAGACAATAATGACATACTTACAATTAGTCAACAGCGTATTGCGTAGACTTAGAGAGGACGAAGTAACCTCAGTCTCTCAGAACAGCTACTCTAAACTTATTGGAGAGTTTGTTAATGACGCTAAACGCTCCGTAGAAGATGCTTATGACTGGACAGCTCTGCGTACTACACTGACTGTAACCACAGACGATACAACCTTTAACTATGTGTTGACTGGCTCACAGAACAGGATGAAGCTGTTAGACGTTATTAACGACACCTCAGACTTCTTCATGCAGTACCGCCCTTCTCGCTGGATGGACAACGCTTTCTTGATTGAGACACCTCCTCTGGGGTCTCCACAGTTCTACAGCTTCAACGGTGTTAACGCTGCTGGTGACAACGCTGTAGACATCTATCCTAAGCCTGACGGTGTGTATCAATTACGCTTTAACGTGGTACTACGTACAGCAGACTTCACAGAAGACACAGAGACTCTGGCAGTCCCTTCATCACCTGTTGTGCAGATTGCTACAGCACTGGGTGCTAGAGAGCGTGGAGAGACTGGTGGCACAAGTGCAGCAGAGTTGTTTGGACTTGCTGACAGAACATTGTCTGACGCTATTGCTATTGATGCGTCACAACATCCTGAAGAAACTATCTGGTATTCTTAATGGCACAACCACTACAGAACATTACAATATCTGCGCCGGGCTTTGCTGGTCTTAATACACAGGACTCACCCATTGGTGTTGATCCCTCGTTTGCTGCTGTTGCAGACAACTGTGTTATTGATCAGCTAGGTCGTATTGGTGCGCGTAAGGGCTGGGTAGAGGTTTCTACTAACGGTTCTTCTGTACTAGGCACTAGTCGTGGTATAGAGACTGTATACGAGTTTATTGATAACTCTGGTGACAAGGTTGTGTTGTCAGCGGGTAACAATAAAATCTTTACAGGCACTACTACTCTAACAGACGCTACTCCTGCTGGGTACACGCCTACAGCTAATAACTGGAAAGCTGTTACTTTAAACGACCATGTCTACTTATTCCAAAGAGACCACGAGTACGTGCTAGGTACAGATCACGGTGGTTCTTTTGTACTAGAAGAACATTCAGCACACTCTCACGCAACAGGTACACCGCCAGAGGCTAACGAAGTCTTAGCCGCCTACGGTCGTCTTTGGGCAGCAGACATTACAGGTAACAAGCACACTGTCTACTGGTCTGATACACTTAACGGACATCACTGGACAGGCGGTACGTCAGGCTCGTTAGACGTTACTACTGTATGGCCTACAGGCTTTGACGAGATAACGGCTCTAGCGGCCCATAATGGCTTCCTAATCATCTTTGGTAAGAAGTCTATACTCGTGTACTCAGGAGCCTCCTCTCCTGCCTCTATGACACTTACAGACACCATAGAAGGCGTTGGTTGCATAGCTCGTGACTCAGTACAGCACACAGGCACTGACATCATCTTCTTGTCTGAGACAGGTGTGCGTAGCTTTGGCAGGACTATACAAGAGAAGTCTATGCCTATGCGTGACATCAGCAAGAATGTACGCACAGACTTGTTGTCTTTGATTTCTTTACAGACTAATGCTATCAAGTCACTTTACAGCTCTGAAGAAGCCTTCTACCTGTTAACACTTCCTGACAGCAACACGGTGTACTGCTTTGACATGCGTAGAGCGTTAGAGGATGGCTCACACAGGGCTACTACGTGGTCAGGTATGTATCCTCTGTCCTTTGCTGTACTGGAAGATGGTGAGATATACATAGGCATCTCTTCAGGCATTGTTGAGTACAAAGGCTATATGGATGGTGCTAACAAGTACGAGATGCGCTACTTCAGTAATCCTATGGACTTTGGCAACACATCTAATCTGAAGTTCCTAAAGAAGTTTAACCTGACTATCATTGGTGGTCAGAACACACCTACTACTCTGAACTGGGGTTATGACTACACAGCTAACTACACTAAGCAAGCTTTTACATTTGCTTCTAGCAACATAGCTGAGTACGGCATATCTGAGTACAACACCACAGGCGAGTACACCTCTTCTATTCTCATCAATACTCCAAAGGTTAACACCAGCGGCAGTGGTGAGGTAGTAACCATTGGCTTAGAAGCAGAGGTCAACGGTGCTCCATTCTCAATTCAAAAAATCGACATACACGCTCTACTAGGGAGACTTATCTAAATGTCTAATTACACTAAGACAACTAACTTTGCTACAAAGGATTCTCTCCCTTCAGGCAATGCTGCGAAGATTGTGAGAGGAACAGAGATTGACACTGAGTTCAACAACATAGCGACAGCCAGTGCTACTAAGGCTAACTCAGCTGATCCTACATTTACTGGTACTGTTACAGCCGCTACCGTAAACGTCACAGGTACACTGACGGCTGACACAATTACTGGAGGGTCTTACTAATGAGTATGATGGGTGGTGGAATAACAAGTGATCAAGCATCAGGCGGCATTTTAAGTAGCGCCGTTGACTTTTTAAGTAGTGATGCTTTTAATCAAGCACTACGTACAGGTGGTCAGTATTACTTAGGTCAAGAAAACATTAAGGGTGCACAACAGCTAGGCCGCGAGACTCAAGCAGGTGCTCAAGCTTTAGCTCAAGAAGCACGGGCAGGTACAGAGTTTAGACCTTACACTGTTACAAGTGGCCTAGCTAACATAGGTACTACTCCTGAAGGTGGGTTTAATATAAACCTGTCTCCAGAGCAACAGGCTTTACAGGCGCAGCTACAGGGACTTACAGGAGCAGCAGCAGGCTCTATAGGTGGTGGGTATGACCCCAGAGCTGGTCAGATAGGTGGTGCAGCTTATAGTCAAGCACAGCAACAGCTAGGGCAAGTAGGTGCTATTGATCCTTCTATTGCAGCTCAACGTGGCGCAGTAGGTGGACTGTTTGGTCAGACACTGGGTCAGATGGGTCAGCCTACAGGCTTGGAGGGCATTACTCAAGCAGGTCTTGGAGGCGCTCAAGCGCAGTTAGGAAGAGCTGGTCAACCTGCTGACATTGAAGCTTTACGTTCTCAGTACGCAGGACTTGCAGGAGCTGCTGGTCAAGGTTTGTTAACATCTCCTGAACAACGTCAAGCTGACATCTATGAGTCCATCAGGGCTACACAGACTCCAGAGGAACAGCGTCAGCGTCTGGCTACAGAAGAGCGTCTACTTGCTCAAGGCCGCTTAGGTCTGTCCTCTGCTGCTTATGGTGGTGCATCTCCTGAGCTGCTGGCACAAGAGACTGCTCGTCAGGAAGCTATGGCTCGTGCTGGTCTGTCTGCTCGACAGCAGGCACTGGCAGAACAACAACAAGGAATGGCTACAGCTACGGGATTAACAGGACTAGCCTCTAATTTAGCTGGACTTTCTTCAGACTTAGAAACAGCAGGAATAGGACGAGGCACTACACTCGCAGGCTTAGGTCTGCAAGGCGCACAAGCAAGCCGTGGATTTGAGCAGCAAGACTTAGCTAATCTTTTACAACTACAACAATCAGACATCAGTGCCGCAGGACAGCAGCAGGCTCTACAGCAGGGGCGCTTGGGTCTAGGCACAGGTTTGTTCGGATTAGGTACACAAGCATCTCAGTTGCCTTCACAGCTACAAGGGGCTGACATAGCTAATCTTCAGCAAATGATGGCAGCTGGTTACTTACCACAACAGCAAGCGTTGTCTATGCTGTCGGCTAGTCAAGTACCTGCTGGTTATGCTGACATTGGACGTAGGACTGGCACTGAGCTGGCTACACAGATGGGTCTAGGTGGTCTGGAAGCAAGACTACAAGCGGAAGACTTAGCTAATCGTCTACAGCTACAGCAAGGGGAAGCAATCTTAGGTTCTTTGTTTGGTCAACAAGCTACAGCTCAAGAGCAAATACTTAATAGAATACTTAATAAAGATGGTGCTCTTTTAGAAGGTACGGATGGTTTACTTACTAGTGGTCTTGAATGGTTAGCGGGCAAATTTTAATTTTAAGGAGATAAGATAATGGCTAGAACAGATATTGCAGGACTCCTTACGGGCATGCCTAGCAGCCGTCCCGATCCTATGGGAATGGGTATTAACTCAGAGCAGCAGAGGTTAGCTTTTGGCGCACAACGTGCCGAAGGTTTACAGCGTGGTGTGCGAGGCTTGATGGGACAGGACACTATGACTCCATCAGAGCAGTTACAAATGGCGATGGCTCAGTTAGACTTGAGTAATCCTGCTGATCTTCGTAAACTAGCCGGTATACAACAAGTTACTGGTGATTTGGCTGGTGCAGCTAAAACTGCTGCGGGTATACGTGAGTTAGAACTTGAGGGGAAAACAAGGACTGCTGTAGCAAATGAGTTAATTAAACTAGGAATGCCGTCGGAAGCTCAACAAGTTCTTGATAAAACACTAGCTCCCGCTGCTGGTCAGTCTTTAGTATTACAAGTAAAGGGAGAAAAACGTAGAGCAGAAAGCACTGCCGCTGTTAAAGCAGCAGAAAAAAAATCTCAACTTGAAACTAAAAGAACAGCAACCGTTCAGTTATTAATGAATAAAGGTTTTTCGCAAGATAGTGAGGAAGTAAGAGGAGTGCTAGGAGGAGCGTTAGATAGTTTAAGTGAAAGTCAGCTGAATAGTACTGTAAATGCTCTTGCTCTTTACGCCAACCCTAAGATAACTTCTGATTCTTTAACTGCTTATAATACGCCCGAAGGAATAAAGATGGTGGGTAAGTGGACTATAGAAACTCCAGAAGGCGTTGAACAAGTATTTGGATATCGTAATGCAGAAGGAACACCAGTTTCTATAGACCCTGAAACAAGTAAAAAAGTTAAAGATAAAGCTGTTGAAGGCATAAGCTCTAGCCCCGGTAGAGTATCAAAGATAATGATTAAACTATCTACTGCGGGTGAAGAGGCTGTAGATGACAAAGGCCAGCCCATTGCAGGTTTTATTACAGATGCTAACGATGCTTGGAGTAATCTTTCTGATGTAAAAAAACTAGAAGTAGCAACAGCTGTTGATGTTAGAGCAGAGTTTTACCGTAAGCGAAAAGGCATGAATCAGCTACAAGCCCAAAGAACAGCAATTAAAGAAATCTTTACAGATAACATATACAAAAAAGGAGTTACTTTTGATCGTACTTTTGCAGATACTCTTTTAAATTTAGAAGATTATGAAACAGAGATAGCACAAGAGTTTATTGATCCGTCAAGCACTGATAAATCAGGAACATTTAGTGGAATGACAAACAGCGGAATAAATGTTCTCTTTACTGTTACACCACAGGACTAACCAAATGATTGAAGCACAAGCTAATGGAATGAAGTTTACTTTCCCAGCCGATACTCCTCAAGAAGTTATGTCGGAGATGATTGACTCTTACTTTGGTAAAGAAACTCCTGAAACACCAGAGCAAAGAGCTGCTAGAGGTATCTCTGATTATTCTTCCCCGCTGTCAGAAGAGCGTCTTCAACGAGAAAGAGAGCTTGTCAGTCCTGAAGGTAAACCTTGGTATGCCCAGCCTTCCGCACAGGTTCAATCAGCTAAAGCAGTAGGTGACTTCTTTAGATACTTAGGTATTGGTGAAGGCGCTGAAACTAAAAGTGTAGAAGGCGTAGGTAAAATTACTAGACTAGATGAGCTAGGGTATCAACGAGACTTAGGTCTTAACGTAGCACGTAAAGCAGCTATGTATCTTGAGGCTGCCTTCCCTTCTACAAAAATAGGAAAGGATGAGTACGGTCGTACTACTTTTGAATCTCCAGAAGAGCGCTATGGTAAGGAAGTATTGCAGCTGCCTTTCCAAGAAAGACTTAAGTTTATGCAGGAAGACAGAGTTAACACAGCAAGAGAACAAAATGAGATGACCGCTGCTGTGCTTGATGTGGCAGGCGAAGACGAAGAGATGGCTTTAGCTGGTAGAGGAATAACAGGTGTTCTTGATCCTGCACTCGTTCCTGCTGTTGCTATAAGCATGGCAGGTATAGTACCTACTTTGCTGGCCGGTGGAGGTTACGCCCTTAGTGATGAAGGTACTAATCAGCTTTTAAAGAATGAGGCAGACATAGACAAGCTAGTTCAAAGCGCTGTGATAGGAACTGTTTTTGCCGCAGGTACTGCCCCTGTTAGGACAGCAGGCCTTCTCTACAAGGGAGGTATTCAAGCCCCTGCAAGAGCAACTGAAGCAGCGGGTAAGAGGTTAGTTAATGTAGTTCAAAACACAAGAGCTGTCAAAGGCAGTACCTCCACTGCTAATAGTATTGTAAATAAACTAGAAGAAAAAACAGCTTATCATTTGATGACTACTAAGTTAGCTAACGGTAAACCTGTAACTAACAAACAAGCTTCGTTACTAGCTCAAAAAGATTTAAACCTAACTCCTCAAAAAATGGTAGATGTGTTTAAGCATGCGTCTAAAAAACCTGCTTACGTTACTAGAGAAAACGCAGCTAAAATTATGGCTGCTAAAGAATCTCCAGTGGCAGCCACAAGTGCTATAGGCAGAACTTGGGATAAGATAGGCGCACCTATGGTTACTGCGGTAAGGAACATTGACGAAGGTATAGGTGCTTCTTTAAGAAAGATGGACATGACGCACCATATTAATTTAGCGAATAGCATGAAACAAGCTACTCCTTATTTAAAGCAGATGATGGCTGCTTCTAAATCCAAAGACCCTTTGTTAAAGGCTCAGTACACTAAATTAGAGAATGCTTTAAACGATAGTAAGTTTACTCTTGCTACTTCAATAATGAAACAGCACTTCCCTGATCTTATAGAACCGTTCAAAGAAAGCCGTAAAGTATTAAACACTTTGTACGCTAGAGCGAGAGACGCAGGTATTAAAATAAGCTACCTTAAAAACCACAATCCTCGTGTAGTTAAAGACTTAGAAGGTCTACGTGCTGCGGCGGGGATTAAACAAGCTAACGCTATTGATGATGCTCTGAAAGCAGAAGCTACAAAGAAAGGACTTGGTAGCTGGACTGAACTTGATGAGGTCACAGCGTCTGAAGTAATTAGCAATGTCATACGCTTTGGAGGCAAACGTCCGCCTAAAGCTTTAGAAGCAGGAAGAAAGTATAACACCATCCCAGATCACTTGCGTCCTTTTTACCATGACACTTCAACTGCTTTACAGTTATATATTAACAGGGCTGAAAGAGAGATAGCGAGACATGAGTTCTTTGGTGCTAAAGGTGTTAAAGACATGGACGGCAACATAAACCTAGATGGTTCAATAGCCAAAGTTCTTGCAGACACTATGAAGAAAAAAGAGTTGACAGCTAGACAGTTAGATGATTTAACTTTATTGTTAAGAGCAAGGTTTAATGCTGACAACAATGCGATGGGTAAAGTCTTTGCTACAGTCAGGGACTTACAGTACGCCGCCTTGTTAGGTCAGTTTGACGCAGCGTTGATTCAGTTGGGCGATGTAGGTTCTTCACTCTACATGAACGGAATAGCTAACACAGCTAAGGCTCTTACCAGCAAAGGAACAAAAGGTTTAACTGTTGATGACTTTGGTTTAGTCAATAAAGTTTCTGCTGAGATGTCTAACTTAGATGGTGTGGCTAGGATACTTGATGGTGCTTTGACTTTTTCAGGCTTTAAGGCTATTGATAAGTTTGGTAAGTCTACTTTCTTAAAAGCTGCTTGGATAAAGAACACTAAGTTAGCGCAGTCAAATCCTCAAGCTATTGTCGATAAGTATAAGAACGTGTTTGAAGGTGAGATAGCAGATCTGATTGCTGACCTACAAGCCAAAAGAGTAACAGACAATACTAAACTTCTACTTTGGAATGAGCTGGCAGACGTACAGCCTATCGCTTTGTCTGAGATGCCCGCCGCTTATTTAAACATGAAGAACGGTAGAATACTTTACTCTTTAAAATCTTTCGGTTTGAAACAGTTGGATTTAGTACGTAGAAACATTGTGATGAAAGCTCAAAGAGGGCAGGTTGCAGAAGCCTTTGAAGAAGCGTTAAAGTATGGCGCTATCATGGGCATCTCAGGCGGTAGTGTGGAGAACGCAAGAAGTTTTATACGTGGAGGGCCAGAGGCTACTGTCTCTATGGATGATGCTTCTTTTGAGGCACTGTCTAAAATCTTCTTTATGAGTAAGTACACAAAAGAAAAGTTCTTGCAGGAAGGTAAGTATGGTTCTTACGCTATGAACTTGATTCAACCTGCTGCTCCTAGTGTTTTAGATACAATAGGTAAATCGTTTGACTCTGTTGTGTTTGATCAAGAGGTTGACTTTGATTCCTTCAACAGAACAATGAGAAACATCCCTGTTGCTGGGTCTGCTTATTACTACGGAGTAGGCGGTGGAGCTGAAAAATTAATTGAACGAGTAGAAGCTGAAGAATAAAAAAAAGGGGCCATTGCGGCCCCTAAGTTTTATCTACACTATCTCACACGCACCACCTACACATGCTAACTCCTGACTTCCTGTCGTGTTATCTTCTTCCTCATACTTCTCTAGGTCATCCCAATCCACACCCACTGGCATTGCTGCTACTAACTCATCATACTTCTCAGCAGTAATGTCCTCATAAGGAGCTTGTTGATATACATGGTCACTATACGGCAACAAACTAATCCCACTACACAGATCAAAGTTCTCCCATATCCACTGTGCTACTTGCAGGAACTCGTTATCAGTGTAATAAACAGTGATGCTTGGTTTATGTTCGCACCAGTGGTTCTGATATGCTTTCCAAAGTTCTAGCTGCTGCATAGCACCCACCTGCTTAACCGTCACAGAGGACTCTGGAGCCTTCACAGGGAAGCTAAAGACTGCTGACGAGGGTGACATAACGTCCTGCTCTACGGGGAATCCTGACTGTCCCATGAAGACTGCAAGCGGGTCTTTGTTGTCGCTACGTACTCTGCGAATGTAATGCTTAGAGAAGCGAGGATGGATACCACTAGCACTATCGACAAGCTGAGATACAGTACCGCTAGGCTTGACGCATGTAATAGCCGCAGACTGGTTAATGCCAAGCTTCGCAGCCCACTCCTTATTCGTATCCACAGCAACATCTCGTACTTCCTCCAGCCACTTGCCTAAGTCCTTAGAGCAGCCCTTACTCAACAGGTAGTGATCCATAATGCCTGTCATGCTAACACCCAGTAGTGCTTCTTCCTCAGTGTTCTTCTTCCAGCAGTTACGCAGGTATCTAAAGTCTGTCAAGGTAGCCTGTAGTGTGCCAATGATAGCAGCCATCTCTGACTTCTTCTTGAGACTAGCCAGTGTGTCATCAGGACGTACTACAATCTCTGACAGGTTACAGAACTGGTTGCTACGCAGGATGATTTCAGAGCATGGGTTAGTACCAAAGTCCTGGTCAGGGTCACGCCTACCGTTACGTGCTGCAATCTTCTGAGCTGCTATACGGCTAAAGATTCCACGCTCTCCCGCCTTACTCTCGTACATGTTCTGCATCTCGCCTAAGAAGGATTCAAAGTCTGGCTTCTCAGTGTACGCTACGCTGTTGTTAGCAAGCCTACGGTGGCCTTCATGCCTCCACCAGTCACCTGACTTAGCCTTCGCCATACGTGGATCAGACAGGTTAGAGAGGCTGATCAGTGCAGACCTACGTACACCACCTACCACTACAATGTCCGCTATTTTACACACTACATCGTGACACTCAATGCTTGTCAGCTTACGTCCTGCTGCCTTCTGGAATATCTCTACACAGAAGTTGAACAGATCAATCAAAGGCTCTGGCCCTGAGGCACGTCCACCAAAGGTCTTCAGTCTAGCCCCTGCTGGTCGTACCCTGCTCATGTCCCACTCAGGTATCTTACCAGCATACAGCATAGCTATCAGCTCACGGAATGCAGATGCCCAGCCTATCTTGCTGTCAGCTACAACAATGGTGCTGTCAGTCTTGTGGAAGGTCTCTGCAACAACAGGTAGCTTGGTAATGAAGTTGCGCTCTACGCTGAAGCCTACGCCTGTTCCGCACATCAACACGTACATCAGCTCGTCAAAGCTACGTGGTGAGTCAATTGCTAAGTAACTACAATTAAATCCAGCTACGTTGTCCTTGGCCAGAGCATCTCCTGCTGTCATCATACAGCGCATGCTAGGCATGACTTCCATGCTGTGAATGGCGTTAAACATTTTTAAAGCTACTGTCTCGTCTATCTGTCCACGGTCTTTCCAGAAGTCTACGTAACGGTTGACTGTCTCGTCCCAACGCTCTCTGCGCTTCTGCTCTGGTAGCCATCGTGCGTAGCGGCTCTTGTGTATAAACTGTTGATACTGATCCATTATGTGTTCTCCTCTGTTACCATTGCTGTTAGCTTTCGTAAGTACCAACCAGCTTTCTGTAAGTCTTCTACCTGCTTACCCTTGTAGTCATAGCGCCACAGGTACTTCATGCAGTTGCCCTTGAGGTAGCCTTTGAATGCATGACTGGACATGGATTCCTCTATTGCATCAATACACTCTATATTCCCTGAGTTGTAGTGCTTAGGCGCACCTACCATGTCTTCTTCTTCGTCTTCCCAGAGGTCTGCATCTTCATCGTGTGCTGCCTTCATCCATGCCTCTAGTCCTGTCTTCTCAATAGCAGGTGCTTGCTTTCTCAGGGCATCCCACTGTGCTGGTGTTGCGTCATTGAGTCTCATGTTTGTTCTCCTGTTCTTCTTCTTCAAGAAGCGGTATAATGCAGTTTAATTCACCATAATAAGAGGAGTAAGGGTTGTTACAATAATTATAACCTTCTTTATCCTCACCTTGATATCTTTTTAATAGCCCTGTTGCTTCTAGTTTATCCATCTTCAAAGTCCTCAACTATTCTGTCAAAATCTCTGATTATCCTACGTTCAAATGCCTCTACTAAATCGTATGTCGTGATTGATAATAATTCACAAATCAACTCTTCATCCAGATGCAGTACCAGTCTTTCTTTAAGTTCCTCTAGTGTCATGGCCATTAGACTTTCTTCCTTTTGATGTACCGTGTCATCTCCTTGGCTGTCTCTATAGTGTAGTGCTGGAACCCTTCCTTCTCACACCACTCTCCCATAGTTATCTTGCCACCTTTACGTACCTTCTTGTTAGGGTTTGACAACACAAAGATTAACTCCCACTCAGGCATTGAATCTCTAATGGCTGTGTACTTCTGTGTGTCACCTACCCTGAAGAACCCTTTACACTCTATCAGTATTGCCTTGTCCTCGTGTACGAAGTCCGGTAGATACTTCTTGTGTACTGTGTACGGTATGCCATACGGTTCAAACTTGTACTGTCCATCTAACTTCTCTGATAAGTCCTTCTCAAGTCCTGACCTAAAAGCCCTCTTCATCTGGCATTACCTCCTGTACCTTGGGTTCCTTTACTACGTCTACTAAATACTTAGGCCCATAGGAGTAAGCGAAGACCCTCATGTTGGGGTAGCAGTGTTCTTTAAACTGGCAGTAAGAACAGCCCATCGCTAACTTCATGTTGCCTGACTTGCCATCAGGTACTGGATCATAACAGTACTCTGTTGGTTCATCCCCTTCAACCAGCTGCTTGATGTGCTTAACCCTATCAACAATAGGTTCCTTGAGCTTTTCATTCTCTACATTCTCAAGGTCATACTTCAAGTAAGTCAAGTGACCGTTGGCTTTATCCATCGTTAGCCAGCCTACCTGTGTCTCACCACAATCATGGGCGTAGGCTTTGATCTGATCAATATAACCGAAGGGGTCATCGTTGGCCAGTGTGCCGTCCTTAAACTTCTTGAACCCAAAGCTGCTTGCTGACTTGACATCAGTAACAACACCGTCAATCTTGCAGTCCATGTGACCCACAATGCCTTCAACTTTACAAACCCTCTGCTCTTCAGTTACTGTGTGTCCAGCCATACGTGTCAGGAACAACAACATCTCTTCAATCAAGTGACCGTACATAAACTTGACATAGGTATGTGGCTGAAGTTCTTCACCAGCTGTGCCGTTGTAGTGGTTCCAGAGGTAGCGGTCAGTGCGGCCGATGTTACTGAGGCGTAGCCTCCGGTTATCCTCTCGCTTCTCCCGACCAAACTCAGTACGCATCAGTGCCTTGACACCTTCTCCGAACTTCTCTATCTCTGCCTCTACATCTACAGAGGGGTCAGCGTCCTTGCTTTCCATCAGTGCGTAGATGTCCGCTACTACGTTGTTCGTTGTTTTATTAGTACTCATGTATCACTTCCAGTATTAGTTCGTTAGCTATCGGAGGTGGCAACCTGAACCACTCGTTGATATTGTCACATTCCTTTGCTAGTCTTACATGTGCCGCAGACTCCGCTGCTCTCCTGTCATCTACCTCATAGGTATAAACAATGGTGTAGTCCCTGAAGGGTGAGGATGTCTGGTAGTTCTTTATCCTATCCTCTGAGTCTACAGCCATCCCTACCTTGACCCACTCAGGCCACGCTGGGTTAGTGATGACGTACACCTCTCCTTGTAGGCTATCCTTAAAGTTCTCTAAGGAACTGAAGGCTGCTTCCTCAAACCCTTTGTAACGTCCCGGTTTGTACAGGGGATGTGTCTTGGGTACATACTTACCGTTGACATACATCCTGTTAGGGTTATGACGCGGGTTAGTCTTTGCGTTGTATTTTGTATTCCAACATATCTTACATACTCTCTCGTCCTTCTTCACTAAAGAGGGCACCCAGTTCTCTTCAGTTAATACAACACCGCATGACTTACAGCAGGCTTCAGTGTGTGTCTGCCCAGCTGGTTCCGACTTTGTAATCTCCGGCGAGAGGGCAGTTGAGTTCGTAGTGGAGGCCCGCAGCTTCAACACAGCTTGCTGCCAGTCTTCCGAAAACCTCTGACTTCTCCTGTCTGACTTCTGTCTGGATTTCATCGTGGATGTTCCCTAAAAAGTTAAAGTCTATACCCCATAGTATAGCATATTCATGCAGTAAACACAAGGCTTTCTTCATAACGATAGCCCCGGCTGACTGGAGTAAGCTATTCAATGCAGCGTGTTCTGATCGTATGGCGATCCTTCTTTTATCCAAGCCATAAACATAGCCTCTTGTAGCCGCCATTCCAACTCGTGTTCGTAACTCTCCAAGAGCTGGCGTATTTGCGAGGAACTTTTCCTTAAGTCTCTGACCGTCCTTTCTAGTTCCACCAACGATGCTTCCGATTTTGGCATCTCCGGCCCCATACAGGAAAGCGTAGATGAAAGTCTTAGCTTGATCTCTAGTGTCAAGGCCCGCAGCCAACTGATTTGCCGTGTGTATATCTCCATTGAGTATCTCATTTGTGTAGTCCTCATCATTCATATAGTGTGCCAACATTCGTAGCTCAAGACCGCTGGCATCCATACCGACTAGCTTGTATCCTTCCTGCACTGTCCACACATCACGACACTGCTTGCCGTAGGGTGAGTAGACCGCTGGTACCTGCCCCATATTGGGACTGGAGTGCGTCATGCGTCCTGTCACTGCTCCGTTGGTGTTCACATACCCGTGTACTCTACCGTCATCCTCGACTGCTTCTAGCCAGCTCTGCACCTGTGCGACACGCTTCTGTATCATCAGGTACTCAGCTATCAAAGAAGCCTGTGGTATTCCTTTCACTGTACTCAGCACCGCCTCGTCTACGATGGCTTGTCCTGTCTCAGTAAACTGCTTAGGCTTCCAGCCAAAGTACTGGAGGTATCGCCCTATCTGCTGTCGTGAACCAAGGTTAAACTGAGGGAAGTCGATGCGACTAAACTCGCCACCCACTGTTTCCCAGTCATCTCCTAAAAACT